>Ga0114950_10001032_pt1 | contig 20636 bp, 20 predicted proteins | sample N075metaG_FD_83503 | JGI IMG/M metagenome (GOLD analysis project Ga0114950, IMG submission 83503) | Deep subsurface microbial communities from Kermadec Trench to uncover new lineages of life (NeLLi) - N075 metaG | ecosystem: Environmental > Aquatic > Marine > Ocean trench > Sediment | place... | reverse complement strand
TCATTAAAGCTTCTCCAATTCCCTTTCCACGTGATCTATCGGTTACATAGAGGTCGTTTAAAATATAAGTGCGTTGTAATGAAACAGACGAAAAAACAGGGTAGAGTTGTGTGAATCCCAAAATGTTTTTGTGCGAATCAATAGCTATAAAAATGACAGAGTCTTTTTTATTTAAACGCTCAGTTAAAAATATTCTAGCTGCTTCGGGATCTGAAGATTGCTTATAGAAAATTCTATACCTATCGAAAAGCGGAACCAATTGATCTATGTTTTCTATGGTAGCGGAAATGATTTTCATTTATAAAGTAGATTTTTATAAAAGTACGTATTTCAGAAAGAAAATAAAAAAAGCCCATCAATTAATGAGCTTTTAAATTAAAATTTATCTATTTCTAATAATAGGTATATCTCCTAACTTTAGCAATGTATTTTGCCAATCGAATTACCTGATGACTATAACCATATTCATTATCGTACCAAACATATAATATAGCATTTTCGCCATTTTCGGTTACAATAGTTGCATTACTATCAAAAATAGCGGGAGCTGAAGAACCAACAATATCACTAGAAACTAATTCATTATTTAATGAGTATTTAATTTGTTCTACCAAAGCACCTTCCATTGCGTGCTCTTTCATTATGGTATTGATGCCTTCCTTCGAGCTCTTAATGTTCAATGCTAAATTTAGTATAGCCAATGAGCCATTAGGAACAGGAACTCTAATTGCATTTGAAGTTAATTTACCTACTAATGATGGTAGCGCTTTTGCAGCTGCATTTCCTGCTCCTGTTTCGGTAATGACCATATTGAGTGCTGCAGCACGACCTCTACGGTATTTTTTGTGCATATTGTCTACTAGATTTTGATCATTAGTATACGCATGAATAGTTTCTATATGACCATTTACAACACCTACTGTGTCTTCTATAGCTTTTAATATGGGTGTTATTGCATTAGTAGTACAAGATGCAGCAGAGAAAATATCAACTTTATCAGGGTCATATTCGTTATGATTCACTCCATGGACAATATTTGGAACTCCTATTCCGGGAGCTGTTAGTAATACTTTTGAAACACCCTTTGATTGAAGATGACGCCCTAAATTTTCTTTGTCTCTAAAAGCCCCGGTATTGTCTATTACTAAGGCATCTTTGATTCCGTATTGAGTATAATCTATATCCTCAGGTACATTAGATGAAATAATATAAACTGTTGTTCCATTGATGATCAATGCTTTGTTTTCCAGATCAGCAGATACGGTTCCATTAAAATCACCATGAACAGAATCGTGTTGAAGTAAAGAGGCTCTTTTTTCTAAAATAGTTTGGTCAATATTTCCTCGTGTAACAATTGCCCTAAGCCTAAGTTGACTTCCCTTACCTGTGCGTGTCATTAACTCTCGCGCAACTAAACGGCCTATTCTACCAAATCCAAATAATATTACATCTTTTGGGGTAATGTCATTTACGTTTTTAGCATTTTTTAATTTATCGGTTATAAAGGCTAAAGTATCATCATACTTATCATCTTCAAGTAGATATTCGTAAGTTAGTTTACCAATATCGAGTTTTGCTGGAGGAAGATCAATTGTTTTAATTGCTTGAGCTATTTCAACTGTATCAAAAATAGAAATAGGCTTTTTTACAAATTCAACGGCATATTCGTGAAGGCTTAAAATTTCACTAACACTTCGGTCAATTAATTGATTTCTGAAAAGCACCAATTCTATAGATTTATCGTACCAGAGGTCACTAACAATTTTAATAAATTCAACTGTTGCTTTTCGGCGATCTGTTTGAAAAGAAAGCTCTTGTTCATAAACATCAAGAAAACTCATAATAATGAAGTTTAAATGGATTAGATTTTGGTGCAAAAATACTTATTTAAAACAGCATTGGGAAAAGATATTAGTAAAAATAAATACCCTTTTAAAAATTTAATTTTAAGAAGGGTATTTAATTACAAAGTTAATTTATTATCTAAATATGAATGTGTTTATTTTACCCTGTGTATCTGCAAAAGTCATTTTAATAGGATCATTACTGTTTCTAACTTGCATTATACGTCTTGCATCATCTATATCTCTAACTTTTTGACCATTTAATTTTAGAATTATGGTACCTACAAGATTATACTGCTCCATGTCTTTGGTAAGTATTCTTGTTACTTTTACGCCATAAGTAACCCCGCGTTCTAATAACTCTGATTGATTACTATTTTTTATCTCTAGTCCTAGGTCTTCTATTTCAAAGGATTCGAGTTTTACAAGAGTAACCGGAATCACTTTTTTGTTACCATCTCTTAGCAAAGTAACCTGTACTACATCGTTTGGTTGTTTAGAGCCCAAATATCCAACCAAGTCTGAAAATTTTCCAATTTTTATTCCGTCAATTTCCTTTATAATATCTCCTTTTTTAATTCCGCTTTTATCTGCGCCACTTCCCTTTTCAATTCTGTCTACATATACACCTTCGGTTTCATCAATCCCTAAATAATTAGCAATTTTAGAATTCAAGCTACCTCCCTGAATGCCTAAAATACCTCTTTGTACATTACCATATTCCATAATATCTTCAATAACTTTGCGAGCAATATTAGAGGGAACTGCAAAAGCATAACCAACATAAGAACCAGTTTCTGAAGTAATAGCGGTAATAATGCCAATTAATTCTCCACGAGTATTTACTAAGGCCCCGCCACTATTACCACGGTTAACGGCTGCATCGGTTTGGATAAATGATTGTGGATTGCCATCAAATTCATTTAAGTCTCTTGCCTTAGCACTAATAATTCCTGCAGTTACTGTTGAAGTTAAGTTAAATGGATTTCCAACTGCTAGCACCCATTCTCCAATTTTAACTTGATTTGAATCTCCAAAAAGGACATAAGGAAGATTTTTCTTAGTTTTAATTTTTATTAATGCTATATCTGTTTTAGGGTCAGTTCCAATAAGTTCGGCTTCATAGGTTTTATTGTTGTTTAGTGTAACTTCCAATTTCGAAGTATTTACGATTACATGATTGTTAGTTATTATGTATCCGTCAGGTGAAATAATTACACCACTACCAGAACCTACTATAGCACGTGATTTACCACTACCAAAAAAATGCTCCAAAATATTATTAGAATTGCGATTTATGGTAGTATTTTTCACATGAACAACAACATTTACAGTTTTCTCGGCAGCTTCGGTAAAATCTATATTTACCCCAATGGTTTCTGAATTAGTAAAATTTATTGGTATATAAGAAGGGTTTTCCTGTTGTGGTATAAAAGTTATTTCTTTAGTTTCAATAAAATATTTGTACCCAACCAAAGTCAAAGCCCCTGCAAAAAAAGCTACCAGAAATAAACGAAGAATCTGTTTCATATCAATTCTAATTTATATTGTATCTAAAAATAACAATTATTAGTCCAATATATTTCCCAATACTTTCAATTTAACGCACATTTAACAATCAAAATTGGTTTTATCTCGCAGAAGCTTTTACTACATTTGCAATCATGCAATTTGAATTTTATAAATATCAAGGCACAGGCAATGATTTTATTATCATCGATAATAGAAAGGAATTTTTTCCAAAGAATAATGCTGAATTAATATCTCGACTTTGTGATAGAAAGTTTGGTATTGGTGCTGATGGGCTGCTTTTATTAGAGAATAATACGAGCGTTCATTTTTCTATGGTATATTATAATAAAGATGGTAATTTGGGTTCTATGTGTGGAAATGGCGGAAGATGTATCGTTCATTTTGCAAATCACTTGGGTATTATTAAATACAAAACTGTTTTTGAAGCCATTGATGGATTACACGAAGCAACCATTAAAGGAGAAATTATTTCGCTTAAAATGAAAGATATTAGTACAATTGAGGTTTTTGAAAATCATGTGTTCATAGACACGGGATCCCCCCATCATGTTCAGATGGTGAATAATTTGAAAAGCTATAATGTAAGAAAGGAAGGAGCCAGAATAAGAAATGATAGATATGGAAAAGTTGGTGCTAATATTAATTTTATAGAACATTTTGAAAAAAATATTTTTGCTATAAGGACTTATGAACGAGGAGTTGAGAACGAAACGCTATCTTGTGGAACGGGTGTAACTGCAGTAGCTGTGGCTTTATTTGAAACAGGCAAAATAAAATCGAAAGAAGTCATCCTTAAAACTGAAGGAGGATTATTAACTATATGGTTAAACAAAACAACTTCGGGATATAATGAAATATTTTTAGAAGGTCCTGCAAAAATGGTTTATAAAGGAAAATGGAAATGACAACATTAATAGGAAAGGATATTAAACTACGTGCATTAGAACCTACCGATTTAGATTTTTTATACCAATTGGAAAACGAAGAATCCATATGGGAAATAAGCAATACTACAACCCCATATTCTAGATATGTACTAAAGCAATATCTTAAGAATTCTCATCGAGATATTTTTGACGTAAAACAGTTACGCTTAGTTATTTGTACTATTGAAAACGATAAAAATATTGGTTGTATAGATTTTTATGATTTTGATCCTAAAAACAAAAGAGTAGGTGTTGGAATTATCATTTTTTTAAAAGAGGATAAACAAAAAGGATTTGCTTATCAATCTCTGCAATTACTTTGTAAGTATGCTTTTACACAATTAAATGTACATCAGGTTTATGCTAATATCACCGAAGATAATAAACCAAGCATTAGTCTTTTTGAAAAAGCAGGTTTCTCAAAAACCGGAGTAAAAAAGGATTGGATTTATGTAAATGGAAAATATAAAAACGAATTACAATATCAATTAATTACCAATGTACATTAAAAAGATTTTTGTAGCGGTTGTACTCATAGGGTTATTATTTATGTGTGGATTTGCTTATTATGTATATAATAATATTTTTATATCTAATACTGCTTTTAATAATGAAGAAGCACATATTTATATTTCTACAGATGCCACTTTTTCTGAAGTGATAGAAGAGATCGATCCCCTGCTTAAAAGCATAAAAACTTTTATCAATGTAGCAAAACGAAAAAGCTATGATACCAATGTAAAACCAGGACACTATATTATTATTAACGGAATGAATAATAATGATATCATTATTGCCCTCCGCAGTAATAATGTTCCCGTTTCTGTAAAGTTTAACAATCAGGAACGAATTGAAAATTTAGCTGGACAAATCTCAAAACAAATCGAAACTGATAGTTTATCCTTATTGAATGCTATAAGAGAAATAGAATTTTTAAATAAAAACGGATTAAACCTAGAAACAGCTTTGTCAATTTATATCCCAAATACGTATGAAGTGTATTGGAATATTTCCGCAGAAGGGTTTCGTGATAGAATGCTTAAAGAGAGTATTAAATTTTGGAACCCAGATCGTAAACAAAAGGCATCTAATATTGGTCTTTCGGCAGGGCAAGTGATGAGTTTAGCGGCCATTGTACAAAAAGAAACTGCAAATGAAGATGAGCGTCAACGAGTAGCGGGAGTTTATCTGAATCGCATAAAAAGAGGAATGCCATTACAAGCAGATCCTACTGTAATTTATGCTAAAAAATTAATTGAAGATGATTTTGAACAGGAGATAAAACGGGTATTATATAAAGATTTGAAAATAGACTCCCCTTATAATACGTATAAGAATATTGGGATGCCTCCGGGACCGATTACTATGCCTGATATATCTTCTATTGATGCTGTGTTAAATTATGAAAAGCATAATTACCTCTTTTTTGTAGCTGATGTGAATAATTTTGGGTATCATAAATTTGCAAAAACCCTAGCTCAACACAATCGGAACAGACGAGAATATGTGCGATGGATTTCACAGCAGGGGATAAAAAGATAACTTATATCTTTTATAATCCCAAATACGAAACGTCTTAAGTATCAAAAGCCTTGTCATAAAAAAAATATGGATGTTTTTTCATTACCTTTACAATCAAGGCCATGCAAAATCCATTATATACTTTATTCTTAATATTGATCAGTTTCACAATGTCTTACGCTCAGGATCAGAGTATAATTTGGCAAAATACCATTGGGGGTAGTGATAGTGATAACTTATGGTCTATATCGGAAACCTTTGATGGAGGCTACATAATAGGAGGGTGGTCTGGCTCTAATATATCTGATGATAAGTCTGAGAATTCTCTTGGAGGTCCGGATTATTGGGTAGTAAAACTTGATGCCTTAGGATACATTCAATGGGAAAACACAATAGGAGGCAGTAGTAGTGATTATTTATATATGGCATCACAAACCTTTGATGGTGGCTATATCCTTGGCGGTACTTCGTATTCAAATATATCGGGTGATAAAACAGAAGATTCTAACGGTAGTTCAGACTATTGGATTTTAAAATTGGATGAATTCGGTGTGATACAATGGCAAAACACAATTGGCGGTGATGATTATGACCAGTTGTGGGACATTACTCAAACTTCAGATGGCGGCTATATTATAGGTGGATATTCCATATCTGATATTTCCGGTGATAAGACTGAAAATTCTAATGGGGGGATAGATTATTGGATTGTAAAATTAAATACCTCAGGTAATATAGAGTGGCAAAATACAATTGGAGGAAATGATTCCGATATATTTAAATCTCTAGCAGAAACTACAGATGGCGGATATATTATAGGTGGAACATCGAAATCAAATATATCAGGAGATAAATCTGAAAATTCTATAGGGGAAGATGATTATTGGATAATAAAGCTTGATCCGTTAGGAATCATTGAATGGGAAAATACAATTGGAGGATTTAATAGCGATAATTTATGGTCAATTTCACAAACTAGTGATGGGGGTTATATACTTGGAGGAGAATCGGATTCAGACATTTCTGGTGATAAAACTGAGAATTCTAATGGATTTGACGATTATTGGGTTGTAAAGTTATATCCTTCTGGCGCTATAGAGTGGCAAAATACTATTGGTGGAAATTTAATAGACCGTTTATTCTCAATATCTGAAACTTCAGATGGAGGATTTAGTCTCGGTGGTTTTTCAGCTTCTGGCATATCCGGTGATAAAACAGAAAACAATAATGGAAGCTTAGATTATTGGTACCTTAAAATTGATGCCTTCGGTAATATAGAGTGGCAAAATACAATAGGGGGAGATGGATCAGATATATTGACATCTACTTCTCAGATCAACGATGGAGGATATATTTTGGGTGGTTATTCTAGGTCTAATGCCTCCGGAGATAAAACTGAGAATTCAATTGGTAATTGGGATTATTGGGTGCTAAAAATATCTTTTACCTTGGGTGTTACAGATAATATTGCAGCTATACCATTTGACATTCTTCCAAATCCCGTTAAGAATGATTTATTAATTGACACAAAAGGACAAATAATAGAGGAGTTATACATTTATTCTTCAAAGGGTAATCTTGTTATTCAAATTACCGAGGCTGGTATTTCACCTACTATCGATGTTTTACAATTATCATCTGGATTATATTTTATTCGTTTTGTTGTACAAGGAAAAACGATTACTAAGAGGTTTGTGAAGTACTAATTTATAAAACAACATTTCAAAAATAATACTCTTTGCTGATAGCCCCTGACTACGATCGAAAGGATGATCATTTTACCTTTTAACATATTTTAACAACTTGTTTTATTATAACTAAATATGTTGTATTTTCGCACGCTGAAAACGAAGGTGTAGGAATATACCTCAATTTTAAATAAAATGAAACGTAACTTATTAAAAACAAGTTTATTACTTATCATTACAATAGGTGTAATTACAAGTTTTTCTTTTAGAAAAAAAGTGGATTTATCACATTACCAAATGAATGATTTGGAATTATGCTATAATGTACCTAATGAAAATGAAGTAATTACACTTTATAAGACTGAACCTTCCTATTATCTTTTTTTAGGAAAATCGTATGTAGGATTTAAAGAGGCCCTTGGTTTTAAAGAATCAAGGGGTGACTATTCTATAATTAATAAGTTTGGTTATTTAGGCAAATACCAATTTGCAAGGGGGACCTTGCAAATGATAGGTATTTATAACTCAAACACATTTTTACAAGACGCACGTCTTCAGGAAGAGGCCTTTTTTGCAAATACATCTAGAAACAAATGGATATTACGTAGAGACATTAAAAGGTATGAGGGAAGATATATCAACGGAATTAAAGTAACTGAATCAGGAATCTTGGCAGCAGCTCACCTTGCAGGTGCCGGGAATGTAAAATTATATCTAAGGAGTGCTGGAACTATTGGATTTCATGATGCATTTGGAACTACTATAGGATATTATTTGAAGAAATTTTCGGGGTATGACACTTCTTTTGTGATTCCAAATAGGCAAGCATTGGCTCTATAAAAAAACATATTATTTTTGAATAATGAACAAGGTGGGTCTTTTATTTAGGTCCACCTTTGTTTTTTTCCATTCTTCTGCAGAAAGTGTTTTAATATATTCAGTTGGTAATGTTATATCGCAAGCGATACAAAGTTTTGTTTGCGGATGTAAGGTATTTAACAGACTTTCCATTAATTGGTTATTGCGATAGGGGGTTTCAATAAACAATTGTGATTGGTTTTGTTCAGCAGAAATTCTTTCAATTCGTTTAATTTCAACATTTCGTTCTCGTTTATCTCTTGGTAAGTAACCGTTAAAAGTAAAATTTTGACCATTGAAACCACTTGCCATCATCGCCATTAGAATAGAGGAGGGACCTACTAATGGAACAACCTTTATATCTTGAATATGTGCTTGTTCTACAATTAACGAACCCGGATCTGCAATGCCCGGACAACCTGCGTCTGAAATTAATCCTATATCATACCCTTCCAAACAGGGATTAAGCATCTCCTGAATTTCAGATTCGAGTGTATATTTATTAAGAAGACTAAAATTTAGATTTGACTGTGATTTTCTAGAGACAATACTTTTGATAAATCTACGAGCATTTTTTTCATGTTCTACAATATAATAATCAATTTCTTCAACAGCCTTTTTTACCGGGAAAGGTAACACTTCCAAAGGGGGTGTCTCCCCTAAAGGACAAGGAATTAAATAAAGATTGCCTTTTTGGGGATTCATTAAAAATTATTTAATCACTAATTTTTTTACAAATGAATTTCCGTCTTGAGTGGTTATTTTTATCAGGTAAACACCTTTACTTAAGTTGTCAACCGGTATTGTAATTTCAGTAACCGAAAGGTCTTTATCGGAAAATATTAAGCTTCCTTTTAGATCTAAAATTGTTATGGTGCTTATTTTATGATTTTTGATAGAAAGGAATAAGCTATCTGAAGCCGGATTAGGTATCATTATAACTGTGTTGAAAATATTATTTTCGGGAATAGAAAGAATTTCACCTCCCTGAATTTTGTAGATTGAACCACTTAGACTTGCTATATATATTTCCCCATTAATATCCTCACCAAATGACACCCAGGTACCGTTAAAATCTCCATAGTCAATTAAATTTCCATTATCATCTACAGTACCTATCATACCCGAACAAACATCAGCAAAAAAGTACAATCCCTGTATATCGCTATAGATATTACCACGATACACATTTCCTCCTGTTATAGAACAGTTACCACTTGTATGTGTGTACTGGGCAACTGGAAAAGTAAGTTCTGATGGGTCTGGACATCCTGCTGTGTTAAAAGGTGAATTACCTTCATAACAACGCCATCCATAGTTAAGTCCTCCTTCTGTACTCAATTCATGGTTTATTTCCTCAATGCTTCCTTGACCCACATCTCCAATCCAGAGATCACCAGTGTTACTATCGAAAGAAAATTTCCAAGGATTACGTAATCCGTAGGCCCAAATTTCATCTAATGCGTCTGGATCACCAATAAAAGGATTATCTCCGGGTATTCCGTAATTATTACCACCACCGGGATTATCAATATCAATTCTTAACATTTTACCTAATAGAAGCATTAAGTTTTGCGCACGGTTACCTGGATCACCAGCACTACCACCATCTCCTAATCCAATATATAAATATCCGTCGGGTCCAAATTCGAGACAACCTCCATTATGGTTGCTAAAAGGTTGTGCTACATCAATAATAAATAATTCTGATCCAGGATCAGCAATATTTGGATCTGAGCCATCTACAGAAAATCTTGATACTTGTGTATCACCTGAGTTGTCGGTATAATAGACATAAAAATAGCCGTTGTTATTGTAATCTGGGTGAAAGGCAAGTCCTAATAACCCTCGTTCTCCTCCACCATTAGTTAATGATGATATATCTAGAAAATCTATTGGATTAATACTTCCATCGGGATTTAATATTTTAATAATTCCTCCCTGTTCTACTATAAAAAGGCGATCATCTCCAGCATTTTGGATATTTAAGGGGCTAGAAAAACCACTGGCAAAAAGTTCAATGTTTACCTCTTGAGCTAGGACAATAAATGAGAATAAAAGAAATAATAGAGTAATAAATGTATTTTTCATGATTTTTTTTAAGACTAAAGTAATGAAAACATTTAATATTAAAACTAAAGTCTTTTAGCAATTATTTCACAGGCTTGATCAAGCATTTTATACACGTTTTCAAAACCCTGGTCACCACCATAATAGGGATCCGGAACATCTACATTTTCACCCGGATACAATTCATCAAGAATAAGTCGTACTTTATTTTTATTATTTTGTTCCTGACAAAGCTTTAAGACATTTTCTTTATTGGAATTGTCCATTACAAAAATATGGTCGAATTCCAAAAAATCCTCTTGGGTAAATAGTCTTCCCCGCTGATTTGTTATATCGACATTGTGTTTTTGAGCCACCTCAATGCTTCGTACATCTGGTTGATATCCAACGTGCCAATGGCCGGTTCCAGCAGAATCAACAAATACTTTGTTAGGGTCAATTTTTGATTTTAAAATACCTTCAGCAAGAGGAGAGCGGCAAATATTACCAAGACAAACCATAAGGACTTTTGTTTTCATCTCAGAATAATAAAAAAAATCTGTAAAACACCGAATATGAAAATAATTAAAGTGTAAGTTTCTTGTTGAGGTCTTCTACGTACTTTCTAAATTGTTTATCTGTACTTGATAAATTATCTACCGTTTTACAGGCATGCAATACAGTGGCATGATCACGTTGTCCAATTTGAGAGCCTATTGATGCTAAGGAAGCTTTAGTGAACTTTTTGGCAAAAAACATGGCCAATTGCCTCGCTTGAACAATATGACGTTTTCTGGTTTTAGACTGGAGTGTATCCACATTCATTTGGAAATAGTCACTAACCACTTTTTGAATGTAGTCTATAGATACTTCTCGTTTTGTATGCTTAACGTAATTATCTACTATTTTCTTAGCAAGATCTATTGTAATTTCTTTTTTATTAAAAGAAGAATGGGCAATTAATGAAATAATTGCACCCTCGAGTTCACGTATGTTTGTTTTAATATTATTCGCTAAGAACTCAACAATATCTTCGGGCATTATTACACCGTCTCTGTATAGTTTATTTTTAATAATAGCAACTCGAGTGTCGTAATCCGGATGATTTAATTCAGCAGAAAGTCCCCATTTAAAACGAGACAATAATCGTTGTTCTATATCGACCATATCTACAGGAGCTTTGTCACTAGTTAAAATAACTTGCTTTCCATTTTGATGTAGGTGATTAAATATATGAAAGAACACATCCTGTGTACCTGCTTTTCCAGAAAATAATTGAATATCATCTACAATGAGTACATCGATAATTTGATAAAAATGTATAAAGTCGTTTCGGTTATTCTTTTTTACAGATTCAATATACTGTTGTGTAAATTTTTCGGCAGATATATAAAGAACGGTTTTTTCGGGATATTTATCTTTTATTTCGACTCCAATAGCATGAACTAAATGTGTTTTTCCCAATCCGACACCTCCAAATACCAATAAAGGGTTAAATGAAGTTCCACCAGGCTTATTGGCAACTGCCATACCCGCAGATCGAGCTAAACGATTTGAATCTCCTTCTAAAAAATTTTCAAAATTATAATTAGGATTGAGTTGAGATTCAATTTTTACATTTCGAATTCCTGGTATTACAAATGGGTTTTTAAGTTCTGGACTTTTACTTTTTATAGGAACATCTATTTCTTGAGATTTTATATGGCTCCGGTTCGAACTTGGTATTTTTTCAGTAAAAGGTTGTTTGTTTCCGTAGGTGTTTTCCATTTTAATTATGTACACTAACTTTGCTTTCGCACCTAACTCTTTTGTAAGTGCTACTTTAAGTATTTTTACATAATGTTCCTCGAGCCATTCGTAAAAAAACTTGCTTGGAACCTGAATACTAAGTGCGTCATCTGTTAGCTTAACAGCACTGATAGGCTCAAACCAGGTTTTGTAGGCTTGAACAGTGATATTGTCTTCAATAAAATTCAAACAATTACTCCAAACCAAATCAGCAGTTTTGCCCATAGTTATTCTTGAGATGTTAGTTAGTTTTTAATTGCGTCTAAGAAAAGAAAAAAAGTAAGTACTCTGACATTTTCTTAGCAATGCAAATATGTGAACAAAAAAGTTAAAAAAAAAATAGCTTGCTATTGAATATTCAGTTTTTTTTTCGGATATTCCCAGAAGGATAAATCTACGACAAAAGTTCCTCTTTTTCATAAATTATTTTGAAAAAAACAAATACTAAATTAAGAGTACGCTATAGTGAAACCGATCAAATGGGTGTGGTTTATTACGGAAACTATGCACAGTATTTAGAGCAGGGTCGTACTGAATGGTTGCGATCACTAGGATTTTCATATAAATTCATGGAAGAAAATAATGTGCATTTGCCGGTTGTTGAATTTTGTATTAAATACAAATATCCTGCATTTTACGACGATGTATTAACCGTTAAGACATCCTTAAAAGAAATACCTTCTGTAATGATAGATTTTTATTATGAAATTTATAATCAGGATAATAAGCTTTTGGTAACTGCAACAACTTCTTTGGTGTTTATAAATAAATCCACAAATAAATTAATGAAAGCTCCTGATTATCTTCTAAAAAAATTAATGAAAGATTAGTATTAACTATTAAATTTTATTAATAGAAACTTTATATGTGTTTTCGAAAATATTAAAAATACGAGCAGCCTCTTTTCTCCTTACAGAAATTATTATTATACAATCAATTCCCATTTTTTGATTTTTGACTAAAATCTTTTCGTCTTTTATAATCCTCATAACCTTATTCATTTCGTGGTAATAAAACTTTACTAAAAATATATCATTTATAGTTTTCTTTATAACTTTTGAAACTTCAAGAGCCCTCTTTGCAGTTATTTTATACGCTTGAATTAATCTACCTACACCTAATTTTGTACCTCCAAAATAGCGAACCACTACCACTAAGACGTTAGTTAGTTCAAACGATTTTATTTGACCATAAATAGGTGCTCCGGCACTATTAGCGGGCTCACCGTCATCACTTATACGGTATGTTGAATATAGTTTGCCTAATTGCCATGCATAACACCAGTGGCGGGCATTGTAATGTTTTTTTTTTAGTATATCGATTTGCTTTTTAATTTCTTCTTTTGATATAACTGGAAATGCATAACCGATAAATTTACTACCCCCGTCTTTAAAAATTACTTCTTGAGAAGCTTTGTCAATTGTATTATAAGTATCTTTTCGACTATTCATATTTGAAAAGACATAGCTATTAAAAAAATACCAATCACAGCAAAAATAATTCCCAACCAATTTCTTAAAGATAATTTTTCTTTAAACAAAATTATACCTGCAAGTGTTGATAAAGTTACAATCGCTACATTATTAACAGTAAATATTCCTGAGCTTTCAAGGATATCACTTCGCAATGTTTTTACTAAAAAATATATTGAGAAATAGTTAGGGATCCCTAAACAAATTCCCCCTAAGATATTTTTAAATTCAAATTTAAAATTACCACGAATAGCTTGTATTATTAATATAAAGATCCCGACTATACCAGCTGCAAGAAATAATACAGCCGAAAATAAAGGAATATCATTTTGTGCTACAAAGGTTTCTTCCAGGAATTTAATGCTAGTATCAATAATACCACTTCCTATAAAAACAAGAACAGGGAAAAGAATATATTTTCTGTTTATATTGATTCCTTGTTTAGACCTTATTGATGTGAGATATACTGCTGTTAAGGCTAGTAAAATTCCAAATAGTTTAAGGAAACCTATGCTTTCTTTATAATAAAACAGTCCAAACAAAACCGGGATAACCAAACTCATTTTTGTAGCTACAGAAACTACTGAAAGTCCACTTTGCTGTGTTGTAATTGCCATGAGATTAAATACGAGAATAAATAATGCACCAAGAGCCAATGCATAGTAAAACCAACCGAATTGTGGTAATTGGGTGATAGATACAGAAGTGCTATATGCAATAATAGCAGTACTAAAAGCAACCCAATAATTTGCCACTATTGCTTGTAGAATATTGATTTTAAATCTTTCAAACAATTTAAAGGTTACAAAAATTAAAGTAGATGCTAAAACACTAAGGAGTAGAAAGATCAAAGGAATTTGTTTTTAAATATTTGTAATAAATCATCTTTTATTTTTTCTTCAGAAATCAAAGTGCCTGTTAATTTTGGAGCCCTAATACCTTCTCCAAAAGTAGAGGTGCCAGTAAAAACTTTTGCTTCATCCCATAAATTTGAATCGATAAAAGATTGTAAAGTTTTTGAGCCCCCTTCAATGATCATCGATTGAATTTTATACCTATATAATATATCACAAATTTGAATCGTACTATTTTCTGTTAAATCGATCGTTTCATAATAAATATTTTTTCGATTTTTTATTTTTTTTTCAGTCAGGATTATTGTCTTTACTTTACCATTTAATACATTAGCTTCATCAGAAATTTTTAAACTCTTGTCTATAACTACTCTTATTGGTGAATTAACAATCCAGTTTCGAGTGGTCAAACTTGGATTATCGTCTATAACAGTTTGAGTACCTACTAAAATGGCCTGTTCTTGAGATCGCCATTTATGTACAAGTTGTCTGGAGAATTTATTGGTAATCCAAACGGGTTCTTTTTCTTTTCTTGAATTCTTTAAGGGTGCAATAAAACCATCAATTGTTTGTGCCCATTTTAAAGTAATGTAGGGCCTCTTATTATTATAGAATGAAAAAAAACGCTTATTTAATTCATCGCATTGATCTTTTAAGACTCCTTCGATAACGTTACAACCTGCTTCCTTGATTTTTTTTATCCCGCTTCCAGATACTTTAGGATTGGTGTCGGTGCTCCCAATTATCACATTTTTTATTCCATTTTCAATGATTAAATTAGAACAAGGGGGTGTTTTACCGAAATGATTACAGGGTTCAAGGTTCACATAAATGGTAGCATCCTTAAGTAATGATACGTCGGTTACACATTTTAAGGCATTTACCTCTGCATGAGGTTGTCCGGATTTGAGGTGCCATCCTTCACCAATAATTTTATTATTGTAAACAATTACACTACCGACTAAAGGATTTGGATAAGTACTACCCAATCCTTTTTTAGCCAATTCTAAACAGCGCTTCATGTATTTTTCGTGTATCTTCACACTGTAAAAATACATAGTTTCATCGATATGAACGTACCAATAATACGACCCCTCTTTAAAGAGGATAATAAGCAGATAGCCAACCTTATCCGAAATGTATTATTAGAATTTGGTGTTCCTAAGGAGGGAACGGCTTATGCAGATGTTACGTTGGATACAATGTATGAGGCTTACGATAACCCCCGTGCTATTTATTTTATTATCGAAGAAAACCACAAAATTATTGGTGGAGGGGGAATCTCGCAACTTGATAATTATAAGGGCAATGTTTGCGAATTACAAAAAATGTATTTCCTCCCGGAAGCTCGAGCAAAGGGATTGGGTAAAAAAATGTTGGAGCTTTGTTTATCCAAAGCAAAGGAATTTGGTTTTAAAAAATGCTATTTGGAAACCATGCCATATATGAAAGTGGCTCAAAAACTCTACGAGAAATCAGGCTTTCATTATATAGACAAATCCATGGGAAATACCGGCCATTATTCTTGCCCTGTCCATATGCTAATAGACTTGTAAATTGAAAATTATTGATTTAAAAGTAGAGTTTATAGATGCTCTTTCAGACCTATACCCTTCACAAGAAGTACTTTCTTTTTTTACAATTCTTGTTGAAAAACATCTTGATTTATCACGATTAGAAGTTGCCCTAAAACCAAATCACAGTGTTTCACTAACTGTTTCAAAAAAAATTAAAAATGCTATTCAGCGTCTTAGGAAATTTGAACCTATACAATATATAGTGAATGGGGTGGAGTTTTATAATTTAAAATTTTATGTAAATAGAAATGTGTTTATCCCACGCCCGGAAACGGAAGAATTGGTGTTTTGGATTGTAGACAGACATAAAAATCGCGACTCAAAATCGCGAAGAATATTAGATATTGGTACAGGGAGTGGTTGTATTGCTATATCATTGGCATTTAATATACCAGACTGCGAAGTTTCGGCTTTTGATATATCTTCAGAAGCACTAGATGTTGCAAGAAAGAATGCAATAATTAATAACGTAAATGTGGATTTTTTCAAAGAAGATGTGTTGAACTGTACGAAACTACCCAAAAAATATGATATAATAGTTTCTAATCCACCATATATTATTGAAAATGAAAAAGATAAAATGCAATCTAACGTTTTAAAATATGAACCAGATATTGCTTTATTTGTAAATAATGATGATCCCCTGTTGTTTTATAGAAAAATTGCTCAATTAGGACAAAAACATTTAATCTCTGAAGGAAGTATTTACTTCGAAATAAATGAATATCTTGGTAGTGAGTTATTAATTTTACTCAAAACAGAAGGCTATAAAGAGATAACCCTGCAAAAGGATATTTTTGGCAAATACCGAATGGTAAAATGTAGAAAAGATGAATGATTTAAAAACTATATGTGTTTTTTCCGGTAGCAGTGAGGGTAATGATACTTATATAATTGATAAAGCCGAGCAATTGGGAAAAACATTTGCAATAAATAACATTACATTAGTTTATGGTGCTGCAAAAATAGGTATTATGAGTATTATAGCTAAAGCTGTGTTAAGTGAAAAAGGTAAAGTTATAGGAATTATTCCTGAATTTTTAAAGAAAAAAGAATTAGTACACCTGGGACTTTCCAAACTTATTACGACACAAAATATGCACGAACGCAAGCTTAAAATGCAAGAACTTAGCGATGGCTTTATTGCGTTGCCTGGTGGTTTGGGGACCTTAGAAGAACTTTTCGAAATTTTTACCTGGTTACAATTAGGACTGCATAGCAAACCTATAGGACTCCTTAATGTAAATCGTTTTTATGACAATTTATTGAAATTACTTGAAAACATGGTTCGTAAAGGATTTTTATCTTTGGAAAATTACGAATTGTTACTTGTAGACGATAATATAAATACTCTTTTACAAAAGATGAAAAACTTCAAAGACCCTAAAAAACCTAAATGGTTAAATACAGAAAGGACTTAATGAAAATAGCAAAAAATCACTCCTATTCAATTTGTTATTTTTTATTCATTTTTTAAAAGCAATTAATTTATATATTCTATTTTTATATTTGTTTTATGAATATCGAACAGAAAATCAATCAACTTCGCGAAGAACTTCGAGAACATAACCATAATTATTACGTATTAGACACACCCATAATATCAGACTACGAATTTGATCTAAAATTAAAAGAACTTCAAGAACTTGAAACCAAACACCCACAACATCACGACCCTAATTCCCCAACCCTTCGTGTAGGAGGTGAGATCACTAAAAACTTCAAGACCGTTAAACATGAATTTCGTATGTATTCATTGGCCAATTCATATTCAAAAGAAGAATTAGAAGATTGGGAAAAACGTATTAAGAAATTGGTGGATGGAATTATAGAGTACACCTGTGAGCTTAAATACGATGGAGCTTCTATAAACCTTACTTATGAAAATGGTGAACTTCTTCGTGGTGTAACTCGTGGTGATGGCTACCAGGGAGATGACGTGACAACTAATATTAAAACAATTAAATCTGTTCCTTTGAAGTTGAAAGGAAACTTCCCCAAGCGATTTGATATTCGAGGGGAGATAATTCTACCTTTCAAAGGATTCGCAAAGATGAATAAAACACGAGAAGAAGCAGGTGAAGACCTATATCGTAACCCACGCAATACTGCTTCCGGAAGTTTAAAATTACAAGACAGCAGTGAGGTAGCAAAGCGACCTTTGGAATGTTTATTATATAGCATTAAAGGAAAAGGGTTGCCTTTTACTACTCAATTCGAGGGACTTGAAAATGCACGTGAATGGGGATTTAAGGTGCCTAACGCAGCTAAAATTGCCAGGAACATGACTGAGGTTATGGATTATATTAATTACTGGGACATTCATCGTTACGATTTACCTTATGAAACAGACGGGGTAGTAATAAAGGTAAATAGTTTTTACCAACAAGAAGAATTAGGGTATACAGCCAAGATTCCACGATGGGCGATTGCATTTAAATTTAAATCGGAACAAGCTGTTACAATACTTCATAAAATTACTTATCAGGTAGGAAGAACCGGTGCTATAACCCCTGTAGCCAATTTAGAACCAATAGACTTAGCAGGGACCATTGTAAAACGAGCTTCCCTCCATAACGCAGATCAAATTGAAAAACTTGATATACGTGAAGGAGATACCGTTTTTGTTGAAAAAGGGGGGGAAATAATCCCCAAAATAGTGGGAGTCGATTTGGAAAAGCGTACCAAAAAATTACAACATACATCATATATTACACATTGTCCAAAATGTAATACTGAATTAGTACGAAAAGATGGTGATGCAAAACATTTTTGTCCGAATATTATGGGCTGTCCTCCACAAATTATAGGCCGAATACAGCATTTTATTTCTCGTAAGGCCATGGATATAGAAGGATTGGGAGGAGAAACAGTTGCTTTATTAGTAGAAAATGGCCTTATAATTAATTATGCCGATCTATATGACTTAACCGAGGATAAGTTAATTCCGTTAGAGCGAATGGCACAAAAAAGTGCTGAGAATTTAATCAATGGAGTTGAGGCTTCAAAGCAGATTACTTTTGAAAGAGTGTTATTTTCCTTGGGAATCCGATTCGTTGGAGAAACAGTTGCGAAAAAGTTGGCAAGTCATTATAAAAGCATCAATGCCCTTGCTAATGCATCAGAAGAGGAATTAATTTTGGTTGATGAAATTGGAGATGTAATAGCAAAAAGTGTCGTTTCTTTCTTTTCTTCAGAAGAAAATAAAACCCTTATTGATCGTTTAAAATTATACGGACTTCAGTTAGAAATCTCTTCAGAAAGATTAACTAATCAAACCGATAAACTTGAAGGGAAAACTTTTGTGGTCTCTGGTATATTCTTTAAAGTAACACGGAATGAACTAAAGTTGCTAATTGAAGATAATGGAGGTAAGGTTTCTAGTTCTATATCAAAGAAAACAGCGTATGTAATTGCAGGCGAAAATATGGGACCCAGCAAAAAAACAAAAGCTGAAAGTTTCAAGGTCCCTATAATTACAGAAGATGAATTTTTACTAATGATTTCTTAATGCTACTTATAAATAGTTGCTAAAATTGTATTTTTGCAGAATGTGGAGTATAGCACTTATGTTTGATAAATTAAAACGAAAGTCACTTAAAAGACAAACCGATAAAAATCTAGAAAACAGAGATTTATCTCAGCGGAATGGGCCGTTAAAAACGATTGGATATTTAGTTGATGAAGTTATATTTCAAGATTTTGAAAGGCTTTATGATTTTTCAGAAGAGTTAGGATTGCTAAGGAAGAATACAACAGTATATACGTTTATTGAATTAAAAAAGAAAGCGCCTTCTTTAATACAAAATCAGATAAACAATAGACATTTTACTTGGAAAGGGAACATAAACAATCAAAATGCAAATGAATTTCTAGACGATCCATTTGATGTTTTAGTGGGAATTTACACGAGCAAAAATGAATTTTTGGATGTTATGATGTCATTGAGTAAAGCGAAATTTAAAGTGGGATTTGCGGGTGCAGACGAACGCCTATTTGATTTATTAATTGATATTGACCTTCAAGATTTTGATAAATTTAAAAGTGAGTTTATAAAATATTTAAGGATATTAAATAAGATATAATGCAAGAATTAGTAGGTACAGGTGTAGCATTAATAACTCCTTTTAATGAAGATTTCTCGGTAGATGTTGAAGGTCTTAAAAGAGTAGTTAAACACAATATTAAAAATGGAATAGATTACTTAGTAGTTCTTGGTACTACCGCAGAGAGTGCTACATTAAATAAAGACGAAAAACAACTCGTTATTGATACTATTGTTGCTGCTAATGCAGGCAAATTGCCATTGGTATTAGGCATTGGCGGAAATAATACATCGGCAGTAATGTATGAAATGTTATCTGTTGATCTTTCGGCCTTTACAGCTATTTTGTCGGTTTCTCCCTACTACAACAAACCAACACAAGAAGGCATCTACCAACATTTTGCCACCCTTGCGAAAAAAACTCCCCTGCCATTAATATTATATAATGTACCTGGAAGAACAGCTTCTAATGTACTTCCTG
>Ga0114950_10001029_pt1 | contig 20648 bp, 16 predicted proteins | sample N075metaG_FD_83503 | JGI IMG/M metagenome (GOLD analysis project Ga0114950, IMG submission 83503) | Deep subsurface microbial communities from Kermadec Trench to uncover new lineages of life (NeLLi) - N075 metaG | ecosystem: Environmental > Aquatic > Marine > Ocean trench > Sediment | place... | reverse complement strand
TAGCTCTTTAGATGGTTAAGATTCCGGCCTTGGACCGGCTAGAAGGATTGCCCGGCGTCTTGGGCGCTCGCAAACGAGCGGACCAGGCAATGGGGAGAGAACGCTTGCGGGAGATTCGGAGGCTGGACTTCACTTCTCACTCCGATTCCGAGCTTCGGGATACCATCGCGGTATTGGCCCATGGGGTCCAGGGTGGGCACAGTGAAGACAACCTGCCGACAGTATTCGCCGTCGTCAACGAATCCATCAGCAGACGCCAGGGAGCATGGCGGTTCTTCGACCCAGCAGACCCAGCGACGGCAGAGCGAAGCCTTCGCCGGTATCACGCGTTGGCGGACCGTGTCTCCAAGACCATCGACTTTCAGCGGACCGCCAGCAAGTGGGTGGACAGCGGGAGCAAATGTTGGGAGAGTTTCGACCGTGCCACCGCTCCGGTTCTTGTCCGCCACCGATTGGAGCCTCAGGAAAGAATCTTGGTGCGGGCGATCCTATTCGTGAGCCAAAGAAGCCAAGCGGAATATACGGCGAATATCCTCCTCCCCGCTTGTTTTTATCAAGCGCTCCGGGAAGCAGACGATGACGGAGCACTGGCATTTCAGGTGACTGACGAGCAGATTCTGGCCGGTATCCTGCTGTACCGGGGCAAGATCGTGGAGATGAACGCGGGCGAAGGCAAGACGATTGCCGCAGTATTCCCCTCCGTCCTACACGCGGTCCGCGGGAAGTCCGTCCACGTGATAACCGCCAACGATTACCTGGCGGGCAGAGACGCCGATTGGTTGGCCCCGGTCTATGAATCGCTGGGCGTGAGCGTGAGCGCGGTGGTTGATGTCATGGATGAACCGGAACGGCGCTTTGCCTACGGGAAAGACGTCGTCTACGGAGCGCTCCGGGAGTTCGCTTTCGACTTCATGCGGGACAACCTGAAGCTGTCTTCCTCGGAGACCGTCCAGCAAAGATTGGATGTGGCCATCGTCGACGAAGCGGATCACGCGCTGATTGATGAGGCCAATATCCCCCTCATCATCTCCGGAGGGGACGGCGTCACCCCAAAGATAACCGCCAAGCTCCGTGCTGCCATCGAGCAGTTGATTAATCAGCAGCGTGCCGCAGTATCGGCATTGGAGCAAGAGCTGGAACGGACGCCGTCCGGGTCTAAGGACTACTTCCTGGTTTTGGCCAGGCTTTATCTCGCTGATCCCGACAGCACGGCGCTACGGCAAGTGTTTAGCATCCGCCCCAAATATGCCAAACGTGTGCTGCGGGTTATCGCCGAGTGCCGGGTTGACGACGAATACGACAGCCTGACGAGTGATCTTTGTTACTGGACCGATGACGATGGCAAGACGATGTGCCTGACCGGGAAAGGCCTGGACCTCGTCGAATCGCGTCTTGGAGCGTTGTTCGATGACCAGGCGCTACAGGAGCAGTTGACCAGCATCCAGGCGAATCAAAACCTTCCTTTAGCATTCAGGCGAAAGGAAATGGATAAGCTCAACCGGAGCCTCGCCAGGAGGCAAGACCAGATGCACCAAGTGGTGCGGATGTTATGGGGCTACGTCCTGCTGAAAAAGGACCTGGATTACCTGGTGAGGGACGACCGGGTTGTGCTGATCGACAAGCACACTGGCAGAGGGCGTCCCGATACCCGGTACCACTATGGCCTTCAGGCCGCACTCGAAATCAAAGAAGGCCTACCGGTGCAGCCCGATCACGAAGTGCTAGGCCGGATATCGGTGCGCGGCTTCCTGTCCCAATATGGCGATGTTTCCGGCATGACCGGGACCGCCATGGCTTCCAAAAGCGAGTTTGAGCGGGCCTACGGCCTGGAGGTTATCGCAGTCCCTCCCAGTCACCCCGTCAAACGCACCGATCTTGAACCCAGGATGTACCTCAGCAAGCAGGACAAGCTACAGGCCATCATCGACGAGGTCCGCTTCTGCCATCGGATGGGGCGCCCGGTGTTGATTGGCGCCCACTCCATCGATGAGAGTGAAACGATTTCCCAACTCTTACGCCGGGAAGGCATCGAACACAACCTGCTGAACGCCGCGAACGACCTGGAAGAAGACCGGATCATCCGAGAGGCTGGCCTGTTTGGCGCGGTGACCGTGGCCACCGACATGGCGGGAAGGGGGACGGACATCATCCTTGAACCGGGATCGGACCGCAGGATCGCCGATTGCTACGCTGCCTTAGTCTCCGAATCGCTGGCCGAGGGCGTTGGCGCCGTGACGCTCAAGTGCCCAGGAAACGACGCTGCTCAAATATTGCTCTCCGCCTTGGATACCGGGAGCCTCGATTATTCGGTTGCCACGACCGATTGCGCCGACAGTACTGATATCATTGTTTCCGCGAACGCGGGGCCGGCTGACGCCCCCGCGGTCACTTTGGACTTTGGGCTGGGGCTGTATGTGATTGGCGCTGGAAACAGCGATAACGCCAGGGTTGACCATCAACTCATGGGCCGGAGCGGCAGGCAAGGGGACTTTGGCGTCTCCCGCTTCTTCTCGTCTTCGGAAGACCGTTTCTTGAAGTTTGGTCCTTCCGGGGAAGGACTGACCGGCACGGCCACCGACTTGGCAGGCCGGGCTTACCATGAAGGGGAGCCCCTGACACGCCATCTTGAGAAACTGCAAAAGGACGCCGAAAGAGACGCGGAATCCCGCCGGGCGCGGACCGAAGAGTACACCCGCGTCTTGGAGGCCCAATCGTTTGCCTACTACGAGACCAGGAAAGAGATCCTCCGCATGGTCAGCTTCCAGTTGTTCCTGCGCCGCTTGGTGGCGCAAAAAGCAGGCCAACTGGCCCAGAAGCACTTCCCCGCTTCGCTGGTAGATGACTACGACCGTCAGTTCGCCGGGCTGAGCGAAGAATTGGAGCTCGACTATAAAGTTGCTGCTTCCGGCCTACAGGGCCTGGACCTCAGCCTATTGCAGGATGAGATAGCCATCTTGATTGATGCGAGGCTGGAGAAATCCAGGGAGAGATTTACCGGCGAGGAGTTCGAAAAGCTCGGGAAACTCCTGTACCTGCAAACCGGCGATGAGCTGTGGAGGGACCATATGTCCCATGTCCAGAGCCTGATCTTAAGCACGCAACTGCTGGGTCACAATGGGAGAGGCGACTTGGCTGCCTATACCCTGGCCAGCTTTGAAGCCTATGACCAGCTTCAAGCCCGAATCAATGATATATTCTTGCCAAAACTGGCTGCTTTCCCCAACGGTCCAGCCAAAGAAACCCAGCCTCCACGATTAGAGCTTTTCGAGGACGTTATCAAAATTCTTGGGTAAGCGCCGGCCGGCGTTCGAACCAAGCGCGTTTGAACCAAGGGGAGCTTGATCCAATAGGGATTTTTCCAAAGAAGAGGTAAGAGCCATGGGCAAACGAAAAAGAATGAGTATGTCGCTACTCCTGGGCTCCAGCATGATGGTGGCTGGCCCGGTGATAGCGGGTTGCGCCTCAGGGGCGAGCGCCGACGATTGGGCCGCTACCGAGGGGGCGATAGGCCGAATCAACATGGAAGAGGTCGAAGAAGCCTTCAAGAAATCTCAGACTGTCGAGCAATTCGAAAAACGTTTGAATGAGATTTACGAAGGGGACGGGATTGTGCTGGTCCGGGCCAAGGACGAAGACGGAAAACGCGTGATCGAAGGTTACGAAGACCTGAATAAAAACAACGACCTAGATCCAGACGTAGACGACCTACTGTTCACCATCACCAACGAAGGTGGCTCGAACAGCCTCCGGGGCAACGGAGCGAACCAGCATTACCGCAGCTCCTTTGGCGGTGGAAATTTCCTGTTCACCTATCTGATTTTCTCCTCGCTTGGCAGGGGAGGGTACGGCTACTACACCCCTCGCTCCCGGGTGCCCCAGATGCAAACCCAGCGGAGTAGTTACCGTAATTCGACTGCCTATGCAGGCAGCGGCGGCGGGAGCCAGGTCCAGAAGAACTCCGCCTACTACAGCAAGCAGAGAGCAAGCACGGGGTTGAGTCCGGCTAGGACCAGCTATATCGGAAGACAGAAGGCCAGCGGAGGGTTCAGGACTAGCAATACCGGCGTTAGGTCCGGATTCGGCAAATTTAGAGGGGGTGGCGGCCGATTCGGCGCCAGCGGTGGCGGTGGCGCACAAGTCATCATAAGGGGCGGCCGGTGGTGAGCGGGCTGGTCCGCGAGATTTGGACTTCAGTGATAACCGTGCCTGTCCGTGGGTGCTGATTCATGGCCACTAACCCAACCAAATACCACAAAGAGTTGGCGGATTTCTCCATCGAGTACAACCCGTCGAAGGCGTACTACGTTAAGCATCGACCGTTCATCTTCCAGGTTTCACTTGGGGAAATGAAGCTGGAGGACGCTTTTTGGGTGGAGCTTGGGCCGGAGTACGTAGATTCGCGGCTCAGCGATCTTCTTGATGATATATTCTCAGGCGACCGTAAGCAGCAATCAAAGATCCGCTCCCTGATCGATGTTCGAGAGAACCCTGACCTTCCCGACATGTACGACGCGTTGTTGGAGATATTCTCCGAGTGGCGCAGCGGCAAATGCTCTCTCCATTTCTTCGCCAACCAGGGCCCGGAGATCAAGCTGACCGACCGGCTGGACGATCATCTAAGTTTGATGCAATCACCAGTGCACGGGATAAACGAGTCTCCGTTGTTGGACTTGGTGATTGATCAGGAACTCGACGTCTTGGACTACTTGGGCAACGCTGGCTACTTCAAGGCCAAGAAGACGACCATGGAATTCATGCAGGCCAATATGCTCATGTATTTCCTAGACAAACATGAGTACAAACTTTCCGTAAAACCGATCGATGAGACCGACCAAAATCTGTTGCCCATCGCCAAGAAACTTCAGTCAGCGAAGCTGATCGCACCGTCGGAACTGGATGGGACCTTTGTCATCACTGAGACAGGCAGGCAGGCCATCGGGAAATCGATCGCTGAGACAGACACCTATATCGATCAATATGACGTGTTCAAAGACGTGCTCTACGATGCCGACAGCGGGGATCTTGAATTTGAAACCGGCCTCGGGAAGGACCTGAGAGTCCAACTCTACGAATACGACGGCCAGGACCCGGTTAGAGTCGTTTTTCTACTCCGGCTTTACGATTCGACTTTCGACGAAGCCCTGGCGAGTTGGCGTGAATCCATCCATTCCGAGCAGTTCTTTGGTGAGATATTGAGCCCTATTGTCGACGCGGAACGGGTGGACGAAGCGATGGTTGAATCGGTCCTCGAAGCCGGCTATGGCTACGCCGAGGAGCAATACGACGCAACCAGAGACGTAGAATCCCAAGAGGACCTGCTCAGGCGAGTAAAAGAGGACTGAGGGAGCGGCCGCTCCCTCAGATTGCCAAGAACAGTATCATCGCCGAACTGATAACCACTGCGCTTTCGATGAAGGCAACCCCAACGTTCCGGTCAACGGCGATGGCGTTTGACGCCGAGACGGAGGGTAGCAGCAACTTGTCGAGTAGCAGCCGCATGGCATAAAGCAGCACGAAACCGACCGCTCCAAAGATGACAAAGGCCGCGATTCCTTCGGTCCATCCGCTGAAGTCTCCGAACACTGCCTTAAAGGTCACCAGCCCAATGGCAATCAGGTTTCCGCCGAACGCGATCCCGACGGCGGTATTGTTGCTTTCAATCTCAGCATGAATGTCGAAGGACGTGGTCACTTGGTAAAACAGAGCAAAGAGCACCAAGAGCACCAACCCCAGGCCAAAGAACGCCGCCGCCGTTTCAGGACCGCCTCCCTGTCCGGCCACGGCCCCCGCAATCAATAGGCCGGTGGCGACATACATGCCAAACTCCGCAGCGCCGCTACCGACATTTTGACCTTCGACCACCTCTTTTTCGATATCGAATTTGTAAAGAATCAACCGGTTCATAAAGATTCTGACCAAGTTCAACGCGGCGATTCCGGCCAAGGAGTAGAGGAACACCCTAAGAATGTCTTCGGCATACGCTCGGTCAAACCCCAGGCCCTCGACTTCAGCGACACCCAACGGTTGATACAACGTGCCAAGAAATACCAGTATGACCCCCATGAAGTAACCGCTAAGCCGCACCGCGACGGCCAGATTCTTCTTTCCGACAACTTCATCATCAATCTTGTAGGGGGTGATGATGTCCCTGGCATACTTGGCAATCACCAATATGATTAACCCCAGTCCAACAAACACCAGCCCACGCGGAATAATCTTCAGCGTGTCTAAGATCGCATCATCCATTGGTTCTCCATTTGAAAACCGGGTATTTTGTTTTTTGAATCCGAATCATCGTCAAATCAGGCGCCAATTCAATTAGTATGTAACGGATTTATCGAGGATATCGACCTGCCGTAAGGATTTTGCTATTGTAGGGGCTGCGCTGGAACAGGTCAATCATTACACCCGTGTTTTAGGTTAGCCTCACGCGGTATCAACTACAAGAGATTGCCCGCCCACAATACCGGGAAATGCATACCCGTCCGTGTTGTTTTCCGATACGGACACTACCCGAACTGAATAGTAAGGACCAGCCTAGTCAAGGTCTCGGCCGCTACACCGGGAGTGACTCGATCCATTCGGAGTTCTAGCAGATTTGAACAGCAACCCCGATCAAGCGACCTTAGACGAATTATCGGCGCTGGCCCAAGTGTTCTCCCAAGCCGCGGCATCGATAGCAACGCCAGCGTTCGTGTATGAAGACGCGTTCATTATATCCCGCTGTGAACACCTCAAACAGATCGCCGGCAAAGCCGGTTGCAAACTGCTCTACTCGGTCAAGGCGTTGACCTTGCCGTGGGTCCTGGAATTGATTGCTCCTCATGTCCAGGGGTTTTCGGTCAGTTCTCTGTACGAAGCGGTCACGGCCCGGAATGTGCTCCGGGATGCGCTTCATACAGAGGGCACGATTCATATCACGACTCCGGGATTGAGGCCCGACGAGATCGGCAAAATCTCAGAGGTTTGCGACTATCTCTCCTTCAATTCTATCTCCCAGTGGCAGCGCCACAAAGACGACCTTACGACCGATATAGAGATTGGGCTGCGGGTGAATCCAGAGGTTTCCTTTCTCGATGATCCCCGCTACGACCCCTGCCGGGCCTATTCCAAGCTCGGGGCGTCTTCCCACGACATCAAGGAGGCATTGGGCCAAAGCTCCCCGGCGTCCCACGGCCTCAGCGGATTGCTTATCCACAACAATTGCAACTCTCCGGACGCTCAGGAACTCTTGTCGACGGTCCGGCAACTGGAGGCAGAGCTGGGTCAAGTTCTTGGGAGATCCCAGTGGTTCAACCTAGGCGGCGGATATCTGTTTGACAAAGACAGCACCAATCAAGATGCGTTCGATGAAGCTGTCGGAACTCTGAAGGAGCAGTATGGATTGGACGTGTTCATGGAGCCGGGTTCGGCTTTCGTGCGTGATGCCGGCTTTCTCGTTTCGACCGTGCTGGACCTGTTCGAGAACAGCGGCAAATCAATCGCCATTCTTGACACGACGGTGAACCATCTGCCTGAGTCCTTCGAATACGAATGGCGGCCGGAGGTGTTGTTGGACATCGAAGGCGGCCGGTATCCCTACATCATCGCTGGGTCCACCTGCCTGGCAGGCGATGTGTTCGGGGAATATGCGTTCGCAGAGCCATTGGAGATTGGGTCTACGGTGGTGATGTACGGAGTTGGCGCCTATAACTTAGTGAAAGCCCACACATTCAACGGGCTTCCATTGCCGTCGATCTATTCCCTGGACTCCAGTGGCGAGGTGACGTTGGTGAAGCGGTTTAGCTTGGAAGAGCAATCTCAGAGATGGGGGTTTGAAGCTAGTGCGCGTTTCTGAGATCGAATTTGAGCTGCCGTTCCCGCCCAGCCAAGGCAGTATTCTAGACTGGCTGGCCCGAAAGACCTCAGAGAAGTTGTCTGACGGAGAGGAGCTGGTGCGGCTGGTAATCACGGAATCGGACCCTGAGGTCTACAAGTGCGAGGCCACGACCTACCAGGCCGGAGCTGATTCTCACCGGATCCCCCCCGGATTGGCCCTGGCCTTTCGCAAGCGGCGGTCCGAGAACACCGGGCAGTTCAATGTGGCGATGTTGATTCCCACCGGGATCGGCGCGGCCATCGGTGGCCATGCCGGTGACGCGACGCCGGTGGCCCAATTGCTGGCCACCGTTTGCGACACCCTGATTGTCCACCCCAACGTGGTAAATGCATCCGACATCAACGAGATGCCGACGAACTCTCTGTATGTGGAAGGGAGCGTCCTCTGCCGGTTGATGATGGGGACGATCGGGTTGCAACCGGTGAGGTCGAACCGCGTGCTGGTGCTGATTCATCCTCACGACGACCGTATCTTCAAAGACTTGACCGTCAATGCCGTGAACGCGGCCAGGGCTTCATACGGGCTGAATTGCTCTGGAATCATCGAGATGGAAAGACCGCTGGTGATGAGCCCAAATTACACCGGCTCGGAGCGGGCAGCCGGCAGCGTCGAGGGTTTCGATCAGTTATTTCATCTACTGGATGAACACCGGGGGGACTACGACGCGGTGACCATCGCGTCCGTGATATCGACGCCCTTGCATTACTACAGCGATTACTTCTGGAGCGACGGGGACATAGTCAACCCATGGGGCGGGGTTGAATCGATGCTCACCCATACAATCTCAAGCCTGTACGACCTGCCGTCGGCCCATGCTCCGATGCTGGAATCGCAGGATGTGTTGGACATTGACACCGGGGTCGTCGATCCTAGAATGGCCGCCGAAGTTATTTCGGTCAGTTTCCTGCAATGTGTCCTGAAGGGTCTTCAAAGAAGCCCTAGGATCATTATCGATGAGGAGACCATGCGGGAACCCGGGGTGTTCACCGCCCGGGATGTTTCTTGCCTGGTCATCCCTGACAATTGCCTGGGACTGCCTACATTCGCCGCGTTGGAACAGGGCATCCCGGTCATAGCCGTCAAAGAAAACAAGAACCTGATGAAGAACAACCTGTCTGAGCTGCCCTGGGATAAGGGACAACTGCATATCGTGGAGAATTATTGGGAGGCGGCTGGCGTTTTGGCGGCCATGCGGACGGGAATCGATCCATCGTCCGTGCGCCGCCCTCTTCGATCCGTTTCCGTTGAAAATACCGTTGAAAATACCGGGGCGGCTTCGTTGAAAAAAGCGGCGGAGGCGGAGACTTGGTCAGTGGAAAGAGCGCCGAAGGGGTAGGGCCGTCTTTGAATAACGACCACGCCAACGTAGCCGTTCTGCCACCGCTTCCCTACATGTTGATTGTGATTGCCGGGATTATGTTGCACTTCCTATGGGCGCCAATCAGTTGGTTTCCAGAAGCTTGGATCGGCCACGCCTCTGGTTGGCCCTTGGCCGTGGCGGCGATGCTGTTGGCGTTTTGGGCGCTTTGGACAATGCTCAGGGCGGGCGAGAACCCCAGCGTCCATAGGCCTACCGGTGCCATCGTGGCCAGCGGCCCCTATGCGTTCACGCGCAACCCCATGTACGTCTCGATGACCTTGCTCTCAGCCGGTATCGCGTTGATTTTCAACACCTTATGGCCGGTCATTTTTCTCCCCTTGACGCTGATAATCATCCAGTACGGGGTGATCTGCCGCGAGGAGCGTTACCTGGAGCGCAAGTTTGGCGACGAATACACCCGGTACCGGGCCAGGGTCCGGCGCTGGCTATAGACGGGCTTCGGTCACGGAGAAATACCGGCTTAGTTATCTAGGGCGCGGGAGTTCCGACATGGCGACCCGGGAAGAGATTCGAGAGCGATTGGCGAGAGACGGAGTCGAATACCTTCTTGCCCAGTTCGTCGATATCCACGGCGCTGCCAAGGTGAAGTTGGTGCCCGCTGATTACTTGGATGCCGTGACGGATGATGGGGCCGCGTTCGCCGGAGCAGCACTGCCCGGGCTGGGACAGCGTCCGCACTCCCACGACATGAAAGCCCGGATCGACCTTGACTCCTACACGCTGGTCCCGTGGACCGCTGGCATCGCCCGCTTCGCCAGCGACCTATTCGTGGACGGCCAGCCGCACATGTTCTGTCCCCGGCAGAACCTGAAGCGCGTTTTGTCGCAGGTGCGGGACCAAGGTTACCTGTTCAACGTCGGAATCGAGCCCGAGCATTACCTTGTGACCAAGAAAAGCGATGGGTCGATCTCCATCTGGGACCCCAACAACGTCGATAGCCTTCGTAATCCCTGCTACGACTTCAAAGGCACATCGAACGCCATCGGCTATCTGCGCAAGATGATGGACGCCATGGGCCGTTTGGGCTGGGAGCCCTACCAGTCCGACCACGAAGACGGCAATGGCCAGTACGAGATCAACTTCGCCTATGCGGACGCTTTGATCACCGCCGACCGGTACACGTTTTTCAAGATGATGACCAGCCAGTACGCTCAGGAGTTCGGCGCCATCGCCACTCATATGGCCCAGCCCTTCACCAACCGGGTCGGGAACGGCGGCCATATCCACTACCACCTGGCGGACGCTGGCAGCGGGGAGAACCTGTTTATCGACGGAGAAGACCCTCGCGGGCTGGGCCTGTCGGAGTTGGCCTATCAATTCATCGCTGGGATCTTCGCCCACGCGCCGGCCTTATGTTCGGTTATGTCACCAACGGTGAATTGTTACAAGCGGCTGCAGGTGGAACCCGGCCTGACCGACGCCAGCATTGAATACGTGTGGACGCCAGCATTTATCTCCTACGGGGACAACAACCGGACCCAGATGATTCGCACGCCCGGACCCAGCCACCTTGAAGACCGCAGCATGTCATCCGCCTCCAATCCTTATCTGGCTCTGAGTGTCTACGTCATGGCCGGCCTGGATGGGATACGAAGAAGACTGGACCCAGGGGAGCCTAATCTAGGCAATATGTACAGCTTGGGTCCGGAAGAAATCCGCCGGCGTGGGATTCGGATACTGCCCCAGACGTTGGACGAATCGCTGGCGGAATTAAAGCGCGATGAACTGGTTCAAGAATCTTTGGGGGCCATCTACCCAGAATTTGTAGCCCTCAAAGAGTCCGAGTTGCGGGAAAGCCGTCGGCAGGTCACCAATTGGGAGCTTGAGCGGTATCTGACGCTCTTTTAGGGCGGCCTTGGCTTTAAACCGCCGTACCGTAGACGTGGTCTGGGACCACGATAACCGCCGCCCGTCGGTCGTTGACCATGGCTTGGTCGTATTCTTCCCAGTTGGAGTGCTCCTCGTTGGTGGCGGCTCGGTATACGCCGCGCAGGGCCTCGCGCAACTCATCAGCCCCCGTGTTGTCGGAAGATAGGACAATGGCCTGGCCTTCCAAAACCACGTAGCCCCACCAGTCCCGTTTGGAAACCATCAGAGCGCACCTGGGGTCCCGCTTCAGGATAATCAACTTGGCCCGGTCGGCGGTGGTGGTGAAGGCCACTCCGTCGCCGTACGCCCCACAGGTGACGATGCTCATCTGGGGCATGCCGTTCCTTCGGTAGCAGGTGAGCACTCCTTGATGGTTCTCGGTGGTGAACTTCTTGACGTTATCGGACAGCATCTTGCTCCTCTTGGTCAGTCTCAAATTCGATCTCGTACATATCGTAGCGGGCTAGGCCAGTATAGACTCCCTGAGCAACGCTATTGTCTTTGTCCACGTAGAGCCGCAACCCGCAGACGTTGCCCTGGCGGCGGGCTTCCGTGGCAGCGTAGTCATGGAGGGCATGGTAGATTCCCATGCGGCGGAATTCGGCGCTCACATAAACGCTCTGTATCCACCAGAAGAAGGCATTCCTCCAGTCGCTCCACTCGTAGGTAATCATAAGTTGGCCCACGGGACTGCCGCTGTGCTCCGCCACCAGGTAAAAGCCCAAGTCATCGCGGGTGAGCGCCGCCTCGACACCGGACCGTAGCAGGTCAATATCCAACTCTTTCCCTTCGGTCTCTTTAGCCATGGCGGCATTGAATCCAACGATGGATTCCAGGTGCATCAGAGACGCCCGGCGAATCCGGATATCACTGTTGGGAATGGAGCTCAATATATCTCTCTCACGTGGGTCTCCCCATCCTAACCTTCCCCTTTGAGAGGAGGAAGGGATTTTTTATCTTACCTCAGCAAGATCGTCTTTCCGGCGGACCGGGCAATGAGCCCTACATGAGAAAATAGACTCGCAACGTTCAGCTAAGCCAGAATGTGGAGCCAGACTCGTCTTTCTGGACCTCGATGCGCACGGGGAAGGCCTCTTTCAGGTCGTCCAAGTGGGTTATCACCAGCACCTTCTCAAAGTCCTTGCCGATGGCGCTGATGACGTCCAGTATCCGCTCCCGGCCAACGGTGTCCTGGGTGCCGAATCCCTCGTCAATGAACAGGGTCGGCAGGGGCGCTCCGATCCGCTGGGCCAGTACCTTGGACAGGGCGATGCGCAGGGCCAGGTTCACCCGGAAAGCCTCGCCGCCGCTCAACATTTCATAACTGCGAAGTTGCCCCCGGTCGTCAACCAATATCTCCAGCGTCTCCCTGGGTTCGCCCTGCCCTGAGGCACTTTCCCGCTGGGTTTCCAACTTAACGTTCATCTGGTTGTCGGTCATCCGGCCTAACAGCTCGTTGGTCTCGTTCTCCAGCCGTGGCACCACCGTTTCGATGAGCATGGCTTGGACGCCCTGGCGTCCGAAGGCGGTGGCCAATTCCTGATAGATAGACTGCTCGTCTTGCAACTCCGTGAGCCGCGCCGATTCAGACTCAATCTCCAGGCCCAGGGATTCTTTGCGCTCCACTTGGTTGCGCAGGTATCCCTGACGCTCGATAGCCTGCTGAATCTTAACGCCCAATCCCCGTTCTTCCTGCTCAGCCTGGGTGAAATCACTCTCGAGGGCAGTCAGACCCGCCAAGGCCTGCTTGGCATCCGCTACCTTTAGCTGTAGTTGCTCCAGCTCCTCCTGGCGGCGCTGGGTCATTGAAGCATTCTGCTCCGCAGTCTCCCGGACTCCCGGCAGACCGGCTTCGGCCTGTTTCAGCTGGCTTTCCCTCTGTGCGAATTCTTCCAGATCAACGGTCTCTTGGTAGATGCGCTGGCGCGCCTCCGGATCGTAGTCCAACTCCTGTATCTGGGCTTCCAGCTTCTTCAATTGGACCACCTCTTCCACGGCAAAGGAACCTTCCGCCAGGGATGCCCGCATAGCTTCCAGCCTTGGGGAGGCCTCATTCAGCTCCAACCGGGCCTGCCGGGCCTCGTCTATCTGCTGTTCCAGTTGTTGGAGCTTCACCTGCCGCTGGGTCTGGGCCTGAGACAACGATTGCTCTTGCTGGGGCAGGCGTCCCTCCAACTCGGTGGTTTCAGTTTTCAGCGTCTTCACTTGGGCCGAGGTCTTCCGGTATTCTTCGCGCTTGGCTTCTATGTCGGCCTCAAAAGTCTCCGCCAGACGCTGGCAGCCGTCCTCGCTCAATGGGGTCTGGCACAGGGGACAAACTGCTTCCTGACCATCGACACCACTTAGCAATGCCATCTTCGCGTTCAGTTCTTTACCCTCGTTGCCGAACCGTTCGAGGCTGCTTTGTAGTTGTCCTGCCTGGACCGCCAACCCGTTGAGACGCTCCCGTTCGACCGACAGGTCCCGCTCTTGCTCCTCAAGTCTTGGACCCTCGTTTTGTAGCAGCAATCGCCCGTCCTCAAGCTGCTCCAAACCCTGTGCTTTGGGGTTGAGCCGCGACTCAATCTCCGTGTTCAGTTGGTGGAATCGAGCTTCAAGGAGGGCCCGTTCTCTGTCGATGGCCGACGAAACCGCGACACGGTTGCGCTCCATTTCGTCAAAGCGGCGTCCCGTCTCTTCCAGCCGGGCAAAGGCGGCCCGCGCGGTTGCCAATTGGGCCGCTCCTTGCCGGATGGCCGGAGCTTGTGCCACCAGCATCTCAAAGGCCAGTACCTGTTGTTGGGCCGTCTTGTGTGCGGAATCGAACTGCGCCATCTCTTTGGCCAGTTCCGACAGCCGCTTTCCGGTTTCTTCCTGACCGGCCTGTTGCCGACGCAGCTCGCCAACCTGTTCTCTAAGCGCATTGGTTCTTGCTTGTTGCTCCGCCAACGTCTTGTTCAAAGCAGCAAGAAGCTCTTCCACTTCAGCCAATTCCGCCGACGGCGCAAGCAACTGCTCCAGTTCGCGGCGCATGCGTTCCACGTTGCCTTCCGCGAGCTTGGCGGAGTTCTCGGCCCGGTTATTTCTTTCCCTGGCGCGCACTTGGAGCCGGTCATAGGTCTCCAGGCCCAGTATCTTGCTGAGGACGGCTTTGCGCTCCGCAGGGGTCTTATTGGTGAACTCGTCGGCCCGGCCCTGGACCAAGAAGGCCGAGTTGATGAAGGTGTCGTAGTCCATACCGACGGTCTGGTCGATGCGGGCCTGGGTCTCGCGGATCATGTTTCCCGTCACAGGCCTCGGCGTGGGTTCCTCCCCGCCGCTGTCGTCCAAAATCATGAGTTGCAAGTCAGATGCACCACCCCGCCGCCGCTTGCCGCCCCGGCTGTGACTGCGGATGATGCGGTATGCTTGGCCGCGCGAGGAGAAGTCCAACTCGACGCGGCACTCGTCGGCGCCGTAGGAAATCATCTCGTCTTGGGTCTTCCCCCTGCCCTTGCCCCACAATGCCCAGGTGATGCTATCCAGCAGGGCCGACTTGCCATGGCCGTTGGCGCCGCAGAGGCAGGCGATGTGGAGGCCGGAGAAGTCCAGGGTGGGAACATTCTCCCGGTAGCACAGAAAGTTACGGACAGTGAGCTTGAGGGGTATCATGGGGAAGGCCTCGCGCTGGCCCGGTCATGGGAATTCACCCGGTTAGGGAAATCCGATGAGAAACCGGCCACCTACAACCTCCGCCACACTGTGGAAATGGCCCCGGAACAAGTTCAACAACCGCCGGAGCCCTAAGCCCGGAGCCTTGCGATCCAAGCTTGGATAATTCTAGCACAGCGTTTGAAGCGAATCAGCCACGCCCAAACAGGCAGAATGCCACAGCAAGAAACTGATTCTCCGAATATCATCGAGGTCCACGACCTACGCAAAAGTTACGGCGGCCTGAAAGCCGTGGACGGTGTCTCCTTCTCGGTACGGTCTGGAGAGGTCTTCGGCATCCTGGGGCCAAATGGCGCGGGCAAGACCACGACCGTCGAGATATTGGAGGGAATGAGGGTCCCAGACAGCGGAACGGCCATTGTCAACGGCATCGACGTCCAGAAGGACCCGCGGGCGGTGAAGGCCGTGATTGGCATTCAGCTTCAGTCGTCCGCCTACTTCGACCGGATGAGCCTGACCGAGCTGTTGGACGTGATGGGCAGTCTGTACCACCGGGAGATCGACGCCATGGCCCTTTTGGAAAAGGTCCAGTTGGCCGACCGCGCCAAGGCCCTCTTCAAAGAACTCTCCGGCGGACAGAAACAACGGTTCTCCATCGCCGCCACGCTGGTCAACGACCCGGTCCTGCTGTTCTTGGACGAGCCCACCACCGGCCTGGACCCTCAAGCCCGCCGACACATGTGGGGACTGATCAAGCAGTTCAAAGAGGAAGGCCGGACCGTGCTCCTGACCACCCACTACATGGAGGAAGCCGAGGAACTGTGCGACCGGGTGGCCATCATGGACCACGGCAAGATTGCCGCCATGGACCGCCCAGAAGTGTTGGTTGCTTCCCTTTTGAGCAGGGGTTTCGAGAAAGAACGGACGGAGAAGCTGGCCAATCTGGAGGACGTGTTCTTGGACCTGACCGGACGAGCGCTGAGGGATGCCTGATGCTTAATCGGTTCATCCAGACCAATCCCACCCTCAGCCTCACCCGGGCTTCCATGAAGATATGGTTCCGGGACCGCCAGGCCATCTTCTGGACTTTCTTCCTGCCCTTGGTCTTGATTACTATATTCGGCATGTTGGATTTCGGCGCCTTCAGCACCATCGGCCTGGGCATCGTGGACCAAGCCAACAATGATTCCTCCCGACGGCTGATTGACGACATCCGGGACTTAAATACCTTCGACCTTTCGGAGACGCTTTCTGAAGAGGAGGAACGGGAGGCTCTGTTGGACGGCGACCGGGATTTGGTCTTGATAATCAGTCCGGAATTCGGAGCGTCCCAATCGCCGGTCCAACGCCAGGTTACGGTGCTCTACAACCAAGGTCAGGCCCAAGAGGCGGCCGCCGGTCAGACCATCATCCAACACGTTCTGGACGAGATGACCTTTGCCGAGGTGGGATTCCCAGACCGCTACAGCATCGATGCCCAGCCGGTGGACAGCCGCAATCTAAGGTTCATCGACTTTCTGTTGCCCGGCGTGGTGGCCATGTCCATCATGCAGATGGGGTTATTCAGCGTGGCTTTTAACTTCGTGCAGTTGAAGAGCCGAGGCATACTGAGACGGCTGCTGGCCACGCCGGTCCGGCCAGCCAGCTTCCTCTTCGCCCAAGTCTTCACCCGCCTAGTCGTGTCCATACTACAGACCCTGGTGCTGATTGGTCTGGCGGTGTTGGCGTTCGATGTTCAACTGGCCGGTAACCTGGGCGCAATCATATTATTGGCGCTGCTGGGTGGAGCGGTATTCGTCAGCATGGGATTCGCGGTGTCGGGCTGGGCCGGAAGCGAAGACGTGGCCGCCCCCGTGGCCAATGCCATCGCCCTGCCCATGATGTTCCTCTCTGGGGTATTTTTTCCCAGAGACACGATGCCCGAACCACTGCGGGCCGTCGCGGATTTCCTGCCTCTGAGCTATCTGGCCGATGCCCTTCGCAATGTCGCCATCGACGGTGAGACGCTGTGGTCGCAATGGGGCGATGTCCTGGGCTTAACTGTTTGGCTGGCGGTCACCTTCCTGGTGGCGGTGCGGCTGTTTCGCTGGGAGTAGCCGGGCCTGCCAGCCTTGACCCTGCAACTCCGCCGAGCCTACAATCGATGGCAAGCCACACGTAAATAAGCCGCGCGAAAGGCCACCATAAACGACATGTTTGAGAACCTTACCGAACGTTTGACCGGTATCCTGAACAAGCTGACCAGCAAGGGCCGCCTGACCGAGGGCGACATCGACGAGGCCCTGGCCTTGGTCCGGCGCTCCCTGCTTGAAGCGGACGTCAATTTCCGGGTGGCCAGGGACTTTGTGGCCGCCGTGAAAGAGCGGGCGCTTAGCTCGGATGTCCTAGAGAGCCTTTCCCCCGGCCAGCAGGTCATTAAGATTGTCAACGAAGAACTGACATCTCTGCTCAGCGGCGGCGACCACTCGTTGACCCTCTCCAGCCAGGCGGTGACGACCATCTTGCTAGTGGGCCTACAGGGCTCCGGCAAAACCACCACCGCCGCCAAATTGGCCCTGTACCTGCGCCGTCAGAACCACAAGTCCCTGCTCATCGCAGCCGACCTGCGCCGTCCCGCCGCCATCCTGCAACTGGAGACCCTGGGCAAGCAACTGGACATCCCGGTCTACTCGGAGGACCCCAAGTCGTCCTCGGTCGTCCAAGTGGCCAAGAACGGCGTGGAAAAAGCCCGCCAACTCGGGGTCAACTGGGCCATCATCGACACCGGCGGACGCCTCCAGATCGATGACGAATTGATGGATGAGCTGGCGGAGGTCAAGAAGGCAGTGAACCCCGACGAGGTCCTGCTGGTCGTGGACGCCATGACCGGTCAGGAAGCGGTCAACGCCGCCGAGGGCTTCAACCAGCGGGTCTCGCTAACCGGCCTGATCATGTCGAAGATGGACGGCGACGCCCGGGGCGGGGCCGCTCTGTCAATCACCCGGGTCACTGGGGTACCCATCAAGTTCATGGGCGTGAGCGAACGCCCCGACGGCTTGGAGGCCTTCCACCCGGACCGCCTGGCGTCCCGCATCCTGGCCATGGGGGATATCCTGACCCTCATCGAAAAGGCCCAAGAGGTGGTGGACGAGAAGCAGGCTGCGGAGATGGAGAAGAAGTTCCGCCAGGCCAATTTCGACCTGGAAGATTTCTTGACCCAGATCCAGAACGTGAAGAAGATGGGCTCTCTGTCATCGGTGATGGAGATGATTCCGGGGATGAGCCAACTGAGCAAGAAGATGCCCATGGGCGACTTGGACGATGGCCGGATCGAGCGCATCGAAGCCATCATCCGGTCGATGACCATCACTGAAAGGCAACGTCCGGAGTTGATCAACGGGAGCCGTCGGCGGCGTATCTCCCGAGGAAGCGGCACGACGCCTCAGGACGTTAATCAACTGTTGAACCAGTTCCGTCAGACCCAGAAATTGATGAAGCGGATGGCCAAGTCCCGCAACCCAATGGACCTGATGAAGATGTTCCGCTAGTGGCGTAGCCGCGTTTTCGTATTTAAGACTTGCGGTCGCCTCTCCATGGAAATCCCGCCTCTCTGATCCGCTCATTCTGAGCTTGTCGAAGAACCTCGACCTCCGCCAACCGATTCGTTCACGGTGACCGTCCGGTCCCGAACGTGGTCTGAGGCCCGCCAATTGTCTATAATCTCGGTAACCTCAACTGACGCCCAACCCTAAATCAGGTGAAAGGGGGACACAGATGGAACGACCCAGGATCCGGCACATCGCCCTGAATGTTCAGGACCGGGACAAAGAGGCGGAGTACTACAAGAAGGTCTTTGGCATGGAGGAGAAGGAGCGGGGGCCCAACGGCACGATCTACCTGTCCGACGGGTTCGTCGGCGTGGCGCTAATCAGCCGGTCCGATATGCCCTGGGGCATCAACCACTTTGGCTTCCAGGTGGAGGATGTGGGCGCGATCGAGGAAGTGGCGGAGACTAAGGCCGTGGCCAACTCGGCGGCCGCCGCCGGCGAGAGCATGATCTTTGACGCCGAAGGCTACCGGGTGGACCTGTCCGTGGAAGGTTGGCCGATCTAGCCCGCCAAACTGTCAACATGTTTGCGGCGAATGGTCTCGCTACTCAGCCAAAACCGCTTCTCGAGCAACGAGATTCTTTCCCGGCGTGCCGGAGACGCTTCAGAAGACCAATCATCAAGGGGCCGCTCATTCCGCACCCACGCGGTTGCCCTCATCGACATAGGTGGTTTCGCCCACTCGCGATATCTTGATCTGCTGCCGGTAGACCTGCTCTCCTCCTTCCGCGGAAGGACTATGCTCGGCTTGGTGTGTTTCAGTCGACCATTCCACTTCGGCAGGACTGAGGCCACCGGCAAGCGATTCTTCCAATACCCTTCCGTGCATCTTCCAATCGCCCGATACGCCTAGAATCTTCAGGATAGTCGGCGCTAGGTCCAGGTTGCCCGACGGAGTGTCCAGTTTGAGTTTCGATTTGAAGCTTGGGCCGCTGGCGAACAAGACGCCGTGAATCTCGTGCCGGCTCATCGACCCGTGTTGGCCGGTCCCCGGCTCGCCGCCAGTGGCGTAAACCTGGCCGTCGTACCCAGCCTTGTTGGGCGATGAATTCCACTTAAATGAGACCGTTAGCTCGGGCGCCCTTGGACCCTGGTTCCCCACCAGGGACGCTGGTAATGTTCCTGGAATGCCCGCGACGGCATCGGACGCGGTGACGGTGCCGCACCAGGGTTGCGCCATCAGCCAAGTGGCCAGCCGCTCGGCCGTGTTTAGTTCTCCAGGTTGGATATAGAAGAGCGCCGCGCCGCCGTTTTGGGCGGCAATCACCCCACCGGCTTCGCCTCCTACCGGAAACCCAGCCTGCCTAAGCGACTCTTCAACGTTGATGGTCTCGCATATAGTCGAGTAGCCATGATCAGACGCCACGATTATGTCGGTGTCATCGGCCCGTCCAGTCTCCCGCAGCCACCGCACCAGGTCCCCCAATTGCCCGTCCGCCTCTTTGGTCGCGATATCGGAGAGCCCAGACCCCACCCCGGCCGCATGCTGAGATTTGTCCGGTTCAGACGCCCAAATCAAGGCCACGGCAGGCTCGCGCTCGGGGATCACATACTCCGTAAATATCCGCATGGCATGAGCAATCCTAGGGGTGTTTGGCCGCGCTTCCTCCGGCCACCGGCCGAACCTATCGATCAACGATTCGTGCAGTTCTCTGGGCAGGGCGAAGGTTGGGTGTATCGTCGCGCCGCCCGTGCCGTCTTCTGAGTCGTCCGCATTGGGGTGATGGAGGTAGGCGTTTCCACTGGTCCCGACACCGATCGCCACGTACTCCCGCCCCTGCTGAGAGAGTATCTCGGCCAGCGTGGGCCCTAGGAGCACCGGTAATCCGGCCTTAGCGACCCGAGCCAACTCGGGCTCCATCGCCGGTATGGCGCGGTCTGGATCGAAGTCCCTGATCAGAAGCCGATTTCCCGCCAAGCCATGCCCCCCTGGATTCAGGCCGGTAACCATGCTGGACACGTTGACGCGGGTCACCGTGGGAAAAACCGAATGGTGGTTCTCGAACGTCACTCCGTCCGCCGCCAAGGCTGAGAGATTGGGCATCAGCCGGTGGTTGACCTGGGCTGGCTGGAGGCCATCGAAAACAAAGACCACTACTGAGGACATTCTTCCCTCGATTTATCGATTTGATTAAGAAAAACGATTGGCGCGCCCGCCTATTTTCAGTTAATGGCGCGCTAAGGGGCCAGGGCCCGGATCGTCCGCTCGTAGGAGGATCTAAGGTCTCCCACGGGCAGAGGGGCAATCACCGGTTTCGCCAACCCCATCTTACGCAGCACATCAATGCGGTCCCGGCACTCT
>Ga0114950_10001025_pt1 | contig 20654 bp, 19 predicted proteins | sample N075metaG_FD_83503 | JGI IMG/M metagenome (GOLD analysis project Ga0114950, IMG submission 83503) | Deep subsurface microbial communities from Kermadec Trench to uncover new lineages of life (NeLLi) - N075 metaG | ecosystem: Environmental > Aquatic > Marine > Ocean trench > Sediment | place... | reverse complement strand
TCTCGAATCCCGACGGCTCCCGCCGTCTGAAATGCGGATAGAACGTGGAGACACTTTCCAGTCGATGCAGCGGCAGCCGAAGTCGTGCGGCCAGGGCCTCCAGGCCATCGGGCGAGAGCCAGCCCTCCCTCTCCTGCAACGCGACCAATTCGCGAACGACTTCACCCAATCGGCAACTCCCCTCTTAGAACGGACAGGCAAAACGGACGGGCAGAACGGGCGAGTCTAACCCAACGCGGGGTCGACCCCATGCTCGGAAACGCCCTACGCTCCCGCCACCATGACTCAAGCACAGCCGGAAGACGGCCTTTTTCGCATCATCGACGGTGTCGACACACATGAAGACGCCGAGTTCACTCATTTTCTCCCGACACGGCTCGCGGGCGGACCGTGGAACCCGTCTCACCAACACGGAGGCGCTGTCTCCGGACTGCTCACCCGCGCATTGCACCGAATGGCGTCACCCGTCCCGATGCGTCTGGCCCGGATCACGATCGAGATGTTTCGCGGCGTTCCGATGTCGCCATTGCGAATCGAAACCCGCGTGCTTCGGGCGGGCCGGCGCATCCAGAGCATCGAGGCCAACCTCTTCGACAAGGAAACCCACGTCGCTCGGGCCAGCGCACTCCGCATCCGCTGCGAGGCGTCGATGTCAGAGCTGAAGACGACGGCCGGGCTCGACCCGAATCTGGGCCGACCGCCCGAGGGCGAGATCCCGACCTTCCGGCCCCGAGCGGGCTTCGATCTCCGACCGGGATTCATCGACGCGATCGATTTCGTGCGGGAGGCCGCGCCGAGAGCCAACGAAGCTGCGAACGTCTGGGTCCGCCTGCGCTGCCGACTCGTCGAGGGCGAGGACACCGCCCCGATCTTGCGGCTCGTAGTCCTCGCCGATTTCGCCAGCGGCGCCGGCAATGACCTGGACTACTCGAAATATTCTTCGATCAATCCCGACCTTACGATTCATGTGCTTCGGGAGCCCCGTTCCGAATGGATCGGCATTCGGGGAATCAGCCGGCGAGCCGAGGACGGGATCGGTCAGAGCCTCGCCACCCTCCATGATCTCGAGGGTCCGATCGCGAACGTCTCGGCGAGCCTGTTGCTGGATCGGCGCCAGGCCTAATCAGACCAGGGAGACTGAAGATGGGCAAGCTCGAAGGACGCGTGGCGATCGTGACGGGGGCCGGGCGCGGAATCGGCGCGGAAGTCGCCAGGACCTTCGCCGCCGAAGGCGCCGCGGTCGTCGTCAATGATCTCGGCGCGAGCATGGATGGCAATCAAAACGAGGGCACGCCCGCACAAGAAGTGGCGCAGGAAATTCTCGAGGCCGGCGGCAGGGCGACGGCGAACGACTGCGACATCACCGATTTCGAAGCCACCGAAAAACTGATCTCCCAGGCGGTGGAAGACTTTGGAAAGCTCGACATCGTCGTCAACGTCGCGGGCATCCTCCGCGATGGCATGATCTTCAAGATGGAAGAGCAGCAATTCGACGCCGTCATCGCGGTTCACCTGAAGGGCTCTTTCAATACCACTCGACATGCTTCGGCTTATTGGCGCGAGCATCGCGGCGGCGAATATCGGCTGATCCATTTCATTTCGGGCTCGGGAATCTATGGCGCACCCACCCAACCAAATTATGCCGCGGCCAAGATGGGCATCGTCGGCCTCTCCAATAGTTGCGCGAGCGCATTGAAAGGCTACGGCGTCACCAGCAACTGCGTCGCCCCGGTCGCCTACACCCGAATGACCGCCAGCCTCGAAGGAAAATCCACCGTGATGGACTACAGCCCGGACAACGAAAAGATGTCGACCCGAAACGTCGTCCCCCCGGTGGTCTGGCTCGCCAGCGAGCAGAGCAGCTGGATGAACGGCCGCATCATCCAATGCGGCAACGGTCGGATCGGTCTCTTCAACAGCCCCGCGATCGAAAGAGAGGTCACCACGCCCGGCGTCTGGGACATGGACGATGCCTTCGACGAGATGAACGCCACCTTCAAGGACGCAGTCGTCTACCCGAACCCCTTTCGCAAAGACAGAAGCTGACTCTGCCGTTAGGTGTCGTCGGAATAATGGTAGACGCCCCATTGCCCGGGGGTCTCGGAGACGCTCAGACGGAGCTTCTGGATCTGGCTCCGACCAAATTTCTCGCGGATACGTCGGACGAGTTCTCGACCGATCCAACCGGCGAGGTTCTCGGCCGAGGTATTGTTCATCGGCAGCACCATGATCTCATCCGAAGGAACCCGATAACGGCAGTCGCGATAGGTGATCTCGGTATGGCCATCGTCTCCCGCCTTGATCTCGAGTTCCGAATGCTCACCGGGAAGCAACCAATGTTCGTCGAGAGAATCACAGAGCTCTCGAATCACCGGCTTGACGAGGATGAAATCGATGACGAGCCCACGATCGGTGAGCTGTCCCTCGATTTCGGCGTCCACATGATAGTTGTGACCGTGCAGCCGTTCTTTCGAGCCGTCGGGAAAGATCAGGAAATGCGCGCAGGAGAATTTGAAATACTCCTTGTGCATGTGAATTGCCCAGCGTTCGCTAGCCATCGCACCGTTCTCTTCCGTCGTTACGCGGAGATTTCAAGGCCGAGCTCGCCGTGCTGGCGCGGCCCGCCCGAGAAGGAGTGGTCGGGGTGGCCGGATTTGAACCGGCGACACTGAACCCCCAAAGTTCAGACTCTACCACTGAGCTACACCCCGAAAGAGACCCCAAAAAAACCCCGACGCGAAGGGGCCGGCCGCGATCGAATTCTACCATTCTATCCGATCGAGGTTCCAGCCTCGCGCTCGGCGGTCTCCGCAAAGGGACCCTTCGCGAGCCAGGCCACCAGATCGCGCAGCGCGACCGGATTGATCTCGTGGCCCATCTCGTACTCGCCCCAGGCGGCTTCGATGCCGAGCGCCTGGAGTTTCGTCTGGGCGTCCCGGGCGTTGTCGATCGAAATCATCGGATCCTGACTGCCGTGGATCAGCAGCGTCACCAGCGATGCCCGCGCGGCGTTCTCGGGCAGGCCCGTGACGACCGCATCCGGCAGCCAACTCGAGAGCGCGACGAGCGCGGCGAATCGTTCCGGTCGGCCGAGCGCCAGGTCGTAGGCCATCACGCCGCCCTGGCTGAAGCCCATCACGACCAGCCGGTCCGGGTCGATCGGATAGAGGTTCATGGCGTCCTCGAGGAAGCCCTCGAGCACACCGCGAGCCGCCACCAGGGAGGCGGGCTCGATCTCGCCGGCACCCGAAAGCGGAAACCAGCCATAGGCACGCTGACCCGGCGCGGGCTCGATCGCCATCGGACCTTGCGGACACAGGAAGAGCACCTCCCCCTGCTGCACCCGGGGCGCGATTCCCAGCAGGTCGTGGGCGGTCGCGCCAAAACCATGTAGCGCCAGAATCGTCGGGAAGGGGCCCTTGCCCGCAGGAACATGGACGGTGTGCATCAGCTCCATCGAATCGACTTCTCCTGATCCCCGCCGGATCGGCGGACTTCGAGCCAAAGAGTAGAAGACCGGCGGGGTCGTGCTATCCATGCCATGCGAATCACGTCGAGGCGACGCCGCCGCCCAATCAAGAGCAAAACCAAGAAGAGAGTCATGACCGATCGACCCAAGAGTCTTTTCCAGAAAGTCTGGGATGCCCACAGCGTCTGCGAGCTGGCTTCGGGCCAGACCCAGCTCTTGATCGGGACCCACCTGATCCACGAGGTCACCAGCCCCCAGGCCTTCGCGATGCTGCGCGAACTCAGCCTGCCCGTGCGTTTTCCCGCGCGAACCTTCGCCACCGTCGACCACATCATTCCGACCGACGATCGATCACGCCCCCTGGCCGATGACCTCGCCGAGGCGATGATGAGCGAGCTGGAGCAGAATTGCCGCGAGCATGACATCCAATTCTTCGGCCCGGACTCCGGCGCCCAGGGCATCGTTCATGTCATCGGACCGGAACTGGGGTTGACCCAACCGGGCATGACGATCGCCTGCGGCGACTCCCATACCTCCACCCACGGCGCCTTCGGCGCGATCGCCTTCGGCATCGGCACCAGCCAGGTCCGCGACTTGCTGGCCACGCAATGTCTGGCGATCTCGCCGCTCCAGGTCCGACGCATCGAGGTCACGGGAACGCTTTCGCCCGGCGTCTTCGCCAAGGACGTGATCCTCGCGATCATTCGCAAATTGGGCGTGAACGGCGGCGTGGGCTTCGCCTACGAATATGCGGGCCCGGTGATCGACGCGATGACCGTGGAAGAGCGGATGACGGTTTGCAATATGTCGATCGAGGGCGGCGCGCGCTGTGGCTATGTGAACCCCGACGAAAAGACGGTCGAGTACCTGCGCGGTCGACGCTATACGCCCGACGACGCGGATTTCCCCGCCAAGGCCGCCCGCTGGCTGGCGATCGCGAGCGACCCCGACACGGTCTACGACGACGTCGTCCAGATCGACGCGAATGCCATCGAACCCTCGATTACCTGGGGCATCCATCCAGGCCACAATATCGGGGTCAGCGAGGCGATCCCGACACCGAATAGCGTCCCGGACGACGAACGCGCGGGGGTCGAAGAGGCGCTCGAGTACATGGACTTCGTCGCCGGCACCTCGATCGCGGGAACTTCGATCGACGTCGCCTTCATCGGCTCCTGCACCAACGGCCGGATCTCCGATCTTCGCGAGGCCGCCAAGATCGCCCAGACCGGTCATGTCAAGGCGGGCGTGCGCGCGCTGGTCGTGCCCGGCTCCGCCGCCGTCCGCGAGCAAGCCGAGGCAGAGGGGCTACACGAGATCTTTCGCAGTGCGGGCTTCGAGTGGCGCGAGCCCGGATGCTCGATGTGTCTGGCGATGAACCCAGACAAATTGCGCGGTCGTGAGGTCTGCGCCTCCTCGAGCAACCGGAATTTCAAGGGCCGTCAGGGCTCGCCTTCAGGCCGGACCTTGCTGATGTCGCCCGCCATGGTCGCGGCGGCCGCGATCGCCGGGGAAGTCGTCGACGTCCGCAAAATCGGAGGAGACATCCTTGAGTCGAGCTGAGAACGCCCTGGTCCGGATCGAAACCGCCGAAGGCAAGGCTAGCGTCGTGCGTGGTGACGACATCGACACCGATCGGATCATTCCGGCGCGCTTCATGAAGGCCGTGACTTTCGATGACATGGGCCGCCATGCCTTCGAAGACGCCCGCAAGGCGGCCAAGGGAAAACATCCCCTCGACGACGAACGATTCTCCGACGCCGAGATTCTCGTCGTTGGCCGGAATTTCGGCTGCGGCTCTTCCCGGGAACACGCGCCCCAGGCGCTGATGCGCTTCGGCTTCAAGGCCTTCATCGGCGGTTCCTTCGCCGAGATCTTTGCCGGAAATTGCACGAGCCTCGGCTTGCCCTGCGTGACGCTTTCGGTCCCCGACCTCGCGAAACTAATGGACGCGGTCGAACTCGATCCCAGCCAGACCCTGCACATCGACATCCGGGCTCGGACCGTGACCAGCCGTGCCGGAGAGATGCAGGCGGGCATTCCCGATGGCGTCCGGTATCAGCTACTCGAGGGCAGCTGGAACGCCACCCGCGTATTGCTCGAGGCGGGGGCCGCGATCGAAGCAAAGGCAGCGTCCCTGCCCTACATGAGCCCACCGGCCTGACCCGAGTTCGGCTCAGCGCCCCTTGAACTTGGGATCGCGTTTCTCGATGAAGGCGGAAATCCCCTCGACGCGATCGTCGGAGGCGAAGACGAGTCCGAAGGCCCGCTGCTCGAGCGCGTGCGCCGTGCGTACGTCGGCGTCCTGTCCGTCCTGCATCAGCTGTTTTGCGATTCTCGTCGCGACCGGACCGCGCGCGCCGATCGCCTCGCCGACCGCCATCGCCGCGGGCAGGAGTTCATCGGCCGGATAGACCCGATTGACGAGCCCGATGCGTTCGGCTTCCTCCGCCGTGACCGGCGCAGCGACCAGGATGAGTTCCTTGGCCCATGCGAGTCCGACGCGTCGAACCAGTCGACTGGTTCCGCCGAATCCGGGAATCAATCCGAGCTTCGTCTCGGGCTGGCCAAACCGGGCCTTGACCGAGGCATAGATGAAGTCGCAGGCCAGAGCGAGTTCACAGCCGCCGCCCAGCGCGAAGCCGTTCACCGCGGCGACGGTCGCGATCGGAAGCGCTTCGAGTCGCGCGAAGATGCGATGGGCCGAAGCGGAGAAGGCCTCGGCTTCGAGGGGCGTCATCGCCTTCATCTCGGCGATGTCCGCACCGGCGACGAAGGCCCGACCCGCGCCGGTCACGACGACTGCCCTCAGCCGGGAATCTTCGACGACGGCATCGATCGCGCCGTCGAGGGCCTTGAGTAGCTCAGCGTTGAGCGCGTTCAGCGCATCCGGTCGATCCAGAGTGACGAGCGCGACCGCCCCCTTTTTCTCCAGATGCACGAGTTCAACCACTTCCCCGCCCCTCCCCGATGATTTTCCAGCCAGCGCGAGCCGTCCCGCCCGAGCGCCGGAGGATAACGCGCCAAAGCGTCGGCGAATGGTTTCGGCGGCGGCGCGAGTGCGGGACTCGAGCGTGATATGCTGGATCAAACGACTGGATCAAACGAAAAGGAGACCCGCATGGCAGCTGCCGCACCGATTCTTTCCCTCGTCGCCGGATTGGTGGCATTGCTCGGCCCGGCCGGCGCCTACCTCGGCCTGCTCGCTCCGCTCACGGGCTTCTATCTCTTCCTGGCCGGCGCGCTGCTGGGTGGATTGGTGAGTGTCATTTTCAGTCTCGTCGGGATCGCGCTCTCGCGCGGAGGGCGGGATCCGCAGGGACGAACGAAGTCGCTGGCCGGCCTCGCGATCGGCCTCGGCTTGCTGGTCGTCGTACTCGGCGGGGCCGCAATGGGCGGGGACGCTCCGGCCATCAACGACATCACGACCGACCTCGACAACCCGCCCAGTTTCGAATCCCCAATGATTGTGCGGGATTACGCGGGCCGCGACATGCGCTACCCGGCCGAATTCGTCGACATCGTCCGAGAGTCGTATCCGGATCTGGAATCCCTGCGCCTTGCCAGCCCGCCCGAAGCCAGCTTCCTGCGCGCCATCGCCACCGCCGAATCACTCGGCTGGAAAATCGTCTCTCGCAGCGCGCCCAGGCGCGTCTTCGACGCACAGCATGTTTCTACGATCTTCCGTTTCGTCGATGACATCACGGTCCGCGTCGTCGCGGACGGCCCGGGCTCGCGAATCGACATCCGCTCGAAGTCTCGGGATGGCAAGAGTGATCTCGGGGCGAATGCGGCTCGAATCCGCGGCTTCTTCGACGCCCTTCGTTGAGAGTCGTCAGTCGCCGAGCGCCGCACACAACCGCACGATCGCCAGCATCGCATCGAAGGTCTGCGTGGTCCGAGCGGCGGCCCCGGCCGTCGAAAGCTCGGCGAATCCACCATCGCCGGCCTGCTCCTCGAGCAGGCGCGTGAGCAGCTCGCCGATCTCGAAGGTCGCGCCGGGCAGGGCCTGCGCGTCGCAGGTCAGCAATACACGCAGCGTGGCCACCGCATCGATCTGGCGACTGCGAAAACCCTTCTCGAGCGCCCGCCCACACCATTGCAGGGCCTCATCGGCAAGCTCGTGGGCCACGTTCGTGAAGAACAGGGAATAGGCGAGAAGGGGGGCGTAACCGCCGTTTTCGACCAGATCGGGCTCGAACTGCTCTGCCAGGAACTCACCGGCAGCCTCGAGCAGGCTCGGCCTCGAAACCGGCGTCCGGCCGAGAATCCCGGCGACCATCCCGGTCCAGAAAATGTCGGCCTGCTGCGCCGGCTGACCCGGCGCGGCCGGCTGCAGCCTGAAGGCACCGTCTTCCGATTGCCGTGCTTCGAGCGCGCGGGCTGCCGATTCGACCCAATCCGCATGGATCAGCTTGGCATCCGCCGCCATCAGCAGACCCTCGAGCGTGCCCACGATGGCAACGCCATTCGCATCCAGGGAATCGAGATCCGTCGGCGGAAAACCCAGGCCACCGCCCGACACCAGCGAGCCCAGGGGTAGGCTGCCGTCCGGAAATTGTGTGCCCGCGATCCGATCCGTCAGCTCAGAAGCCCGTCTGGCTCCGCATAGCACCTGCGCCCGTAGCCGAGCCCACGGATCGGGCTGGCTCTCCAAAAAACCGTACGCGCGCTCGAGGGTCTCCGCCGCACGCTCGCGCAGGGCCGTCTCGGATTCGGCGACGGCTCCGCCCGTATCCAGATGAACGATGCTCATTCAGACCAGCGTACCAGTTCTCGTCGAACCCTCGACGGCAGGCCATCCGATGCCCGACACGTCGCACAAAAAAATACTTCTTGCCGCCAGGCCGCCGCGCGACCGGCTAAGCTAATTCGCTCCAGATGAGCCATCCGAATTCCGAAGATCCGACACCGGGATCGCGCCCGACCAATCGGCTCGGCCTCGAGACCAGTGCCTATCTCCGCCAGCATCAGACCAATCCGGTCGACTGGTATCCCTGGGGCGACGAAGCCCTCGAGCGCGCGCGCGAGCAGGATCGACCGCTTTTCGTGTCGATCGGATATAGCGCCTGCCATTGGTGCCATGTGATGGAACGGGAGTCGTTCGAGAACCCGACGATCGCGGCCTTGATGAACGCGTCCTTCGTGAACATCAAGGTCGACCGCGAGGAGCGACCCGACATCGACCAGATCTACATGGACGCCTCGATGAAGCTCAACGGCCATGGCGGCTGGCCTCTCAACGCCTTCTGCACCCCCGAAGGTCGACCCTTTCATGTCGGGACCTATTTTCCGCCCGAGCGTCGCGGGGGCATGCCGGGCTTTCCCGAGGTCATCGATTCGGTGATGCGCGCCTGGCACGAGCAGCGCAGTGAAATCGAAACCAATGCGGAACAGATCGCGCGCGCACTCGATTCGAGGCCCGTGGGTCGCACGACCAGCAGCCCCGGCCCGAGCACGATCCGCAACGCCGCGCAGCAGATCATGCGAAATGCCGACCACGCCCACGGCGGATTCGGCAAGGCGCCCAAATTCCCGACCCCGACCAACCTCGAATTTCTCACCACCGCGCTCGATTTTCTCGATCCGGAAGAGGCGACCCAGACGGCGCGGTTTCTGAGCCAGACCGCCAAGGAGATGGCCCGGCGCGGTCTCTACGACCAGCTCGGGGGCGGCTTCCATCGTTATTGTGTCGACGCGAATTGGACCATCCCGCATTTCGAAAAGATGCTCTACGACCAGGGCCAACTACTTTCGTTCTACGCAGAACTGGTCCGCCGCAACCACTATGCCCACTACGCCCAGGACTCGGAAGACCTCGAATGGCCGATCCGAGAAACCGTCGCCTACCTGCGCCGTGAAATGCGCGGGCCGGGAGGCGCCTTCTACGCCAGCCAGGATGCGGATAGCGAGGGTGTCGAAGGCAAGTTCTTCGTCTGGACGCCGGCCGAGATCGAGGCTCTGCTCGCTGGCGAGGCGACGCCATTCTGCACCGCCTATGGCGTTCGACCGCAGGGCAATTTCGAACACGGCACCACTCATCTCGTCGACGAAGCCCGCGCTCCGCGCCGCGACTTCGAGTCGTCCCGCGCCAGGCTGCTCGAAGCGCGCGGCAATCGAATCGCCCCCGCCACCGACCCGAAACACGTCGCCGCCTGGAATGGCTACACGATCTCGGGCCTGGCGCGTGCCGCATCGGCATTGCGCGACCCCACGATGCTCGACGACGCTGTCGGCGCGGCGGATTTCGTGCTGACCACGATGGTCGACGAAGACGGGATCCTGTATCGCATTCACAACCAGGGACGCCGCCATACCGCCGCTTTCCTGGATGACCACGCAGCGATGCTCAGCGCCTGTCTCGACCTGCATCGAGCCGGCGCGGGCGATCGTTTCCTCTGCTCCGCAGAATGGCTCGCGGAGGAGATCCTCGGGCGCTTCGCCGACCGCGAAAGCGGCACGCTCTACCTCTCTTCCTCGGATGACCGCTCCCTGATCCATCGGCCGCGTGCCGAGTTGGACGGCGCGACGCCGGACGCAGCCGGGCTCGCATTGCTCGGCTTGACCCGACTCGCTGCGCTCTCGCACGACACGGAAATCGACGCCTTCGTCGAACTCGCGATCGCCGAGCAGGGGCTCGTGCTCGAACGCATGCCCCAGGCCGTTCCAACGCTGCTACGCGTCATCGCCCTGCGCAGTCGCGGGACGTCCGTCGCGGTCATCCTGGGCGACCCCGACGCCACCGGCGGCGCCACGGATTGCCACGCGCTCGCCGATCGCGCTCGCCGGGTCCTGCGACCGGAGGATGCCGTCCTCGTCGCAGCGCCTGGACAGGACCCGACGGCCGGCATAGCGGCGGATTGGTTCAGCGGCCGCGAGGCGATCGACGGCCGCGCCACCGCTTATCTATGTCACGGCACGAGCTGCTCACTTCCGGTGCACGAGCCCAAAGACCTCGTCGCCGAACCCACCACGATGCAGCCGGGTTCGCCGGAACCGAGGACTCGAGGATGACCCAGAAGCGCGACGCGAGAGACTATGGAACGGGAATCGACGATGGGCTCGAAGCCCTGGTTCCGCTCGACATCGGCCGACTCGATTCGGTCAATGCGTTGGTCTCCGCGATGGCCAACACCGCCTTCGGTGGACGGCGTCTGGGCGAGGCGGCCGATGTGCTCGAAGAGATGGTGCGAGACCGGGATTGTTTCCGCGTGGTCACGATCTCCGGGGCGATGACGATCGCGAAACAAGGACTGGTGCTCTGCGAGATGATCGATCGCGGCTGGGTCCAGGCGATCGTCGCGACCGGAGCGCTGATGACCCATGGCTTCGTCGAAGGCGCCGGCATGCTGCATTTCAAACATCGCCAGACCATGCCCGACGAAGAGCTCTACCGGCGGGGCTACAACCGGGTCTACGACACCATCGAACTCGAGCGGAACCTCGATGACACCGAGGCATTGCTCGATCAGGTGCTCTCGGGGATCGAAGCGGGGACGACGCTATCGAGTCACAGTCTGCTCGCCCGGGTCGGAGAGATGCTCGATCGAGGCGACGCGGGCCGGGCGATCTTGCGCAGCGCAGTGAACCACGACGTGCCGATCTACGTGCCGGCCTTCACGGACTCGGAACTCGGGCTCGATTTCGCGATCCACAACCGCCGCCGCGTCGCCGAGGGCAAGACGCCCTTCGCTTTCGATCCCTTCCTCGACCTCGAAGATTTCGCGGACCGGATTCGCCAGCACGAACGTCTCGGAATCTTCACGATCGGGGGCGGCGTTCCGCGGAATTGGGCACAACAGATCGCGCCCTACCTCGAGATCAGCGCGGATCGGCTCGGCGCCGACGAACCCCTGCGCCGCTATCGTTATGCGGTCCGGATCTGTCCCGAGCCCGAGCATTGGGGGGGACTCTCCGGATGCAGCTACACGGAGGGCGTCTCCTGGGGCAAATTCGTTCCCGAGAGCGAGGGCGGGCGACACGTCGAGGTCTACGCCGACGCGACGATCGCCTGGCCACTGATCGTACGCGCGGTGATCGAGCGCATGGAAAACGATCCCTGAATTCCGCCGCGGAATCAGTTGGCGGTCTCGAAGAGAGACGGATCGGGGGTTTCCGCCAGCACGAGCGACTCGTTCCGCTCGAGCGCCCGATCAAAATCCCAAGCGCTCTGAGCGAGCAGGGCCCATTGGTCATCGCGATCGCGAACCACTCGAATCCGTTCCGAATAACGAAAATCCAGGGGATCGAATCCCGCCTGGGGCCAGCGTGCCAACTTATAGGGAAGACTCGAGAGTGAAAGCTCGACGCCGTATTCCGTCTTCAGGCGGTGCTGCATGACGTCGAATTGAAGGGGCCCCATCGCGCCGAGAATCCAGCTCGCCGAGCCGCCTTCGGGATCGCGAAAGAGCTGCACGACGCCCTCCTGGACCAGCTGTTCGATACCCTTTTCGAGCGCTTTGCGTTTCTGGACCCCGGCGACCTCGACGCGCATGAACGCTTCCGGGGCGAAGATCGGAATCCCCGCGTAGACGATGCCTGGTCGATCCGAGAGCGTATCGCCGATCCGGAAGATGCCTGGATCGAAGAGGCCGACGACATCGCCCGCAAAGGCCTCTTCGACCTCCACTCGATCCCTACCCATCAGCAGCGTCGAATTCGTCAGCCGGATGGTTTTCCCCGTGCGGATATGGAGGGTCTGGCTGCCTTTCACGAAATGGCCGGAGCAGATCCGTACGAAGGCCACGCGATCGCGATGATCGGGATCCATGTTCGCCTGGATCTTGAAGACGAAGCCGGAGAAAGGGTGTTCGACCGGATCGATCTCGACGCCTTCGCTGTAACGCGAAACCGGCCCCGGAGCCAGCTCGAGAAAGCATTTGAGAAATGGATTGACGCCAAAATTGGTGAGCGCACTGCCGAAGAACATCGGGGTCTGCTCGCCCGTCGCGACCAACGCGGGGTCGAGACCGGCGCCCGCGCCGTCGAGTAGCTCGAGATTTTCGCAGACCTCATCGGCAAAGGGACCCATCGCCCGCCGCACGGCCTCCGAGTCCGGCTCTCCCAGAATGACCTCCTCTGCGACCCGATTTTTCCCGTGATCGCCGCCCGAAAAAATCACCAGCTGACGCTCCAGGCGATCGTAGATCCCGCGAAAATCGTTGCCCACACCGACCGGCCAATTCGCCGGAACGACATCGATCCCGAGTACCTCTTCGATCTCGGCCATGATCTCGAGGGGGTCGCGTCCAAATCGGTCCATCTTGTTCACAAAGGTGAAGATCGGGATCCGTCGCAGCCGGCAGACTTCGCAGAGTTTTCGCGTCTGCTCCTCTACACCTCGGGCCGCATCGATCAGCATCACCGCACTGTCCGCGGCCATCAGCGTTCGATAGGTGTCCTCGCTGAAATCTCGATGGCCGGGCGTATCGAGGATGTTCACGCGGTGGTCCTTGAAGTCGAAGTGGAGGACCGAACTCGAAACCGAGATGCCGCGCTGTTTTTCCAGCTCGAGCCAGTCGCTGGTCGCGTGTCTGGCTGCTTTTTGCGCCCGCACGGCACCCGCTTCACGCAGGGCTCCGCCATATAGGAGCAGCTTTTCCGTCAGCGTCGTCTTCCCGGCATCGGGGTGCGAAATGATGGCAAAAGTGCGCCGCCGCTGAATCTCGCGGCGGATCTCATCGGGGCTGCGATCGATCGACAAGGAAGGGCCCTCGGATGGAGGTCGACAGGCGGACAAAGCCTTGACCGGGCTTCGCTGCGCCCCGTGATTACCCGGCGACGCCGGCCCTCGCAAGGGCAGGCCTCGCAAAGGACCTGGGAGTGCGCGCGCCTTCTGCCGCGCAGACTCCCAGGTCGAGGCTCGAAGCGGGCGGGAGAGATCGCTATTCTGCGTGCCGCGCGACCCGGTAGCGCCCGCACAAAGGGAGAGCCACGAACATGGCCAATCGTGTCGACGAGATTTTGAGCTGGTACGGCGCCGACAATCCGGGCGTCTTGAGAAATCTGCGCTGGATGCTCGACACCGGGCGCCTCGGCGGCACGGGCAAAATGGTGATCCTGCCGGTCGATCAAGGCTTCGAACATGGTCCGGCCCGCTCCTTCGCGAAGAACGCCCCGGGCTACGACCCGCTCTACCATTACCAGCTCGCGATCGACGCGGGCTGTAACGCCTATGCCGCTCCGCTCGGTTTTCTCGAAGCGGGCGCACGGCGCTTCGCCGGCCGGATCCCAACGATCCTGAAACTCAACAACAGCGAGAGTTTGTACTCCCCGGCAGATCCGAAACCCGCCGTGACCGCCTCCGTCGATGACGCGCTTCGGCTGGGTTGTGCGGCCGTTGGATTCACGATCTATCCCGGCTCGGCGGAACGCAACGAGATGTACACGGAGTTTCGCGAGATCGCCGAAGATGCGAAATCCGCGGGGCTGGCGGTGGTGCTCTGGAGCTACCCACGCGGGTCCGGACTTTCCAAAGCAGGCGAGACCGCGATCGACGTGATCGCCTACGCGGCCCAGATCGCCGCACAACTCGGTGCGCATATCATCAAGGTCAAGCCGCCGACCGAGGAAATCGAACAGGATGCGGCCCGCAAGGTCTACGAGGCCGAGGGGATCGACATCTCCAGTCTGGCCAGCCGAATCGCGCATGTCGTTCAAAGCACCTTCGACGGCCAACGAATCGTGATCTTCTCGGGTGGCACCGCCAAGGACACCGACGGCGTTCTCGAGGAGGTCCGAGGCATCGCCGAGGGCGGCGCATTCGGCAGTATCATGGGCCGAAATGCCTTTCAGCGGCCGAAAAGCGAAGCGATCGAACTACTGCATCGCGTGATGGATCTGTACAAGAAGCAGCGATAGCGGGTCTAGGCGGACAGGATCGATTCCGTCACGAATCGCTCGAGCGTCCTGCGACGGGCGGGCGGGACCGAGTTGAATACGAGTCCCACGTCCGGAAGAAGCTGGTATGCCGCCTCCGCTTCCAGACAGAGCGGCCCCGAGCCCGGCAGCGATAATTCGAGCTGGATCTGCTGCCCGAGCGGAATGGCTTCTGTAGTTCGGATCAGACAGCCGCTCTCCGACAACGACAACACCCGGCCATCCCAATTCCGATCGCCCCGTTCACAACGCGCGCGCAACTGGGTCGCGATTCGCGGCATCGAGCGCGGGGTGTCCTCGAAAACCTGTTGCAGCAATTGATAGAGATCGTGGAGTCCGGCCGGTCGTTTGACCGCCCCCACGATTCGGGGATCCGTACCCGTGACTCCCTGTTTTCCGGTCAGCAAGACGATCGGGAGGGTCCTGTCGCCTGCATCCTCTTCCGCAGCGACGGCCTCCACCAGGCGACGCTCGTCGACTAACAATAGATCCGCAGCCAGCGACGGGTTCGCCCGCTGTAGCTCCCGGAAGGTCTCCGGAAGCAGCAGCTGATACCCGAGCCGACTGAGGATCACATCGGTCTTCGGTCCGAGTGCCTCGTGCGGGGCGTAGTAGACGATGGCCCGTCTCCAGGGCGGCTTTTCAGGCAGGCCGGGCATATGAGAAGAAATCGGGTCTCCGATTGTTCAGATTGAGGTAATCTTGCCCCAAAATGGCTGATTTTCCCCTCGGGATTACAATGCCATGAGACTTGGATTCCAAGGGCGCAACCGACGCTTCGGGACGGGTGCTAGTTTGTGAGCGTGAAAAACTCGGTCGCTGGAAATGTGAACCGCGAGCTGGCGAGCTGGCTGATGACTCAGCGGCTCGAGGTCGAGAAGCTGATGCGGCAGAGGCTCGGTGCCGCTGCGCCCGCCGCCTCCGGTCCAGAGGCTGAAACCCTGCGTCGCTTCCGGACCTTCGTCGCGACGGCGCTGATGCGGGGCGAAGCACCGCGGCCGGTTCTCGACGGCTTGCGTCCGAACGAGCGTCGGGTGATGGCGCTGCTGAATTGCTGGGCCGAAGCGGCCTCGGAACTCGCTGGCCCGGATCGCGACGCCGTCGCCAACGCCCTCACCCCATTGCTCGACGCCTTTCGCCTCGCGATCCGGACCACCGGCACGAACCGCAAGTCGAGCGGCCGCCCGCGCGCGACACGGCGCGCGGTCAGCGCGGCGATCGACCGTGTCGCCGACATTTTCCTCGCCCTCGACACCGACTCGGGAGAAATCCTGGACGCCAATCCTGCCGCGGGCGCCGCGCTCGGCGTTGCCCGCGATGCGCTGATCGGCCTCGAATTCAATGCTTTCGTCCCCAAGGAGAACCAGGGTCCCTGGTGGACCGCCCTCGACACCATCGCGGAGGGCCAGGATTGCCACGTATTCCTGGCCTCGATGCAGGATCGAGAAGGCCGTCCCATTCGTCTGGAGGCTTCGGCGACGCGTTTCGTGAAAAGCCATCGCACGCTCGCCCTGATTCTTGCCCGGCCCGCCACCAAGATCGAGGCGCTGGTCGAAACCCGGGTCGAATCACGTCCGATCGGCGAGTTTCAAGAGAGCTCTGCCTGAAGGTAAGGGGATCACCCACGCGGTCGGTGCCAATCGGCCAGTTGCTGGCAGCCCACGGCACCCCTGAGTAGACTCGGCGCCCCTTCGAGGAGACCCCGATGAGTGATTCCCCGGCCCCGATCAAGATCATCCGCAAGCAGACCGGCAATTTCCTGGAAGACTTCCAGCCCGGTCAGATCTTTCGCCACAAGGGTGGCAAGACGATCACCGAGGGCCTGTTTACGACCTTCACCGAATTCTCGATGTCGACCCACCCGGCCTCGAAGAATGCCCGGTACGCGCGGGCCTATGGCTACCAGGGCCTCGTCTGTCCGCCCGGCCTGGTGATGCTCGTCGCCTTCAGCCAGACCGTGGAGGACGTGTCGGAAAACGCGCGCGCCAACCTCGAGTACATCGACATGAAGTTCGGAGCGCCGGTCTATGTCGGCGACACCATCGAGGTCGAAACCAAGGTGATCGGCCTTCGGCCTTCGGCGAGCCGACCGAATCTCGGCATCGTCCACGTCCAGTCGACGGCACGCAAGAACATTGGCGACGCCAGCGAAGCGATCGTCGTCAGCTGGCAGCGCAAAGTCCAGGTCTACAAGGGCAAAGAGTCGGCCGAGGTGAAGGCCTTCGATCTCCCGGCGGACGACATCGAATTCGAGCTCTGGATTCCGCCCTATGACGCCAACGCCAAGCTCGCGGAACTTGCCCATCTCTCCAGCCCGGACAGCTATTTCGAAGACCTGGAACCCGGCAGTCGCATCGAACACTCCCGAGGTCGAACCATCACCGACGAACACATCGCGATGACCGCGATTCTCGACAACACCAGCCAGGTTCATTGCAACCAATACATGGTCGACTTGAACCCGAAGCAATACGTGGGCGGAAAGCTGATCATCTTCGGCGGCATCCCGTTTTCGCTTTGCCTCGGGCTTTCGTGCCCCGACGTCGGCGACAACGCGCTCGGCGACATCATCTATACGACCGGGCGGCATACGGCACCGCTCCAGGCAGGCGACACGGTCTTTGCAGCCACCGAGATCCTGAACAAACGCGACTATCCCAGCCGAGCGGATCTCGGCATCGTCGAGACCCGGCTCTTTGGATACAAGATGGTGCGCGCCGACGGCGAGCAGACCGACGACGCGCCGGAGGGATGGAAAAGAGTGCAGATCTTCGAGCTGGATCGGCAGATCGCGGTGAAGCGGCGAAGTCATTACGCCTGACAGTTTCGAGGCCTGGGCGAGATGGCCAGGGGCCTTCCAATGCGTTTGTCAGGGCGCTTCGGATCGGTCGTAGGTCCAGCCGCCGGTCTTGTCCATCATCAGGCGGTGGCGGGGACCGGCCTGGGTCGGGTCGGCAGATTCGTAGCCAGCGTCGCCATGCCACATCGCGATCGGGCCCCGGTCGGAGAGTCCGATCACCGTTTGGAATCGTTCCGGCGTCCGCCGCTGGAGGCTGGAGAGAGCGGCTTCGACATCGGCATAGCCACCGAGTTCCGCAAGGCTGACGTAGGTGGGTGGCGCGATCTCGATCTCCCCGGCGTCACGGCGACGCAGGGCTTCGCTGGGGCGCATCCAGTCGGATTCGCGAATCTCGCCGTGATCGATCTCGACCTCGCCGCTCCCGGCGCGGGCCACGAAAAACCAGGTCAGGAAGCGCCTCGGCGTCGTCTTGGGCGGTGTCCAATGGGAGAAGGCGTACATCTCCTCCGGATCGACGACGAGCCCACATTCCTCGAGCGCCTCCCGCGCGGCCGCGTGACGGGACGCAGCGAGATCGTCGCTCGCATCGACCCCCTTCCAATCGTCGGCATCGATGCGCCCACCCGGAAAGACCCACATCCCACCGAAGACGATCTTCGAGTTGCGTTTCAACATCAAGGTCTCGAGGCCTTCGGAGCCATCACGAAGCAGGATCACCGTGGCGGCAAGCACGGGCTTTGCACCCTCGCTGCCCTCTTTCGCCCACTTCTCGAGCGAATTCGCGTGGTCGCTGCGGCTCATGGCCGCGAGCGTAACACGGTTCAGAAGGTGCTGAGCACGACGGCGGCCTGTCCGGTGGCGACGGCGAGATCGACGATCCATCCATCACACAGATCCGCATCATAGTCGGGCGGCCCGACCTCGACGCGATGGCCTTCCTCCGCCGATCCACTCGCCGCATTGCCACACAGCACGTTCAAGACCTCGCCGACGCCGTCCGCCACCAACTCCGAGTCGAGATCGCTGGCCGAAAGCCCGAACGCCTGCATCGCCAATGCCTCTGCGAATTCGAAGTCGGAAACCAGCGCGACTTCGACACCCCGTCTGCCACGGATCGAGACGGAGACCCTCACCTCGGCGAACTCGGGAATCTGATCGAAGACATGGATCTCGCCCACCTTCGATTGGATTCGAGCGATGCGCATCAGGAAGCGAGGCAGCAACTCGAGCACATGACGAGCGACTCGTCGACATGCCAGACCATCGGGAAGCGGAATCTCAGAAACGTCGAATTGTGCCTGATCCGCTTTGTACGCATCGAACAGCAGGCCGAGACGATCGCTCGCGAGATGACCGAGGTGCACCAACGCATGACCGATCGGAATCCGTCGGCTGCGCTGATCCTGAAGAATCTCCACGAGCTGCTGGCTCCCCAGCAAGCCCAACTCGACGGCGAGATCACCGAAGGAGAGATCTCGATTTCGCTGTCCCGCGCGGACCTGTTTCACGTCGCCGGCCTGCATGAATCCCTTGGCCACCGCGATCTGCCCGATCAGCGGGTTCTCCGCTTCCATGAATTGAAGCGCCTCGCGAACGTGACCGGCATCGACCTCGCCGGCTTCGATCAGGAACTGCCCGAAAAATTTTACACCCATCACCTCGCCTCTGTCGCGGCACGGAAATGTTCCGTTCGAACACTCTCGATGAGCGATTCGATGAGATCGACATCGAAGGGCTTGCCGAGGACCTGACAGGCACCAAGCTTGAAGGCCTGCTCGGCCTTGGCTCCATCCCCGCTCAGCGACGTCACCATTGCGATTCGAATCTCGGGATGATTCGATTTGATCGTGCGTAGAGCCGACAGACCATCGAGACCCGGCATCACGATGTCCATCAACACCAGGTCGGGCCTGGATTCGCTCGCCATCCGGATCGCGGCAGCCCCGCCGCCGGCCAACCCGACGATCGCGATGTCTCCGATATCACCCAGAATCCGCTCGAGCTGCGCGAGCATCGTGCGACTGTCGTCCACCAGCAAGACGTTGATTTTGGATGCCATTTCGTATCTCCACGCGAGCGGTTCTCATCGGAATTTTCGCTCCGGGGGTTGAGACGAACCGGGACGCCGCGCGGACTTTCCCGGCAAGCTGCATGCAGCTTGCCGGCGCCCCGCGAAACGTCGCGGCGATTGTTGCCGCGAAAATCAAAAATACATACAGTACGCGGCCTTACGAAGCGGCCCACCGGGACGACGCCGAGTCGTCCCGGTCGTGGAAACGAACCCGCACAAACCAGATCGGAGTTCAATCGGATGCGATTCTACGAGTACGAGGCCAAGGCTCTGTTCCGGCGCCATGGGCTGCCGCTGGGTCGGAGCCAGATCGTCGACAACGCCGAGCAGGCGCGCAGGGCCTTCGAGGAACTCGGGGGGGGCCCTGTCGTCCTCAAGAGTCAGGTGCTCTCCGGCGGGCGAATGAAGGCCGGCGCCGTGAAATTCGCAGACAGCGCAGATAAAGCGGCCGAGTACACCGAGACGATTTTCCCCATCGAGGTGAACGGTCAAAAATGCCGATCCATCTTGATCGAAGAGAAAACCTCCATCGCGCAAGAGTATTTTGTCGCGATTACCTGGGACGGCCGCGCCAAGCGCCCCGTCTGTGTCTTCAGTGACATGGGCGGCATCGACATCGAGGAGGTTGCCGAGAGCCATCCGGAACACGTCTCGAAGACCCACTTTTCGACGATCCTCCCGCTCACACCCCGCATTGCCAAGGAAGCCGTGGCGGCGACCGGCGTCAGCGGATCCGATCTGAACCGGCTCACGCCGATCGTCTTCGAATTGATGCAGATCTTTCTGAAATACGACCTCACCCTGGCCGAGATCAACCCGCTCGCGAAGCTCGACGACGGCCGATTCATCGTGCTGGACGGCCATATCGACATGGAGGCCGAGGCGCGCGGCGAACACAAGGCGCTGCTCGAAGAACTCGGCATCGGAGACGAGGAGACGCGACAGGCCCGGCCGCCGACGGAATTCGAGCTGGCCGGCGCGCGGGTGAACGCTGCGGACCATCGCGGCGTCGCCGGCAATGTCGTCGAATTCGACGGGAATCTCGGCCTCGTGATCGGCGCCGGCGGAGGTTCGCTCACACTCTTCGATGCGGTCCGGGATCAGGGTGGCAAGCCCGCGAATTATTGCGAGATCGGCGGGAACCCCTCGATGAGCAAGGCCTGCGAGCTCACCAAGCTGATCCTCTCGAAACCCGGTGTCGAGAAGATCGCGGTGATGATGAACATCGTATCCAATACGCGTGTCGATATCGTCGCCCGCGGCGTCATCAAAGCCTGTCTGGAATTGGGCAAGGATCCCGCAGAGACGATCGCGATCTTCCGTATCCCGGGCGCCTGGGAGGAAGAAGGCTTCAAGATCCTCGAGAAATACGGTGTCGACTACTGTGATCGCAGTGTTTCGATGTATGAAGCGGCCGGTCGCGCCGTCGCAAAACT
>Ga0114950_10001024_pt1 | contig 20662 bp, 20 predicted proteins | sample N075metaG_FD_83503 | JGI IMG/M metagenome (GOLD analysis project Ga0114950, IMG submission 83503) | Deep subsurface microbial communities from Kermadec Trench to uncover new lineages of life (NeLLi) - N075 metaG | ecosystem: Environmental > Aquatic > Marine > Ocean trench > Sediment | place... | reverse complement strand
GGGTCGCATCCGCAGACCCGGCAGCGGACCTCGCCGAGGCTCCGACGACCGCACTCGACACTGCACCCGCGCCCCTCCATTTTGATGACCTGCACACGATCGCCCGTGACCCGGTCTGGCTCGCGCTCCTCCACCAGGCACGTCACAAGATCAGCGGCGACGCGCGAAAAAGCTTCGACGAGGCGCATTTCTTCTTCGACCCGGAAGGCGCGACGCAACCCCGTCTGGAGCTGATCGCCACCCGTGACGCCTTTCTCGACGCGGACGCCGAGAGGGCACGGCGAGCGCGCTGTCGCTTCCCGGCTCGCTACCAGTTCCTGATCGAGCGGGGCGTGCTGCCCGACGCACCTCGAGGCATCTGCCCCGAGCTCGATACCTGGCGTGCACGAATCGGAGAGGTCGAGATGACACTCGTCTTCCCCGATGCCTTTCTCGGAAATCCCGCTTCGATGTTCGGGCATACGCTGCTTCGATTCGATCCTGTCGAGCGCGAAGGGTCGAACCCGAGCGAATCACTTCTGAGCTGGACACTCGACTACACCGCGAACGCCGGAGGCGACGGCGGCATGACCTACTTGATCCGCGGCCTGAGTGGCAGCTATCGCGGAAAATTCGGAATGGCGCCCTACTACGAGAAGACGAAGCTGTATAGCGATTGGCAGGATCGCGACATCTGGGAATACCCGCTCTCCATGCCGAGCGTACCGCGCGAACGAGTCCTGCTCCACGTCTGGGAGCTGCAAGGGCTCGTTCTCCCCTACTACTTCTTCACGCAGAACTGTTCTGAAAAGCTGCTCGAGGTCCTCGAGGTCGGATGGCCTAATATGGGACGAGGCGGCGGATTTCCACCAACGGTTTCGCCGGTCGACACGCTGCGCGCGATGGCCCAGGCGAGCCCCGACGCGGTCGGTGTGCCGAACCTGCGCCCCTCACCCGCATCCCGACTCCAGGATGCACTCGGCGAGCTGGATCGACCCGCCGCCAACGCGGTCGAGGCACTCGCGGCGGGTCGCATGCTTCCCGATGACGCGGCACTCGAAGTCTATCCCGACGCGGTGCGCGCTCGAATTCTTTCCCTCGCCTACGACCTCCTGCGCCACGCCTATCTCGCGGGCACGGTCTCGGACGAGGACTCCCGTACCCGCGCCCGAGCCCTATTGCGCGCTCGCAGCCGAATCCCCGTCCCGGCGCCACGCGGCATCGAACTGGTCCACCTCGACCGCGTTCCACCCGATCAGGGCCACGGAACGGCCCGCGCCGTGCTCGGCGGGGGCATTCAGGATCGAGACTATTTCATCGAGTTCCGAGTGCTGCCCGCCTATCATACGCTGATCGATGCACCGGGCGGCTTCGCCGAGGGGGGTGAGATCAAAGCCTTCGAGGCAGCCGTCCGCTACTACCCGAAGCTCAACCGCGTCCGCTTCCACGAGTTCATCCTTCTGGACATCACGAGTGCGAGCCCATGGCGCCGTCCTTTCCGTCCGCTCGCCTGGCATGCGGAGGTGGGCCTGCGCACCCGAATGATGTCCAAAGATCGCGGCAGCGGACTCGAGACGACCTCGATTTTCCGCGCCCAGGGCGGAATCGGTGCCGCCGTCGCTCCCGCGCCGCGACTCCATCTCTATTCGTTCGCCGAGATCGTTTTCGAAGCCGCACCGGGTATCGAAGGCAATGCCGCCGCCGGGCCACTCGCGCGCGCCGGTCTCTCCTGGTCGACCAAGGGCGGCGGCTACACGATTCGAGTCGAAGGCATCGCCGGCGCGCTCGCCGGCCGCGACACCTCGGCTTGGCTCGGCGGAAAGCTCGAGCAGCGGATCAGTCTGAACCGAGAATGGTCCGCCGTCCTCGGCGGCAAATTCGAGCGCGCCTACGACGTCGGCCATTTCGAGGGTCGGCTCGCCCTGATCCGCTACTTCTAGCGCGCATTATGCGTGAAGCCCGTCGCGAGAACGCCAGCGGGTAAAAATCAGAAATGCCAAGGGAACTTTGAAAAGTCGCGATCGCGTTTTTCGAGGAAGGCGTCGCGTCCCTCCTCCGCTTCGTCGGTCATATAGGCCAACCGCGTGGCCTCTCCGGCGAAGATCTGCTGCCCTACGAGCCCGTCATCCACCATGTTCATCGCGAATTTCGCCATCCGCTGGGCCGTCGGGCTCTTGCTATTGATCTCCGCGGCCCATTCGAGCGCCGTCGACTCGAGTTCCGCGTGGGGCACGACCGCGTTCACCATACCCATGTCATTCGCTTCTTTGGCGCTGTAGCCCTTGCCCAGGAAAAAGATCTCGCGCGCGAATTTCTGTCCGATCTGTTTCGCCAGATAGGCGGAGCCATAACCGCCATCGAAGCTCGCCACGTCCGTGTCGGTCTGTTTGAAGACCGCATGCTCGGCGCTCGCGAGTGTCAGATCGCAAACGACATGCAGGCTATGCCCACCGCCCACCGCGAAGCCCGGAACGACGGCGATCACGACCTTCGGCATGAAGCGGATCAGGCGCTGGACTTCGAGGATATGCAGGCGTCCGGTTCGAGCCGGGTCGATCGATTCCGCGGTCTCACCCGCCGCGTATCTGTATCCATCGCGTCCCCGGATCCGCTGATCGCCGCCACTGCAGAAGGCCCACACGCCATCTTTGGGAGAAGGACCGTTGCCGGTGAGCAGGATGCATCCGACGTCCGTCGTCATGCGCGCGTGATCGAGCACGCGATCGAGTTCATCGACCGTCCGCGGTCGAAACGCGTTGCGGACCTCGGGCCGGTCGAAGGCGATCCGGACCGTACCCTGATCGACGGCACGGTGATAGGTGATGTCCTCGAGATCGAAGCCCGGGACCTCTTGCCAGCGGGCGGAGTCGAAAATGTCCGAAACTTTCCTCGGGGTCATGCGTATCCTCCTCTGCCCGTGGGCGGCGAAATGCGCCACGCGACGGGCGGCCGAGGATAGCGACGAGTGTCGATCTGTGTCGCGCTATCGTCGACGGGAAGGGAGGCGAGATGACCGAATTTCCTGTTGAGTCGGACCTCGATACGCTCGGCGAAGACGTCCCTCTGCTCGAAGGCATCCGAACGGCCCGGGCCATCCGACGCCTCAAGCCCGACCCGGTCCCGCGCGCGCTGATCCGAAAGGTGTGCGAGGCGGGCACCTTCGCGCCCAGCGGCGGGAATCGACAGCCTTGGATCTTCGTCGCGGTCGACGACCCGGAAAAGCGACAATGGGTCGCCGAACACTACCGACCCGTCTTCCAGAAATACATCCAGCCCGCAATCGATCGTGGCAAGCGGGAGAATTTTCCAGATCGCCTGCTGCGCAATATGCGCGCCGCCCTCTACCTCGCCGATCATCTTCATGAAGCGCCGGTCCTGCTCTTCATCGCCGGGTTCAGGCGTCGCGACGAACCCCAGATTCAGGCGCTCTACCCCTGTGCCCAGAACGTGCTGCTCGCCTGCCGCGCGGTCGGACTCGGTGCATCGTTCACGACGCTCCATCGGTCCTTCGGAGACGAGTGTGACCGAATGCTCGGCCTCCCCGAAAAGACCCCGAGTGCGGTCATGATCCCGATTGGGTGGCCGCTCGGAAAACACGGCCGACCGCCCCGGGCGTCGGTCGACACCAAACTATTCTTCAACGAGTTTGATTCATCGACCCTCAGCGACGAGCGGCAAATCAAATAGGCTGGACCGCCAATCGAAACCCCCACGCAGACCCCACCCGATATCCTGCTGCTCGTCGCGGAGGTATAGGAGTACGCGCGTGGGGCCTACACCGGCTGGCGTGAGCGGGTCCCGGATTGGAGCGACCAGCCCGAACACGAGATGGCGGAGCGATTCTGGCCGGCCGGCGAGCAGCCCGCAGCGTGCGCTACGGACGGAGCGAGAGCGAAGAGACACACTGGACGGTCCCCGCCACGGGCAGCGCGCGCTGAGGGGCGACGCTCCCACGTGACGAGGACCCGAGAAGACGGGGCAAAGACGCGAAGAGGCGACGCCGAGTCCGATCTCGCATTGGCTTCGGCCGTGCCGGTCCCGTACCGTAGTCGCGCACCGGCGTCCGGATTCGAGCCAGAGTCCCTTCGCCGCACGATGCGCTTCTCGCGTCCTCTCGATCCACACAAAGGGCCCGAGCGAGAGGCCGCGACGATCCCAAACCGGAGCTCCGGCTCCTCCGGCATACCCGACGACCCCCCTGGTCATCGCCGCCGGCCGCTCTGAAAGGTTCCCCAGCATGCGTGAAGTCGTCATCGTAGAAGCCGTGCGAAGTCCCCTTGGTAGGCGCAATGGCGCACTTGCCGCGATGCACTCGATCGATCTTCTCGGGCGGGTGCAATCCGAAGTCATCCGCCGCGCCGGAATCGATGCAAGCGAGATCGGGCAGGTGATCGGTGGCTGTGTCGGACAGGTCGGTATGCAGACGATGAACGTCACACGCAATGCGTGGCTCGCGCAGGGACTCCCGATCGAAGTGCCTTCGACGACGGTCGATACCCAGTGTGGTTCATCCCAGCAGGCCACCAACCTCGCCTACGCCCTCGTCTCGTCGGGCGTAGTCGACGTCGCGATGGGCTGTGGTGTCGAACTCATGAGCCGGATTCCCATGGGCTCGACGGTCCCGAAGGAGCGGACGCTGGGCGTGCCGATCAACAAGAACTACTGGGCGCATCACGAAATGACCTCGCAATTCGACGGCGCCGAGCGGATCGCCAAGCAGTGGGACATCTCACGTGCAGAGACCGACGCATTCGGCTTGCGTTCCCAGGAACTGGCCGCGGCGGCCTGGGCCGAAGATCGCTTTGCATCGCAGATTCTTCCGATCGAGGCCCCGATCGGCTTCGAGGACGGCAAACCGACCAAGGAGACCCAGCTCGTCGAGCGCGATGGGGGTCTGCGCGACACGACCCTCGAGGGCCTCGCCAACCTCAAGACCAATATGCCCGATGGGGTGCACTCGGCCGGCTCCTCCTCCCAGATCTCGGACGGAGCGGGGGCAGTTCTATTGATGACTCGCGAGAAGGCGAATGCCCTGGGCCTTCAGATCAAGGCGACGATCGTCGACACCTGCCTGGTCGGCTCGGATCCGGTCCTCATGCTCACCGGCCCGATCGCCGCCACCCAGAAGCTCCTCAACGACAACAAACTGGGTATCTCCGACATCGGCGTGACGGAGATCAACGAGGCCTTCGCATCGGTCGTGCTCGCTTGGGCCCGAGAACTCGAGCCCGACATGGATACGGTCAACCCGAATGGCGGCGCGATCGCCCTCGGACATCCGCTCGGCGGAACGGGCGCGATCCTGCTCACAAAGGCCGTCCACGAACTCGAGCGCGCCGACAAGGAGCACGCCCTCGTGACCATGTGCTGCGGTGGGGGTCTCGGCACGGGCACGCTGATCCGACGAAATTAGTTGGAGATCCTCGACGTCGATCTGCTCGGATTCGAACGCGGCGACCCGGGCCGGCGACGAGCGGTCGTCGACGGTGTGATGCGAAGCCTCGTAACGGGCTTCGTCTACCTGGCCCACGATCTCTCGCAATCCGAACTCGACCTGTGTTATGCCCAACTCACAGCGTTCTTCGCCCTGCCCCAGATCGCGAAAGATCGGAGCGCAGCCCCCGGCTCCCGGGGCCAACGCGGCTATACCGGTCTGCTCGTCGAAACGGCCGCAGGCCGAACTGCCGCCGACTGGAAGGAGATGCTCAACTGGGGAGAACCCGCGCCAGGCGGCCATCCCCTCGGCGAGAGATTCCCCGACCGGTACGGGCAGCCGGTCTTCCCGGAAACCGAGATCCCGGGAATCTCGTCGCTCCTGATGCGTTTGCACCGCCAGATCGCCGATCTCCAACGTCGCTTCTTGCGGATCGTAGCCGTCGGTCTCGGCGCCCATTCGGCGTTCTTCGACGCGATGGTCAAAAACGGGGCGACCCTGACGCGCGCCGTTCACTACCCGGCGATGAGCGATGCCCCCGACACGGCGCCTGAGTTCCCGGAAGGAGAACGCGTCTGGGCGGCGGAGCATGGCGACATCAATCTCGTGACGGCGCTTCCACGCGCAACGGCACCGGGGCTCCAGGTGAAGACCGCGGACGGCTGGATCGACGCGTTCGCACCGAAGGACCATGCGATTCTCAATACGGGGATGATGCTCGAGCATCTCTCGAACGGAGTCCTTCCGACTGGGATCCACCGCGTCGTCGCACAACCGGGCCAAATGGGCTCACGCCTCTCCGTCGTCCAGTTCTGCCACCCGACGCCGAGCACGATCCTGGCCCCGATGGCGTCCTGTGTGACGCCCGAGAACCCGCAGCGCTTTGGTGCGATCTCGGCGGCCGACCGCCTCGATGAAGTCCTCTGGCAGATCAATCTCGTGAACACCCCTTCGAAGAACTCGAACTAACAAGACTCTAGAACGTCTCGCGATCCGGCCTCACGTCGAGTTCGAGCGTCCAGGCGCTCCTCGGCTGGCTGTGAAGCATCCAGTAGGCCTCGGCAATATCGTCGGGCTGGAGCATCCCCTCCGCACCGAGCCGCACCTTGATCTGGGGAAGACGCGTATTGACGGCATCCCCGTCGATCACCCCGTCGATCACGACATGACCGACATGCAACCCCTGCTTGCCGAATTCCCGGGCCATCCCGTGCGCCACGGCGCGCAGCCCCGCCTTCGCCGAGGCGAAGGCGGTAAAGGGTGGCCGCGAGCGCATCGACGCGGTCGCACCGGTAAAGAGCAACGTGCCCCCGCCCGCCGGAATCATTCGCTGGGCAGCCTCCCGACCCGCCAGAAATCCGCCAAAACAGCACACCCGCCAGAGCTCTTCGAAGAACTCGTCCGTCATGTCGACGAGCGACGAGAAGCGGTTGTTTCCGACGTTGTAGACCACGAGTTCGGGCACCCCACCGGCCTGCTCCGCCGCATCGAAATACCGTCCGATCCCGGTCGCCGTCGTCGCATCGCCGACCACGTGGCTCGCCTGGCCGCCACCCGCTCGCAGTGCATCCGCAACCTTCGCCAGCTTCTCCTCGGTTCGGCCCGCGACGACGACGTGCAGCCCCTCACGCGCAAAACGCCGACACAAGGCGCCTCCAACGCCGTTTTCCGACCCCACTCCGATCACCAATGCAGTTCCCATCCGCCCCTACTCCTTCTCCTGCGAGTCTCTCGCCAGCCGCTTGCCGAGCGGGCCTGAACCCGGACTGATTCCGATCAGACGAGGCGGTACTCGACCCCGTCCTGGCAGACGGATTCGCGCCAAGCTAGTCATCCGGTACACGTCCTCGCACAGCCCCGCTGCGGGCTACCGCAGAGCTTAGGTGTCTGCGCGGCCGAAGGCGCACGCGCCCAGAAAACTCGAGCGTTCCCACTTCTCATCACCCCGGTCACCTCCGTCACAGCGGTCACCCGGTACCCACACGATCGAGGGTTACTCGATCAGGACGTTAGGCTCGGCGTAGCCCGCCTGCTTGCAGGCTTCGAGATAGAACTGGAGCGTCGTCGACGCGTCGACGACGCTGGTGACGTTGCCGCTCTCGTCCAGGTTGATATTCGCGCCGTACATCTGGAACCAGACCTGCGTCTCGTCCTCGATGCACTGCAGCGTGTGGACGGAGCCCGCCGGCTCATACAGGAAAGACCCAGCTCGGTTCACGTAGTCATATTCCTTGTATTTCCACGCGCCCGCGGTCGTGTAGCCGAAGACCGGGCCGGAGTGTCGATGGGTCTGCACTTCGTAGCCCGCCTGGAAGATATTCTCGATGATCCAGAGATTCTCGCCGCGCTTCACCTGGAGCACCTTGAGCTTGGCGCCCTCGCCGATCTCGACGAAGGGCAGATCGTCGGCACCGATGTGAATGGATTCGGCCGGGGCAAATGCGTCCATGGGAGGCTCCTTGGCTGTGCGGGTTGATTCCGCGGCGCGTCGTGCGATTTTATGAGTTGTGGCTGTAGCGGTCTGGGTATGCGGTGCGGGGGGGAGGCGTGGGTGAGAGGGGTGGATGAGAGGCGTGGGGCCTGGGTGCATGGCCCGGGCCATCGGTACAAGTAATATCCTGCGAGGTCCAAGGGTAAGTCAGCCCTCCCGATCGAGCGAGGCCACGCGCCCATGTCCGACGATTTCATTCCCCACGGCCGTCTCGGCCGCCTGCTCGAAGACGCGAAATCCCTGCGTCCGCGACTCGTCGACCTGCGTCGACGGATTCACGAAGAGCCCGAACTCGGCCTCGCGAACCCCGCCACCCGGGCGAAGATCCTCGACGAACTCGCGGACCTCGACCTCGAGATCAGCCTGCACGAGCAGACCAGCGGAATCGTGGCGACGCTCCGCGGCGGACAGCCCGGGAAGCGTCTACTGCTGCGTGGCGACATGGACGCACTCCCCATTCCCGAGGACACCGGCCTGTCCTTTCGGAGTCGACACGCCGATCGCATGCATGCCTGCGGACACGACGCCCATGTCGCGATGTTGGCCGGGGCGGCGCGCCTGCTCGTGGCACGTCGTGAGGAATTGGCGGGCGAGATCGTCTTCATGTTCCAGCCGGGCGAGGAGGCCTATGGCGGTGCCGAGATCATGCTCGCCGAGGGCATGCCCGAGGTCGATGCGGCCTTCGCGATGCATGTGGCGCCCCAGATACCGACCGGCATGGTCGGAACGAAGCCCGGCGCGATCATGGCTTCCTTCGACGATTTCGAGATCGAGGTTCGCGGCCAGGGGGGCCACGCTTCGATGCCCCACGATTGCATCGACCCGATCCCGATCGCCTGCGAAATCGTTCAGGCGCTCCAGTCTTTCGTGACGCGACAGATTCCGGCGACGGATCCGGGGGTTCTGACCGTGGCGCAATTCCACGCGGGAACGACGAATAACGTGATTTCCGACTCGGTGAAACTGACGGGAACGATGCGCGCACTTTCGGACAAGACGCGCGCCCTGATGCTCGAAGGTCTGCCCCGCATCAGCCAGGGCATCGCCCGCGCCCATAACGCCGAAGCCGCCGTCGAGCTCACCGCGGGCTATCCCGTCGTCGTGAACGACGCCGGCTTCGAATCCTTTGCCCGGGGCGTGGTAGGCGAACTGCTCGGCGAGCGCGCCGTACTCCCTCTTCCGACACCCGTGATGGGCGCCGAGGACTTTTCCTACGTGCTCAACCGCGTACCCGGGGCGATGGTGCTCTTGGGCGTTCGCCCACCCGGCACGAACGACCCCGCGCCCTGCCACTCGAGCCAGATGATGCTCGACAAAGACGCCCTGGTCCTCGGATCCGCGCTGCATGCCTCGATCGCGACACGTTTCCTGTCTAGCTGACGGCACCCTCTCCAGCTGACGGCACCCTCTCGAGCTGATGGCGCGCCCAGCCGCGACAGCCTGCCACCGTGGCCCTGCTAGACTCGGCGCGCCCGATCGCCCACCGGTCCTCTCCGGAACGATCGGGCATTTCACATTCTACCCGGAGTCAGCCTACGGATCCGACGCAGCTCGGGCGGACAAGGAGAAAGCGCGCTTGGATTGGGAACACGTGATCGGCCTCGGGGTCGCCGGCAACTTCGCCGGGCACCTCGAACAGGCCGGTGAAGCCGACGATTTCAGGGATCTCGCGATCGAGGACTCCGCCGCACCGAAGGGTGTCTTTCCCTTCTACGTGCCGGCCCATTCCCGAAGTCAGGGGGAGCATTTCCTCCACGTCTGCCCGATCTCGGCGGAACGCATTCGCCTGGGTGCGGACGACGAGAATCATCAGATCGAACCCGAGGTGTCCCTGCTCTGTGACCTCGTCTACGAGGACGATCGCATCGTAGACGTCGTCCCGCGTGAAGCGATGGCCCATAACGACTGCTCGATCCGTCGCGAAGGCGCCAAGAAGATCAGCAAGAAAAAGAACTGGGGCCCGGAGACCAAGGGGACGGCCGCCCGGTCGATCCCCATCGATCAAATCGAGCTGGGCGGCGTACTCGATGATCATCGGATCGCCTGCTATCTGCTCCGGGACGGCGAGCTGACGGAATACGGCGTCGACTCCCCGATCACGAGCTACAGCTACAGGTATGGGCAGCTCCTCGAGTGGCTCGTCGGCCGGCTGAACGATCAAGTCGACGAGGGCCCGCTCGAAAATATCTCCGAATGGCTCGCCGCGGCTGGACGGCCGGATCAGGCACTGATCAGCATCGGCGCCACCCGCTACACCCCATTTGGCGAGACGACTTTTCTTGAACGTGGCGACCACGCAATCGTCTCCGTCTACGACGGCAATCGCTTCGACACGGCGGAGATCGAACGATTCGCACGCGGCGAGGTCCCGGTCCCGATCGATGGAATCTCCCTGCTCCGCCAGGAAGTCGTCTAGAAAGCCGTGTTTGGTATCAAACTCGCGCTGCTGATCGCAATCCTCGCCGCGGGCGCTGCCGGGGGAGCGCTTCCCCTGCTGCGACGCGGCGTCGTGCTGAACGATCGCCTGCTCGGCTGGGGCAACTCGTTCGCCGCCGGCGTTTTTCTCGCCGCCGGAATCGTCCACATGCTTCCAGACGCGGACCGGATCTGGAACGGTCTCGGTTGGGACTACCCGATGGCCTTCGCGCTCGCGGGATTTGCATTCACATTCATGCTTCTGGTCGAACACGTTCTGCTTCCCGAGTACGCCCACGAGGAGGTCCACACCCCTTCCGGAGAACGCTTCGCGCGAATCGCCGAACATCACCCGGACGCACTCGCCGCCTACGCCGTGTTGACCGCGCTCTCGATCCACGCGCTGCTGGCCGGCTTGGCACTCGGCGCCGAGCCCGACCTCGGCCGCGCACTCGTGATCTCGCTCGCGATCATCGCCCACAAGACCGCCGCCGGATTCGCACTCGGCGTGTCGCTCGCACGCAGCCCCCTGAAGCAGGCTCAGTCCTGGAAGCTGATCGCCCTCTTCGCCGCCGCGACCCCGCTCGGCGGCCTGATCGGCGCGTTCCTCGGCGAGGTCATCGAGGGACGCCTCGGCGCGACCCTCGAAGCCAGCTTCCTTTCGATCGCCGCCGGCACCTTCATCTACGTCGCCACCTTCGACATCCTTCGAGATGAGTTCCCGGCCCCGGGCGGACGCTTTGCCAAATGGCTCGTCCTGACCACCGGCGTTGCTTCGATGAGCCTGTTGGCGCTATGGACATAGACAGGACCTAGACAGGATCTCGACGCTTCGAGTCGGCGCGCCGACCCCTGTCCGAAGGCGACGTTCTTTGACGCTTCGATTCGGGATTCGATTTTTCGGGTCACCCCTCATGGATGGGAGTCCAACATGATTTGTTCACTCTTCCGCTCCGGCATTTCTCTCGGAAGCCTCGTCGCGATTCTCGTAGTCGCAGGCATCGTCGGCTGCTCCGCTCAAAGCGCGCCCCGACCCGAGGGCCTGCCCGACGGTATCAACGACAATTTCCTGTCCGAGGACCTCGACGTCGATCAATACGTCGAACGGTTCGAAGGGGAGTCTCGCGCCGTCTACGCCAAGCGCGTTGCCATCGTGCAAGCCCTCGCTCTCTCACCCGGCGATTCCGTCGCGGACATCGGCGCCGGAACCGGCTTTTTCAGCTTCCTGTTCAGCCAGGCCGTGGAGAGCTCCGGCCGGGTCTACGCCGTCGAAATTTCGCCTGGATTCCTGGAACATCTGCGCGGCCGGGCCCGGACCGAAGCACCCGAGACGATGCAGGTCGTCGAGGGCACCGAGCGCTCCGTGGAACTCCCCGACGCGTCGATCGACCTCGCGTTCATCTGTGATGTCTACCATCACTTCGAATATCCGGAGGACTCCCTCGCCAGCCTTCACGCGGCGATCCGTCCGGGGGGTTCGCTGGTCCTGATCGATTTCAATCGCATCCCGGGAGAGAGCCCGGAATGGCTCCTCGAACACGTGCGCGCCGGACGTGAGGTCTTTCAGGCCGAGATCGAAGCGGCCGGTTTCGTACTCGATGAGGAGATTCGGCTCGAGGGTCTCGAGGACAACTACATCCTTCGCTTCGACCGCGTCGATTAGCCCTCGAGCACACGATCCCTTCGAGAAGCAGGAGACCCTATGGCTCAGCCCCCCTCGCCCTCCGACACGATCGAAACCACACCCGATGTCCTCACCGAACGCGTGGATCACATCCTCGTCGTCACCTTCAACCGACCCGAGCGCATGAACTCGATCGGCGGCGATGTGATCGGCCGGCTCTCCGAGATCTTTCTCGAGGCCGAACACGATCCCGACGTCCGGGCCATCGTACTCACGGGCGCCGGACGCGCCTTCTACTCGGGCCCGGTTCGTGCCCCCGGTTCGGCGCGGTGTGATCCCCGAGAGTGGCGGAACCTGGTTGCTACCCCGCCTGGTCGGTTGGCACAAAGCCTGTGAGATCACGCTGCTCGCCCGCGTTCTCGAAGCCCCCGACATCGAACGCCTCGGACTGGACTCGACCTTCGAAGCGAATTCGAATGCGGTCATGGCCGACCTGATGCAACTCTTCCGGAGTGAGGATTTCAAGGAGTCGCTGATCGCCTTCATGGAAAAACGACCAGCGAAATATCAGCTACGTTAGGCGCCCCTCGGGTCCCTCCGCTCGCCCACAGCCCGGCGCCCGTGCCGCGCGGAACGCGACCACCTGATCTACGCTCTAACCGCTTTCCGTCCGGCTTCGGCTCAACACGAAGGACTCGGCCCACGCATGCAATCGAAGACCGTAATTCTCTGCTCGCTCCTGCTCGGGGTGACCGTCCTCATGGCGGCGATCGCATCCGCAGCGGATCGATCGATGATCCTCGCAACCACCACGAGCGTTCGCGACTCGGGGCTCCTCGATGCGCTCCTACCCGCGTTCACCGAAGAATCTGGGATCCAGGTGCGCGTCATCGCCGTGGGAACCGGCGCTGCTCTCCGGATGGGTCGCGAGGGCAACGCGGACCTGATCCTCACCCACGCGCCCGTCTCGGAACAGATCCTCGTCGACGAGGGGATCGTGCGTCTTCGCACGCCCTTCATGGAAAATTTCTTCGTGATCGCAGGACCGAGGGACGATCCGGTGGGCGTCGCAGACGCAGCCACACCCGAGAAAGCGATCCAGATGATCTCGAATGCGAAAGCGGGTTGGGTCAGTCGCTCTGACGACTCGGGCACGCACAAGCGCGAGAAGTCGCTCTTCGAGGCCGCGGGGCTCGACCCGGAAGCCGACTGGGAGGGCCTCGTTCGAACCGGAAGCGGAATGGGCCTCTCGCTCCAGGTCGCCGGCGAACGTCGCAGCTATATCCTGAGCGACATCGGAACCTTCCTCGCGTTCGAAACCCGAGTCGATCTCGTCGTCCATTCGAAACCCGCGCCCTCGCTGCGCAACATCTACTCGCTCCTTCAACTCGATCCGGATCGCTTCGAGCACCGCCTCCACAGCGCCGAAGCCGAAACGCTCCAGCGCTTCCTCCTCGGCCCAGCCATCCAGGCGAAGATCGGGGAATTCGGCCGCGAGCGGTTCGGCCGTTCACTCTTCACCCCGACCCTCACCCCGACCCTCACCCCGACGGCCGGCCCGGCCCCGGTCTCGGCGGATTGACGCGTGTCCGGCGAGGAGATCCAACTGCTGGCCGAGATCACGTTTCGCACCCTCTGGGTCTGCGGCTCGGCACTCGTACTCGCCCTCCTCGTCGGCGTACCCGTCGGGATCATCCTGGGCTCCCGACGCTTCGTCGCCCGCGGACTGCTCGTGTCCTCGGTCAACGCGGGCATGGGCGCGCCACCGGTGGTCGTTGGCCTGATCGGCTCGATCCTGCTCGCACGCAGTGGCCCCTTCGGTGGATACGACCTCCTCTACACACCGTACGCGATGATCCTGACCTCGACGGCCATCGCCCTGCCCCTCGTGATCGGCCTGACACTCGCCTCGGTTGGCTCCCTCGACGAGGAGTGGGATCTTCAGGTGCGCACCCTGGGAATCGGCCGGGGATGGCGACTCTGGCTGCTGGTGCGCGAGATTCGCATGGGACTCCTGGCCGCCGTGATCGCCGCGATGGGCGGTATCCTCTCCGAGGTCGGCGCCACCAACATGGTCGGCGGCAATATCGCCGGCGAGACCCGAGTCCTCACGACGGCCATCATGATGCACACGAGCATGGGCGAATACGAAGTCGCGTTGAGCCAGGCGGCGGTCCTGAGCGGGAACATGTTGTTGCTGGCGGGGCTGTTGACCTGGATCCAGCAGAGCGGGCGGGCGCGATGAGTTCGGCCGACACTCCGACACCGCCGACCCCTCCGACTTCCAAACAGTCCGAGAGTCCCGACGGACGCGAGGCCCGCGATTCGTCGCTGAACGAAGTCGCGCTCTCCGCCAAGGGGCTCGTCTGTCGGCGTGGCGTCGGGTCGGAGGTCTTCGAACTCCGGGTCGACGAGCTCAATCTCTACGCGGGTGAGGTCCTCGTGATCCTCGGACCGAACGGCGCCGGCAAGAGCACGCTCTTGCGGGCGCTGGCCGGACTCGAACGAAGTGCAAACAGACGCTCGATTCGTGGGGGCGCCGGCCCGGTCACCCTCGTGTTCCAGCGTCCCGCCGCCCTCTCGGGCAGCGCCGAGTTCAACGTCCGCGCGGCGCTTCTCAGCAAGCGCATGCCCAAAGCTGAACGGCGAGAGCGCGTCGCCGACGCCCTGGCCCGCTTCGATATCGCCCCCCTCGCGAAGCACGACGCTCGAACGCTTTCCGGAGGTGAGCTGCGCCGCCTCGCGCTGGCGCGCGCCTTCGTCCTCAAACCGAAGGTGCTGCTACTCGACGAACCCTTCGACGACCTGGATGCGGAGGGACAGCGAATTCTCTCGTTCGATCTGCAGCGGGCGATCGCCGATACCAAGGTCGCGGTCGCCATGGTGACCCACGATTTACGACGGGCACTGCTGCTCGCGGACCGGATCGCCGTCCTCGCAGACGGCGAACTCGTCCAGCACGGCCTATGCGACGACGTACTGCTGCGGCCCGATTCGCCCGAGATCGCGCGCACGGTCGGGATGATCAATCTCGCCTCCGGCCGTGTCCGAAGGCGAGCCGAGGGCGTCTCGTGGATCGAAATCGAGGAGGGCTTCGAAGTCCCCACGGCGACAGATCTCGAGGTCGGATCCGAGGCCTGGATCGGAATTCGCCCGGAGCACCTCAAACTCGACGTGGGTCGAGGCGACGGTCAGTCGATCGGCAAAGCGGTCGTCGAGAGCCTCGCGAGTGATGGTCTCGCGACCGTCGTGACGCTTCGCGTACGCGACCACCGCTTCACGACCCACCTGCTCTCGGGTCGCGGGCTCGCGCGTCGGCTTCGACCCGGAGATCCGGTGTCGCTCGCCGTTCGACCGGATCAGGTCCACGCCCGGCCCACAGCGCCGTCCCGTACGCACAGCTAGCCCGGTCGCAGGCCCTCCGGGCCCGTATCGGCAGCCAGGGCGCAACTCCGCGGCAGCCACGCGCAGGCTACGGATTCCTCCTCAGGACCGGTCGACGTCGACCCGATCCCCTTGTCGGATGGCTTTCGCCTTTTCGCAGGAAAGAGGATCCTATGTCGGAATCACTCCCCCAGGATGTACCCGAGTCGCCGGAAGAGCGAATGTCGAGACGCCGGGAGCGTCGCTGGAAACGACGCGCTCGGATCATTGGGCCCTTCCTGGGCGTGTCGGTTCTGCTCGCGACACTCGCACTCTCGGTCGATCTGATCGAATACCAGCCCCAGGCAGCACGCAGTCGCCCGAGTGACCAATCGCCGCCGAATCCGCCGACCGAAAAGCTTCCGAGCATGGACATCTCCCTGGCGGAGTCCGTCTCGACGGCTTCGGTCGTCACGGCCGCTCCAAAAAATATCGGGGTCGGAAACCCCGGACTCGATGTGATCTTGATGCCTGAAAAAACCGGGACGGACACGCAGCCCCTACAGAACCCGGCCCCGTCGGTGCATCCGTACGCCCTGCACGGTCGGCGCTAACCCTACTCGGGGAGACGTCGGCACTCTCCCCGAAAGTCTCCGAAAGCCGCTCTCGACGACTCAGCTGTTCTTTGGCGGGTGTTCGTCGGGCAGCCGTGCGGGTCGGGCCGGATCATGGCAGGGCGTATTGCACGCCGACCGTCAAGATCCAATCCGTCTCGAGACCGGGTCCGTCGAGTCGCTGATAGGCCGGCAGCCCGGCTTCGACCGCGAAGCGAATCCCTTCGAACGGGCCCGACGGAATGACCAGATTGACCCCCGCCAGCGCGTCGAGCCGCATCGCCGCTCGTCGACCGGGATCCGACGTCGGAACGATCGCCGGATCGAGAATCGGGTCCCGTTCCCCGTAATTCAGCTCGTGTTGCCATTCGAGGCGAAGACTCGCGCTCATCCAGGAGGTCAACTCGAGGGCGCCCCAACCCGTCAGGGCATACTCGTTACCGCGCCGATAATGCTCGTCGTTCTTCTCGAGCCGAATCTCGCCCCGGACCTGTGCACCCCAGGAGATCGCCCCCTCGTAGCCGTTTTAGGTCAGGCCCGGGAGCAGATCGAAGCTGCCGGAACCGATCTGCATCGGGTAGGGGATCCGCACCTGCGCCCCCGCGTTCGCCGGTGTCCGATCCTTTTCGCGAATCGAGCCGGTCGGAAAACTGAGCCCGAGGTTGGCGTGGATCTTGTGTCCGTCGTCCTGCCAGAGATCGATGAGCGCGGCCGCTCGCACATCACCGATTCTCTCGCTTCGTGTCGTAAAATTCACACCCGTCCTCGTCGCGTGATCCATCTCGAGCAACACATAGGGAACCATCAGCATGATCGTCAGGCGATCGATCGGCGCGTACATCGTGCCGAACATGTGCATCTCCATATCCATCTTCGTCGGGGTCACCGGAAAGTCCTGGAGAACTCGACTCCGCGAGATCCGGTCGTCATTATCCCGTAGGCCATTCATCCCCATCCGCATATAGCGATACGAGAACATCACCTCGCCCTTGCTATGCGTGTGGTCTCCCATGACACCGATCGGCGCATGACTCGCCGGCCGATTGTCTGCGATGGCCATCGTCGCCAACAGGGTCCAATACGCGAGCGCGGCAAGTCCGATCACTCGACGCGCGTGATTCCATTTCATCCCCGACTCCATCTTCGTTCGTCTCTTCACGCGCTCGCGCGCACGGGTATCCTCGACTCGAGCATCGAGTCGGAATCCGCCGCAATCGTGGGCAAGCGCCGCGTTCCGCGGCTCGACCGCCCGGAGCGCGTCAGGACTCACTTATGCGCCACGCTCTTCATGCGGCGTGGTCTCTGAAATCCATGAATCGCCGGATGGGAACCGGATCGCGGTCGCTGAGGACCCGGAACGCACGATCTGGAAGGTACTTGCTCCGCACTTTCGTTTCACGAGCACGGGCAATCGTTTTCCCTCGACCGTCGAAAGGCTCGCTGCTTTGTATGGACGGGAGATCGAGCGAAGGCTAAACCCGGCACGCAACACGCGACGGCGATCCGATCCGACGGAGCCGACCCACGCAAACCTGGACCAGCACGAGCCGCACACGAATAGAGAGGATCGATCGATGGAAACCCTGAGCGAAACCCGATGCTTCGGCGGTGTACAGAAGACCCTGCGCCACGCTTCGGATGTGACCGGCACTCCGATGAACGTCTCGATCTTCCTACCGCCGGCGGCCGAGAAGAGTCGCGTACCCGTGCTCTATTTCCTTTCGGGCCTGACCTGCACCGAGGAGAACGTCACGGTGAAGGCGGGCGCGCAACGATTCGCTGCGGAGGCCGGACTGGCCTTCGTCGCACCCGATACCAGCCCGCGCGGGCTCGACCTACCCGGCGAACACGACGCCTGGGATTTCGGAAGTGGCGCCGGGTTCTACGTGGACTCGACCGAGGCGCCCTGGAAGGACCACTACCGGATGTACGAGTACGTGACGGCTGAACTGCCTCGATTGATCGCCGATAGCCAGCCCATCGATACGAGCCGGGCAGCCATCACGGGCCATTCGATGGGCGGTCATGGTGCCCTCGTGATCGGCCTGCGCAATCCGGAACGTTATGCGTCGATCTCGGCCTTCGCACCGATCGTGTCACCGACCCGATGCCCATGGGGCGAGAAGGCATTCTCCGCCTACCTCGGTTCGGACCGCGCGAGCTGGGCGGCCTATGATGCGTCCATATTAGTCGCGCAAAGGGCACACCCGAATCCGATCCTGATCGATCAGGGAAGCGCAGACGGATTTCTCGAGGAACAACTCAAACCGCAGCTCTTCGAGGAGGGCTGCGCGCACTCGGGTCAAGCCCTCACTCTTCGCATGCAAGAGGGCTACGACCACAGCTACTTCTTCATCGCGAGCTTCATGGGCGACCACGTGGCCCACGCTGCGAAGGCGCTCCGCTGACCGCGCCCGGCTGACTGCACGCCGCTTTACAGGCGTCAGGCGTTCGGCGTTCGGATCACCAGCATCCGTAGCTCGGTCATGTCCTCGATCGCGAATTTCACGCCTTCTCGACCGAGCCCACTCTCCTTGACGCCGCCGTAGGGCATATGGTCCACGCGCCACGACGGGACATCGCCGATCACCACACCGCCGACTTCCAAGCGATCCCAGGCCGCCTGCGCTTTGTAGAGATCTCGCGTGAAGATCCCCGCCTGAAGTCCGAAAACCGAGTCGTTGACCTGATCGAGGGCGTCTTCGAAATCGTCGAATCGCGACAGAACTGCGACCGGCCCAAAGGCTTCCTGACAGACGACGTCCTGATCCGTGGCAACGTCCTCGAGAAGGGTCGCTTCGAGCATCACCCCCTCGCGCCCGCCACCGACCAGTAGCGTTGCACCGTCGGCAACCGCGGACTCGATCCAACCGTGGAGTCGCATCGCCTCCTTCTCGGAGATCATCGGCCCGATGAAGGTCGACTCGTCCTTCGGATCCCCCATGCGCAGCGATCGCGTCTTCTCGACGAGCCCATCGCGGAAGCGGTCGTAGAGGTCGGCGTGAACCAGGATGCGCTGGACGCCGATGCAGCTCTGACCGCTCTGATAGAAGGCGCCGAAGGCGATGCGCTCGATCGCGTCGTCGAGATCCGCGTCTTCGTCGACGATCACTGCGGCGTTGCCGCCGAGTTCCAACACGACGGGCTTCTTCCCCGCCTTGGATTTCAGGTCCCAACCCACGCTGGGCGAGCCCGTGAACGAGAGCAGCTTCAGACGATCGTCCTCGATGAATCGAGCGGCGCCTCCGCGAGCGCAGGGAAGAATCGAGAACGCACCCTTCGGCAGGTCCGTCTCGGCCAGGACCTCACCGATCACGAGTGCGCCGATCGGAGTCAGGCTGGCCGGTTTCAAGACGAAGGGACAGCCGACGGCCAACGCCGGAGCCACCTTGTGGGCCGCCAGGTTGAGGGGAAAGTTGAAAGGAGAGATGAAGGAACAGGGGCCGATCGGCACGCGCTTCCACATCCCCGTATAGCCGCGAGCGCGTGGAGCGATGTCCAGGGGCATCACTTCGCCGCCGATTCGAACGGACTCCTCCGACGCGATCCGAAAGGTATCGATCAAGCGGGTGACCTCGCCCCGCGCGTCCTTGATCGGCTTGCCCGCTTCGACGCAGAGCGCGTCGGCCAGCTCCTCGAAGCGTTCCTTGAACCGCGAGACGCAGTGATCGAGCACCGCTTGTCGCTCGTATGCAGCCAGGGCCGCCATGGGCCCGGTGGCCTCGACGGCGGCCTGAATCGCCCGATCGATCGCGGCGTCGTCGGCCATCGCCACCCGGGTCGCCACTTCACCAGTGTATTTGTCGAGCACCTCGAGATCGTGATTCGGGGCCTCGGGCTGATTGGCCAGGTAATAGGGGTAGGTCGCCGCGAGTGACATCGATCCTCCTGGTCCCGGCTCGAAACGAGCTGGGGAGATACAAATCGTACGGGGTGAAAAACATCCGCTTAGGGTCCGCTTGTTTCGTGTCGAAGCTAGCCCGCATTATCCATGAAGCCCGCAGCGGCTGTAGATTCCACGGGGGCATGCCGATGAAGGCGGCATGGACGAATCGAATTCGCTGCCGCGTTGGCTGCGTCTCATGCTCGCGGGCATGGGGCTCTTTCTGGCCGGAGGCCTGCTCACGTTCGGCTATTCCTACCGTCCGCTCCACGGAGCGATGACGTGGAAGGTCGAAGAGCTCGAACGACGCATCGACGAGCGAAATGTCGAAAACCTGAAGCTCGGCGATGAACTCGTGCGTCTGCGCTCGATGGAAGCCAGTCGAATCGATCCCGACACCTTCAGCCAGATCGAAGGCGAACTCCGCAAGACGAAGAAAGCGCTCGCCCAGTCCGAGAAGGACCTGACGCGCTCGGATCGCAAACGCAAGGACGCCAACGCGAGCGCCAGTCGTTGGCGCGAACGCTACGAGGAATTGCGCGACCAACAGAGCGTCCCGGCCGCTGTACCTGTATCCCCCGCCCTGCCCACGACGGTGGCTCCCACGAGCGATTCAGTCGCGGGATTCGCCCGCGAGCGCATCGGTTCGAGCGCATCGCCAGCATCGCTCGGAAACGGCATGCTCTCCCCCGACCCGACGACGACCTCAGCCGCTCCCGCACCCGCTCCCTAGATTTTCTTGAGCCGAGCGTGGTCGGCATCGACACGGCTCCCCGCAACGGTCACGGAGGCCAAGCCCTTGTCCGTTCATGGCGAGTACAGTCGCGCTCTCGAATCGCTGATCGCCTGCGTCCGAGCC
>Ga0114950_10001023_pt1 | contig 20676 bp, 15 predicted proteins | sample N075metaG_FD_83503 | JGI IMG/M metagenome (GOLD analysis project Ga0114950, IMG submission 83503) | Deep subsurface microbial communities from Kermadec Trench to uncover new lineages of life (NeLLi) - N075 metaG | ecosystem: Environmental > Aquatic > Marine > Ocean trench > Sediment | place... | reverse complement strand
TCGAGAGGATGCTCGGGTCCACGCGGGTGACGCACGTCGAGCCGTCGGCTTGACGCACCGTCGAGGCGTCGGGCGCGGACCACAGCGGGCGGGAGCTCGGGTTCGGGCCGGTGGATGGAGCCTACGGCTCCATGTCGATCCGGATCCCGTCCGAGAAGTTGGCCGAGCCGCCCCCCGCTGTCGGATCCCGAAACCAGTGCTGGAAGTGAAACGCTGAACCCGCCACGACACTCAGCGGCGCGGTACCCGTCGAGGCACCCGTGTAGTCGATCGCCTGGGTGACGACGCCGTTCACGGGCGACGTCACCTGGTTGATGCGTTGGAGCCCCACCGGCGCCACGCAGAGGATGCCGTTGAACAGGGGGATCTGCCCCGGCCCCGGCCCGGCGATGAAGATACCGATGCCGGGGACGTCCGGAACGCCGGCCACGCGGATCACGAGGTCATTGGCCGAAATACTGGGGCTGCCGCCCTGGACCAGCATGGTCGCCGCGTTGCCCGTCGAGTTCGGCACACTCGTGCAGTAGTTGGTGCCGAAGCTGCCGCAGTTCCCGAGCTGCGCGTAGATGCGGAAGTGGTGCCCGCCCCATGGCGCGGCGGGGTAGCCGCCGAAGTTGAAGCAACCGGACGGTCCGCCCGTCGTGTCCTTCACGAAGAACTGGTCCTGTTCGTTCGCCCCCGTGCCCTGGAATCCGGGGTTCTGGAACGCGGTCCCGTCGCCGAACGGAGCGTTGTTCGGGTCGCCGGCGATGAAGAACCCGGCGGGGCCGTTCGCATTGTCCCCGATGGATAGGGACAGCCCGATGGAATCCAGGGCGGGATCGTTGTCGTACACGCCGTCCCCGCCCTCGGCTCGCAGGCAGAACTCGTCGGTCGTGCCGGAGAGGTCGATCGTCACGATCCAGCAGGCGAGCAGTCCGGGCGCGGACGACGCAGGGAGCACACCGTCGAGCGAGACGCGGGCCACGGGCGGAGGCGCCGCGACCGGGTCCGTGCACGGCACGTAGGCCTCGAAGAACGCCGCCTCGATGTCGACCGAGATCTCGCTCGTGCAATAGGCGATCTGGAACCCGTCGACGCGATAGTCCGCCTGGAACGCTCCGGGTCCCGGGTACGGCCCGCCCATCGGGATGCGCCCTTCGTCCACCACGACTTCCACCGGGGATATGGGATGGAAGTAGCCGGTGAACGCGTCGTTATTGTAGATGACGACGGGGCCGAGCGCGGCCGTGCCGCTCGAGTTGCGGGTCCAGGTGCCCGTGGCGAGGTGGTAGGTGCCCGCATTCTTCACGGGTGATGTGATGGGCTCGGGCCGGACGACCGACTGTGCGGACGATGCCGGGGACGCGAGCGAGAGCGCGATTGCGATCAGGGTGCGATACATGCGAAGGATCCGAGGGAAGGTGCTGCCGTCACGCGCCGTGCGTCGCGGCGCTCGCCCGGACGGGAACAGCTCCCGAAACTACCACACTCGCGAACACCGTGAGCCCGCGCGGGGAGGATTACGGAGAATGCGCGCGGCGTGACGTCCGAGCTCGCCGTACCGGTACATGGGAGCGAGGAAGCCCAGCTCGTCCCGGCCCGGACGGCCCATCCGGAGCCGGAGGCTCCGGTCGAGAAGAACCGGACACTCCCGCAATCCCATCGGACCGTGCATGCCGGTCCCCATGAGCTTCGTGGCCACTCGACTTGTCCCCTGGCGCGCCGGATGGTCTAACCAGCGGGTCGGCTTCCACGGTACTCCACGCATCCTCGCATCCTCGCATCCTCGCGCTCGCTTCGACTCCGCCCACCCCGCGCCATGCACGTCCACTCCGCATTCCTTCGCCGCGTCGCACTCATCTCGCTCCCGCTCCTCGCCACGGGCGCGCCCACCCTTGCCGCTGAGCTCGCCGGAGGGGACGGCATCGAGTTCGAGGCGCTCGGGCAGGCGTTCCGCGCCGCGCACTGCGAAGGCGCCGAGACCAGCGACGCGTGCAATCTGGACGCGATCGTCCGCGACCACTACGCACGGGTGACACTCGGGGTGTTCGAGCTCTGCTACCCCGCCGACCTGCTCGCGAAGTCGGGCCCCGCCAAGCAGTTCATCGAAGTCATGCGCGCGGTCCTCGACCTCGAAGCACGCTGGCTCGGCATCGTCGGTCCGGGCGACGATACGGAACGGAGCGCGCAGAAGGAGCTCGAGTCGGTGCGGGGCTGGCTCAGCACGGTCAAGCCCGCGCAACTCGCGCGGATCAGGAAGAGCGCCGACAAGGACTTGTTCACCTACCTCGAGGCCGGCGCGGACGTCGTGGCGGCCCAGGAGCGACTCCTCGCTTACATGCTCGATCCCGACGCGCTGTTCCTCGTGCCGATCCGCGGGGAGCCGGCGCGGATCCTGCTGGCTCCGACCCGGCGCGAGTTCATGGAGCTCGTGGGCTTCGCCGGTCAGCTCGAGCCGGAGCTGCAGGCGGTGTACTGGCACGAGGACGTCGTCAAGTGGACCCAGATATGGAGCGGCTGGACACTCGTGCTCGCCCTCGAGTACGCACCCTGGGGCGGGACGGATCCGAAGTTCAAGACGGGCCTCAGCATGAAGGAGTTCGACAAGACCGGTCTCTCCGAGCACGTCGTGCAGCAGGCCACGCTCACACTCCTGCGGCACGTGTTCGCCCGCGAGCCGACCCACTTCGAGCAGGCCCTCGCCACCAACATCACGATCGACGTGTGCGGCCAGATCAATACGGTGGACGGCGAGGGCGCCATAGGCACGAGCGGAGCCCGCACCCTGCCCTACAGCAGGTTCGTTCCGGGCGGCAACCCGAACGGCGGCGTGCTCCCGGCGCGGAGCGCCGCGCCCTTCAACATGGTCGTCATCAACAAGTGGCGGAAGGGCAAGGGCGACGACTGGTTCGCGGCGGCCCTGCGCAAGGGCCAGAAGACCGCGGCGAAACGCGCGGCGAAGGACAAGTCGAACCCGCAGCGCAAGGACAAGACCCCCCACTTCCAGCTCGACGACCCGAACGTGGGCAAGCATCTCATCACGGCGCCGTTTCTCAGCGAGTTCGCCAACGAGAAGCAGTATCCGCCTACGAAGTTCCTGAACGACTACCGCGAGTTCTTCCGCTCCTACCGGTCGTGCTTCTTCCATTGGCTCGAGGTGGCGGGCGACCCCGAGTCGCCCGAGGCCTCGAAGGCGAAGTTCAAGCAGCTCGTGCGCGGCACCGTCGACGTGACCGAGGAGGACACGTTCGACAACCTCGTGGCCACGATCTACGGCGTCCCGCTCAGCGCGAGCGACGGCAGTACCGACAGCCTCGAGTGGCGGTTTCTCGCCTGGCTCGCGGCGAGTTCCTGATCCTCGCAGAATAAAACACAGGGCGGGGAAGGCCCCGCCCTGCGCGCTTCAACTGAGGATCGAACTCTCGTTCAGGGTGTGTAGGCGACCTCCAGGCCGTCGGTGAAGTTCGCGTTCCCGCCCGCGGCCGCCGGGTCGCGGTACCAGCGCTGATAGAAGTAGCTGGAACCGGCGACGACGTTCAGGCCGCCCGGCGCCGATGTGGCGAGGTCGACCGCCTCGGTGATCACGCCGCCCGAGGCAGCCGTCTGGTCCGCGAAGCGCTGCAGGCCGTTCTGGTCGATGCAGAGGAAACCGTTGAAGAACGGGATCTGCGCCGCCGCGGGACCGGCGATGAAGATGCCCGGCTGGTCGGGCATGTTGCTGGCCGTGAGCACGAGGTCGTTGGCGGAGACGCTGTTGGAGCCCGTCGCCGAGATCCCCGCAGAGGCGCCCGTCGAGTTCATGGTGCTCAGGCAGTAGTTCGTGCCCGGTGCCACGTCCGCCGGCAGGTGCGCGAAGCCCCAGACGAACCCGTCGGTCGCGAGAATGCGCGTGCCGTCGGCGCTGATCGCGCGGGCGATCGTGAGGTTCGGAACGCCCGTGGCGCCGTTCGCCTCGAGCACGGTCTTCAACTCCTCGATCCCGCTGGTGGGCGTCCAGATCGTGGCGCGGTTGTCGAAGGGGAACGTGACGCGGTAGAAGCCGACGACGCGGTCGCCGTCGTTGGAGACCCCGTAGGCCTCACCGAGCGCGAAGAAGTCGGTGCTCGGAAGGGCCCCGGTCTTCGTCAAGCCGTTGACTGCGTCCCACACGAAGCCCTCCGACTCGGTCGAACCGGCGACGTACGTGTTGTTCTCGCTGAAGCCCCAGGCCTCGCCGAGGCCGTCGGGGTTCGTCGACGTGCTCGCGATGAACGTCTGAACGTCGCCCGAGTCCCAGATGCAGGCGAGCCGCGGACCGGTCGAGTGCTCGTCCCAGCCGGCGATCCAGGTGCCGTCCTCGGAGACTCCGTTGGCCCGGCTGCTATTGGGACCGACCGCAAACATCTGGGTCATGCCGCCGGCCATCGTCCAACGGAACGCCTCGGCGTTGCCCGCGTTGATCCAGCCGAGCCCGGCGATCGTATTCCCGTCGCCGGACATGCCGTAGGTGGTGGAGATGCTGGTGCCGGACTGGCCGCCGATGCCGCCGAGGGAAACCCAACCGGTCGACTGGGTCCAGCGCCCGGCGACGGAGTCACCCATGGCGTCGGTCATGTTGCCGCCGACGACGGATCCATCGAGGGAGACGGCGCGACCGTCGCTCTCGCCGATGTCGACCTGTCCGCCGGCCTGGGTCCAGACGAACGCATTGCCGCCGAAGGAGCCGGACACGGCCGTGCCGTCGGCGGACATGTCCATCGCGTTGCCCGAGCCCATGGTGGTCCAGGTGGCCTGCGTGGCGGAGGCGGGCGCGGTCGCCACGCCCAGGGTTACGAGGAGGGGGAGAGTGAGCTTGTTCATAGGTTCTGGAGAGGGGTGATGTGGGCCGTCGGGCCCGGAGCGGGCGACCGACTCGATGGCAAGACTAGGGCCGATTTTCATCACTGCAAGTCTCACTGGTGAAATCATTAGATATTTTGCGAAGAACCTCCCGGGTGACGTCAGGTGCGGCTACAGTGCTGCTCGTGGGGGGACAGCACGCCCCTCCCGCTCCATCGATGCCCGACGAATCCACCCAAACCGCTCCGCTCGAGTTCCGGGCTGCCTTCGAACAGTCCATCCAGCGGCTCCGAGGCGCCCTGACGGAGCTCTACGGGTCGGTGAGCGCCGACCCCCGCGCTCCGCAGAGGGTCTCCCGTCAATTCGGCATCAACCGCAACCTCGCCTGGAAGATCGGCAAGATCATCCACGCCTCGGACGCCGCCCACGCCTACCCCCACCTCCCCGGCCAGGGCAGCTTCGACCTGCTCCTGAAGGCGTTCGCCACGGCCGGCGCCCCCGAGAGTGCCCGGCTCAAGGTGCGCTCGGCGCTGCTCGATTACGACGTCGTCGTCGAGCGGCACGCCGGCGATCGGGCCACGCTCGATCTGATGGTCGGCAGCATGGGGCTCGATCCCGACGAAGGCCCGCTCTCGGAGACGAGCCGGAAGCTCGCTTTCCAGGGCAACAGTGCCATCTGGGGCGCGCAGGCCCGCGTGCGCATGCTCGTCCAGATCATCGCGCCCAACCGCGAGCAGCCCCTGCTCCTCGACAACGCCATGGTCGGTGGTGTCCTCGACTACCGGCGGCTGCGTCCCGGCGTAACGTGGCCCCTGGGACAGAGGATCATCTCCTCGCAAGAAGAGGCTCCCTCGGCGGCCTTCATCGAGCCGATCGAACCGGACGGAGACCCGGCCGACGACCTGCCCCTGATGCGCGAGTTCTGTTCCGTCCCCATCCCCGCACTGCGCACCGTTCGCGAAGGTGACTTCACGATCACGGAGCTGTGCGAAGGTCCGGTGGGCAACACGGGCTCGCTCTCGTGCGTCTTCGGCTGGATCCACCGGCAGTACGCCCTCATCCATCGGGCGGAAGGCGACATCTACCACGAACACGTCCTGCGGCTCGATACACCGGCCGAAGTCGCCATGCTCGACCTGCTCGTGCACCGCGACCTGCCGTACGCGATGCCGCCGAAGCTCTGCATCTACAGCATGATGCACGGACGGCTGAACATCCCCGCCTGCACGCACACGCGACATCACCTGCCTTGCGGCGAGCCCGTCTCCGACCTCGGGAGCGGGCCGCCCGTACTCGCGACGCCCCACGTCGCGCGCTACCCGGAGATGGTTCAGCGGGCCACCGAGCGCCTCGGCCGCGACCTCTCGGAGTTCCACGGGTTCCGCTTCACGATGACCTATCCGCCGATCCCGACGATCGCGGATCTCTACTACGAGAAGCCTGAGAGGCCCCCGGGCTAGCGCTGCGCACCGAGCCACAGCTCCAGCGGGTCCGCCAGCGGGCTCCCCAGCTCGCGCAGGCGCTGGACCTGGCGCTCGGCCGCCTCTAGGTCGTCCGCGGCGAAGTACGCGACGCCGAGGCTGCCGATGAGGTCGTCCGCCTCGGGCTTCAATTGCAACGCGCGCTCGTACGCCTGGATCGCATCCTCGAACCGCTCGAGCTCGTGCAAGGTCCGCGCGAGCTCGCGGTGCGCGTCGAAGGCGTCGGGATCGATCGCGACGGCGTTCTGGAAGCGCTCGACGGCCTCCCCGAGTCGACCCTGCCGCACGCGCGCGACCCCGATCTGGAATTGAAACTCGGCCTCCGAGAGCGTATTGATCTCGAACTGCGCGATGTGGAACTCCTGCGCGATTTCGGGGAAGCCGCGGGCGGTGAACCGGCGTTCGAACACAGCGAGGTCGATCGTGGCGGGAGGCGACAGCCAGGTCCCCGGAAAGGGCACGGCCGCGTCCCGAAGTTCGCTGCCTTCAGCCTCGAGCAGCGCGAGGTCCGCGAGCACCGTCGCGACCTCGACTGGACCGAGGTACAGGACGGCGAGCCGCCCCTCCCGATCGATGAGCAGGCTCGTGGGGACGGGGATTCGAAGCTCGTTGTCGAGCACGATCCCTTGCAAGACGTCCAGGATGCCGACGCACTCGGTGGACGCGAAGCCGCGGGAGTACGGCCAGGCGACGCGCTCGAGCAGGGCCCGCGCCGCGTCGCGCTCCTCCGGTGCGTCGACGCTGAGGGCCAGGATGTCCAGGCCCGCCGCCTGCACCTCGTCCACACGCGCCGCGAAGCCGGCAAGCTCGGTCGCACACGGCGCACACCAGCCGGCGAAGAGGTTCAGGAGGAGCGGCCGACCCGTGCGCTTCGCGTCGGGCCCGAGGCCGAACAAGACGGCCCGCTCCCCGGATGGAGTCTCGACTCCGAGCCGGGGCAAGGGCACGAACGCGGGCAGGACGACGCGCGCCTTGCGGGTCGAGGCCGGCGCGACCTGTTCGGCGGCGAGCGCGGGTTCGGAGGCGGGCGCGGACCAGGCCTCGGCGTCCTCGCGCCCCTCGCGCAGGACGTAACGCCCCCCCGGCGTGAGCCCCGTGTAAGTCTGCTCCGCCCCGTCGGGCCAGCGCACTGAGACGCGCGCGATGCCACGGCCCGCGAGGCCGAAGTGCAGCCACGCGCTCGACTGAGCGAGGTACCCGGAGCCCGCGCGCCGCGTCGCGATGAGCGTGCGCGCGGGGTCGCCGGCGAGCTCGACTTCCACGCGGGCGCCGATCGCGTCCCGGTTCCCGCCATTCTCCACGGACCCGACGAGCGAGAGGGCCAGAAAACCGTGGCTCGTCCGGCTGTCGTTCCGCAGGAAGCGCACGCGCGGACCCGTCCGGTTCGCGACGATGAGGTCGAGGTCGCCGTCGAGGTCCCAGTCGAGGACGCAGGCGGCGCGGCCGTCGTCTCCGAACGCGAACCCCGCGGCCGCGGAGACGTCCGCGAAGGTGCCGTCACCCGTGTTCAGGAAGGCGCAGTTCAGCTCGTGCCCGCTCCAGGAGAATCCCCTGCGGATCAACTTGCTGACCGCGGCCCAGCCTGCGGCGTAGCTCTCGGGCACGGTATCGGCGTCGGCGTCATCCGGGGATTGCGACACGACCTGCCGCCAGAAGAAGCTTCACAAGTCCTGGGTCCGCTGCCCCGTGACGAAGCCGTTGGGCACGACGATGTCCTGCCGGCCGTCGTTGTCGAGGTCGATGAACACCGCGCCCCAGGCCCACCGCCCCATGTTGACCCCGGCCGAGAGGGTCACGTCCTCGAACGTGCCGTCGCCGTTGTTCAGGAAGAGCGAGTTGCCGCGCGCGTGGCGTTGGAACTGCTCCCGCACGCTCTCGTCCGTGCCCGCCTTGAAACGGCGCTGGTAGGTGATGCGGTTCCCGGCCGAGGAGTACATGTTGCTCACGTACAGGTCCATCCACCCGTCGCCGTCGACGTCGCCCCAGGCGACGCCCATGCCGGCCGAGACGTCCTCGACGCCGGCGGCCGCCGCCACGTCCGTGAACCGGCCGCCGTCGTTGCGGTACAGGTTGTTGCGGCCGAAGTCGTTGGCGACGTAGAGGTCCTGGTCCCCGTCGTTGTCGAAGTCCTCGAAGGACGCCGCGAAGCTGAAGCGCCGGTTGTTCACATCGAGGCCGGCGGCCACGGTCGCATCCGTGAACCCGAACTCGCCGTCGCTCTCGAGGAGCACGTTCGGCTGCCCGTTGTTCGCATCGTGGTAGGGAATCGGCGTCGCCCGCCCGTCGTAGGGCGACACGTAGCCGCACACGAACAGGTCCAGGTCCCCGTCCCCGTCGTAGTCCGCGGCGGCGAGCGAGGTCGTGTTCGTCACCTCGACGCGCGTGCGGAGCTGGAAGCGCGCCGCCCCGTCGTTCTCGAGGAACAGCATCTCGCCCCCCGCCGAGACGACGAGATCCTGGTCCCCGTCCCCGTCCAGGTCGAGCCAGAGCGCGCTGCTCGTGACCTCCATGAAGTCGACGCCGGCACGCGCCGACGCATCGGTGTACGTCCCGTCCTCCGCGCGGAGATAGAGCAGGTTCGGCAGCCCGCCCGGCTGGCAGACGTACACGTCATCGAGCCCGTCCCCGTTCGCGTCCCCCACCGCGATTCCCTGGTGGCCGAGCATCGTCGTCCCGAACATCGAGGCGATCCGTCCGCGCCAGTGGTCGAGGCCCGGGAGGAGTTGGCGCCCGTACGACTCATTGGCGCCGAGCACCGCGGCCGTGCAGTCGGCGAAGAGCGGCCCGGCCTGCGGTCGGACGACCTCTTCGAACTTCTCGACCACGATCGAGACGAGCCGCGGCGAAGCGTCCTCCGCCGGCAGCCGGAACACGCAGCGCCACGTGGCGTTCTGCTGCACGACGCCGGTCTTTGGATGGGCGAACGCGAGGTAGAGTGCCGTGACGGAGAACGTCTCGTCCTCGACGCTGATCTCGATCACCTTCAGCTTCGTGTGAAAGTCGAGGTCCCCGGCAAAGGGTACTCCCAGAGCGCGCAGCGCCCGCACCAGCCCCGCGGGGCCCACGTACGTGCGCTTCCCTGTCGACCCGGCGCTCGCGTCCGGGTCCGGACGCAAGACCCGAAAGGCGTCGTTCTGGAACACGATGCGAAGCTCCGCTGGGCGCAACGGCCCGCACACGAAAGCGGGATCCAAGACGTCATCGAGGACGTCCGGCGCCATGTACGAGTCGCTCCACAGCTCGAGGAGGCGCGTGAGCTGCGCGCCCGCGGCGCTACTCCAGGCCTCTGTCTCCCAGCCGTCGGTCTCCGGGTCCATCCGGCCTAGCATCTCCGCGACGGCGGGCGCGAGCCGGCGGCCCGTCCCACCGGGCACGGCCTGGAGCTCCTGGCCCGCCGCCGGCCCGCCCTGCATCGGAGCCAGGAGACTCGGCGCCGTGGCGCCGACACCCGCGGCCGCACAGAGCAGTGCGAGTCGGGCGAGAGCCCGTCGGGAGAGAGAGGTCATGGCACGCAGCTCCTCGCTACCGGACAGAACGGCGCCGGTTGCGGATGTAGTCGACGAACAGGAACGAGCCGAGGCGGTCGGGACGCGAGTAGTACGCTCGCCCCCGATTCGCCTCCGTGAACTCCTCGACGAACGCGACGAGGGTCGGGTCCTCCGTCAGCATGAAGGTCGTGATCGGGATGCCCAGCCGCCGGCAGGCGACGGCCTCGTCGATCGTCTTGGCCACGATCCGGCGGTCGAGCCCGAACGGGTTCTTGAAGATCGTGCCGTTGCGCTCCGTGATCGCCGACGGCTTGCCGTCCGTGATCATGAGGATCTGGCGGTTCACCTGGCGTTTCTTGCGGAGCAGCTCGCGCGCGAGCTGCAGCGCGGCGCGCGTGTTCGTGTGGAAGGGCCCGACGCCCATGTAGGGCAGGGAGTCGAGCGGCACCTCCCGCGCTTCGTCGCCGAAGGTCACGACCTGGATCGAGTCCTTGGGATAGCGCGACTGGATGAGCTCGGTGAGCGCCATCGCCACCTGCTTCGCGGGTGTGATCCGGTCCTCGCCGTACAGGATCATGCTGTGGCTGATGTCGATGAGGAGCACGCTGGCGCAGGAGGACAGGTGCTCCGTCTCATGGACTTCGAGGTCCTCCTCGCGGATCTCGATCCGGTCCACGCCTCCGCGCCGGATCGCATTCGTGAGCGTCGCATTCGAGTCGATGAGGGAGACGGAGTCGCCGAACGTGTAGGGCCGCGTCTCGGGCAGGCGCTCCAGTCCGGCGCCGGCCGCCGGCACGCGGTGGTCGCCCGCTGCATCCTTCCCGAGCGAGGTGAAGATCGCCTCGAACGACTCCTTGCGCAGGCTGCGCTCGCCCTTCCTGGTGAGCTCCAAGCCGCGCGGAGTACGCTTCACCGCCGCCTCGTCCTCGAGCAGCTTCTTCACGTCCGCGATGGAGAGCGACGGGCCGTAGAGAGCATGCCGTTGCGCGAGGAGGTCGAGCCAGCGCAGCGCCTCGTCCACGTCCCCGTTCGTCTGGAGCAGGAGCCGGTGGAACAGCCGGCGCAGGCGCTGGAGGAGCGCACGGCGGGCGGCCGCCTCCGCGTCGAACTCGTGGTAGCGAAAGTCCACGCCTACTCCCCGAGGCTCTCCGCCATCTCCGCCATCATGTCGCGGTAGACGCGGTGACCGACGAGCTCCTCCTTCGCGACGAGCGAGCTCTGGTGCAACCCCTCGAGCGCGAACTCCATCGCCGCGGCGAGCGAGTCCTCGTCCTCCGGCTCCAGATGGCGCCGGGCGAGGTCCGCCAGGCCCGGGATCGCAGCCAGTCGTTCGTGCAGCTCCGCCGGGGCGAGCTCCGGCGAAACGTCGACGGTCTTTCCAGACTGGAACCAGCGCAGCACGCCGGCGTAGGCGCTCTCGCCCTCGTCGCCAGAGGGCTCGGCGTACGCGTCCGGAAAGTGCGAATCGAACACGGCCTTCAATGCCTTGCCGATGAGCATCCGGCTGACGACCTGGGCGCCCTCGCGCTCGCCGTCGTACACGAGCTCGAGCTTGCCGCTGATCGCGGACGTGGCCGCCGCGAGGTCGGAGGTTCGCGCGACGGCACGCCCGTCGCCCAGGCGAATGGCGCGCCGCTCGGCGCTGGAGACGACGGTCTCCATGAGTGCGATCGTCATGCGCGCGCTCACGCCCGAGGACTGGTCGACGAAGTCGCTCTTGCGGGCCTGGAACGCGACCTCTTCGACGACCGTGGCGAGGTACTCGGGCACGGTGACGTCCACGCGACCGTCGCGCTCGACCCAGGCCTCCTGGCGCGTGATCGCCTTGGCCTCGTCGATGGTGCGCGGGTAGTGCGTGACGATCTGCGCCGCGATCCGGTCGCGCAGCGGAGTGATGATGTTCCCGCGGTTCGTGTAGTCCTCGGGGTTCGCCGAGAACACCATGCAGATGTCCATCGGCAGCCGCACGGGGAAGCCGCGGATCTGGATGTCGCCCTCCTCGAGGATGTTGAGCAGACCGACCTGGATCCGGCCCTGAAGGTCGGGGAGCTCGTTGATCGCGAAGATCCCGCGGTTCGTGCGCGGGATGATGCCGTAGTGGATGACCTCGGGATCGGCGAGGTCGAGCCGGCGCGTGGCAGCCTTGATCGGGTCGATGTCACCGATGAGGTCGGCGATCGTCACGTCCGGCGTGGCGAGCTTCTCGCGGTAGCGCTCCGCGCGCGGGATCCAACGGACGGGGAGCGCATCGCCGTCCTCGGCTGCGCGCCGGATGCATGCCGCGCATCGCGGTTGCGTGGGGTCGTCGTTGATCTCGCAGCCTTCGACCGCGGGGAGCGACGCGTCGAGCAGCGCGGAGAGCGAGCGCAGGATGCGCGTCTTCGCCTGACCGCGGAGGCCCAGCAGGAGGAAGTCGTGCCCGGAGAGGATGGCGTTCTGAATGTCCGGGATCACCGTCTGGTCGAACCCGACGATGCCCGGGAAGACCGCCTCGCCCGACTCCAGCTTGGCGATCAGGTTCTCGCGCATCTCGCGCTTCACGGTGCGCGGCTGCCAGCCGCTCCGCCGGAGCTCGCCGAGTGTCCTGGGTCGCCGGGGTGCATTGCTCGTCGTGCCTGCCATATTGGGAGGAGTATAGTCCGACCGGGCGCGCGAGAGCCGCGACCCTCCATGTAGAATCAGAAGTCGGTCCGGACCTGGAAAGGTCCGTCGCTGTGGGCCAGGTTATCGGGCCCACTTCGGATCCGACCCTCTTCGATCGCCCTGAGCCCCCATGCCGACCGTCGACGCGTTCGACCGCCCACTGCGCAACCTGCGCCTCTCGGTCACCGACAGGTGCAACCTGCGGTGCTCGTACTGCATGCCGGAAGATGAATATGTCTGGCTGCCGAAGGACAAGATCCTCTCGTTCGAGGAGCTCGCGCGCGTCGTCGACGTGTTCCTCAGTCTCGGCGTCGACCGGGTGCGACTGACCGGGGGCGAACCGCTCCTGCGCCGCGGCCTCCCCGAGCTCGTGCGCCAGATCGCCTCCAAGCCGGGGGTCACCGACGTCGCCATGACGACGAACGGGATCCGGCTCGCGGACCACGCCGAGGCCCTGGCGCGGGCGGGTCTCTCGCGCGTGACCGTGAGCCTCGACACGCTCCGCGAGGATCGTTTCCGTGCGCTCACGCGCCGCGACGAACTGCCCCAGGTGCTCGCGGGCATCGAGGCCGCGCGGACCGCGGGTTTCGCGGGTAGCAAGCTCGACACGGTCGTGATGCGCGGCGTGAACGACGACGAGCTCGTCCCGCTGCTCGAGTACGCGAAGACCGTGGGCTATGAAGTGCGCTTCATCGAGTACATGGACGTCGGCGGTGCGACACGCTGGTCGATGGCCGATGTGGTCTCGCGCGAAGAGATGCTGGCGACCCTCTCCGGGCACTACGGTCCGATCGAGCGAGTGGTCGAGGACAGCTCGGCCCCCGCGGACCGCTACGCCCTCCCCGACGGCACGGTCTTCGGCATCATTTCGTCGACGACCGCCCCGTTCTGCAGCACGTGCGACCGCAGCCGACTCACGGCGGACGGCATGTGGTACCTCTGCCTCTACGCGAAGCTCGGCCTGGACCTGCGCGCGCCGCTCCGCGGGGGCGCGACCATCGAGGAGCTGGCCGCCCTTCTGAAGCGCACGTGGAGCGGGCGCACCGACCGCGGCGCCGAAGAGCGCCTGGCGATGCACGATCGCACGGCGCTCGCGCAGCGCGACGAGCTGCGCGCGAACCCGCACCTCGAGATGCACAAGCGTGGAGGGTAGCCCCGGGCTACCGCAGCCCGAAGGACCGGCCTGCCCGCCCGATCAGGTGGCCCTCCGCCCCATGATCTTCCCGACGTCTCTTCGGGTAGCCCCGACCACGAGCAGGCCGCGCACGAGATATGGCGCGGGCACTCATGAGAATTGTGGGGTCGAGAAGGTGTCCGGAACCGCGCCCGTATGTAGCATCGATCCGTAGTACCGTCTTGCCTCCCGACAACTCGCTAGCAAGGGACTCGCATGAAGCGCTTCCGCCTCGCCCGGTCTCTCTTCCCGTGCTCTGTGCTCCTGGCTGCCTGTACGGTCCACCTTCACGTGCACGAAGCGCCGGCGCCGGCCGCCGAAGTCCGCGTCGCTCCCGAAGGTCCTCCCCCGCCAAGTCACGCGTCGGGGATAATCGCCGGCATCACCATCGACGAATCGGGTCACCCGACACTCGCACACGTCGGCATCGTCACGTCCAGCGGCTCACGCAGCACGGGGACGTCGGCAAGCGGCCGCTTCCGGTTCGTCGACGTTTCGGAGCAGCCCTACGTCCTGACAGCGACGACAAAGGACGGCCGAATCGCCACGATCCCGCGGGTCGACGTCGGCTCAGTCGACCTCCGCGTCCTCGTCGTAGACCAGGGATGCAAGCTCGTCGTGGCGATGACCGGAAGACCGACCGCGCGGCTCGCCGTGTTCCAGGACGAGGTTCGCGTGCACGACTTCACCGTGCGCGACGGGAAGATCGCGCAGCTCGTGGTGCCTGCCGGGCTGGTCTCGATCGAACTCTACGGGACGGACCTCTCCGAAAAGCGACGCATGGAGCTCGCGCCAGGCGGGACAGCTGAGCTCGCGTTCGCGCTCGATCACTGAACTGCGAGCGTGGCGAGGACGATGCAAGCCCCGAACAGCAGGGTCGCTGTGAGGGCGGGAATCCACGGGTTTGAGCTTCATGGTCTCCCTGGGTGGCAGAGCAGCGGGCTGGATCGCGTGCCGCGGGTTCCGAGCGGTCGGCCACGGCCTGGGGTCTTGTTGATGCAATCCGGAGGTTGTCACCGGCCCTCGGATCTTCGCGGCAGGACGTTGTCCGCACGATTCGTTTCCGGCAGCACCGCGTCAGGGTCGACGACGACGCGCGCGATGAGTTTTCGAGACGCCACGGTCTCCGTGATGCGGTCGGTCTGGAACCACACTTCGACGGGCAGCCGTCGCCGCAGTCCCGTCCCGTCCGTGAACGTGACCTCGTACTCGAGCGGCATGACGAGCCCGCCGCGGTTCGTGAACGTGAGGATCCCCGGCCGCCCGTCCCGCGGTTGGATGACCTCGTCCACCGCCTGATCGAGCACGCCGGTCTCGTAGAACCACCCGCGCCAGAACCAGGCGAGGTCGCAGCCCGCGGCGTCTTCGATCGTGCGGAAGAAGTCGGCCGGCCGCGGCGACTTGAAGGCCCAACGCTCGATGTATTTGCGGAACGCGAAGTCGAAGCGCTCCGGTCCGAGGAGCACCTCGCGCAGGAGCACGAGCCCGACGCCCGTCTTCGTGTACTGCGTCTTGCCGAGGAGGCGCTCCGGGAGGTGGTCGGGGCGCGTCATGATCGGCAACTGATCCGGGGCGAGCATCTCCACCGCGAAGGTGGCGGGGTCGGCGCCACCGGGGCCCTCGTCACCGAACCAGTCGGCGCGCGAATAGTGGTTGATGAACGTATCGAAGCCCTCGTCCATCCACGCGTGGCGGCGCTCGTCCGTGTTCACGACCATCGGGAACCACGTGTGTCCGATCTCGTGCGAGGTGACGTCGTAGAGCTCCTCCTCGTCCTCGCGCTCAGCGCAGAAGACGAGCATCGGGTATTCCATCCCGCTCTCGATGCCGTTCACATTGGTCGCGACGGGATAGGGGTATGGGAGCCACCGCTCCCCGTACCCGGCTATCGCCGCGCGCATCATCTGCGTCGATTCACGCCAGAGGGGGAGTGCCTCTTTCGGGTAGGCCGACTGGACGAGGATTCCGTCGAGGCCCGCGGCGTCGAGGATGAACGCATCGGAAGCCGCCCACGCGAAGGTGCGCACGCGCTCGGCGTGGAAATGCCAGGTGAGCGGGCCGTCGCCCGCGGGCCTGCTCGCCGGGTCCCCGACCTCGTCCACGCCACGGATCACGATCGTCTCGGTGCTCGCGCGGGCTCGCGCGAGACGCTCGACCTGCTCCGACGTGAAGACCTCCGCGGCGTTCGAGAGCTCGCCTGTCGCGACGACGATGTGGTCGCGAGGCACGGTCAGCGCGACGTCGAATGTACCGAAGTTGGTGTAGAACTCGCCTGTCCCCATGTAGGGCAACGTGTTCCAGCCGTGGGCGTCGTCGTACACGGCGACGGCCGGAAACCACTGCGCTACCTGCACGACCGTCCCCTGCTCGACCGCCTCGAGCCCGAAGCGCCGGAACAACTTCGGGGGGATGGCGAACTCGAAAGCGACGTCGAACTCGAAGACTCCGCCGCCCGGCGCGATCGGCTCGGGTAGATCGACGCGCGCCAGCGTGTCGTACACGTGGAACGGCAGCGGGGCACCCGACGCCGACAAGTCCGTGAGCTTCACCCCGTCCCCGCTCGCCTGCTGCAGGCCGATCGCCGCCCGATGCCCGACGCGCGCGCCGATGCTGTCCGCGCGGAAGACGTTCTGCTCGAGGTGTAGCCACAGGTACTCCAGCGGGTCGGGCGAGCGGTTGGTGTAGGTGACGTGCGCACGCCCCGAGATGGTGTGCAAGGCGGGGTCGAGGGCGGCCTCGATCGTGTAGTCGACCGCCTGTTGCCAGTACCCGGGGCCCGGCGCACCCGACCCCGCGCGCTGCGCGTTTGGCGCGGGTAGCTCGAGCGGGCTGAAGACGGTGCGGTCCGCCCGCGGCCCGATGCCGCGGAACCAGGACTCGCGCTCGGGCTCAGGCCGAGGCTCGGCGGCGCAGGCGAAGCAGACCAGAGTCGGGAGGATCGCGCGCAACAGGGCGCTCGCGCGCCGGCTCGCGCGCCGGCTCGCGCGCATGGGGGCGGGGGTCGGGACGTGGGCGCTCGGCATGCTCGGCATGCTCGGCATGATAGTGAACGCCGTGTCCGCTGCCTGCGCCGCTGCTCGTCGGCCCGAGCAGCGCGGGAGGCGCGCCGCGGGTCACCGGCCGAGTCGCCGGCCCGCCGCGTACATCCCGGTGCGGATGTCGATCGCGCCGTCGTAGTGGAAGAACTGCCACCAACCTTCCCGGCGGCCGTCCAGGTACCGCCCCGCCTCCCGCACCTGGCCGTTCGAGAACCACTCCCGCCAGAACCCAGCCATGCGACCCTGACGATAGGTCGCAGCCTGCATCCGCTCGCCATTCCTGTGCCAGGTGCTCCAAAGATCCTCGCGTCGTCCTTCCGCGTAGGCGCCCACCTTGTGCTTGGCGCCGTCCTCGTAGAAGAACTCCCAGGGGCCGTCGCGCTCGTCCTCCACGTACGCGCCGACCCAGCGCAAGGCTCCGTCCGGCCAGGTCTGCTGCCAGAGTCCGGTGCGCGCTCCAGCGCGCGTCCTGACCCCGGTCGAGAGGCCGCCGGAGTGCAGGTCGAACACCTCGACGGCGAACGCCGGTCCGAGCTCCGGCGCGTCGCGACGGGGGGGTGCGGAGCCTGAGCCCGCGACCGTCCCGTCCGGAGGGCCGCCGGTCCGCTCCCCCGCGGCCGATGGCACGCGGCGATCGACGCCGCCGCTCTTCGCGAGCGGTCCGACGAGTCGTGGCGAGAGTTCCGCAACGGAGAGCTCTCCGTCACCCATCCGGATCTCGTCCGGCGCCGATCCCGCCCAGACCGTGTCCGCGACGCGGGCGTCCTGGAGCTTCAAGTTCCACAGCAGGAGCCCGAGTGACAGCACGCAGACCGTGAGGAGCGGCAGGTGCCTCACGCCCGACTCCTCTCGGTTCCTCGGCTCGGGCGCGCCCGACGCATCGGACGGTCTCGGAGCAGTTGGGGCAGCGGGCACATGGTGAGAGTCGTGGGTCGCGGTCGCTCCTAGCAGCCCGTGGTGGAGCGCAGGGCGCGCTCGGGAGTGGCGGGGTTCGTTCCGACAAAGCGCATCGGCGACGCGCATTCAGTGGAGACTCGGAGCGGGCGCAACGCAGCCAGCATGGATCCAGTCGATTCTGAACGAGTCGTGAGTCTCACCATGGTCTGCCTGGGCGTCAGCGCTCCCGTTCCCCAATCAGAGTCCGCACGGCGGCGGACAGCTCGCGGCCTTCGAGACCGATGAAGCGGACGACTCCCGCGCCGTCGAGCACGAACACCTGCGGCCAGTCACGCACGCGCCAGGCTTTGGCGGCCGCGCCCGCGGACGAGCCCTCGAAGGCGATCGTCCAGAGCAGATCCTCTGCCTCGATGAGCCGGCGGAATGCCTGGCGATCCTCGTCCGCGCTGATGCCGAGGAGCATGAAGTCCTCGTCCCAGAATTCCTGCGCGAGGTCACGGAAGGCGACCAGCGACCCGCGCGACTCCGGCTCCAGGAACCGGCTGAAGTGCGCGACGACGATGCGCTGCCTGAAGTCGCCGAGACGGATTTCGTTCCCGAAGACGTCGGCCGACACGAAGTCGGGTGCCGTCTTCCCGACGGCGACGTGATCGAGGCGCCAGAGCTCGTCCCCGGCATCGCGCGCGAGCTCCGTATCGGGTTGAAGTCGCTGGATCCGCTCGTAGAGCTCCCGGGCCCGTCCGATGGCGTCCTCATCGGTCACGTCGTGCACCGAGAGCAGGCGGGCTTGCGCGTACCATGCCGCCCGCCGTGCGGCGTCGTCCCGAGCGGCCAGCTCGAACTGGCGACTGAGCGCGAGCGCCTCTTCGCGCCCGAGCCCCCGCGCCGCCTCGCGGACGAGCAGCTCGACGAGGTTCGCGGTGACGAGCCTCCCATCCGTCGCCAGCCCATCGATCAGTCGGAGGTACAGCTCGCGCCGCGCGGAACGCTCCGCCTCCGCGAGCGGTGCGCCCGCATCGAGCCCACCATTTCCGCCCGTCCGCTGCAGGCACCAGACCGTCGCCGGCATGGAACCCGACCGCGACAGATCCGCGAAGCGCTGATGGAAGGCGGCGTCGGGGCTCGGGGGCCGGGTGCGCCCCGCGCGCCGTGCCTCGCGGAGCTGCGAGCGCCAGGCGGCGACCGCGGCGCGGTGTTCGGCCCGCAGGACATCGCAGGCCGCGTCGCGCGCTCGCGGACCATCGGCCCCTGCGGCCGGGCGTGGCGTTGCCGGCGCGCTCCCCGAGGCTCGGTCCCCACGCCCCTGGGGCAGGGCGAGGGCGGCCAACCAGACCACGAGAGCGATGCCGATGAGCCACCTCATGGAGGACTCCCAACCATCATGTGCAGGATCTCCGCGGGTTTCGGAAGACGCGCCGTGGATCCCAGGGGATGTTGACCACGCCACTCGATTTCGCGCGCCGAAATCAACTTGAACACCACAATCGTAGGATCTCGGGCCCGATTTCGGAAGGGGAGCCAGGACCGTTCCGGGTAGGGCATTCCGCCGGGTTGATTGCGGAGAACCCGACGGTAGGCCCACCCGCCACAGAGTCTACGGCCAGAAACCCCGCTCACGATGCCGTCCGCGTGGGAATGGCGAGCCGCACCTCTTGGGGCTCTCGCTAGGGGTCGCGGAGTCGAGCGGTACACAAAGCGGTACACCCCTCAGCCCCCTGGCGGGCGAGGGGGTGGCGCTGTGAACGAGCCCATCGACGACACGGTAGACCCCGATGAGGTTGCCTGGTGTCTCTGCTACGAGCTGGGCTGCCGGATACTCGGCCACCCGGCGAACGACGCGGCGGACGGGGCTCAGGTTGGGTTCACCAAATGAGCCTCTCCCGCCTTCGCCCATCGATACCATCCGTCTCTCTCACGACGCTCTCCCTGCGAGCAAGTCCCGCCGTGGTACTCGTCTCACGTTGGCCCCGCTTTCCAATGTGACTCCTACCCCTTCGCGCTCTCCCTGTGGGTGGTCGTTCGGGTGCGCGGGGATCCGGCCTACTCGGCGGAGCCGTTCGTACCGGCGGTGAGGCCAACCTTCTCCGCTTCAAAGAAGACCTCAATCACAGACAGGCCGAGTCGATCGCAGAGCGTTTCGATCGCAAGGAACGGCACAGGGCCGTGTTTGAGGACCATTGGGCCGTAGCCCTCGGCGCCATTCGTGAACCAGTAGTCATCGAGAGGCCCCGGAGCATCCCATGTGATGCCAAGACTCCTGAGCGCCTCCAAGATGCAAACGGCAAGCGAAATCTGACCCACTTGGTACGCGAAAGCTGACCCACCCCGTGCCGGTCTACAGGTCATACGGGGGGGGTCGAGGGGGGTACCGGGACAAACCGCCGCGCCTGGGGCTACCTCGTCCCAGACGCCTGACGGCCCCGCTCTCTCACCGCGAGCACCCCAGGAACCGCATCGGCTCCCAGACCGGCATCTCCACGACGAGCCCGCACCTCACCCACTCGTCCCGGTTCCGCCGGACGAGCTGCTCCAGGGCGGCGAGCTCGGCCAGATCGCGTGGAGATTCGGCGGGGTCGGGGACTTCGGGTGGCAACCGTCTCCTCGCGACCATGACCGCGCGACTCGTCCAGCGCCTGATCGAGCGCCAGCAGGAGGACTTCGAGCCGGCCATCGACCCCGTCGAGGCGCACGGCTACCGGCACGCTTCGAGCCGGCTCGATGGGCACTCGAGGAGTCCGAGACTGTTCGAGCGGCACCTGCGCGATGACCCGTCGCGCGAACGAAGCGCGGGCCCGACGCCTCGGGGGAGGCGCCGGGCCCGCTGACATGGAATCAGGCTTCGATCAGGGGCTGTAGAGGACGTCGAGGCCGTCCGAGAAGTTGGCGTTCCCACCTCCCCCCATGGGGTCGCGGTTCCACCGCTGGTAGAAGTAGCTCGACCCGGACATGGCATTCAGGCCGCCCGCCGCCGCGCTGGCGAGGTCGACCGCCTCGGTGACCACGCCGCCCGTGGGGGACGCGACACTGAAGAAGCGCTGCAGGCCATTCGGGTTGATGCACAGGAAACCGTTGAAGAACGGGATCTGAGCCGGGCTCGGCCCGGCGATGAAGATGCCCGGCTGCTGCGGGAGGTTGTCGGCCGAGATGACCAGATC
>Ga0114950_10001021_pt1 | contig 20684 bp, 19 predicted proteins | sample N075metaG_FD_83503 | JGI IMG/M metagenome (GOLD analysis project Ga0114950, IMG submission 83503) | Deep subsurface microbial communities from Kermadec Trench to uncover new lineages of life (NeLLi) - N075 metaG | ecosystem: Environmental > Aquatic > Marine > Ocean trench > Sediment | place... | reverse complement strand
CAAGAAAAATGCATGGGATGTCAGCGCCGCAGGAAGGCTTCGTTGGACAATAGAAAATCAGGGGTTCAACACGCAAAAGACGAAAGGGTACGCCCTACAACATAAGTACTCGCGAAAACACCTCGGGGCTATGAAAAACTACTACAGTCTCCTACAGATTGCCCATTTGATAAACCAGCTTACCGAAAAACTAATCAAAGTGAAACAGGCGATCAAACAAGCAGGAGAAATTCCGATGATAACAATTGTAGAAAATATGATCGCTGATATGAAAAAAGAATTAATCAAGAAAACGGAAATTCTAAAATTACTGCATCAGAACAAACAATTGAGGTATTGATTGCCTCGCTGAGAATCTCCGCTCATGAACATTCGGAGCATAACCCTATAAAACACAGAAAGGAGCCGCCTATATAAATATCCTGTCCGTTCAGTAAAAACAACCAGTTGATACCTGCAGCAGGACAGGTATATTATGCCTTTTTCTAAATATCATTTTTAATTACATTTATAATTATCTAAAATCGGAGTAGCTGATTATCACTCTGTTCTTTTCTTTAGTCGGGAATTTTTTATTATTTTCCAATACCATTTTTGTTCCGTTTTGTTTTCATGGCTGAACTTAATAAAATATTAACCACTAATAGATGATCATACAGGGGAAGTATCCCATAGCAGCTTCCACTCCTGATGTCTGGAACCTCCTAACGGACCCGGAGGTTCTTAGGCGCATTACCCCGGGCATTTCTGAGCTCGACCACTTGGGTGATGACAAGTATAAAATCATTTCTAAGATAAAAATTGGCCCGGTAAAGGGAAGTTTTGAAGGCCTGTTAGAATTAATGGACAAGGTTGAAAATGAAACCACAACATTAGTTATCAATCAAAAAAGTAAAATAGGAAATGTGTCGGCTCACATAAAGATTCAGCTAAACACCATTGACGGCACAACAGAAATTAACTATAAAGGTGAGGCCAGATTGAGCGGCAAGCTTGCGATGATGGGCCAGAGAATAATCGGTGGAGTAATCAGCTCACTATCCAGGCAGTTTTTCAAAGCATTAAATAATGAAATTAATCCATAAGCCTTAAACCTAAATCATATGAAGATTAACATTAGAGTAAATGGTAAGGAATATAGCAGTGAAGTCACACCGATGATGTCACTGGCCACCTATCTCAGGGAGGAATTGCTACTTACCGGCACGCATATCGGGTGTGATACGAGCAGTTGCGGTGCATGCACGATCATTGTAGATGGAATGGCAGTTAAATCCTGCACTTTATTGGCCGTGCAAGCAGATGGCAGTGATATTACCACGATCGAAGGTCTCGCGAAAAATGGCGAAATGCATCCATTACAGTCCTCATTCAAGGAAAACCATGGCCTTCAGTGTGGCTTTTGTACGCCTGGTATGATCATGACAGCCACAGATTTTTTGCAGGAGAATCCCAATCCTTCAGAGGATGAAATAAGGCACGGACTGGAAGGAAACTTCTGTCGCTGCCCGGTTATCACAACATTGTTAAATCCATCCAGCATGCCGCTGAATTAATGAAAGAGACATCATGAGTAATTATATAGGACAACCCGTAAAACGACGTGAGGACGATAGGTTCATCACAGGAAAAGGAAAGTTTACAGACGATATCGTATTGCCTGGAATGACACATTTGGCATTTGTCAGGAGCCCATATGCGCATGCGAAAATTAATGGTATAGATACAAAAGCCGCTTTAGCACATCCGGGAGTTGTGGCTGTTTACACGGGAGATGATTGTGGGAATTTTGGCGTTCCATGTGGATGGCAGGTTAATTTCAAGAATGGAGATACGATGAAAGAGCCAATTCATCCTCTTTTAGCAGTGGGCAAAGCTAAACATGTGGGAGAAAATGTAGCAGCGGTCATTGCAGAGACACTTCAAGATGCACGGGATGCAGCTGAATTAGTTGAAGTAGACTATGAGGAATTACCTGCAGTTACAGATCCTAAAGCAGCAATTCAATCAGGTGCGCCACTTGTTCATGATGACATACCTAACAATACGGTATTTGAATTTGAATTAGGAAACCCTAAAGAAGAGGTGAATGCCGCAATAGAAAATGCCAGTCATGTGACTAAGCTGGATTTTAAGAATCAACGAATGGCCCCAAATGCTATTGAACCCCGATCTTACATTTCTGACTATGATGTCGCAGCAGATAAATACACGCTTTACACAAGCACTCAAAATCCGCACTTGGTCAGATTGTTGATGTGCGCATTTTGTTTGGGATTACCTGAACATAAGGTGCGCGTCATCAGCCGTGATGTAGGCGGTGGTTTCGGTAGCAAGATTCCTCATTACACAGAAGAGGCATTAATTACCTGGGCTTCCAAGCAGATTAGCAGGCCTATTAAATGGACTTCTGATCGTAGTGAAGCATTTCTTACAGACACACATGGCAGAGACCATGTCACTACTGCTGAAATGGGGTTTGACGATAAGGGAAAGATAGTAGCACTTAGGGTTCATTCAGAAGCCAATATGGGGGCATATTTATCGACTTTCTCAACTGCGTGCCCAACATACCTCCACGCAACGTTGGCGCAGGGATGCTATACTACCCCTTTGATCAATATTGACATTACAGCTGTTTTTACTAATACCAATGCGGTGGATGCATATCGTGGTGCCGGGCGACCTGAAATGTGCTATATCTTAGAACATTTGATGGACACTGCCGCACTGGAAATGAAAATTGACCCAGTTGAGTTAAGAAGAACCAACTTTATACCTGCTTTCGATGGTGTCGATCAACCAGGGTATCAAACCCAGGTGGCACTTCAGTATGATAGTGGAAATTATCAGGCAACCTTAGATCGTGCACTGGAAATGGTGGATTATGATCAGTTCCGTAAAGATCAGGAGGAAGCCAGAAAGAATGGCAAACTTCTTGGAATTGGTTTTTCTACTTACATAGAGGCATGTGGGATCGCCCCTTCTGCGGTTGTAGGATCTTTAGGTGCACGTGCCGGACTGTATGAAAGCGCTCATGTAAGGGTGCAGCCTACCGGTTCAGTAAGTGTATTCACGGGATCACATTCACATGGCCAGGGGCATGAAACTACTTATGCTCAATTTGTTGCCGATACATTGGGTATACCAATGGAGAATGTAGATATCATCCATGGAGATACCAATGAAGTGGCTTTTGGTATGGGAACGTATGGCTCTAGGAGCCTTGCTGTTGGAGGTTCGGCCATAATGAAGAGCCTTGACAAGATTATTGAGAAGGGAGCGAAGATTGCGGCGCATAAATTGGAGGCCGCGGAAGGGGATTTGGAATTTGCAGAAGGTAAGTGGACTGTAAAGGGAACCGACAAATCAATAGCCTTTGCTGATGTGTCTTTAATCGCTTATGTTCCACACGACTATCCCGAGGGACTTGAACCAGGTCTGGATTTTTCGAGTTTTTATGATCCGGTTAATTTCACCTTCCCATTTGGCGCTCACATCGCCATTGTAGAGATTGACAAAGACACGGGCAAGGTGGACTTGAAACGCTTCATTGCGTGCGATGATGTCGGAAATATAATTAATCCTATGATTGTCGAAGGGCAGATACACGGTGGTGTTGCCCAGGGTGTAGGTCAGGCGTTACTTGAAGGAGTGGAATATGATGAAAACGGCCAAATGATTACCGGTTCTTATATGGATTATGCTATGCCAAGGGCTGATGATTTTCCATTCTTCGAAACAGATACAAAAGTGACACCATGTCCCCATAATCCTCTGGGTGTAAAAGGGGCAGGTGAGGCTGGTACGATTGGTTCAACACCCGCTGTTGCCAATGCTGTAATGGATGCTTTATCTCATTTGGGTGTAAAGGACATTCAGATGCCTTTAACATCCGAAAGAGTTTGGAGGGCAATGAATAGTTAAATCAATTAACGAATTAAAAAATTATAACATGATACCTGCAAAATTTGAATATATAAAAGCATCATCAGTCAGTGAAGCACTCGCCCTCCTTGATAAACATGGAGATGATGCGCAATTAATAGCCGGAGGACATAGTCTGATCCCTGCTATGAAACTCAGACTTAACCAACCTGGTGTGATCATCGATATCGGAAAAATTCCGGATTTAAATAATATCTCTGAGGAAGGCGATGATATAGTAATAGGCGCAAATTGTACACATCATCAGATTGCCACTTCTCAAGTTATCAACGAAAAACTAAACGTGCTTGCTCAAACCGCCAAATCAATCGGAGATCTGCAAGTGCGAAATAAAGGCACAATTGGTGGCAGTCTGGCTCATGCAGACCCAGCGTCTGATTACCCGGCTGTAATATTGGCAACAGAAGCTAAAATAGTGGTAGAAGGGAGCGATGGAAAACGTACTATTGATGCTTCGGACTTCTTTCAGGGAATTTTTGCAACAGCATTAGAAGACAATGAGATGATCACAGCCGTGCACATGCCAAAAGCCAGTAATGGTGTATACCTCAAATTCCCACAACCTGCCAGCAGATTTGCTGTTGTAGGGTGTGCAGCCGTCAAAAATGGTAACGGAGTTAGTATAGGATTAACGGGGGTTGCGGACTTTGCATATCGAGCTTCATCTGTCGAAAGTGCCTACAGTGGTGATGCCAGGTCAGCGGCAGAGCATGCCGTGGACGGAGTGGAGGTTATGGGTGATAACTTTGCTTCCTCTGAATATAGGGCTCATCTCGCAAAGGTTTTTACGGAAAAAGCACTGAGGGCGCTTGGGTAAAAATAATTAATCCCCAACTTCATACGGTTGGGGATTAATCTTAACTTCTATTAACTTTTTGATAGTCAATGATATGCTTCTATCATAGAACTGTTGTCCGTTTTGCACATCATTGGAAGCCTTATTAAATGAAAACCTTCGCCTTTGATATTTATGGAACACTCATAGACCCATTGGCATTGGGTCAAATATTGGAAGGGATGATAGGTAATCAAGCCCAATCATTCAACAACCTTTGGCGGGACAAACAACTGGAATATTCCTTCCGTAAGGCTGCTATGAAGCAATTCAATTATTTTAGCGAATGCACCCAACAGGCGTTGGAATATTGTGATGAATTTTTCAACTCTGGACTTTTAGAAAGTCAAAAAATTGAATTGCTTGGCATGTATCGCAAACTACCAGCATACGATGAAACCGAACCTTGCTTAAAAAGCTTAAAAGAAAAAGATCATGAAATCATCGCTTTTTCGAATGGAAAAAAGGACGATCTCCTTTCACTTTTTGAGAACGCAAATATCATTCAGTATTTTGATCAGATTATAAGCGTCGATGAAGTCAGAACTTTCAAACCTTCGCCGGAAGTCTACCATTTGTTGACACAAAAGTCGTCTTCACCAAAAGCGAATACCTGGTTGATCTCATCGAACTCATTCGACATCATTGGAGCTGCATCAGTCGGTCTGAAGACGATATGGTTAAAACGTAATCCAAATGCTGTCTTTGATCCATTTGGGGTTCAATCCACCCGCAATGCAGATAATTTATCAGATATTGTTGAAAATCAATAACATATTTAAGTAAAACCTAAAAATAATATGAGTAGTAAAACCTTTAAGGCACTTAGAATAACCGAGGATGATTCTGGCAAATTTGCAAGAAATATTGTTGAAAGAAATGTTGATGATCTTCCTGACGGGGAGATATTAATTAAAGTTCATTATGCAGCCCTTAACTTTAAAGATGCCTTGTCTTCCACGGGTAACAAGGGAGTTACGAGGAATTACCCACATACACCAGGGATTGATGGATCTGGAACAGTTGTAGAAAGTACGAATGCTGGGTTCCAGGAGGGCGATCAGGTACTGGTGACAAGCTATGATCTGGGGATGAATACCGACGGGGCGTTCGCAGAATTTATCAGAGTTCCGGCAGAATGGGTGCTTCGGCTTCCGGAAGGACTTGACCTTAAAGAAAGCATGATTATTGGAACCGCCGGATTGACCGCGAGTATTGGACTGTATAAAATGGAAATGATGGGGCAAAATCCTCAGCAAGGATCCATTGTAGTTAGTGGTGCTTCGGGCGGAGTAGGAAGTTTGGCAGTCGGGATTCTGGCAAAGGCAGGATATCAGGTTATTGCGTCAACTGGAAAAGATAGCGCTAACGGATTTCTAAAAAATTTGGGAGCTTCTGAGATTGTAAACAGGGAGTTTGTGAATGATGACTCCAGCCGGCCGCTTATAAAGCCTAAATGGGCCGGGGCTATTGATACGGTCGGTGGAAATACACTGGCAACATTGCTCAAAGGGTGTCAGTCCGGAGGGTCTGTGGGCTCTTGTGGATTGGTTGGTTCGCCTAATCTCTCCACAACCGTTTTCCCATTTATCATCAATGGGGTTAATCTGCTTGGACTTGATTCTACTAATTTTCCCATGAAAGAAAGACAACAGGTCTGGGACAAACTGGCCGGACCATGGAAACTTTCAAATCTTGAGGGTGTGGCAACTATATGCAAACTTGATGAACTGGATCCATATATTGATAAAATGCTAAGAGGCGAAATAAAAGGTCGTATTGTTGTTGAAATGGACTCTTGATTATATCCATCATGCAAGACTACAAATCCAGCTACCAAAATAGCATTGATAATCCTGAGGATTTTTGGATGGAGCAGGCGAAGGCCATTGATTGGTTCGTGCCACCCAAAAGGGGACTGACAAAAGATGAAAAAGGTTTCTATAGATGGTTCGAGGGGGCCAAGCTCAATACCTCTTATCTCACACTTGATTACCATGTAAAAAATGGCAGGGCCGATCAATTGGCACTAATCTACGAATCGCCGGTGAGCTATGAAAGTAATAAATATACCTATCAGGAATTGTTATCGGAAACGGAATTGCTGGCAGGACTATTGAAAGATCGGGGTATTGAAAAGGGTGATACAGTGATTATCTATATGCCAATGATCCCACAATTGGTATTTGCCATGCTCGCCTGTGCAAGGCTTGGGGCTATTCATTCAGTGGTTTTCGGAGGTTTTGCAGCAAGAGAATTGGCTATGCGCATTGATGATGCTAAACCTAAGGCAATACTCACTGCAAGTGCTGGTATTGAAGTTACACGAGTTATACAATACAAACCATTAGTAGATGAAGCCATCGATCTGGCAAATTACAAAGTACAGAAAGTAATTGTCTGGCAGAGGCCATTCGTTACTGCTGGATTAAAAGAAGGTAGGGATTTTGACTGGGCGACATTACTAAAGAAAGCGACTCCTTGTGATTGTGTAGAACTAGACGCCACCGATCCTTTGTACATTTTATACACCTCGGGTACAACAGGAAAACCAAAAGGAATTATTCGTGACAATGGAGGCCATGCAGTAGCCTTAAAATACAGCATGAAGCACATTTATAATGTTAATCCCGGTGAAGTGTATTGGGCTGCCTCGGACGTGGGATGGATTGTCGGACATTCCTACATTGTTTACGCACCGCTATTTCATGGATGCACTACCATATTGTATGAAGGTAAGCCAGTTAAAACACCGGATTCGGGAATGTTTTGGAGAATTATTCAGAATCATAAAGTTAGCGTGCTGTTCACTGCCCCTACTGCCATCAGAGCTATAAAAAAAGAAGACCCTGAAGGCTTAGCCCACAAAAAATTCGACACGACTTGTTTGCGAAATGTATTTCTGGCAGGAGAGCGATGTGATGTAGCCACTTACAGATGGTTACGGAGTTTATTGGACATTGAAATCATAGATCACTGGTGGCAAAGCGAATCAGGGTGGCCAATGATCAGTAATTCTTTGGGCTATGGTATGTTGCCTGTAAAACCGGGATCGGTTACCCTACCAGTTTGTGGATATGATATTCAAATTCTGGACGAAAATGGAAATGAGCAACCGAGCAACAAAGAGGGTGCAGTCGCCATTAAGTTACCACTACCACCCGGATGCTTACCCACCTTATGGAACAATGATATCCGTTTCAAGGAATCATATCTGTCACGATATGAGGGATTTTATCTGGCAGGTGATGGTGGATACAAAGATGATGATGGCTACATTTTTATTACCGGACGGATTGATGATGTAATCAATGTAGCAGGCCATCGACTGTCCACATCAGATATTGAAGAGGTGGTTGCGACTCATGAAGCAGTTGCCGAATGTGCAGTAATCGGAATAGCTGATGAGCTTAAAGGGCAGGTTCCGGTTGGTTTTGTGATACTGAAAGGTGGAATCGATATTAAGGAGCAAGAGCTTGAATCCGAGCTAATCAGGATGGTACGCAAGAATGTAGGCCCAGTAGCCAGTTTTAAACAATCAGTGATCACAAAACGATTGCCAAAAACACGATCAGGAAAGATATTGCGGGCTACTATGCGGTGTATCGCTGATGGTAAATCATTTACTCCACCATCCACAATCGAAGATCCGACAGTTTTGGATGATCTGAAAATACTGATGTCCGAGAAAAAAATTGGCAATGCTTTTAACTGATTATTAATTTTTTGACATTAATGAAGCAATAGTTATGGCTATTACACATCAACCCTGCAAGCTGGCTCGTTCGCTAAAAATGTTTACTAAACATTTTTTTAACGCTCCGCCCTCTTGCAAACCATTCATGTCCTTTATTTTTTGAAAGAAATGAATTATTAGAGGCCCCCAAAATTTAAAAGTTGCAAGTCAGATATAACAGAACAAATATTTTCTGACCGGATAAAAGCCTTAGTGTTTGAATTGATTGAGTCATTGTTCTTCTTCCTTAATCTCCCGATAGAAGTGGAAGAAGTAGTTTCCACTATGATTGAGAAAATTGATATTAACCGCGAAGTTTGTCAGATTTTTCCACCCATATAGATAAAGGTGGAAAAAAAGTAGTTACCTAAACAAAAAATGGAAGCTGTAACTGATTGGTTATCGGAAGCAAACAAATTGTTAACTACTGACAGCCAGATAGGTATGTCCTCTCTGGGAGTTGAGTTAAGGATTGTTATCACCTCTCCCTTATCCTCTCCTAAAGCGAGCGGGACAATATGGCGCTTAACTTAATGAAATGTCTCGCCCGGCTGACAGGCTATAGGGATCGGGGCGAAACAATAAAAGTAATTTTTAGATCTTAGCAATATTATTGTACACTCATTTAGCAATACTTTTTTGTCAGATAAATACCGGAAAATTCACACTGCGATGACAGTACTGTAATTCTTTCATTTTTCTAGTCAATCAACTCATATTATAACCAGTATTTTAATATTTCATACATTTTTTAATAATATCACACAATTACAGCCCATTTTCAATAATCATTTCAAATTTTTACAGATAATTCTTAATCCTTCATCGAAGGTCATTGACAGTGCTAAAAGCTCATTCATGCTAAATTGGCAGATAAAATGTCCTGTTTTATGCCATTCAGCATTTGGCACAATCAATGTTATAGGAACCACAGATTTTAAAACAAACCTAAATTTTTATAACAAAATGTCTAAAGTAAAAATCAAACCATTAGCAGACAGAGTTCTGGTAGAACCTGCTGAAGCTGAAGAAAAAACTGCTTCAGGAATTATTATCCCTGATACTGCAAAAGAAAAACCACAAAAAGGTGAAGTTGTTGCAGTTGGTGATGGCAAGAAGGATGAGCCTTTGACTGTAAAAGTTGGTGATGCCGTATTGTACGGTAAATATTCAGGTACTGAGATTACAGTAGAAGGCAAAGAATATCTGATGATGAGAGAATCAGACATTCTAGCTGTTATCTAGGATTTATTATTAAACAAGAACTAAATAAAAATAAAAATGGCTAAAGAAATATTCTTTAATACCGAAGCAAGGGAAAAACTAAAAAAAGGTGTAGAAGCTATTGCTGATGCAGTAAGTGTGACGCTTGGACCAAAAGGTAGAAACGTAATTTTGGACAAGAAGTTTGGCGCTCCTACTGTTACTAAAGATGGCGTAACTGTTGCAAAAGAAATTGAATTAAAAGATCCTGTTGAAAACATGGGAGCTCAGTTGGTGAAAGAAGTTGCATCAAAAACAGCTGATGATGCTGGTGATGGAACAACAACAGCAACTGTACTTACTCAATCTATTTTTGCTCATGGAATTAAGAACGTAGCTGCCGGCGCAAACCCAATGGATCTTAAAAGAGGTATTGGCAAAGCAGTGAAAGCTGTCGTTAAAGCTCTTGAAAAGCAATCCAATCCTATAAGCGATGAAAAAGAGATCGCTCAGGTTGCTTCGATTTCTGCAAATAATGACCCGGAGATTGGTGATATGATTGCTGATGCTATGGGAAAAGTAGGAAAAGACGGCGTAATTACTGTCGAAGAAGCTAAAGGTACCGGTACTGAAGTGAAAACAGTTGAAGGTATGGAATTTGACAGAGGATATCTTTCTCCATATTTCGTTACCAATACCGAAAAAATGGAAGTTGAACTTGAAACTCCATATATCTTGATATATGACAAGAAGATCTCTTCTATGAAGGAATTACTTCCTGTATTGGAAAGTACTGCTACAACCGGAAAACCTTTGGTAATTATCTCTGAAGATGTGGATGGCGAAGCTCTCGCAACATTGGTTGTAAACAAAATCAGAGGATCTCTTAAAGTGGCTGCTGTAAAAGCTCCTGGCTTTGGAGACAGAAGAAAAGCAATGCTTGAAGATATCGCCATCCTGACAGGTGGTACTGTAATATCTGAAGAAAGAGGGTTCAAATTGGAAAATGCAACACTTGAAGATCTTGGATCTGCTGATAAAATTAACATTGACAAAGACAATACAATTATTGTTGGTGGTGGTGGAAAAAAAGAAGACATTGAAGCAAGAGTAAGTCAAATCAAAGCTCAGATAGAAACTACAACTTCTGATTACGACAAAGAAAAACTTCAGGAGAGATTAGCTAAGCTTTCTGGTGGTGTTGCTATCCTTTATATAGGCGCTGCAACTGAGATAGAAATGAAAGAAAAGAAAGACAGAGTTGATGATGCATTGCACGCAACAAGAGCAGCCGTTCAGGAAGGTGTCGTTGCCGGAGGTGGAATTGCATTTATCAGAACTATCTCAGCTCTTGATAAATTAAAAGTTGACAATGCTGATCAGGAAACAGGTGTAAATATTATTAAACTGGCTCTTGAATCACCATTAAGAACTATTGTTGCCAATGCGGGTGCTGAAGCATCTGTGGTTGTTCAAAAGGTAAAAGAAGGAAAAGATGATTTTGGTTACAATGCCAGAGACGATAAATTTGAAAACATGATAGCTGCTGGTATCATTGATCCTACCAAGGTTACAAGATTAGCGCTTGAAAATGCTGCGTCAATTGCTTCATTACTGCTTACAACAGAGGCTGTTGTTGCTGATGAACCAGCGGACGATGCTGCTCCTGCTATGCCTCCTATGGGTGGCGGCGGCGGCATGGGTGGAATGATGTAAATCATCGCTCAATATATAATTATTAAAAAAGCCTCTGTCAGAGGCTTTTTTTAATATGGTTTCAATATAAAATGTATTATTGATTCTATTATATTTGTAAATGAATTTGTCAGGCAAAAAGTGTTTTGACGCTATATTGAGATAAGCTATATAAAAAAATACCCATCGGAGTTAAGGATAACGTTTTTCAAACCTAACGTTTATATAGTACCGAGTGGAAGTTCTTCATTAAAACCGGGCCTCAACCCCGACTTGTCGGGGTCCTCGATCATATCGGGGTTAACAGTGGATTGTTGAGATGTTGGAACAGCTCAAATCCTGTTTATTTGGGGTTTGAATTAACATCCTTACTCCTTTGATGGGTTATTTACTCCATTTTCATATAGGTTTTGTAGACAGATTTGATCCCATCTTCAAGTTCGATCTTATATGTAAACCCCAGATTATTAAGTTTAGAAACATCCATAAGTTTTCGCGGTGTACCATCAGGCTTAGAAGTATCAAAAGTAAGTTCACCTTCAAAACCAACAATGTTTTTGATTAACAGCGCCAATTCTTTGATCGAAACATCTTTCCCAACTCCAATATTTACTAAACCAAAATCACTATAATTTTCCATTAAAAAATAGCATGCTGAAGCAAGATCATCTACATGCATAAATTCCCTTTTAGGACTGCCTGTACCCCATATCTCTACGCTTTTCTTATTCTCTTTCTTCGCTTCATGGAATTTTCGCATCAATGCGGGTAATACGTGCGAGTTTTTAAGGTCGTAGTTATCATTTGGCCCATATAGATTAGTTGGCATAACTGAAATGTAATCACATCCATACTGGTCTCTGTACGCATCGCACATTTTTATTCCGGAAATTTTTGCGATAGCATATGATTCATTTGTCGGTTCAAGTAATCCGGTGAGTAATGCATTTTCTTTTAATGGCTGTGGGGCCAATTTTGGATATATGCATGAACTACCTAAAAACAGCAGTTTCTTTACATTATTCAAATATGCGTGGTGAATAATGTTGTTTTGAATCATCAAATTCTCGTATAAAAATTCTGCTCTATATGTATTATTTGCAACGATCCCTCCAACTTTGGCCGCAGCTAAAAACACATAATCCGGCTTCTCTATTGTGAAAAAATCTTCGACATCAGCCTGAGATCGTAAGTCTAGTTCGCTAGAAGTCCTGGTGATGATATTATGAAAACCTTCGGACTCCAATTTTCTTTTGATCGCAGAACCCACCATTCCCCGATGACCTGCAATATAAATTTTATCACTTATCTTCATTATTCGTGATAATTGAATACCTTATGTCCACCCTTCAACAATAACATATCTCTTTTAAATAATTCTATATCCGAACTCATCATATCTTCCACTAATCCTTTTAAATCATATTTTAATTCCCAACCTAATTTTTGCTTGGCCTTGGTCGGGTCTCCTATAAGAAGTTCCACCTCAGTAGGTCGGTAGTATCTTGGATCAATCTTAAGAACTACTTGTCCGGTCTTAATCTGATACTGGTCATTATTGCATTTGATGATTTTTGCAATTTCATTAATTCCCTCCCCTTCAAATTCAATTTCAATTCCCACTTCATCGAAACTCATTCTCACAAAATCTCTTACAGTTGTAGTAACACCGGTTGCAATTACAAAATCCTCTGGCACATCCTGTTGTAAAATAAGCCACATGGCCTTCACAAAATCCTTTGCATGACCCCAATCTCTTTTGGCATCAATATTTCCTAAATACAGCACCTCTTGCAGACCTAAAGCAATCCGCGCAACTGCTCTTGTAATCTTCCTTGTAACAAAAGTTTCACCTCTTAATGGAGATTCATGATTAAATAATATGCCGTTGCAAGCAAACATGTTATAGGCTTCACGGTAATTTTTAGTAATCCAATATCCATATATTTTTGCTACTGCATATGGCGATCGTGGATAAAAAGGTGTTGTTTCGGTTTGAGGCGTTTCCTGCACCAACCCGTAAAGTTCAGAGGTTGAAGCCTGATAAACTTTTGTTTTATCAATCAATCCTAAAAGTCGAACTGCCTCCAGGATTCTCAATGTTCCCAGACCATCAACATTTGCAGTATATTCAGGTGTGTCAAAACTCACCTTCACATGCGACATCGCACCTAAATTGTATATTTCATCTGGCTGAATCTCTTGTATAATTCGGATAATATTACCAGAGTCTGTTAAATCACCATAATGCAATTTAAGCTTTACCTCTTTTTCATGAGGATCCTGATATAAATGATCAATTCTATCCGTATTAAATAACGAACTTCTTCTTTTTATACCATGTACTTCATATCCCTCCTTAAGAAGGAATTCTGTGAGGTATGCCCCATCTTGTCCTGTAATCCCAGTAATTAGCGCTTTTTTCATCTCTTAATTAAATGCAATTAAAACTTGATATTATAATAGAAATTTAAAACTAAGACAATGCTTTCCACCAAGCAAATATTTATCATTCCATTTTATATAATACGCAACTCGAAAATGATAAAAGAAGCGTAAAAACTCCAGATCAAAGGCAATGAAAGCATATATCATACAATTTTTTCAACCTTCTGCCTGTCAGTTGCTGCATCAATCATCAATGCCCAATTAACTTTTATTTGAGTTTCCAAGGATTCATATTCAATCCCATTTTCACAAGCTCTGATTATGCAATTTCCTAATTCATATCTATGCGACAGCACAATATCACCCTCCTTTAAACTGTTGCCATTCAAATCTATAAACTGAACATTTGACTGTTTCTTCTTTCGAGCTTTTTTAAATAATCCGAACATTTATAGGAACATAAAGTAAATGGAAATGACATTAACATGTAAATCAATTATCTTTCAGACACTATATACTTTACTTGATTTAACTAGAACCAAAATTATAAATTAAAAGGAAAGTAAAAAAGCGTACTTAAATATTCCAAACTCAATAATAACAATATGTGTCTAATCCTTTTTGCTGTAAATCAACACCCTAAATATAAGGTAATTATTGCTGCCAATAGAGATGAGTTCTTTAACAGGCCTACTTTATCATCTAATTTTTGGAAAGAAAATAAATCGATTTTAGGTGGAAGAGATGTGCAATCTCAGGGAACATGGCTTGGCTTAAAAAAAAATGGACGATTTATTGCCATCACGAATTACCGGGATCCGAAAAATGTAAATGTCAAGGCAAAATCCAGGGGTGAATTATCTAAAAATTTTCTAATTCAAGGCCAAAGTATCCCAGACTTTCTTACTAAAGTTTCGGAAAATAGGCATGAATATAATGGATTCAATTTACTATTGAGTGACGATGGATTTGACTCACTCTATCATTATTCAAATGTTTCGAATAAAACCACTAAGATTAATAATGGAATTCATGGATTAAGTAATCATCTGCTTAATTCCTCATGGCCAAAAATTGAATCGGGTAAAATCCAGATTTCAAAAATTATAAAATCTGACTCAATCGATGTTTACAAAATTGTGGAGATGTTAAAAATTGGGAAAACAGCGCCAGATAAATTATTACCTGACACGGGTATTTCACATGATCTTGAAAAAAAACTCTCCCCTGTTTTTATATCCATGAAAGGTTATGGCACCAGGTGTTCGACCGTTGTTTTAGTAGACAGATCCAATAAAGTAACATTTCTTGAAGTTTCATATAATGAAAACAAAGAAGTAATCGAAGAAAATAAATATACGATTCAATTGATGACCAAATAAATGCTGTTACTTTAATCCATTTTTTCAATTGTTGCTAGAACCTTACCAAATATTACATGACAATGCTCTTGGGAATTAATATGAAAAAAACAGAAACCATATTAATTACTAAATTTGAAATCATTAAAAATGAAATAGAAAATAAAGTAGAAATGATTAAAAGACAATTAAACATTCTGATTCAGCTTGCCACAATTGATGGAAGCCTTGCTTCAAAGGAACGAAAACTTATTGAGCACTTTGCAAAAGTTAACAATTTCAAAGAAGATCAAATAAAGGAACTTCTGAATAAGCCTGAGCCTATTACTGATTTACAGCACTTGTCAGAAGATGAAAGATTTGAATATTTATACATGGTAATTCAATTAATGAAAGTTGATGGTCAAGTGTTCAAATCAGAGATTGTATTCTGTGAGGGAATTGCTAAAAAATTGGGATATAAAAGTAAAATTGTTGCAGAACTTTCTAAGAATATCTACAGTGATCCAAGCATAACTTCTGACAGAGAAATGCTTAAAGAAAAGGCCGCTAAATTCAGGATATAACTGGGGTAATCTTCCTGGTTTTCTATCATGAATTCATGATATCTTCAATTTCTTCAGATTCAATAGGGATGTCAATCATAAGATCTATGACGCCGTCGTTTGAAATTACTACATCGTTTTCAAGGCGGATTCCAAGATTCTCTTCCCTTATGTAAATTCCTGGTTCAACTGTAAACACCATTCCAGTCTCCATTTTCATCTGTGGATAACCATAATCGTGAACATCCAAACCCAAATGATGTGAAGTGCCATGCATAAAATACTTTTTATAAGCGGGATGATTTGGATCCTGATTTTTTATTTCTGTCTTTCCGATAAGTCCTAATCCGATTAATTCGTTTTCCATGATCTTCCCTACTTCTTTATGGTATTCGGGAATGTTATTTCCAGGAGCTAACATTGCCATTGCTTCCTTTTGAACTCGAAGCACAGCATTATACACAGATCTTTGTCGATCTGTAAATCTCCCATTTACGGGAACACATCTGGTCAGATCAGCATTATAGTTCGCGTATTCGGCGCCAATATCCATTAGAACCAACTCCCCATCTTTGCATTGCCCTTTATTTTCAACATAATGTAATACGCATGCGCTAAATCCAGAGGCTATTATTGGCTGAAAGGCAAATCTTCTACTGCGATTAGAAATGAATTCATGAATCAACTCAGCCTCTATTTCATATTCCATAACTCCTGGCTCGATGAATTTCAACACTCTTTTGAATCCCTTTTCTGTTATTGATATTGCCTTCTTTAGCTGATCAATTTCCAAATGAGACTTTATTGCACGTATCGAATGAAGAATTGGCTGAGATCGTTCATATTTATGCAATGGAAATTTCGACTTGCAAAAATTTGCAAATCTCAAATCCCTGGTTTCCACCTCATTTTTGGCTCTCAAATGCTCATTGGAATTTAGGTAAATTATTTCACTTTGAATCACAAGCGAGCGAAAAACATCGTTGAAATGAGTCAACCACAATACGGTTTGAATACCAGACAATTCTCTAGCCTCTTCCTTTGTATATTTGTGACCCTCCCATATTGAAATTTCCTTATTTGTTTCTTTTATAAATAATATTTCCCGATTCTTCTTTTCTTTTGCATCTGGGAAAATAAGTAATATACTTTCCTCCTGATCTATGCCACTCAAATAGAAAAGATCTGTTTGCTGAATAAATGGCACTGTACCATCAGCACTTGTGGGCATGACATCGTTGGAATTGAATATAGAAATTGCATTTGGCTTCAGTTGCTTAGTGAACTTTTTCCTATTGCCTTCAAACAACTTATTTTCTGCTGGTGAATATCTCATCTCTGGATTCGTTAGAACTTGTCAAATATAAGATATTCCCTCTAGGCAGTTAGCGAAATGAAAAAAGTAAAACGCCCTTAAAAAAATACTTCTAAAAAAGTAAAAAGCTTAATCCAAGGATGGATTAAGCTTTTATGCAAAACTAAACTTAATGTAATATGATACTTTCTATTTGTATGGTTACGTAAAATAATACTGTCAAAGATAATTATTCCTTATTAATATTACAATCATAACATGAAAAAAAATTAAACAAAAAAAATCTACTTTGAATTACACAAGTAAAACCGCCATTGAATGATAGAAATTTAAGTTGATAGTATATATTTTATACTTTTTTCATGGTATTTTTAACATAGTTTATCAACATATCTCACAACGGATGCAAAGACTTTAGGGCACTTCTATCAATTCCTTTTGGATTACCACACAGGTATTTCTTTCAGATACAAGGCGCCCAAAACGCCAGCCTGCCGGCGAGGCAGGGAGTTTAGCATCGCTAAACGAGTATTTTGGTAACCTGCCTTTGCCGGCAGGCAGGCGCAGAAGCTGGGAAAAAGCCCAAGTTGGGAAACAAAATGGAGTTAATGGAAGTGCCCTTTAGTCATACTTACCAGTACTTTTCGTTTTACATGTTTTGATGCAAATAGGCAGATACAGCAGACAAGTACTTACTAAAACTTGTGAGTAATTAAAATAGTATACGATTTGAAAGCCTTAAATTCTGAACATTTCAAAATCTGATCGATCAGATCTTTCTCTAACAAAGACAGTATTTCTCTGACATAGATGTAGTCCTGGATAATATTATTAATAATTACTCATGAAAATAAAAGGTTTGAAGCAACCATAACAAATGATAATTTGTATTGTTAATAAAGTAAATATCCAATGAAAAATATCCATATATCTGCACTTATCTTTTTTGCGATACTTTTTGTTGCATGTGAGAAATCAGATAATGAAAATACGCCGGAAATACCTCAAGATTTGATAGACAAATCCTTGAACTATTTTGATGGTGTTGTAATTCAAGAAAATTTGAAAATTGAGGAAGGATTAGAAAGCTGGGAAATCAAGATTCAAAACAGTAAAGGATCAATAGTAAATTTTTGTTGGACTGTAATAAATTTATCCCTGCTGAAAATAGAAGGGTTAACCGGCCCTTTTGATTATGAAATACAACCTGAAAGAAATTTGATAAATTTTAGTACAGCCAAAACAGTAGCTATGGGAGCACTAAAAAATGAAGCCATTGAGAAATGGGAACTGGAGCAAGAGGAAGATTTTATCGATAAATGGATATATACCTTTGAATTTCATGATGATGGTGGTTCTAGAAAAGTGTACATCGATGCTAAAAGTGGCGATATTTTACAAATTGATTAAGACCAAAATTGAGCGATTTAAAGAAGCGATAAGCCTTCCTCGCCGGCAGGTACTAATGTATTGAGTTAAAAGATTTACGGCAACTACTCGAAAGACCCCTTGGGTATTCCTGTATTTTTTGTCCGGCAAGCTTGCGGGATTCTCATTCTCTTAGCGCTTATTGTTTCTCTGAATCGCACAGTTTAGGTAAGAGATTTAATTTCCTCTTTTTATTTTATAATCAATAAAAAAATTACCCAGGCAACCTATTCTTCAAATTCATTGTATTGACAATAAAAAAATCGTAGTTGAGAAAAGATTCACAATCCTATCTAAACAACCTTATAAAGGGCTGCCTGAAAAATGACAGAAAAAGCCAGAGAAATCTCTATCAACATTTTTATGGCTATGGATTAAGTATTTGCCTCCGGTATTCCGAAAACAGAGATGAAGCTGTTGAATTATTAAATGAAGCTTTCATGAAAATTTTTACTAATCTTAAAAAATTCGATCTGACAAGGTCCTTTAAATCATGGTTCAGAATAATCTTAATCAATACTTGTATCAATAATTTCAGAAGAAAAAAAATTGCATTTAAAGAGGAATTGAATGAAGCGAAAAATTATTCTACGCCGGATGAAATATTATCTAATATATCCTATCAGGAAATATTGGATATGATCAGAAAGTTATCTCCGGCCTATAGAACTGTGTTCAATCTATATGTCATAGAAGGATACAAACATGAAGAGATTGCCAAAATGTTGGATATATCCATTGGTACATCCAAATCCAATTTATCAAAAGCTAAAAAACATATGCAATTGATATTGAAGGAGTTTTTCCTGGAAGATTACGGACAGACAAAACATGGATAAGTTAGAAAATTTCTTTAGGGATAGAGCTCAACGCCATAATCTTGAGTTCAATGAAGGCGACTGGCGAAAGCTAGAATCGCAGCTGGATACGGAATTGCCGGTTGTCTTCTCCTTTTGGGCACTCTTCAAGAAATTTTGGTATACTCCTTTATTGTTATTAATTATTCCTATTACCTGGTTTGCAATCTCAAATAGTGAAAGGCCAAATCAAACGTCTTCTGAAAACGACATCTTCCCGAACCAAACCGCGAAAGCTGATCTAGAAGGATTTCGTGAGAAAAAAATTGAAGAAATATACATTGATCAAAAGACTACTTTTAAAACTGAAAATTTCAAGACAACGGAATCAATTTCATCTGCAGATGGCATTCATAATTCAAGCTCGACTAATGCCAATACCAATGAACCTGCTATTACAGAAAAAAATCTAAACAACGTAAATGCTATCATCTCAAATACCCGGCATGAATATATGAATCAAAAAAGCTATGCTGTTTTTGAAAATGGAGCTGAACCAAAAGGGCAAATCTTAGATTCAAAGCTCCATTTTCTTTTTCCAATTCCTCCAAACTCCAGCATAGCATCAGGAGAGGTACCAATGGTAATTAACCATGAGCCTTTGTCAGTCATAGAAAGAAATGAAAAATCAAAATCATATTTTTCTTTGGGATTAGGATACAGTCCGGACTTCAGCACTGTAGGAATTGGAAATTTTATTGCTCCGGGGTCTAGGTGGAATATTTTAATAGAATACTCATTTTTAAATCGTTTGTCTATAAACTCAGGAGTCGTGCTGGTTAACAATAAATATGAAGCATATGGCGAAGATTACCATGCCCCTTCAAGATATTGGAAAAAGGGAATAGTCGCCTCCGAAGCTTATGGAGAATGCAAAATGGTCGATATCCCGTTGAATATCAGGTATGATGTATTTTCAAACCATCGACACAAATTTTTTGTTTCGGCTGGGGCATCTACATATTTTGTATTGAAAGAAGACTACTATTTTAAATACGAATATGATGATCCGGATTTACCCAATCATTGGGGAACTGAAAAAATGACCACATATCCTTTTGGAATAATCAACACCTCAATTGGATACGAATATCAAATTGGGCGAAAAAGCGCATTACAAGTAGAACCATTTTTTAAAATTCCTACAACCGGAATTGGATGGGGTAACGTAAACCTGCATACTTTCGGAATGTATTTCATTTATAAATACAGGGTTGTAAAATAGAATAATTATAGATTCCAATCGAAAGAAGTAATTGACCAAAAGGAAAAAAATGGAATAAAAAATTGTATATAAATAAATTAGTACCCATTATTAAAAGCCATTATTAAAAAACCATGAATAGAAATCAATTGAAATTACCTGGACTAAT
>Ga0114950_10001017_pt1 | contig 20703 bp, 19 predicted proteins | sample N075metaG_FD_83503 | JGI IMG/M metagenome (GOLD analysis project Ga0114950, IMG submission 83503) | Deep subsurface microbial communities from Kermadec Trench to uncover new lineages of life (NeLLi) - N075 metaG | ecosystem: Environmental > Aquatic > Marine > Ocean trench > Sediment | place... | reverse complement strand
GAGATGCTGGCGACGCTGGGTTCTTTTGTTGATGAGCCTCCGACCGAAGAAGAGGTAGAGCGGGCAAAGACGGACTACCTGAAGAACATCGAACTCGCATTCAATAACCCGCAGGGCATAGCGCTTCAGCTCAGCGAGTGGATGTCGATGGGTGACTGGCGAATGCTCTTCTTGAACCGAGATCGGATCGAAGCTGTCACGCCGGATGCCGTCCGGCGCGTGGCTGTGACGTACTTGCGACCGTCGAACCGGACGCTTGGATATTTCTATCCGGTCGATGAGACTCCGGAACGTGCAGAAATCCCCGCGACGCCGGATGTGGCCGCGCTCGTCGCAGGCTACGTCGGTCGCGAAGCTGTGGCCGAAGGCGAGGCTTTCGATCCGACACCCGCCAATATTGACGCCCGGACACAACGTCTGGAGTTCGGTAGTGGGTTTGAATTGGCGCTCTTGCCCAAAGAGAACAGGGGTGATGCCGTTACGGTGAATCTTTCACTTCGATTCGGCACCGAAGATGGTCTCCGCGGGCAAGCGACGGCAGCTGGACTTGTGCCTGCCATGCTGAGACGGGGCACGGAATCCAGGTCTCGTCAGGAGTTTGAGGACGAACTCGATCGCCTTAAGGCTCAGTTCGGATTTGGTGGCGGAGTTCTGAGCGCAAGCGGAAATATTCGGACTACCCGCGAAAATCTGCCGGCGGTACTGGATCTGGTGAACGAGATGCTACGGACCCCGTCGTTCGACGAATCTGAATTCGAGACATTGAAGCAGGAGAGTGTCGCGGCCGTCGAGCGCCAGATGTCGGAACCGCAGCCACTGGCGGTCAATGCTCTTCGGCGGCTGCTCAATCCCTGGCCGGAAGATCATCCTCGCTACATCCCGACGCTCGAAGAGCAGAGTGCCCGGCTCGAGGCCGTGACCCTGGCCGAAGTGCGAGACTTCTGGGAGCGGTTCTATGGTGCGCAGGGCGGCACCATGAGCATCGTGGGAGATTTCGACGCGGAGGAGATGACCGCCCTGGCCGACGACATGTTTGGCTCCTGGACCTCGCAGGAGGAATACGTGCGCGTGGCCGATCCTTATCGGGACATCGAGATGGTCGAGACGGACATCGAGACACCCGACAAGGCGAACGCGATGATGATCGCCGCGCAGCCGATACGAATGACGGATGCCGATGAGGACTACCCGGCGCTCGCTCTCGGTAACTATATGCTCGGCGGTGGTTTCCTCAACTCTCGGCTCGTTACGCGGATTCGAGGGGAGTTGGGGCTGTCCTACAGAATCGGATCGCAGTTTTCGGCGACGCCACTGGATGATTCCGCGGTGTTTCTGACATTCGCGATCTTCGCCCCGGAAAATGCGGATGCGGTCGTCGAGGCGTTCCGGGACGTGATGTCCGAAGTCCTGGGAGAGGGCTTCACGGACGAGGAGATCGAAGCGGCCAAGAACGGCTTCCTGGACGCGGCGCAGAACGCCCGCGCCAGCGACGGCACGGTGGCCGGCCAACTCAACGGACAGCTGTTCACGGACCGTACGTACGAGTTCACGACCGAGCAAGAAGCAGCCATTCGGGCATTGACCGGAGAGCAGATTCTGAACGCGATGCGGCGCCATCTGGACGTGTCGAAGATTTCTATCTTCCGCGCCGGGGACTTCGCGGCTTCTGCTGAAGAAGAGCCCACGAGCTGACGGCGTGACGATTCCGTTTGAGGATTTCGAGCGCGTGGAGATTCGTATCGGCACGATTGTCGATGCTAAGGAATTTACGCGCGCTCGAAAGCCCCTGTATCGGTTGACGATCGACTTCGGTCCGGAGGTCGGTATACGAGAATCGGCGGCCGGACTACCGGCTCGCTATTCGCTGGACGAGTTAGCCGGCAAGCAGGTGATCGCGGTACTGAACCTGGATCCGCGCAACATTGCAGGCTTTCAATCCCAGTGTCTGATGCTCGGCGTTCCGGACGCGCAGCGTGAGACCGTCCTGCTGACTCCGACGCGCGAGGTTCCCAATGGTGGTCGCCTCTTCTGAGCATACGGCACGAATGCCGGAGGGCTACGAGGCACTGACTTCGGACGCGGGCGCGTACGAGGACACATCGCGCCTGGTGTTCTACGTCAAGGGGAAGCGCGTGCCCGAGACGATGAATGGGCTCGTGACGGCCGACCTTGTTTCCGTCCACGGTGACGCTGCGTTTCCCACCCTGATTCTCACGCCCAAGGGTAGGGTGCTTGCCGATGCGGTCGTCATTCGGATTGCCGGGGAGATCGTGCTCGACGTACCGGCGGCCGCCTGGTCAGATCTCGAGGGTCACTTCGGCACCTACCTGCCGACCCGGTTCGCTCAGCTCGAACCGTCGGGCCTACGCGTAGTCCGGATCCATGGACCTCGTGCCACGGAACGCGAACGGACCGATCCGATCCTGTCCGCACTGGATCATCCCGCGTACACGGAGCGAGATGGGTCGCACCGGGCGGTTGCAGCATTTCGCGGTGGGTTCGCCGTTCGGTTGGTCGAAGGGTTCGACCTCTATCTCCCGTCCGATCAGGCCCACGACCTCGACCTCTCCATCATAAGCGAAGAGGCGTGGGAGATCTGGCGAATCGAGCGTGGAATCCCCCTGTACGGACAGGATGTATCTCTGAAGAATCTGCCCCAGGAAACCGACCTCGTGCCGGAGTGCGTGAGTTTCGCCAAAGGTTGCTACACAGGGCAGGAGGTGCTCGCACGTATCCACTACCGAGGACATGTAAACAGGCATCTTCGAGGGGTTCGTCTCGCTGGACCGACAACTGGGGTTCCCCTTTCTCCCGGCGACGATCTCACGTTGGACGGAAAGAAGATCGGAACCCTAACATCGGCCGCATTGTCACCGGTCTACGGTTGGATCGGGCTTGGATACGTGCGCCGTGAGATAGAGCCCGGAACCAGAATCATCGTACAGCGAGACGGGAACGATGCCGACATCCCTCTCTCCGCGAGCGTGACGGACCTGCCGTTCGCCCTGTAAACGAGGAGCTCCTCGCGAGCGAACGATTCAAATTCACCGGCGGCTCATCTGACGCTTGGTAGTAAAGTAAAGCGTTTGGCAATGTGGCAGTGGTGGGCATATCTTCGCGGTTCGAGCACGAGCACCACCTTCTCCGTGGATCCAAGCTGAGCGACCTTAGCCGTACGGACCTGCAGTCCATTCTACGTGCGATGCTCCTGACCAGGGGGCTTGAAGAGCGACTCGAGACCCTGTTCAAGCAGGGACACATCGTCGGAGGACTCTACCGCAGCCTGGGCCAGGAGGGTACGGCCGTTGCCAGCGCCTGGGCGCTCGGCGACGGTGACTGGCTGGCGCCATCGATTCGCGACATGGGTGCGCTGTTTGTTCGTGGACTCGACGTGCGCGACATGCTTCGGCAGTACACGGCGCGCGGAACCTCCCTGTGTGTCGGCAAAGACAACACCACCCACTTCACGGTCCCGGAACTGGGCCTTCTAGGTCCGATCAGCCCGCTTGGAACGCAACTCTGTGTGCTGAACGGTGTGGCGCTCGCGTTCAAGCAGCGGAAGCAGCCGAATGTCTGCATGACCTACCAGGGAGAGGGGGCGAGCCGGACAGGGGCGTCCCACGAGGGATTCTCGCTGGCAGCGGCGCTCGATCTGCCGATTGTCGTGTGGCTCGAACACAACCGGTGGTCATTCGGCACGCGGAGCACCAAGGAATCTGCGGTTGCTGACTGGCTGGACACTGCCCGTATTTACGGCGTCCCGGCAGAGTCGGTCGACGGAAACGACGTCATGGCCGTGTATTCCGCTTCACGCGCGGCCGTTGACAGGGCCCGGTCCGGCGGCGGAATGACCATTCTCGTCGCCGAAACTTACCGGATGCTCGGCCATGCACAGCACGATGCACAGAAGTACGTACCCCCGGAGGAGCTCGAGGAATGGCGCAAGCGAGATCCAATCACTCGCTGCGAGGTCGAACTCCGCGATCGTGGAACCACCGAAGCCGATCTCGAGGAAATCCGAAACGAAGTGAATCTCGAGTTGACCGCTGCCGTGGATGACGTCCTGTCCGAACCTCCCCCCGAAGCAAAGGACGCAATGACCCGCGTGTATGCTGCGTCGGAACTGGACGCTTCCGTTCCCTGGACCCGCGGCCCGGTTTCCGGCTACGGCGACCTGATGACCCACGTGGAAACCACGGCATGAGCGAGCTTCGCGAGACGACGTATCTGGAAGCGATTCGCGATGCGATGGCGGAGGAGATGCGCCGGGACGACCGCGTATTCATGCTTGGTGAGGACATTGGTGTGTACGGCGGCGCCTTCAAGATCACCGAGGGCTTCCTCGACGAGTTCGGCCCGGACCGCATCATCGACACGCCGATCAGTGAAGCGGCGATCGTCGGGGCTGCGATCGGAGCGGCGCACATGGGCCTTCGGCCGATTGCCGAGATGCAGTTCATCGATTTCATCGCGCCCGCCTTCGACATGATCGTCAACTTCGCGGCGAAGTCACGCTATCGGACGGGTATCGGAGTGGGTCTGGTAATCCGTGGACCGTGCGGTGGCGGGTCGCGTTCCGGGCCGTTTCATTCACAGAACGTCGAGTCTTATTTCGCGAATGTCCCCGGCTTGAAAATGGTAGCACCTGCCACGGCCCGCGACGCGAAAGGACTGCTCACGGCGGCGATCCGTGATCCGGACCCGGTGCTGTTTTTCGAGCACAAGTTTTTCTACCGCCGCGTGAAGGAAATGCTTCCGGTCGGCGAAGAAATCGTGGTGCCCCTGGGTGTGGCCCGAACGCATCGCGAGGGCTCCGACCTCACCATCGTTACGTACGGCGGAATGCTGTACAAGTCGGCCGAAGCGGCGGAGAAAATTGCGGACGAGGACGATGCGCAGATTGAGGTAATCGACCTGCGTTCGATTCGCCCGCTGGATACCGAGGCGATCGTAACGAGTGTCAAGAAGACGGGTCGGCTGTTGATCGTGCACGAAGCGGCACGGTTTGGAGGATTTGCCGGCGAAATCACGGCTCAGGTGTGTGAGCAGGCGTTCGAGTGGCTGGACGCGCCGATCCGACGCGTGACCGCCCTCGACACGCCGGTGCCGTACGCTCCAGAGCTCGAGGACTATTATCTGCCGCAGGTCGAAGATATTTCCGCCGCAGCCCGCTGGTTGCTGGCGTACTGAACCGCAACACGGGAAGAGCGAGATGGCCAAGGTTGACGTAATCATGCCGCAGATGGGAGAGTCGATTGCCGAGGGTACGCTGACGAAATGGCTCAAGGCCGTGGGCGATACCGTCAATCGGGACGAAGACCTGTTCGAGATTTCTACCGACAAGGTGGATGCCGATATTCCTTCGTCCGTCGCAGGGACGCTGGTCGAGATCCTCGTGGAGGAAGGCGCGACAGTTGAGGTCAACAGTGTCGTCGCCCGCATCGAAACGGACGCTGGAGCAGTAGTCAGCGCTGAAACTGCGTCGCCTGAACCGGCAGCCGCTGACCAGGTGGCCGCTGTGGACCCGGTGGCACCTGAAGCGACGCCGAGCATCGAACCAGAGCCCGCGCCTGCTCCCGCATCGTCCGTGGAGCCGATTGCGCCCGCTGCTACGACCGCGCCCGGTGAGCCCGAAAGTCGGGAAGAACGCCTGCGCACGAAGTCGACCCCCGTGGTTCGAAAGATCGCGGCAGAGCACGGCGTGGACATTTCAGCGCTCGAGGGATCCGGGATCAGTGGGCGCGTCACGCGCGACGACATTATGGCCCACATCGAGTCCGGGGCGGCCGCTCCGATACAGCCGGCTGCCGAGACGACGGCAGCACCTCCAGTTGCGACTCCAGCTGCCCCCTCGACCCCACCGGCCCCTGCCGGCGCGCCAGGCATGATGTCCGTGCAGATTCACGGTGCGACTCTCGACATCAAGATCCCATCGGTTCCGATCCGGGAGGGCGATCGGGTTGAGGAAATGAGCCGTGTGCGTCTGCGCACGATGGAACACATGCTGATGTCGAAGCGGATTTCCGCCCACGTCACGTCTGTCAACGAGATCGACTTCGAACGCGTGGTACAGCTGCGGCGCAAACTGAAGGGCCAGTTCGCAGAAGAAGGGGTGAAGCTGACCTACGGCCCGTTTATCATGAAGGCGGTGGTCGAGGCACTACGTGACTATCCGATTCTGAATGCGTCCGTAGACGGCACCCGCATCGTTTACCATCGTGACATCAATCTCGGTATCGCCGTGTCGATCAACGATGGCAAGGAACTCATCGTACCCGTGCTGAAGAACGCTGACGGTCTCAGCCTCAAGGGTCTGGCCACGGGAGCGAACGTACTGGCCGAGAAGGCACGCACGAAGACACTGGACTTCGATGACATCCAGGGCGGGAGCTTCACGATTACCAACGTCGGTGTGTTCGGAAATCTGTTCGGCACGCCCATCGTGAACCAGCCGCAAGTAGCGATTCTAGGAACTGGGGTCATCGAGAAGAGACCCGTCGTTGTACAGGACACGATGGGCAACGACGTGATCGGCATCCGGCACATGTCCTACTTCGGCCTGAGCTATGATCACCGGGTCGTGGATGGAGCGATGGCCGCCTTCTTCCTTAACAAATTGAAGGACGTCATCGAGAACTTCCCGGAAGACGCAGTCTAGAGAACCGCACGCCTCAGTCGCAGGTCAGCAGACCCTCGCTCGTAGCCGGTGCATATGGGGTGGCTGAACCCCGGAACAGTGCGCACCGGCGGCCTGTGGCGCCGCGATGCAGGGTACGTGCGGCCCAGCCGCTCGCGTCACCCCGTAGTTCTACCGTGATGCCCGCACTGATCGGAATGGCCAACTCGGCCATCGTGGCCGCATAAGCATCCGGATCTCCCTCGGCGGACTGGATCTGGTAGTGTGCCTCCTGCGCGATGGAAATCGACCGCAGATCGGCTTTCATTACGGCCAGAAAACCCTGGGTGCGCGCCCGGCTGATGCCAACCATCCCGGCAGAGGACAGAATGCCGATGATCACGACGACTATGATCAGCTCGATGATCGTGAACCCCCGCTCAGCTGCCGAGAGCCGGCGCTGCGTGTCTGCAATCTGCTCTTGTCTGCGCGTTCGTTTCCACCCTCAGACCCGGACCTGACGACCCCGAACGCCACACATATGGCAGAGACAATGCCTTTGTTGGGAATAGTGCGTAAACTGATCGTGTACAGCGTGTTGCAGGATACCGTGCGGCGGACACAGGCTGGCGGCCGCGCGCAATTCGCACGAAACGGTGGAGAACTCCGTTAGCTTAATTGAATGAGGTGTGCTCCGATTGCAAATCTGCTCAGCTGCTTGCGGTGTTCGCAAAACGACGCGCCTCAACACACGGGCCGGAGGAATGAAGATTCAGTAGCGACAGGCGTTCCAATATGGTACGCTATGTGTTGAAATCGGACAGTTTCGCGGAGTAGGACAGTTTGTGTTATCCGTTCAACATCAGGCGGTACATGAAGTTGCGTAAATGTGCGCTTTTGGCACGAGCGTTGCGCATAGACCGAGAGATCCCGAGCAAACATGGTTTGTGAGCGGCGGAAAATCCTGAAGGCCAGGTTGGACGCGAAGTATCACGAGGGGGAGGGGAACGGCGGGCATGGCGCGCATTCATCCATTGAATTCCGATAACAGCTTAATGGGTGGACGTCCGCCCGAACCGGCATTGTCGGGCATGGACAAAGCGCGTGTCCCCGCCAGACGTACGAATCGCATCGTGTGGATTGTCATCTTACTGGTTGGATTGGCCGGTCTCACGCTGTTGCTGCGATCGCTTGAACCAGCCGGGGCCAGTATCGATCGCCAGTTGCTCGTACTTGGACAGGTCCGCCGTGGACCGATGGCCAGATCCATCTATGGTTGGGGGGCTCTTGTTCCGGACCGAATGCAAATCGTGCGGGCGGAGCAGACTGGCAAGATCGCGGTCATCTATGCGGCGATCGGCGATAGAGTGCAAAGCGGCGATCGGTTGATCGAGATGTCCAACCGGGACATTCAACTCGACGTGGACAAGGCGGAACAGAGATTCGCCTCGGCCCGCGCCGGCATGATCGCACTCAGTCGGGAGCAATCCGCCCGGCGACTTACCCTGGAAGCTTCGATCGCCGACACGCGAACTACTTACCTGCATGCCGAGGACGAGCTCGAAGAGCTGGTGTCGCGAATTGGTGGCAGTAAGTCGGGCGAATTCAATGTTCTACGGGCCAAGGAAAGGCTGAAGGCCCTCGGCAAGCGGTTGTCGGCCGACGAAGAGCGGCTCGAATTGATCAGCAGATCGACAGAGGCGCAAATGGCAGCTCAGCGTGACGAACTGCGTTGGCTGGAATCCATCCTGGAGTCCGAGCGGATGCGCCTGCGCTCGCTGACGCTGCGAGCTGCCGGCGACGGCCTGGTCGAGGAGTTACTGGTCGAACCCGGCAGCCGAGTCGCCGGAGGGGCGGTCCTGGCCCGCATCGCGCTATCGGACCGAATGAAGGCAGAGCTTGAAGTCTACGCCTCGGAGGGGTCAGAGGTCGAACCGGGTCAAGCGGTCTCCCTCGAATCAGAGTCAGTGATCGTCTCCGGGCGGGTAGACAAGGTCGCCGTTTCTTCAGACGGGAAACTGATTCACGTGTCCGTATCCCTGGACGAGAACCCACACGTCTCCGACAGCAGCAGCCAGAAGGTCCATGCCAAGATTCAACTTGGTACGCTGGATGATGTCATCTTCGTCGAACGACCTGCGTTCGCCGCCAGCAATGAGTGGTCTTCGGTGTTTCGTGTGCTCGAGGACGGCATGAGTGCGGAGCGCACTAAAGTCAGGTTTGGACGCGGATCGACAGATCGCATCGAAGTGTTGTCGGGCCTCGAGATCGGCGATCGGATCGTTGTTTCGGATGTATCGGAATTCGACGGTCTTTACTTTTTTGAGATCTACTAGCATGGCTGAAAGCTCTGGTCCGCTTATCAAGCTCGAGGGTCTCCGAAAAGTCTTTTATACGGACGAAATGGAAACGCATGCCCTCGCTGACGTGCACCTCGAGATCGACCGGGGTGAATTCGTCGAAGTAATGGGCCCATCGGGGTGCGGAAAGTCGACCCTGCTCGCGGTGATTGGCCTGCTCGACGCGCCGTCCGCAGGTGAGTACTGGCTAGATGGGCGCCCGATGGGACAGGTCGGAAGTGCAGAGCGAGCCAAGCTGAGGAACCGGCACATCGGCTTCATCTTTCAGGCGTTCAATCTGATCGGTGATCTTACCGTATTCGAAAACGTCGAGTTGCCCCTCAGCTATCGTGGTCTTCCGCAATCAGAGCGGCGGCGGCGGTCACTCGAGGCGCTGGAGCAAGTGGGCATGTCCCATCGCATCGATCACTATCCGGGTCAGTTGTCGGGCGGTCAGCAGCAGCGGGTCGCTGCCGCGCGAGCTGTAGCCGGCGATCCATTGATCCTGCTCGCCGACGAGCCTACCGGGAATCTCGATTCAACCAATGGCGAAGCCGTCATGGGGTTGCTGAAAGATCTTCATGAAGCCGGGTCCACCGTCCTCATGGTTACGCACGACCCACGCTACTCACGGTTTGCAGAGCGTACTGTCCATCTGTTCGATGGACGCATCGTCGAAGAGGGAATCGCGCTGCGCAAACCTTAATTGTGACGGAGGAGGACGAGTGACTGCAGGATCCAAACCGAAAATTCTGGTCGCCGACGACCAGCAAGATGTCCTCGCGGCACTTCGATTGTTGATGAAGGGCGAGGGGTACGCGGCACAGACCGCTACCTCGCCTTCTGAAGTCCTGGAGTTGGTTCAGGCTGATGATTTCGACGTGGTGCTCCTCGACTTGAACTACACGCGAGACACCACATCGGGACAGGAAGGCCTGGACCTGCTGCCCCGCATTCAGGCCCTGGACAGCACGCTTCCCATCATCGTCATGACCGCTTGGAGCAGTATCTCGACGGCGGTCGAGGCCATGCGTCGAGGAGCACGTGACTATATTGAGAAGCCGTGGGATAACGAGCGCCTGCTCGCTACTGTCCGCACCCAGATTGAACTCGGACGCGCGGTGCGAAAGGCGCAGACTCTGCAGGCGGAAGTAGATTTGCTGCGAATCGGGGCCAATGTACCTCCATTGATTGCTCGGTCCAAAGCGATGCAGCCCGTTCTCCGACTCATCGAGAAGGTCGGTCCATCGGACGCCAATGTGTTGATTACCGGTGAACCGGGGACCGGGAAAGAGGTCGTGGCTCGATGGCTGCACGCCAGTTCGGCGCGTAAAGACATGCCCCTGATCACGGTCAACACGGGTGGGCTGTCGGAAGGTCTGTTCGAAAGCGAGATGTTCGGACACGTGAGAGGTTCGTTTACGGGTGCCACGAATGATCGCCTCGGGTATTTTGAGGTTGCCCACAAGGGAACGCTGTTCCTCGATGAAATCGGCAACGTGCCGTTGGCACAACAGGCCAAGCTCCTTCGCGTGATCGAGACCGGAGAATTGCAGCGGGTCGGATCTTCGAAGACTCGCCACATTGATGCACGAATTCTTACGGCAACCAATACCGAGCTGGATCGCGCAGCCGCCGAGGGCCGCTTTCGAGAGGACCTGTTCTACCGACTGAATACCGTCGAAGTCAACCTTCCGCCACTGCGTGACAGGCGCGAGGACATCCCATTGCTGGCTATGCACTTTCTGGCAGCGGTCGGTAGCAAGTATGGGCGGCCGGACATGCAACTATCGAGTGCCGCTCTGGACGCGCTACTCAGGCACGCATGGCCTGGAAACGTCAGAGAACTGCGGCATGCATTGGAGCGATCTGTAATCCTGGCAGACGGCCTGACGATCAATGTGGAGCATCTCGGCCTCCGTCAGGCACAAGAGGGATCCCTGAGTCTGGAGAGCGTGGCACTCGATGAGGCCGAGAGAGTACTGATCCGCAAGGCTCTGACACGCAATCGCGGTAATGTGAGCCGCGCCGCCAAGGATCTCGGTCTCAGCCGAAGCGCACTCTACCGGAGACTTAAGCGCCACGGACTCCACGTCTGACAGGGGCCAGGGAACCGCATGAGACAGCAAGAACTATCGCGCAGACTGCGGCGCAGTCTCAGCTACCAGCGGTTGATCCCAGGACTGGCTCTGGGCTCGGGTTTACCTGCGATCATCGTTTCGATGGCCCTTCTGTGGACGGGTGAATTTGCGATCCGTACGCAGTGGACACTCAGCATCTTAGTCGTCCTCGTGTGGGCCAGCCTCGTGTTCATGCTGCGGGAGCGCCTGATTCGACCCCTGCATTCCGTGTCGAACATGCTCGAAGCGTTGCGTGAAGGAGACTATTCACTCCGTACGCGCACGGACGGACGGGGTGACGCCCTGGGGCTGATCCTCCATGAAGTCAACGGGCTGGCGCAGATGTTCCACGACCAGCGACTTGATGCGCTCGAAGCCTCAAACCTTTTGACTCGTGTGCTCGCGGTCATCGACGTTGCACTGTTTTCGTTTGATGAAGACGACTGTCTGCAGCTTCTCAACCAGGCGGGCGAAAGCCTGTTGGGCCGCCCCGAAGCAGAGCTTCTCGGCCTCGGCGCAGAAGAATTGGGTCTCGCGGAGTGTCTGTCCGGTGAGACTCCGCGCGTAATGGATTTCGCCATCGCCGATGGACTCGGCCGATGGGAGCTCCGTCGACGCACGTTTCGCTGGGACGGCCGACCCCATCGCCTCATCGTACTCGCCGACCTCAGCCAGGTTCTCCGCGAAGAGGAACGGGTTGCCTGGCAGCGTTTGATTCGCGTTCTCAGTCATGAGATCAACAACTCGTTGACGCCGATCAAGTCGATAGCGGACAGCCTGGGCCGCCTTGTGGATCGTGGTATCGAGAATTCCGAGGCGCTGGACGATCTACGCGATGGCCTGGGGGTAATCGGCGGTCGTTCGGAATCTCTCGGCCGCTTCATGTCTTCTTACGCACAACTCGCGCGGCTTCCGCGCCCGATCCTCAAGGACCTGTCCGTTGCCGACTGGATCCAGCGAGTAGCAGCGCTCGAATCGAGGATATCCGTCGACGTGATCCCGGGAACCGACCTGACGATTCAGGCGGACGGCGACCAGCTCGATCAACTGCTGATCAACTTGCTGGACAACGCTACCGACGCAGCGGTGGAGACGCAGGGTGGCGTGCGGATTCGGTGGAGTGAATCCCAGCATCTCCTGCAGGTGGAGGTGGAAGACGACGGTCCCGGACTCGCTCAGACGGCCAATTTGTTTGTTCCATTTTTTACGACGAAACCGATGGGCTCGGGGATTGGCCTGGCACTGGGAAGACAGATCGCGGAGGCGCACGGCGGAAGTCTTGACCTGACAAACAGACAGGATGCACCTGGATGCATCGCCCGAATCCGCTTGCCCAAGCGAGAAGGAAGCCGCCCCGTTCGCTCACCGGGAGTTCCAGATAGCTTGTTCTAGGTTGTTTCAGGCGGGTTCAGCGCGGGCGCTTGAGTGCGTTGAACAGAAGCGGATATGTGGCCATGGACTGTCCGCGATACTGCGGGCGGAATCCGAACAGGATTACTCTCCCGCGCCCCCTGGTTAATTCCACCATGGCCGGCCGACCTGTGATCCACGACTCACCCACGATCCAACCGCTTCGCGTGACCGGACTCGAACCATACCGGGCGACTACGGTCATCGGCGTATCGGCAGGCGCACGAAAGGCGGAACCCCCTTCCAGCCACGCGGCTGTGTTGGAGGGCATGCCCGAACCCAGGATGGTTGCCGTATCCACACTCAAGCCTACTAGAGCGCCTGGAGCGAAGAACTGGCTTCGGGGCAGACCGACGAGGAAATCCTCCACGGGAAGTCTCAGGGCCTTGATGACAAACCTGACCGACTCGCCGAACGCGACCAGCGTTCCTCCTGCATCCACGAATTGCCGCAATCGTTCGATCTGTGACTCACCCAACCCGCCCGCGAATTCAGGCGGCACGGTCGCCTCTGATCTTCCCTCTCGCAAATCGGTTTCGGTAATAGACGGGATTACAATCGTTGTGAGATCTCGCGCCAGATTTTCCCGGTCGAGATCCGCGTTGGTGAGTGACCTGTACGGGATGGAATAGTTATCGAACACCCAGCGCGTCCAACCTTCGTCCATTGATGCGGTCCACGGACGATACAGTCCGACCATGACGGCGGGTTCATTCGATAACTCATCGATCAGGCGCGGAGGCCCGGAAGGACCCCGGGTTACGAGAACTGTCGCTGCCGTTGGCTCGGAATACAACGGCACGGCATCCACGCCGAGTAGCAGCGGCAGGTTGTGCGCCGTGACGTCGTACGGTGCCTCGGGTGGACCGCCTGGAAATTCGGCTCTTGCCGGGTACTCCTGCGGTGCCAGAACGGCCTGAGCGAACGCCGCATACGGCTGGTGCATATCTACCAGATACGTGCCCGCCGGATACATGACGTCCTCGGAACGAAACGCTTCCAATGTTTGCTGAACTTCGACTCCTGCCATGTGGAGGATCCGCATGAGCTCGGCGACTCCCGCTGGTACCGTTTCATCCGGGGAGTCCGCCGATTCGACCCTGATGGCCCACGCTTCCGGCCACGACGGCCAGCCGGCGACCGCCCGACTTCCGACTTGCTCGAAGTTGCGCAGCCAGGTTTCCCGCTCACTTGCCGAGATGCTGAGCATCGCGATCGCTCCCGCCTCCATGTAGGTGACGATGTCCGCGAGCGTCCACCGACCGCCAGCCCATGGAATTGGATGATTCCAGGAAGCCACTTGAGGGTCGAGCCCAGGGCTCGCGGTGAGATCCTCGGCGTTCACTTCGATCGGACTGGCCAGGCGGGCCGAAGCGGTCTCGCTCAGGATGCGAACTCCGGCATGGTAGTGCACGTACGCCCGGGCGGGCGACCAGGCATCATAGCGCGCCGCGACCGACACGCCGGTGAGTCCCTCCTCAAGCATCGACCATTGGATTCGCGTACCGAGTGAAGTTGCTGCTGCTGTGAGCAGTGGATCTACGTTTGGCTCGACCGGATCCCGCCATGGGGGGACGAAGAATCGCGCTCCCGTCGCTTCCTGCTGATGGATGTCATGGTCCAGCTGTGGATGCCATAGCTGGTGAACGCGCGCGACGACCGCCTGGGTCTCCTTCTGGGTGAAGGCGTACCAGTCCCGATTGATGTCGTGACCTGCATAGTGGTGGTAGAGGAATGGAGGATCGGTTCCCACCCACGGCGTGTCCAGCGTTTCCTCATACCATGCCTTGACGGGGTCGATTCCATCCGGATTGAGGGACGGAATCAGCAGAACCACAGCCTGATCACGAATCATTGATTCGGCTGGGGCCGATGAAACCGCGAGTCGATACGCCAGTCGCATCGCCGCGAGTGGTCCGCCGACCTCCGTCGGGTGAATCCCGGTCGTGATCAAGACAACGAGGCGACCACGGGCGATCAACTCCTCACGCTCCTCGGACGACGCTATGAGCCGGGGGTCGGCCAGCTTGGTCTGAATGCCGCGAAGCTCATCCAGCCGGCTCATGTTTTCTTCGCTGCTGATCGTAGCCACGATCATCGGAAGGTCCAGTGTCGATCGGCCGATCGTGTCCAGTCGGACCCTCGGAGTCGCCGCGGCGAGCGCCTCGAAGTAGCTGAGAATGTCATCCCAGCCGACGAGCCGCGTCTCTGCCACGGGGTCGAAACCGAGTACATCCGAGGGACGTGGTACCTGCTGGGCCGACAGGGAAAACGGCAAGGCCGTCCAGAGGAATACTGAGAACAGAACGGCTCTTGGCACTGCTGACCGATTGTCGGCCCACGCCCGCTCAGTCATCCAGAACGCCGGGCAGGTCACGGATGGAGTCGATGATGCAATGAGCCTGCTGATCGTGTGGAAGTTCCGCGTTTCGCGTCGAGTCGAATTTCCCGGTACGCACCTGGATGGCAATGAGGTTTGCCGCCCGCGCACCACGAACGTCGCTTTCCACATCATCACCGACTACGGCGAGCCGCTCTGGAGCGGATCCCATTCGGGCCGCCGCGGTGCGGAAGAACGCAGGCGACGGTTTTCCCACCAGGGTTGCCGTAACGCGCGCGGCGTACTCGAGCGCGGCGACGAATGGGCCGGCATCCAGCGTGGGATGGTTGTCCGGCAACCAGTACCGGTTGCGGTGGAGAGCAACGAGACCCGCGCCTGTCCGCAAAGCACGGAAAGCGCTGTTCAGGCGATCGAACGTAAACTCTGAGCCCAGGTCGCCTACAAGCACAATCTCCGGTCGTTCGTCGGTGATCGTGAACTGGTAAAAATCGTCGTGCGTGGACCGGGGCACGAGAAGCTGGATTCGCTGGACCCCTTCACTGGTCAACCACTCCGCCGCTGCTACCGGAGCTGAGAAGACTTCTTCTTCCTGTACGACCAGTCCAAAACCCGCCAGCGACACAATGATGTCTCGACGCGATTTGCGACTCGTGTTCGTCGTAAACAGGAGCGGCACACCCATGGTCCGCAGCTGCTCTATTGCCTCTACAGCTCCTGGAATCAGCTGTTCTCCCCGGTAGACAGTTCCGTCCAGGTCGATCAGCAAGCCTGAGATATCCAACTCCAGCCGCCTCCTCTTGCCCCCGGGCATGGATGGGCGAACCTTGCGCCCAACGATCCCGAAGTCTGGTCTGGGAGAAACCTAAATCGACGTGCCCGAGCGTCCAACTCGAAGACGAGTCACATGCCCCGCCTATCACCGTTTGCAGCACTCCGCTTCACAAGTCTGGCCGGAAAGCTGGAGGACGTGATCGCTCCGCCCTACGACGTAATCGATGCGGACCTGGCGGGCGAATTGCGTTCGCGCAGTCCACACAATGCCATTCGTCTGATTCTGCCGAAAGGTAGTCTGGATGAACGTTATGGCGCGGCCGCAACGACGCTGGAGGCCTGGAAAGCGGAAGGGATTCTTGCCACTGACGCGGAGCCTGGCGTCTACGTGTATCGCCAGCGGTACGAGCAGGGGGGTGCACCTGTCGAGCGATTGGCGTTGTTCGCGGCGCTGGATCTGGTTCCGCTCGACCGTGGAGAAGTCTTGCCCCATGAGCACACGCATGCCGGACCCAAGAAAGATCGACTGGCCCTGACGCTGGCGACGAAGACTCAACTTTCTCCTGTGTTCATGGCCGGGAAGGATCCGGATTCCGAGATGTTGACAGCGTTGCGCACCGCTACCGAAACCGGAGATCCGATTGCTTCGGGGTGCACGCCGGATGGAATTCACCATGCGCTCTGGCGCATCGCGGGGAAGTCAGCCGATGAACTCTGCACGCTGGTCGGTCGTCAGCCGCTCCTGATTGCTGACGGCCACCATCGATATGAGACAGCGCTGGAGGCAGCCAGGCAGCTGGGCACACCGTCGGCACAACAGATGCTCGTTGTTGTGGTCAGCGAGCAGGACCCGGGCCTGGTGATTCAGCCCACTCATCGAACCCTGACACGCCTCCCGCTGTCACTGGACGGGACTTTTCAGGAGCGGCTGGCTGCGTGGTTTGTCCTCGAACCGCTGGGCCACCTGTCCCCAGCCCAGGCGGCTGCCCGGGCCGCTTCGTCTCCCGCCGTCCTGGTGCTCGTGATGAACGGCGAAGCGCAGATGTTGACGCCGAAGCGGCTCGGAGGTGAGGAGATGGACGATTCTACGGCGGCAGTTGCAGCTGTCCAATTCGACCGACGAGTAATCGCGGGATTACTTGGTACGGACGCGGACGAGGCAGCCCATGAGGGCATTCTCGAATATCATCGCGACCCGAATGCCGCGGTGCAGCAAGCGGGGGCTTACGGAGCGGCTTTTCTCTTGCCTCCGATCGGTCTCGATTCGCTCTGGGAGGCGACCGAGGCGGGATTCCGCCTGCCGTCGAAGTCCACCTACTTCGAGCCGAAGATGCCGTCGGGTTTGCTCTTCCGTCCGATATAGTAGCAGCTCACGTACTTGAATACAGATCCATTGATTCCACGCGCATTCCAGCAACACGCCGAAACGGGGAATGCTGAGTCAGGTAGACTTCTGCGTTGCCCCCAAGAGCCGTTGCGATCTGGATGGCTCGCTCGGTGGTGCCTGCAAGCTGCGCCCGCACCTCTGACGCCTGCCGCGCAATAGTTGCTGAGACGGGAATCACGTCCAGGCCGGGAATCGTGGTCAGGTACTGTTCGACTTTCCTGGCGATGTCGGGTTCACCGCGGCGATAAGCTTCCACGAGCAACTGATACAGGGACATGGCAGACGTAAGGGCCCGAACGTGATTCTCGGACATCAGCCGGAACAGCATTCGGGTAAGTGGCGTGTACCTCGGGTGTCCCATGAGATGCAACCCAAGGACGCTGGCGTCGATATGGACTCGTTTTGCCTCGGTCAGGATCTCCTGCAACTGCTCGGCGTCACCCACCACGAGCTTCCGGCCAGAGTTCGTCGCCTTCGGAAAGTGGTGGAATCAGACCCTCCAATCGTGCCGCAGGATCTTCTTCGGCCTTCCGCATCTCGATAACCGCGTCGTCCCTCACGTGCACCAACAGTCTCTCGCCTGGCTTCAGGCCAAGTGCCTTACGGGCAGCGCTGGGTACGACAATCTGATTCTTGCTACTCATTTTCACGGAAGTTGCCACCGTGTCGTCTCCTTTACATGACGCCTTGGTGTACTTTACGTGCTGGTGGGGTACACGGGAAGTCCTGCGCAGCCTGATTTCAGAATGTTTGGAAAGCGTACTAGATAACGATGTAGATAAACGCCGCGTAACCGACCAGCAGCAATGCACCCTCCCCTCGGGACACGCGGGACCCGCTCATGGCAAGCGGGATGAGCGCCAGACAGAAGACCAGGGCTGGGATCACTTCCGCTACGATGGTAAACGGAGCCAGCTGTATCGGGTTGACGATGGCTGCGGTCCCGAGCACGAGCCCGAGGTTGAAAATGTTCGAGCCGATGATGTTACCCATCACCATGTCGCCCATTCCTCGAACAGCGGCTGCAATCGTCGATGCGAGCTCCGGGATCGACGTCCCCACGGCAACTGCCGTGGCTCCGATCACCTCCTCGGGTATGTTGAGCATTCGGGCCAGGTTGATTGCCGAGTCAACCAGCCATTGGGCTCCCACCACGAGAAGCACGAGGCCGAGAGCAATCCTTACCCAGTTCACATACATCCGTCCGCCAGGCCTGGGTTCCATCCTAGGCTCAAGCTTCGCATCGGGAAGCGTCACTTTGCCGCCCCATTTGTGCAGACGATACAGATACACGGCGAATCCGCCGAGCAAGAAGAGTCCGTCAACCCGGCCCAGTTCACCGTTCAACGAAAGGACAATCACGATGAGCAGGACGAGAACCAGCAGGGGAGCTTCGCGCTGAAGAAGTCGCTGATGCACAACGATGGGGCGTATCAGCGCGCCGATACCGACGATCAGGCCGACGTTTGCTACCGTGGAGCCCATGATGTTGCCGATCGCCAGGCCGCCTTTTCCCTGGAGCGAAGCCGCCGTCGACACGACCAGCTCCGGGGCAGACGTGCCGAACGCAACAATCGTCAGACCCACCATTAATGGACTCAAGCCATGACGGGAGGCGACACGGGAGGCCCCCGTGACGAGCCAGTCCGCACCCAGGGTCAGAGTCGTCAAACCAATGACGAACAACAGGATATGCGGTGTCACCCGAGAGTCATTCCCGGATCTCTCCGAAGTACTGCCAGGCCCCCTGAACGCATCTTCACCCGACCCCCCCCCTTACCCAGTCTTGCGCACTAAACGCACCCGGCGTTGTGGAGATTGATGTGGATAACTATCACAAGAGGACGCATTGCGCAAGCTGTTGTAAGCCAAGATGTTAGGTAATTAACCTAGTTTACTTTGGTTGCTCGCTGTTGTGCCGTCGCTTGTTTCTCCCCACCAGCTTGGAGGCCTCCATGAACCGATTGGCGAACCGATGGGCTGGTTTCCTGAGTTTCCGAGGCACTCATGTGCAACTGGCCGTCTACCTGGCCGCCTTCTTCGAGCTTGATTCGTCGACTCCTGATATCTCCCTGAACCCGGCAAGAGGCCAGGAGTTCGATTCGACTCTCGGCTGACACGCTTCCGTTCACCCTTCCTGCGATGATCGCGTCCTGGGTCGAGATATCACCCTTCACCATGCCATCTTTGCCCACGACCACACTTTTTGCTGCCCTGACGGATCCCTCGACCCGACCTTCGACCCGAATCGTTCCATCACTGGTGCAGTCACCAACAACTTTCATCCCGGGCCCAATGATTGACACAACATCCCCCAACTCCCGCGGTACATCAGCCTTATCCTTCGACATATTCTCACGTCCTCTCAATGTTTGGACTTGAGCGACTACAATCGCCCCGCCACGAACGGCAGCGGATCGACGGCTACCCCATCCTGTTCGATTTCGAGATGGAGATGTGGTGCGGTCGAGCGGCCGGTATTTCCGGACAACGCAATAACCTCACCGGTCTCCACCGAATCCCCTGGCTGCACAAACGTCCAGGAGTTGTGCGCATAAAGAGCGGTTAAGCCCGCATCGTGTTCGATCTTTACGAACTTCCCGTACTCTCGATCGTCGGCCGCTTCCAGCACGATCCCTGCTCCCGCAGAACGAACATAGGATCCCACCGGAACGGCTATGTCGAGACCGGAGTGAGATCCTTCGCCCGGCACGCTGTCACCAAACGACCGCGTGATGAACCCGGCTTCCACTAAGGGCCACACAGCAGGAATCGTACTGCTTGTCCGTGCCTGCCGCTCAGGATCGAGTCCTGACCGGACAGGAGGGAGCAATATATCGCGTGCGGAAGGCTCAACTTCGCCACCCATTACCTCGCGCAAGCGGCCGTACGAATACTCCAAATCCGCCAGTCTTGCCGCGAGAATGGCGATGCGTGCGTTTTCTTCAGTAAGCGAGTCAATATTTCCTTGCAGCGTCGCCAAGACCTCCGGCACGGTTCGGCTCACGCTCCAGCGACCCAGGCTGATCAGCCCCGTCGCCCCGAGTAGCAACGCAGCGACCAGACCTAGCAAGGCTCTGCGCTCCCGGACTTGATATCGCCTGGCGCTCGTGGCTCCCTCGCGCGTCAGTATGACAGACCAGCGTCGGCCAGCCATCCGTTCAGCCGCCGTCGAACAGTTCTGCTGCGTCGGCAGCAAGCAGACGTCGAAGCAGGCGTTCAAAGTCTTCCGCATCGTGGAACGGAATCCTGATCTCGCCCTTATTTCGTCCCGTGAGGCGAATTTCGACACCAGTGCCCAGGCTCCGGCCGAGTATTGTCGTCGCTCGCCGGACTACCGGGTTTTCCGCTCGCTTCCTTGGACCGGCCACCCCGTTCCCTGCATACGTTCTCCGGGTCGTTTTTCTGGCGCGGCGTTCTGCTTCACGAACCGAAAGGCCAAGCTTCACGATTTCGTTGGCCAACTTCATCCGACCTTGCTCATCGTCGATAACCAGCACCGCTCGAGCGTGGCCTGCTGTCAATTTGCCGGCAGATAGGAGATTTCGTACATGTGCTGGTAACGTGAGTAATCGTAACGTGTTAGCAATAGTCGACCTGTTGCGTCCGATGCGTTTGGCGACAGCCTGCTGAGTCAATCCAAATCCGTCGATCAGCTGTTGGAACGCCAGGGCTTCCTCGACCGGATTCAGGTTTTCACGCTGCAGATTCTCGACCAG
>Ga0114950_10001014_pt1 | contig 20716 bp, 15 predicted proteins | sample N075metaG_FD_83503 | JGI IMG/M metagenome (GOLD analysis project Ga0114950, IMG submission 83503) | Deep subsurface microbial communities from Kermadec Trench to uncover new lineages of life (NeLLi) - N075 metaG | ecosystem: Environmental > Aquatic > Marine > Ocean trench > Sediment | place... | reverse complement strand
GGTCCTCGAGCTCGATCTCGACGAGAACGACGTGGCCCGCCGCGCTCGCGATGTCCTCTTCGCGCGGCCGCCGGTCGCGGTCCAGCTTGATGCCGTAGACCACCGCGTCCCGGGGGATGGCCGTCAAGAAGATCCGCACGCCGTCGCGAAGTCGATCGCTGTCCTCGAGGATGGCCGTCGCCTGGCCTTGGAAGGTCCTTCGCGCGATCTCGACTTCGACCTCGACCGGGCCGTGCCTAAAATTCAGCCACCAGCGCGTCTCATGGCTCGAAAGCAAGCGCACGAGATTGCCCTCGCGCATGAAGCTCAGTGGCGTCGTGAACGCGCGGCCGGAACGGCGGCCCGTGTAGGAGAGCAGGCAGAGACTCGCACTGGCGAGCCCATGGAGCGGCGAACGCAATAGCGCGCGCATCGGCGGGTTGAGTGTGGCATAGAGGAGAGACTGGATCCGCATCAGGTGGGCCCTCCGGAGTGTCGTTGGCGTGTGCGCCCCGGTCGGCTCTCGGGTTATTCGGCACTGCGGTGGGTGAAGAGCATGAACGTGACGTTGTCTTCGCAGTCGGCCTCCGGATCCCAAATTCGGACGGATGTGAAGTCTTCTTCCTCGGAGTGGTAGTAGAAGGCGTTCAGGTCGAGCAGGTCGGCGAACGCAACCAGCGTCGAATGAGCCCACGAGGTCCACGCATGGTAGTTGAACAGCGTCTTGCTCTTGCGGCCGTTGGTGGCCTGAAGGCGGAACGAGAGTTGGTTCGTCAGTGGGTTCGGGTCCCCATCCTTCTCTCCGATGAGTTCACACTTGAAGCCCGCGTCTTCCTGTTCATCGCGGGTCAATTCGTCGGTATCACCCATATCCGAGACGAGGCAGATCTGGGGCGTTTCGAGCATCAGATAGTCGACGTGGTCGGTTGCGATCTTCATCAGTTTGAAAAGCTGTTTAGCAGTGAAGTAGTGGTGACTCTGTTTGCCGATATAGGCGAGGGATTCGCCCTTGCTCTTGGACTTCACGCCGTCCCAGACATCCGCTTCGAGGACATCGCCCAGGATATACTCCTTCGACACCTGGGGAAGCCAGTTCTGGGCGAGGACGAGATCGTGCGCCTCGGGATCGAGATCGATCATCAGGTATTGGAAATCCGGAAAACGGAAATGGCCCGAATAACAGAACTCCGCGGTTCCAGCCATCGGTTCGACGATCGTCTGGACGTTCTGACAGAGCTGGGTATCGATGAAATCGGCGACACCAAAGTCGAAGGTTCCCAATACGGAAGAATAGACCTTGTAGGGATCCAGAGCGTCGATTCCGCCACGCTGATAGTCGGAGATATAGTCGTAGTTCTCGACGAAGGGAGAGTCGTAGTTCTTCGTCCAGCCCTGTTCGCTGAAGTCGTGGAAACCCGAGCGGGCGATGGACTGCCAGAGTTCGAGGCGTTGTTTGCGCCCGCTGGGTTTCTTGCAGGCGTTCCTGAATCCACGCAGGATGCAGGAGTGAAGCCGCGCCAGGACGCGGCTCCGCTCATCCGGCGTCATCTTGTCGAGCTGGCATGTTCCCTGGAGCCGGATCCAATCGGGTTTGGTGAGCTCGCCCGTCTCGATTCGAGTGAGGAGCTTGTCCAGATCCGCGGGAGTCTTTGCGATCTTCAATGTTTCGGCGTACTGCATGCTCTTTAGGCTCGGCTTTCCGGTCGTTCGGGAGGGTGTTTTTCAGCGTCCTGGGAGACTTCGAAGGATTCGGGGAATTGGGTAGGGATCTTGAGCGAAGGCTCAGGAGGACGATTTTTCCAGCTCGAGATAGTTGGTGAGGGAGCGATGAACCTGCCGCGCTCGATCCCCGCGCCAGCCCTGCAGCGCCGTGAGAACGAAATAGGCCTGTTGCTTGATCACGTCGGGTCCGCCCTGCTTGATCGAATCGAGTGCACGCTCCGCCGCGGCGACGACGACGCCACTGGGGCAGGAGCGCGTGACATAGGTGATTGCTTCGATCACGCCTAGATCACGTTCGTAGTTCGGGCTTGCTTCGGGTGATTCATCCCCCATGAACGGGACGATATCGCATCCCCGTGCGACATTCCGGGTGGAAGCCAATTCCAGAGCTTCGAAAGGGGAGCGATCCAGATGAATCAGAATCAAGAGCCTGAACAGAACGGGGCCGAGGGATGTTGCTCGGCGAGGCGCACGCGGCGCTTGCACGCGGTGTTGACCCTGGGCCTCGTGGGAATTTTGGGAGCCTTCTCGGCCTCGGCGCAACAGGACTTCTCGAAGGTGGAGATCACGACGACCGAGCTCGGGGATGGGCTCGCCATGCTTCAAGGGGCCGGTGGGAATATCGGCGTGTCCGTCGGTTCGGACGGCGTCTTCTTGATCGATGATCAGTTCGCGCCGCTCACGGACAAGATTCGTGCAGCGCTCCAGAAGCTTTCGAAAGACCCGATCCGCCTGCTGCTCAATACGCATTGGCACGGAGACCACACCGGCGGGAACGAGAATCTCGGTCGCGGTGGGGTGCTGATCATGGCCCACCATCAGGTCCGAGTCCGACTTAGCAGCGATCAGGTGATGGCTGCAGCCGACCGGGCGATCCCGGCCTCGCCCGCGATCGCCTGGCCGGTCGTGACCTTCGAGGAGGGGCTGACGCTCCACCTGAACGGACAAACGATCGAGGTACTGCACGTCGATCCGGCGCATACCGATGGCGATTCGATCGTCCGCTTCGTCGAAGCCGACGTGCTCCACCTCGGCGATACCTTCTTCGCGGGTCTCTACCCCTTCTTCGACAGCTCGAGCGGCGGTCGAATCGACGGCATGATCGCCGCCGCCGATCGTGGCCTCGCACTCGCGGGACCCGCGACTCGGATCATTCCGGGTCATGGCCCGCTCTCGAACGCGAAGGATCTGAGGCGCAGCCGCGACATGCTGATCTCGGTACGCGATCGCGTTCGCAATTTGATTGCGCAGGGGCTCGATCGGCAGGCTGTGATCCGAGCGCGGCCCAGCCAGGAGTTCGATGCGACCTACGGAGGAGGATTCATGACGCCGGATCGCTTCGTTGGGATCGTCTACGACAGCCTGAGCGCCGAGAGGTAGAATTTTATCCCCTAGGGTGAAGGCCGAGGAAGTGAATGGCCTAAATCGAGGGGTATTTGTCATTGAAGACAAACCGCTGCCGGGCGATCCTGCGGTCATGGATTTCTTACCCGAGAGCACAACCCCTCGCGCGCCCCAGGCCCCCCACGATTCGTCTAGCGAAATGCGCCGGGTCGTCATGCTGACGTATCCCGGGATCCAGCTCCTGGATGTGACGGGCCCGCTCGAAGTCCTCGCGGCGGCCAGCGAGGCGGTGGCGCTGCGCGGATCGGGGCGTGGCTACGTCCTCGAAATCGTGGGTCCCGAGCCGGGACTCGTCAGGGCCTCCTCCGGGCTGAGGATCGGAGTCGACCGGGTCTACGAGGATCTTCCCGAGCAGATCGACACGCTGATCGTGGCCGGTGGAATTGGCGTGGCGGCTGCGCTCCGTGCGCCCCGGGTTCGCGAATGCGTGCGCGTTGCGGCGGCTCGCTCGAGGCGGGTCTGTTCGGTGTGCACCGGTGCGTTTCTGCTCGCCGCCGAGGGGTTGCTCGACGGGCGCCGGGCGACGACCCATTGGAATTCCGTGGAGGCGTTCGCGCGGCGCTTTCCCGAGGTCGAGGTCGACCCGGATGCGATCTACGTACGCGACGGTGAGGTCTGGACTTCCGCGGGGGTGACGGCCGGACTGGACCTCGCGTTGGCGCTCGTCGAGGACGACCTGGATCGCTCGCTGGCGCTCGAGGTCTCACGTCGCATGGTCTTCTTCTTGAAACGGCCGGGGGGCCAGTCCCAGTTTTCAGCACTCTTGGCGGGGCAGTTCGCCGATCGGGATCCGCTGCGCGATCTGCAGGCCTGGGTGGTCGAGCATCCCGAGGTCGCGCACACGGTCGAGGCATTGGCCTCGCGAGTGGCGATGAGCCCGCGTCACTTTTCACGGGTGTTTTCCGATCAGGTCGGCCAATCGCCCGCGCGCTATGTCGAGCGGGTGCGGGTCGAGGCGGCGCGGCGCCGACTCGAAGAGTCCCTCCAAACGGTAGACGAAGTCGCGAGCGAAGTGGGCTTCGGGAGTTCGGAAACGATGCGGAGAGCCTTTGTGCGTCAGATTGGCGTCGGGCCTTCTTTGTATCGAGCGCGTTTTATCGGGCCGAGTGATCCACGTCCGGAAGCCTGAGCCCGAAAGGAGAAATGAGCATGCCGGAACCGCAAGACCCGGGGACCTTTACGATCGGAATCGTGCTCTTCGAGAGCGCCGAAGAGCTCGATTGGGTGGGTCCCTTCGAAGTGTTCACGATGGCGCGCGAGGTTTCGGGCGGGCAGGGGCCGGCTTCGGCGATCCGGGTGGTGCTCGTGAATGAGGAGGGCGGCGTCGTGACCGGAGCCAAGGGGTTGCGGAACGAGGTCGACGCGTCCTTTGCGGATGCGCCCCGATTCGATGTGCTCTTGATTCCGGGCGGGATCGGCACGCGCAGGGAGATGACGAATCCCCGGATGCTCGAGTTCCTGGCCGAGAAGGCGAGCGAGTGTGAGTGGGTCACGAGCGTGTGTACGGGCTCGGGTGTTCTCGAGGCGGCGGGGCTCACGCAGGGCAAACGGATCACGACTCATTGGGGATACCTGCCGACCCTGCGTGAGAATGCCGGCGGCGAGACGACGATCCTCGAAAACGTTCGTTATGTCCGCGATGGCCGGCTGTTGACGGCCGCGGGCGTTTCAGCCGGGATCGACATGGCGCTCTGGCTGGTCGGGGAACTCTTCGGAGTCGCTCACGCGCGGCTGACCCAGAGGGCGATGGAATACGATCCCGCGCCGCCCTACGCCGCGGAAGTCTGATCGGCTTTTCGGGCGGCGATGGCCGCGCGGATCCGCGCGGCCTCGTGGCCGTCGAGAGAAAAGCGCGAGAAGAGGAACATGCCGATCAAGATGCAGACGAAGGGCGCGCCGCCGGTCATTCCCTTGATCGTCCAGCTCACGGTTTCAGACTGTTCCACGTTCGGAATGAAGCCCGACGCCTGTAGGGCCCAGCCGGAAATAGCGATCATCAATCCCGTTCCGAATTTTGCCGCGAGATTCCAGGCGGCCAGATAGGACCCCTCCTTGCGTTCGCCGGTCAAATACTCGTCGTAGTCGATCACGTCGCCCTTGATCGCGTAGCCCAGGGTCTGTCCGCAGGCGGTTGCGAAGCCGTTGATGATCGAGCTGAGGATCATGAGTCCGATCCGGCCCTCGTCCTGGAAGATGATCAAGCCGTAGCCGATCGCCTGAAGGCCCATCGCAAAGCGCCAGAGCTTGTGTCGCTCGTATCGCTTGCCCAGCCAGACCCAGAGGGGAATCGAGAGGAATGCCGGCGCCGTGTAGAAGAGGAAGACGATCCCGATATAGTCCGCGGCCTTGATCACGTATTTGAGGAGATAGGGCGTCATCGCGCTCGTCGCACCGATCCCGAAGACCTCGATGAAATAGACGAAGAGCAGCAGCCGCGCATGGGGATTGCGAATGACGTCGCGCACCGCCGCGAGCGGACTCTTGGCGCCTCGGCCGACATAGTCGGATCGTTCCGTAGGAAGCCAGAAGGTGCAGAAGAGGATCGAAAGGCCGAGTAGGATCGCGACCGAAGTCGAGATCAGGGTCGCGTTTTCCCGAGCCGATGGATTGCCGATGATCATCGGAGTGGCGATGATGAATGCGCCTAGCATTCCGAGCGTCAGCGTGATCTGGCGGCCCGCGAAGACGCGTGAACGCTCATGGGGCGACGGGCTGAGTTCGAGGCCGAGCGCCATCTGCGGAATCGAGTAGAGGGTGAAGGCCGTGTAGAAACCGACGACCGAGACGATCACCCAGAGCAGGAGACCACGTCCGTCGAGACCGGCGGGCGGCGACCAGAGCATGATCGTCATCGCGACGATTGGCAGGATCGACGCGTACATCCACGGTTTGCGACGGCCGAAGCGTGAGCGCGTGCGATCGCTCCAGTAGCCGATCAACGGATCCGAAATGGCATCCCAGAGCTTCGAGCCGAAAAAGATCGTGCCGATGACACCCGGCGCGATCATCAGCACGTCCGTCGCGAAATTCATGTACACGACGGTGACCATCATGTAGAGGAGATAGGTGGGCGCCAGGGGGACTGCGTAGTTGACGAGCGTCGGCCAGCGGATGCGCTCGGACGCGGCGAGCGGCGCACCGATGGGAGGCGGCGCACCGATGGGAGGCGGCGCACCGATGGGAGGAGCCGCACCGAATTGACGAGAAGCGCTAGTGGGATCAGGCGTCCCGGCGCGGTCGCGAGATGGACTGCTTTCGGAGGAAGGCGCTGCGGGATCGGACAAGCGGTCTCCGGGCTGGCGAGTATCCGACGCTATCACGCTCGACGAGGCCCGCTCGCGTAGAATGCAGGCCCTCCCGGGCGGCCTGCGGGGCGGGTCGCGGCGTCTCGTCAGTCGAGGCCGAGCTGGGGCAGGCTGCCCTCTGCGATCATCGTGAGACTGCCCGTTCCCTCGCCGTCGATCCCCCCACCCCGAATCACCACGCGGACCGGTTGGATGCGGTGGATTGGCCTTGCGACTTCGCCGCCGCGAATCACATCGCTCGGATGCGACACGTCCCAGACGTCGTGTTCGAGGTGTGCGTCCCCACGCCACACGCCGAGTCCACGGCCATCGTCGTATCCGCCATAGCCGAGGCCCTGCATGTCCACCGCCGAGCCGAGCGCCGTCGCCTCGATGACGACCTCGCGTTCTGCTTTCCCGCCGCCCGAAAGCAGGGCTTCATAGCTGACCTTGCGGAAGCGCCTTGGGCTCTGGAGGTCGAAGAACTCGATGGCGAGCGATGCGCGCGAGGCCAGATTGAGATGCAGCGGGGCGGCTTCGGGATCATCCCGGCGAGTCAGCTCGCAGGTGAAATAATCCGGGCGACCCGCGAATTGTGCGAGCTGGAGATGTCCACCGAAATCCGCGGTCGAGAAGAAGAGGAAGGAGAAAAGGCTGCCCGCGCTCGGCGGCGGGGCAGGCCCGGTCTCGGGCTCCTCGATACCCATGCGTTCACGGACACCCCAGGAGTGATCGCGGGTGGCCCACCAGCGATCGAGCTCCACGCGTTCGCCCGCCAGTTCGATCCAGCCGCTGCACTCGCCGATCTGATCGAAGCGACGTGAGTCTTCGACGATCCGGCCCCGCACGCGCGTGAAGCGAGGGATTTCTTCTTGCGCCGGAAGGATCGACTTCCATTCGAGCTCGGCGGAAATTTCATGGGCACCAAGCGTTACGAACAGGCGTGCGCGATGCAGCGGTTCGATCATTTCGACGCGCATCGGTCCACAGGCGGTTTCGAAGCGCGGGCGAAGCGAGCGCGATACGCGAAGATTGTGCTGGCTGCCATTCCGGATCGCGACGAAGCCTGCGTCCATCACGTTCATGTTCGCGTAGGCGCCGAGCGTGAACTGGAGGGTGCCCGAACCCGTCGGATCGCTTGCCGCGAACCAGAAGCGGTCGAAGAAGCGCGGGTCGCTCGGACCGACGTGATCGAAGGTGGTCGGCAGCTGGTGCCAGAGCGTGTCATCCATCGGGGTCAGCATGGTCGGTCTCGATTCTACGCCTCGTCCGCCTCGTCCGCCGGTTGCGGGCTGCTCGCGTAGCGCGGTCGACGGATCCTCACATCGAATATACTCGGGTCGTGACGGAAACGAGCGAACTTCGTCCGGCTCTAGTGAGCTGGCTTCGATCCCAGATCGCCGACGCGACCGATGTCCGGGTGAGCGAGCTCCGCAAGCCCGGTGCGGGGGAGTCGAGCGACACGCAGCTCTGCGAGATCGACATCGAACGTGGCGCCTCCGTGGAACGGATCGACGCGGTCCTACGATGTGCGCCTCGAGAAGAAGGGCCTTTTCCGGAGTACGACCTCGGGTTGCAAGCGCATGTGATGCGGGCCGTTGGGCGGACGGGGGCCCTTCCCGTCCCCGAAGTCCTGTGGCTCGAAGAGGACCCAACGGTGTTGGGCGTTCCCTTTCTCATCATGCGGGCCGTCGCGGGGGAGGCCCCGCTCGACCGGCCTTCGTATCAAGCCGAAGGCTTCTATCACGACGGCACGCGTGAAATGCGTGAGCACATGTGGTCGGTGACGATCGACGCGGTGGCCCGACTGCATGCGCTCGACTGGCGCGAACTGGGCGGGGGGATCGTCCCTGGCTCACGCGCCGGCGAGGACCCGTCGCGGGTCTCGCTCGACTACTGGACCGCTTATCTGCGCGATTTTCTGAAGGACGATCCCGGCGAATCTGTCGCGGTCTTCGATGAAGCGCACGCGTACCTCGTGAGCGAGCGCCCGACGTCGACGCGCCTTTCGCTTTGCTGGGGTGACGCCAAGCTCGGGAATGTGCTCTACGCGCCGAAGACCCGGGACGTTGCGGCGGTCATCGACTGGGAGATGGCCACCCTCGGTGATCCCGAGGCGGACCTCGCATCCCTACACCTCTCGGACCTGCGCGCGCGAGACGTCGCGGGCGGAGTGCTGTCCGGCACGCCGACCGCCGAAGAACTCGTTGCGCTCTACGAAAAAGCGAGCGGCACGCCGGTCGCAAATTTCCACTACAACCTGGTCTTCGCGACGTTCTGGCGGGGCGCGGTCCAGCTCGCGGTCATGCGTCAGCTGCGTCGACGCGGCATGTCGATCGAGGACGCGATGTTCCACGACAATTTTCCCATGAATCATCTGAGGAAGCTGCTCGGGTTGGCGGGACCGAAAAACGACTGAGCGTTCAGCCCTGGGGTTTTCGGAATCGAAGCGTCATCCGGTCGCTTTCACCGATCGCCAGATACTTTTCTCGATTCACGTCCTCGAGACTGAGCGTTGGGGGCAGCGTCCAGACGCCGCCCTCGTAGTTGGCCATATCCTTCGGATTCGCGTTGATCTCGGAGCGGGCTTCGAGCACGAAGCCCGCGGCGGTCGCGAGTTCGATGACCTGCTCTTCCGGCACGTAACCCGAGAAGATCGACGTGTCGGTCTCCTCGCCTGCGCGGTGTTGAACGACGCCGAGTACGCCGCCTGGCTTGAGAACTTCGAAGAACGCCGCATAGACCGATTCGATCCCACCGTCGCGGATCCAGCCGTGGTTGCTGCGGAAGGTGAGAACCATGTCCGCCGAGCCGGGCTCCCCGAGGTCGATTGAATCGGGTGCGGTCAGACTGACGATACTCGCGGGACCGAAGACGTCCGCCTCGTTCGCGAAACGATCGACCATGTAATTGTGTCCCCGCAGTCGATATTCCGACGGGTCCGGAAGGCTCACGTCGTAGTTGGCCGCGATGTATTGGCCGTTGTCGCGCAGCACGGGCGCGAGGATCTCCGTGTACCAGAGGCCGCCGGGCAGGGCCTCGATCACGACCATGTCCGACCGCAGGCCGAAAAAGGACAGTGTCTCGACGGGGTGTCGGTAGGCGTTGCGAGCGATGTTCTTCTCGCTTCGGTGGCTGCCGACCGAGGCCTTGGTGATTGCGGCTTGGGTCTCCGCATCGGTTCCGGTCTGCCCATCCGTTCCGAGGTGATTGCAACCGGTTGCTACGAGCGCGGCCGTGAGCAGCGCGATCAAGGCGAGACGATTCATCGGGATTCCCTTCCTCGTGTCAAACATCATGTCGAACGCCATGTCCTAAAAGGTGTAGAGCGGGCTTCGCTCCGGGTGGACGTTCGCGGATGATGGGGGAGTCTGCCAGATCAGTACCCGAGATTCGATGCCAGCCAGCGCTCCGTGTCTTCCGGGCTGAGTCCGATGCGTGTGGCGTAGTCCTCGATCTGGTCCCGCCCGAGCCGACCGACCGTGAAGTAGCGCGCGTCGGGATGGCCAAAGTAGAGGCCGGACACGCTCGCTGCGGGGGTCATGGCGCAATTCTCGGTCAGATTGATGCCCACCGCCGGCGCATCGAGCAGCTGAAAGAGCGTCCGCTTCGGCAGATGATCCGGGCAGGCCGGGTAGCCGAAGGCCGGCCGGATGCCGCGATATCGCTCGGCGATCAGATCGTCGTTCGTAAGATCTTCGTTGGCGCCGTAGCCCCAGTCCCGTCGCGCACGCGCGTGAAGGAACTCCGCGAAGGCTTCCGCGAGGCGGTCGGCGAGGGCCTTGACCATGATCGAGCGGTAGTCGTCGAGATCCTTTTGAAAGCCCGTGGCCAGATCGTCGGTCTCGATTCCGCTCGTCAGGGCGAAGGCGCCGACATAGTCGGGCACGCCCGCGTCGCGCGAGGCGACGAAGTCGGCGAGCGAACGATTCGGCTTTTCGTTGGCGAGGACCGACTGCTGTCGGAGCATGGGGAAACGCGCGACCTCTCCGACGAGCTCGTCGTCGGCGAAGAGGACGATATCGTCGACCTCGCGTCGCGCCGGCCAGAATCCGTAGACTGCGCGTGGGTTGAGCAATTTCTTCTCGATGATCTCGTCGAGGAGTTCGCGGCCGTTCTGGTAGAGCTCTCGTGCCGCCTCTCCCTGCCTCGGATCGTCGAGAATCTTCGGGTATTTACCCTTGAGGTCCCAGGCCGAGAAGAAGAACGTCCAATCGATGAAGGGGGCGAGGTCGGCGGCGGTCACGTCGTCGACCACCCGGCGTCCGAGGAACGAGGGCTTCGCCGTATTCGCAGCCGAGAAGTCGAGTGCCGCGGCGTTTGCGCGAGCGTCCGCAAGCGAGAGCAGGGGCTTCTCCTTGCGACCTTCGTAGACCGCGCGAAGCTTCTCCTGTTCGTCGCGATTCGCGGCGGCGAGAGCGTCCCGTCGCTTCTCCGACAGGAGATCGGAGACGACGTTCACCGAGCGCGACGCGTCGAGGACGTGGACCACTGGCTGCGCGTAGTGCGGCGCAATCTTGACCGCCGTGTGCTGGCGGCTGGTCGTCGCGCCGCCGATCAGCAGCGGGATCGTCATCCCGCGTCGCTCCATCTCCTTCGCGACCGTCGCCATCTCGTCGAGAGACGGTGTGATCAGACCGGACAGACCGACCATGTGGGCGTTTTCCTTGATCGCGCGATCGAGGATCTTGTCCGTCGGGACCATGACGCCGAGATCGATGACTTCGTAGTTGTTACAGCCGAGGACGACGCCGACGATATTCTTGCCGATGTCGTGCACGTCGCCCTTGACCGTCGCCATCACGATCTTGCCCTGGGTCGAGCCCGCGGCCTTCTCGGCTTCGAGATAGGGCTCGAGATAGGCGACTGCCTTCTTCATGGAACGCGCGCTCTTCACGACCTGGGGCAGGAACATTTTTCCGGCGCCGAAGAGGTCGCCGACGATGCGCATGCCGTCCATCAGCGGACCTTCGATCACCTCGATCGGCTTGCCGAGCTTTTGGCGTGCTTCTTCGGTGTCGTCATCGATGAAGTCGACGATTCCGTGGACGAGGGCGTAGGACAGGCGTTTCTCGACCGTGGCCTCTCGCCAGGAGAGGTCGATCTCGCGCTTCTTGCCCCCCCCAGTCACGTTTTCCGCGAACTGGACCATCCGCTCCGTCGCGTCCTCGCGGCGGTTGAAGACGATGTCCTCAACGTGTTCGAGCAGATCCTTCGGAATGTCCTCGTAGAGTTCGAGTTGGCCGGCGTTGACGATGCCCATGTCCATGCCGGCCTGGCTCGCGTGGTAGAGGAAGACCGAGTGGATCGCTTCGCGAACGCGGTTGTTGCCGCGGAACGAAAACGACAGGTTCGAGACCCCGCCGGAGATGTGGACGCCGGGGCATCGCTCTTTGATCAGGGAGGCGGCCTCGATGTAGTTCTTGGCGTAGTTGGCGTGTTCTTCGATGCCCGTGGCGATCGCGAGGATATTCGGATCGAAGATGATGTCCTCGGGCGGGAAATGGACGTCCTCGACGAGCAGTTTGTACGAGCGTTCGCAGATCTGGACCTTGCGTTCGGTCGTGTCGGCCTGGCCCTCCTGGTCGAAGGCCATCACGACGACGCCCGCGCCGAAGCGACGAACCATGCGTGCCTTCGCGAGAAAATCCTCTTCGCCCTCCTTGAGCGAGATCGAGTTCACGACGGCCTTGCCCTGCACGCAGCGAAGTCCAGCTTCGAGCACGCTCCACTTGGAGCTGTCGATCATGATCGGGATTCGGGAGATCTCGGGCTCGGTCGCGATCAGGTTGAGGAAGCGTGTCATCGCCGCCTCGCTGTCGAGCATGCCCTCGTCCATGTTGACGTCGAGTAGATTGGCGCCGCCGCGCACCTGATCGAGGGCAACTTCGAGCGCCTTGTCGTAGTCGTCGGCCTCGATCAGCTTCCGGAATCGGGCGGAGCCCGTGACATTCGTTCGCTCGCCGATCATCTGGAAATTCGAGTCGGAGCGAATCACGAGGGTTTCGAGACCGGAGTAGTAGGTCACGCCGTCTTCGAGTGACGGAATCGGACGGGGAGCGACGCCCTCGACCGCTTCGGCGATGGCTCGGATATGGGGCGGCGTCGTGCCGCAGCAGCCGCCGACGATGTTGACGAGACCGCTCGTCGCGAATTCGCCGAGGAGTCGACCGGTGGTTGCGGGCTCTTCCTCGTATTCGCCGAAGGCGTTCGGGAGCCCTGCGTTCGGATAGCTCGAGACGAGACAGTTCGCGATTTTGGCGAGCTCGGCGACGTGCGGGCGCATGTCCGTCGCACCGAGGGAACAGTTCACGCCGACCGAGAGGGGATTTGCGTGCGAGACCGAGCGCCAGAAAGCGTCGACCGTCTGGCCCGAGAGGGTGCGCGCGCTGGCATCGGTGATCGCGACGGAGATCATGATCGGCAGGCGAATTCCGGTTGCTTCGAAGACCTCGTCGATCGCAACCAGTGCGGCCTTCGCATTCAGGGTGTCGAAGATCGTCTCCACGAGAAGCAGATCGACGTCACCCTCGATCAGGGCTTCGACCTGTTCGACGTAGGCCTCTCGCAACTGGTCGAAGGTCAGGCTGCGGGCTGCCGGATCATTCACGTCCGGCGAAATCGACAACGTCTTGGGGGTCGGGCCGAGGGCGCCGGCGACGAAGCGGGGCTTCGACGGATCCCGGGCGGTCCACTCGGCAGCGGCTTCCACCGCGATCGTCGCGGACGCGAGGTTGAGATCGCGAACGGTATGTTCGAGGGCGTAATCGGCCTGGGAGATCGAGTTTGAGCCAAACGTGTTCGTCTCGACGATATCCGCACCGGCCGCGAAGAAATCGTCGTGAATCTTCCGAATGACATCGGGTCGGGTGAGCGAGAGCAACTCGTTGTCGCCCTTCAATTCGCTCGCGTGGTCGGAAAAATGGTCGCCCCGGAAATCGGCTTCCTCGAGACCAAATCCCTGAATCATCGATCCCATCGCGCCATCGAGAACCAGGATGCGGCGCGCAAGCTGGCGATTGAGTTCGGCGATTCGTTCCGGGCGGGGAGGGCGGCTCGACAAATTGGACTCCGGTCTCGAACTTCTAACGGGGCGGGGATCGAAGCGCGAAAGGATAACATCAGTATATCTGCATATCCAGATGTAATGTTGAGGATTTTATTTCCCGAGGGGCCAGAGCGACCCGGCGCGGAAGCCCCCGGGTTTGCCGTGTGACTCGACTCGGGAAAGGCTCGAGCCAGGCCAACGCGCCGGCGGGCTAGACTGCATCCGACTCAATCGTACATGCAGGAGTTCCATGCAACCGCTCTTTTCAGCAGATTCCCACATCAATGAGATTGAAGATTGTTATGCGGACATCGACCCGGCGTTTCGGGATCGCCGGCCGCGCGCCCGTTACGACCCTGTCGACGGCGCCCAGTTGATCGTCCCTGGACTCGGGTTCGATATTCCCTCCGGCAAACTCAGTCGCGCGGGCATCGCATGCGAGAACTGGGGCCAACCGCAGCGCTGGGAAGAACTCCCTCCGGCGGGCTACGAACCCAAGGCGCGACTCTTGATCCAGGACGAAGAAGGCATCACCGGCGAAGTGCTCTACCCGAGCGCGGGAATGGTGATATGCCACCACCCGGACGTCGACTACAAAAAGGCCTGCTTCGAGGCCTATAATCGCTGGCTCACGGAATTCTGTGAGACGGATCCAAAGCGCCTCATCGGGATCGGAATGGCCGCGATCCGCACGCCAGAGGACGGCGTGAGAGAACTCGAGGAAATCAAACGCGCCGGATTCAAGGGCGCGATGCTGTGTGGGGACCCGGTATTCGAGGATTACGACCATCCCAGTTATGACCCCGTCTGGGAGGCGGCGATCGGCCTCGGCCTGCCGATCAACTTCCATATCCTGACCGGCAAGGAGTCCTTCGGCATGGCGGTTCGTGGGCCCCAGGTCATCCAGCAGATCGTGACTATCCGTGGCAACCAGAACATCATCATGATGATGGTGCTAGGCGGCGTCTTCGAGCGACATCCTGATCTGCGCGTGATCATGGTCGAGAATGATGCCGGTTGGCTCCCGCATTTCTGTTTCCGGATGGACCATGCCTGGGAAAGGCATCGCTGGTCGATGGAAGTCGGTGAACTCGAGCGCCGGCCCTCCGAATATGTGAACGAATGCGTCTATGCGACGTTCCAGGATGACTGGAGCTTTCGGTACGTCGTCGATGCGGTGAATATCGAGCGCATCATGTGGGCCACCGATTATCCCCATGGCGACGGGACCTATCCTCATTCGCGCGATGTCGCCGACGAGGTGACCGAGGGGATGACGGCGGAGCAGAAGCACGCGATCGTGTATGGGAATGCGGCGGCGCTCTACGGGTTTTGATTCGCGCTATCCGACCCGGCCGCAGCCGATCCGCGCGCGCCACCCGCCCGTGAGGCCGGCCGTTCTCGGAGGGTTCGGCTTCGAGTACCCCGGGGGAGAGGGCCGGTCGATCGCTCCATAAAATCGCTGGCCCGGTTGATTTCGAGCCGCTCGTGAACATCCTTCGCGCTCCCCGCGCCGGCGCGGGGCCTCGATCCACATTCGATTGCACGCGACTTCGCGCGACGTGCGCCCAGTAGGGAGATTTCTCGATGGAAACCCACGCCTTTCAGACCGAGACCCAGAAGCTGCTCGACCTGATGATCCACTCCCTCTACACCCACAAGGAGGTCTTCCTTCGCGAACTGATCTCGAACAGTTCGGACGCCCTCGATCGGCGTCGATTCGCTGCGATTTCGGATTCGGCGCTCCAGGTGGAGGGTGAGCTCGAGATCCAGTTGGTCGCGAATCGCGTCGAGCGCACCCTCACGGTCGCAGACAATGGAATCGGCATGAATCGCGAGGAGCTCGTCGAGCATCTCGGGACCATCGCCCGCTCGGGCACCCTCGAATTCCTGAAGGGCGCGGATCAGACGAGCGACGCCGCGCCGGATCTGATCGGTCAATTCGGGGTCGGTTTCTACGCGAGCTTCATGGTCTCGGTCGAGGTCGAGGTCATCAGTCGGCGGGCGGGTGAGGACAAGGCGACGCGCTGGGTCTCGCAAGGGGCGGGCGAGTACAGCCTCGAGGACGCGAGTCGTGACGAGGCGGGTACGACGGTCCGACTCTCGCTCAAGCAGGTCGACGGCGAGGACGGGGTTTCGGATTTCAGTGACGAATGGGTGCTTCGCCAGATCATCAAGAAGTACTCGGATTTCGTCCGCTATCCGATCCGGCTCACCGTCATTGAAGAGACGCCTGCAACCAAGGAGCCAGGCAGCGACAGCGAAGGAGCTGACGGGGACGACGCGGTCGAACTCACGCCCGGCACGCCGACCGAGCGAGTGGTCGAAGAGCCGCTCAACTCGATGAAGGCGATCTGGACGCGTCCCGAGAGCGAGGTCGAGAAGGCCGATTTCGACGAGTTCTACAAGCATATCACCCACGACTTCCAGGACCCGATCCTTCGGGTCAGCACTTCGATCGAGGGCACCTTCGAGGCCCGCGCGCTTCTCTACGTGCCGAGCAAGGCCCCCTTCGATCTCTACCACCGCGAGCGGCTGCATAACGGTGTTCAGCTCTACGTGCGCCGCGTGTTCATCATGGACGAATGCCGCGAGCTCTTGCCCGAATGGCTGCGCTTCGTGCGCGGCGTCGTCGATGCCGAAGATCTACCGCTCAATGTGTCGAGGGAGATGCTTCAACAAGACCGCCAGATCCGGACGATCCGGAAGCATCTGGTGAAGAAGGTGGCGGACAGTCTGAAGAGTTTGGCGAAGGACGAGCCCGAGGAGTACCGAAAATTCTGGGCCGAGTTCGGGCCGGTCGTGAAGGAAGGACTCCTCGACCTCGAGGAGAAACGCGACCGGATCTTCGATCTCGTTCTGGCACCCTCCTCCGAGAACGAGACGGATCTCGTTTCCCTCACCGACTATGTCGAGCGAATGCCCGAGGACCAGGACGCGATCTACTACATCGCGGGGCCCAAGCTCGACGTCCTGCGCCGCTCGCCCCATCTCGAGGCGTTCAAGGAGAAGGGGATCGAGGTTCTCTTCCTGACGGACCCCGTCGACGAGGTCTGGTCCGGACAGGGTCCCGTCACCTACAAGGACAAGCCCTTCAAGAGTATCGGCCACGGCGAAGTCGAACTCGGGACCGACGAGGATAAGGAAAAGGCCAAGGAAGACCTCGAAAAGCAGGAGGAGAGCTTCGGCGATCTCCTGCAGGCGCTCAAGGCTGCGGTCGAGGACGAGGTCAAGGAGGTCCGGCTCTCGAGTCGACTCAAGAGTTCAGCGTCGTGCCTGGTTCTTGCGGAGGGCGATCTCTCGCCGCAGCTCGAAGCCATGTTGCGCCAGGCTGGCCAGGAAATTCCCGACCGCAAGCCGATCCTCGAGCTGAACCCGAGTCACACCGTGGTCGAGCGGCTGGCAAAGCGCTTCGAGGAGAATCCGACGGATGCGCGAATTGGGGATTCTGCGAAACTACTGTTAGGTCAGGCGATTCTCGCCGAGGGCGGACAGCTCGAGGATCCATCGGGATTCGCAGATCTTGTGAACAAGCTGATGGAGGAGACCCTCTAGCTCGGCATCGAAGAATTTCGAATGCACCCTACTGGATCGGATGTGCCTAACGCATTCCCATCCCGAGGTATTCCTCTGGCCGGTTTGCAGGCTCTTGGCGGAGGCTTTCTCTCGAGGGTCCGATGCGATTGGCCAGCTTCCTCATCTCCTCGCGGTCGAAGTCGTAGAAATCGAGCGCGTTCTCGCCAAGAATGCGCGCGGTTTCTTGCTGGGGAATGCCGTGGAAGGCGTGTTGGAGGCAGGCGTTGGTGTAGGGCCAGGTTCCTTCGGGATGGGGGTAGTCTGAACCCCAGAGCAGGTTCGTGATGCCGATCTGCTCGCGCATTTCGACTTCGCCGCGCGAGATGAAGGTGGCCGTGATCGCACAATTCGTTCGCCAGTAATCGCTCGGGCGTCGCGTGATCCGGTCGCGAAGCGCCTTCGAATTCCACATGTCGTACATCTCGTCGAGGCGCATCAGTTCCTGGGGCACCCAATGGGCAAGAGCCTCGGCGAAGATGAGCTTGAGCTTCGGGTGACGATCGAAGACGCCGCCCCAGATGAAGAACCAGAGGGGCCGTCGGTCGAAGAAGGTCGACTCCGTAAAGTGGAAGAAGGACGCGAGCGGCTCCTGGGAGCCGTAGACGTCGGGGCCATCCGGGGCCCGGGCGTTGCCGCCGTGAACGCTGATCGGGAGGTCGAGGTCCGAGGCGACGGCCCAGAGCTCGTCGTAGTAGGGCGCGTGGTAGCCCGGGAGCCCCGCTTCGAGTGGCGGGATGAGCAGGCCACCGCGCAGGCCCGATTCGCGAGCGCGCCGGGTTTCTTCGATCAGAGCAGGGATGTCGTGGCCGGCCGGAAGCAGGATCACACCGCCACGCCGAACGGGGTTTTCGTTGCAGAACTCCGCCAGCCAGCGGTTGTAGGCACGAGCGCCGGCGAGTTGGAGTTCGAAGGGCCAGGGCTTGCCGCCGAAAATCTGGCCTTTGCTCTCCATGATGTCGGTAAAGGGCGGTTGATTTTCGACGAACCCGTCCCCGTAGAGGATCTCGGCGGCGATGCCCTCCTCGTCGAGATACTGATCGCGAACCTTGGAGTCGAAGAGGCCGGAGGTCGCCTGCAATGCGCGTGCGGAAAATGCCTCGGCCAGCTCCGGTGTCCCCCCGGTCGCCAGCATGAAGCCCTTCAAGAATGAGGCCAACGCATCGAGGTCGCCCGCGGCGGCCGCTTCCGCCATCGGCGCGCTCGGTCGCGCTCGCCAATAGCGATCGAAATCATCTCGATATTCTGGGTCGAAATAAGGGGCGAAGCCGGGAAGCGGCGGACCCACGTGCCCATCGCCGGAGATCATCAGATAGCGGTCGGTCGATTGGCTGGCCGCGGTCGTTTGTGACGGTGCGGACATCGAAATTCCTCCTCCGAAAATCGTCTGGCGTGTCTGCCTTTTTGTTCGGCGCGTGAAGGGAGTCGGAGCGCCGGGTTTGCGGTCGAGCCTTGTCACTCGCGTTCGATCGGCGACTTTCCGGCATCTACGCCATGGTCTGCAGAGTGGCTCTCTCGATCCTATTGTCAAACGAGTCAAACGAGTCAAATGAGCCAAACCGCCAATACGAGCCAGACAGTTGAACGAGCGTCCACGATTGGTGAGCCGTTAGCGAAAGAATCCGGTCGGGTCGTAGGATCCATTGGACGTGTTGGCCCGACCGATCAGAGCGAGCCAGGAGCGAGGGAGCGGAAATGGAGCGGAAGAACGACCTCGGGCAGCCGATCGGCCGCGCGGTCGAAGGTTGGACCCACGCGCAGCGACCGGAGCGGGCCGAGATTCCAGGATCGAGATGCCGCCTCGAGCCGCTGGACGCGGATCGTCACGCCGAGGCGCTTCATCGGGCCTACGCCGAGAATCGCGATGGCGCGAACTGGGACCTATCTCCCCTATGGCCCCTTCGATTCGGCCGAGGCCTATCGCGCGTGGGTGTTGACATACCAGGCGATCGAAGATCCCTTCTACGCGATCATCGATCTCGAACGTGAGACACCGGTCGGTGTGGCTGCCTACCTGCGCGTCTTTCCCGAGCTGGGTTCGATCGAGGTCGGACATCTGAGCTACGCGCCGGCTCTCCAGCAGACACCGATCTCGACCGAGGCGATGTACCTGATGATGAGGCGAGTCTTCGACGATTGGGGCTATCGCCGGTACGAGTGGAAATGCGATGCCTTGAACGCCCCCTCGCGGGCTGCCGCCGTGCGATTGGGATTCCGCTACGAAGGGATCTTCCGAAACAACCTCGTCATGAAGAATCGTAACCGCGATACGGCGTGGTTCTCGATCACCCAGGACGAATGGCCGGAAATTCGCCACGCGCTGGAAGCCTGGCTCGCAGCCGAAAATTTTGACGGCGAGGGCCGGCAGGTGAGGAGGCTCGCCGATTTCATGCCTGCGAGCGCCGGGCAACCGATCGTCGTCGCGGTTGAGGACTGTCTTCTTCTGGGTCGGACTCCTCGTGGAAATTCGAGGCTGCGACTAACGTGATCGGTAGGCCTCGATGCGTTCCACGAGTGGATCGAGAGAGCGCATGAATCCGTCGAGGTCCTCGTAGCGGGCACCCTGGATATATTCCGTCACCCCGATCTCCTCGAGAGCGGCGAGCCGATCGAGGTCCGCTTCGAGAGAGTCACGGCCGACGGCGCCGAAGGCGGCGATCTCTGGAGCCTCGCGACCGGCCTCCGTGAATCGCGACCGAAGTTCCTGTGCGTTCGCCCGAATCCTTACCGGATCGTCGGTCATGGGCATCCAGCCCTCGCCCCAGCGTGCGGCACGCTCGAGGGCAAAGGGTGCGCCCCCGCCGATCCAGATCCGCGGCCGCGGCGGGTTGGGGCGGAACACGAAGGGCTGGCCATTCGACTCGGTCACATCGTTTTCGGACTCGAAGGCGGCGTGGAGGAAGGCCAGGGTTTCGTCGGTCGTCCGACCTCGCGCATGCAGGTCGACTCCGAGCGCCCGGAACTCAGCGGCCATCCAGCCGACTCCCACCCCGAGCTCGAGCCGGCCGCCGGACAATTCCTGGATCGTCGCGACGACCTTCGCGGTCGGGAGGGCGGGGCGGTAGGGAATGACGAGGACGGCTGTGCCGAGGTGGATCGTCCGGGTCGCCGCGGCCAGCCACGCAAGCGACGCGAGTGGATCGAGATAGCGTCCGCCGGAGCCCTCGGTCTCATCCGGTGGGATGGCGATGTGGTCGGGGACCCAGATCGTGTCGAGGCCCGCGGACTCGGCGCGCAGGGCGCTCTCCCGCAGAATCGAAGCCTCCGCTGCGGCCCCCATCAATCGAAGCGCAAATCCGAATCTCATCTCACCTCCCGAGCCTTCCCGTCGCTTCGAGCCTGCTCTCCCGCAGACCCGATGTGCGGTCCATCACGTTTTTTGAGTCCGAGCGAATCGTCCGATTTCGGAGTTCGCCTGCGAACGACTTCGACCCAGAGAGCCTGACAGGGCGTACGGTCTTTTGCCCCGGTCTTTCAGTCGCAATCATTTGGCCTTGTGCGTGGACGCCGTTCCGGCGTTTGGGTTATTTTAGGCCGCGCGCGACGGTCGTGATCGAGTCTCCCTTCGCAGCATCCACATCGCCCAGCTTTCGTACTCCGGGTCGGAAGCTTCTCGGGCAAGCCTTGAGAAGAATGGCCCTGGGAGGATCGACCCTGAGTTCGCCGCCGACTGCCTCATCGAATCTCGCCTCTACGTCGGGCTCGG
>Ga0114950_10001013_pt1 | contig 20718 bp, 15 predicted proteins | sample N075metaG_FD_83503 | JGI IMG/M metagenome (GOLD analysis project Ga0114950, IMG submission 83503) | Deep subsurface microbial communities from Kermadec Trench to uncover new lineages of life (NeLLi) - N075 metaG | ecosystem: Environmental > Aquatic > Marine > Ocean trench > Sediment | place... | reverse complement strand
TAGAGAACCGTGACTCTCTTTTTTGGCATGCGGCGACGAAAGTCTACCGCAGGAGAACCGGAGAGCCTAGAACCGAAACAGCCGCGTCACTTTGATGACGAGGCTTCGGTTCTCGAGAGCCGGGGAAGCGCCGGCAAGCGTGTTTCGGCCGTCGCTATAGACAAGGAAGAGATCGCTGCCGGGACGATATTCCCAGCGCAAGCGGATGTTCGTCGTGAAGCTATTGGCCTCCGAGTTGTATTGCACCAAGGCTCCGACGAAGCTGCGCGGGGAGATCGTGTAGGTGGCGCGAATCCGGATGAGGTTGGTTTGAAACGATCCCTGTGGGAGATCGATCCAGTTCAAAGTGAAGCCGGGCTCTAGCGAAAATTGGGGCGTCACTTCCACACGACCACGATAGGTCAGCTCCGTCCGCGTCCCGCCGAAGAAACCGCCAAACTCTGCGCCCACCCATCCAGAGAACCTACGGTGGCCGCTGAACCACGTGCCTCCACGCACCCGATCGAAGCTATAGGTGCCTGGGGGAATGACGACCCCTTCCGTAATCTCGAACTCCTCGAAAAGCGCTTCGAGATTGTGATTGTAGGTAACGTTCGTGAAGTCGCCACTCTCGAAGCGAATGCGCGATTCCAACTCGAAAATCTGAGTCTCGAGCGCACTCCCCGTCACCGTGTTGTAGCGATTGAAACGGCCCTCGATGTCCAACTTGCGGATCGCCTGGATTCCGCGAGGCCGCACGCTGTAGCGTGCCGCCGCGCGCGTTTTCCGGAAATCCGTTCGGCGCATGAACCCGGTCTCGGGATTGAAGTCAGCATCGACGAGCAGGTACTCGGCGTCGAAGCCGTAGAGATCCGCGTCGTATTTCGCGGCGGCGCGATAGCTCGTGTCACCCTGGTCGAGCCCCGGGGTGTCCGTTTTCGCGTAGTAGGCGTTGACGTTGAGGTTATCGTAGAAGGTGAAGTTGCCGTCCATCCCGAACATCCCGTTGCCGCCGGTCCTGTCCAGGTTATGGTCGCGATAGGTGCCGATGACACCGATATTGCTCCGCGCCAAGATGTCGCGCTTGACGCGAATGACGGAGTAATTCGTCTGCGGGATGGATTCGGACGCGACATCGTTCGTCACGATATTCAAAAAGCCGAGCGTGTAAGCACCCGCACGCCCTGTCAAACGCCCGCCCGCGAGAATCGGAACTGCCGAGCCGCCATCGAGGCCTATGCGCCGGCTGAAGAACATGATGGGCGCGTCCGCCGGCCCGTCGAAGGAGAACGCGCGCGTATCCCGGCCGCCAAAATTGAAAATACCTTGACCCTCGAGAAAGAACTCGCGTTTCTCGGGAAAGAAGAGGCTGAAGCGCGTCAGGTTCACCTGGGACTCATCGGCCTCGACCTGGGCGAAATCGGTGTTGTAAGTGAAGTCGAAAGTGAGGCCTTTCGTCACGCCGTATTTCGCGTCGAAGCCGAAATCGGCGTCACCCGAGTTCTCGAAAGGCACGTCCGCGACACGGTTCGTGGTCATGGAACCGGACGCGTAGGGCTTCACTTCGAGGTTCATGGAGTGCTCGGGCGTCTCGATCCCGACGAGCGTGGCGGCGTAGGAAAGCTTCAACAAACCTTGCCGATCGAATGCCGCGGGAATGGGCACGAGGTGGCTGCGCTCGTTCTTCCACTTCACTCGGCGCTCGAAATTGATACCCCAGAGCTGCGAGCTCCCCGCCCGATAGCGCAACGACTTGAACGGAAGCGACATCTCGAAGGTCCACCCCTCGGCGAAACGGCGGGATTTCACGTACCAGATCGTGTTCCAGTCGCTGTTGACGTTGCGCTCGTCCGTAACTTGGCCGTCCCAGAGCGCTCCGAGCGGGTTGGTTCGAAATAGAAACCCGTTGCGACGGTCGTAAAAAGTATCGAGGATGACCGAGAAGCTCGAGTTCTGGTGTTCGATATTTCGGTTGTCGCGCCGCATCTCGTTGGCGACGATACGCTCCGGGTGAGAATCCCAGAGTCGCGCGGCGATATAGACACTTGTCGCGTCGTAGAAAACCCAGACGTCGGTTTGCTCCGTCGCCGGTTGTCCCGCAAGGGGCTCTTGCTGCACGAAGCCGCTTATTGCCGGCACCGTCGCATAGATCCGCTCGTCGAGAGAGCCGTCAACGACCAGGGGCTCGTCGAGCCTCACCGCGCGGAGAGTCGCGCGGCCGTTATCGTCCCGGGACAGGACCTGGGGCGCCGCCGGAATCGGGGGCCCGTCGATCATGGCGTTGAGGTCGGCGAGCTCGTCGGCGCTCATCGCTGTGAGGCCATCATCGCTCGCCGCGGAGAGAACCGTCCCTGCCAATAGCAAGACCATCGCTCCCGTGGCGAGGAAGGCGCTTCGAGCCTTCATGGCTAGAACCGGAACAATCGGGTGAATTTCACGACGAAGCTCTGATTTCGAAGACCCGGGAATCCGTCCGTCGTGGTGTCCCGCCCATCGGTATAGACGACGAAGATATCACTTCCAGGCTTGTACTCCCACCGGTAGCGGATGTTCATCGAGAGCGAGTCGTTCGACGTGTTGTACTGAACCAACGCCCCGACGAAAGACCTTGCGGAAAGCGCGTAGGTCGACCGGACGCGCAATAGCGTCGTGATGAAGTCTCCTTCGGGAAGATTGACCCAGTTCTGAGAAATATTGGGCTCGACCGTGAACTGCGGAGTGACTTCGACGCGGCCGAAATAGCCGAGCTCGGTACGGGTGCCGCCGAAGAAACCGCCCATCTCACCTCGAATCCAACCCGATATTTTTCGCTGCGGGCCGAGGCGGTATCTCGCGCTGAGACGGTCGAACTCGTAGCCACCGACCGGGAGAATCACTCCGTCCGAGATCTCGAAATCACTGAAAAGATATTCAAAGCTTCTCTCATAGCTGACGTTAAAGTCGTCCCCGCGGTTGAACTCGGTTCCGAACTCGAGCTTGAGCTCTTTCGATTCCAGCTGACTCTGGTTGTTCTCGTAGTAGTCGAATTGCGCCTGAAAGCGGAACCGGCGCACCGACCGAATCGATTGTGGCCGCGGGGAGAAACGCAAGCGGCCTGAAGTCTTGCGCACATCCGCCCGCCGTACGAAACCGATCTCGGGGTTGAAGTTCTCCGCGATCTTCAAATGAGAAACGTTGAAGCCGTAGCGGTCGCCGCCGTAGCTCACGCGGGCTTGATAGGTGTCGTCCTTGCCGTCGAGCTCCTCGGTACGGCTCTTCGCATAGTAGGTATTGATGTTGAAGTTGCCGAAGAAGGTGAACGCGGCGTCGACGCCCACGACCGAGTTCGACCCGGAATAATCGAGAGATTTATCCCGGTGGGTAGCGAGAATGCCTATGGAGCTCCGGCGGAGAATGTCGCGCCGGACGCGGATGACGGAGAAATTCGTGGGCGCGATGCCAGCTACGTCGACACCGCGCGTCTGCATGTTCAAGAACCCAACCGTGTAACGTCCCTGACGACCTGTCAGACGGGCTCCCGCCTGGATCGGCACCTGGAAGCCGTCGTCGAGCCCGATGCGCCGGCTAAAGAAAAGAATCGGGGTGTCCCCCCCGCCACCATAACGGCGTCCGCTGCTGCCGCCGAAGGCAAAGATTCCTTGGCCTTCGAGAAAGAACTCGCGTTTTTCCGGAAAGAACAAGCTGAACCGCGTCAGGTTCACTTGCTGATCGTCCGCTTCGACTTGCGCGAAGTCGGTATTGACGGTGAAATCCGCGACGAGGCTCTTCGTGACGCCGTACTTCGCGTCGAAACCAACGTCGGAGGCGAAGTCGTTCTCGTACGGCACATCGGCGTCACGATCGGTCCGCATCGCGCCCGTCCCGTAAGGCTTGATCTCGAGATTGAGCGAGCTCGCGGGAGGCTCGATCCCAACGAGCGTCGCCGCGTAGGAAAGCTGCGTGATACCCCGCTCGCGAAAGGCGGCCGGGATCGGTGTCAAGTAGCTGAACTCGTTCTTCGAGCGCACGACGCGACGGAAGTTGATCCCCCAAATCTGGCTCTGGCCCTGCTTGTACCGAAGTGATTTGAACGGGATCGCGAGCTCGACCGTCCAACCTCCGGCGAAGCGGGCCGTTTTGACGTACCACACGGTGTTCCAGTCCGAGTTGACGTTACGCTCGCCGGTAACTTGGGCATCGTACAGCGCGCCGAGCGGATTGGTGTGGAACAAGAAGCCGTCACGACGATCGTAGAACGTGTCGAGAATGACGGCGAAATTATCATTGTTGAAAATGCCCCGAGCGTCGCGCCGCAGTTCGTTGGCCACGATCTTCTCGGGGTGGGTGTCCCAGTTGCGCGCTGAAACATAGATGTTCTCGTCGTCGAAGAAGACCCAGACTTCGGTCTTCTCGGTCGCCGGCTGCCCCTGGTGAGGCTCCTGTTGAACGAAGTCGCTGATGGACGGGACGCGGCGATAGATGTTCTCCTCGAGCCGTCCATCCAAGGTAATCGGGGTCTCGAGCGCGATCGCGCGCAGTGTGACTTTGCCATCCTGGTCGCGGGAGACGACCTCGGGGGCCATCGGAGGCGCCGGCCCGTCGATGCTGCCGAGGAGCGTTTCGATTTCGTCATCGCCCGGGAGGGCCAGCCCTGGACACAGAACGGCCAGACAAACCACCCAGGCGCACAATTTGTTGAGTTGCATCACGTCAAACTAGGACTAGGACAGGTCGGAAATTATCTAAAAGCGGCCCCGCTCGGTACACGAGCTACCTAAACAATTATAGCAAGGGGATCGCTCTAAGCCTCATCGATCTAAAGACTTAACACCGATTTAACATCTCGGCACGTTGGCCGATTCACGGCGAATGTGTTAGATTGCGCCGGTCTAGAAGCCGTTCTCAAGGCTGCGAGTCAGGTTCAACAGGAAGGACGACACATTGAATAAACGAACACTGGTTTTCGTGGCCACTCTGGGGGCTTGTCTCTTCTTCGCAGCATGCGGCTCCGACGAGACTTCGAGCAGCTCGCCGACGATCACTGCGCCCGCGCCCCAGTCCCCGGCCAACGGCTCCACCGTCCAAAGTTTGAACCCGACATTGACGGTCGGAAACGCCACAGGGGCGGCCGGCTTGCGCTACCGGTTCGAGGTGGCGACAGATTCCGGATTTTCAAGCATCGTGGCTACTGTCGACAACGTGCCCGAAGGCTCCGGGAGTACGTCGTGGACGGTCACGCCCTCGCTCGCTACCGGCCGTTTTTTCTGGCGCGCTCGGGCCTCCGCCGAGGGAGTTCAAGGACCGTTCTCCGCGACCACGAACTTCGACGTCGAAGGCGGGTTCAACTCTCAAACGCCAATCAACAACATTTACATATCCGACCCTCTGACGACGGGTATGTCGGTCGGCGAGGTAGGCGGAGGGCATTTCCGCGCGGGGGGGTGGTTTGCGACCGACGCGAGCTCCTACATCCGATACGAGATCCCGACGACCCGCAACGGATTCGTCGAGTTCCAAGTCACGAACTTGCGCAACCCAAACCCGCGCTCGGACAAACGCAACCTCATGATCATGTGGGACCCGACCCGCGGCGACTACACGGAAAACCCGTTCCGCGTCCATATCGCGAAGTTCGACACGAACCTCGTGACCCGTTGGCACATGCGTCTCAGATTCATCTCGAACGGACAAGAAACGAATACGGGGATCGACTTCTTTGATTGGGACCCCAATCACATCTACTCGTTTCGTCTGGAATGGGGCGCTTTTCCGGCCATCGTCAGCAGCCAGAGGGTACAAGTCCTTATGGATGGCCGGGTGATCATGACGCGGAACTACGACAACCTCTACCAACCCTCGACACATTGGGTCGAGCTCGGGATGGGGCCCCGCAACGAGACGTTGGAGCAAGCGCTCTTCTCCAACGTGACGATCGGCGTGCGCCGGCCCAACGAAGAGTAGTCGGGCCTACTGAGGGGCCGTCTCCGTATCAGAGGTGCCGCCAATCACGACGACCTGGCCTGGGCTCAACCCGGCCCGCGTGACCTCGCTGCCGTCTTGGAAACGCACCAGCAAGTCGTAGGTCCCGGCCGCATCCACACCAAAGTGCTGCCTTGCAGGATCCTGGCTGCAATAACCCGTCGTCGACTGCACCACGCGGTAACCGACGAGCTCACCGCTTTCGAAGAGAGAGACGGTGGCGCCAATGGCGCCAAGCTCGCCGCTCGGCGCCGTGAGCGAAACGCCAAGCCAGTCGCCGGACGCGGCGTTATTACGAAAGAACGTGTTCGGCCCCTGCTTGCTCGCGATGAGCAGATCGAGAGAGCCGTTATTGTCCATGTCAGCAAAGACGGCAGAACGCGCATCCGTCCCGATGCCCTCGAGCCCGATCTCGGAGGCCATGCGAAACGCCCCGCTCCCGTCGTTCAGATAGATGCCGGTGTCGCCCGCAAGATAGAGGTCGAGGTCGCCGTCATTGTCGACGTCGCCGAAAGCGGCGGTATAGTGCACGCCCTCGAACAAGCTCACGAGATTGAAGCGACCTTCGCCATTATTACGATAGAGCTTCGAGCCGTGGAAGCCGGTGATCACGACATCCAAGTCGCCATCGTTGTCGATGTCTTGGAAGCTGTAGCCGTTCGTGCCTCGAAAATCGCTCGTCGTCTGCGCATATTCGAGCCCGGTGAACGCGGTGTTCTCCACGAAACGTGGCGACTCGTTGGTGAGAATCGCGATGGCACCCACGCCCACGCCGGGAACGTACTCGAACGCGCTGAGCGCGATATCGGGCTTGCCGTCCCCTGAGATGTCCACGAGCCCGAGCCCCTGATTAGCGAAGGACGGATCGGCATCCCCTTGCAGCCGGACCCGCTTGAAACGCATGCCGCCACGGTTCATATAGACGTTCGGGATGAAACCCTGCCACGCCGTCACGACGATATCGAGCAGCCCATCGCCGTCGAGGTCCGCCGCGCCCACGCCGCGAGGACCGAGGTCGCGCACGTCAATCCCGGCGCTATCCGAGATGTCCACGAAGCGCGCGTCGCCCTCGTTGCGATAGAGCCGGTGGTGGCCGCTCCAAGTGTGGCCGTTGAACAAATCAAGGTCGCCGTCATTGTCGAAATCGGCGAAAACGGCCGCGTGCGATTCCTCTGAGAGCTCTTCGACGGTTCCGTCCTCGAGCTCGCGCGCATAGAAGCCGTCATCGGAAACACCGGCGACCAAACCGATCTCCTCGAAACGCTGCGGGCTCCCGCCGAGATTCCGAAACAGCAAATCCGGCCGGTTCTGCATGGGGTCGAAAATATGGGTCACGTATACGTCGAGCAGCCCGTCGCCGTCGATATCCGCCACTTGGATGCCGTGCCCACCCAAATCGAGCAAGCTCGTGAATCCCGACTCGACCGTCGCGTTGGTAAAGCTGAGAGCCGCGGGCGGATCCGTCTGGGCGTGGGCGAGCGCTGTGAGGGAGAAGAGTATTGGGATTGCCAAGACGGCGTCGTTTCGGGGGGCACGTCGTGTCGTCACGGATGCTGACCTCATTGCAGCGTTTCGATTGTGTTAGGCGCGAGAATAAGCTTGGTGGGCGGTACAGGATTTGAACCTGTGACCACCTGGGTGTAAACCAGGAAATAGTGCTCAAAAACGAACACCATTGAATACGTTTGACAAGGCGCGGACCGCACCCAACTCCTTGTAACCTCTAGCAGTTACTGGTAAAACTGTTCAGTCATGTTCAGTCATGTTCAAACTCGGTTATCAACCTCGTACAGCGATCCGTTTGCACCTAATTCGCTACCTAACACGACACCAGTGTTTCACTCGCCGCGTCTTAGGTTCAACCCCACGACACACCGGTGCGGAGTCCTTAGGTGCATCCGTCGCGGCGTCTCTAGGTGCATCCGTCTCTCACGTGCATTCATGTCTACTCGCAGTCTCTTAGATTAGCACTCGGAGGTTATAAGGAGAAACGCGGAATCCGCTTCACCGAGCTCTGGCTCAAGAACGCCAGCGCTCCCGCCAAGGGCCAGAAAGATTTCTACGACTCGAGCAAGGCGAGCCCCCACGGCTTCGGCCTTCGCGTCTCCCAAGGCGGATCGAAGACGTTCTTCCTTATGTATAGCCGCGATAAGAAGCGCCACCGATGGACCATCGGTCGCTACCCCGAGGTCTCGCTCAAGGGCGCCCGGGAGCAGGCGTTGCGTCGAAGCGGCAACAAGGACGACCCGGCCACGGACAAACGCCGCGCGCGCAAGCTCGGCGATTTCCGCTCGCTGGCCGAGAAGTATCTCGCGGCGAAGAAGCGTGAGCTCCGGCCCGCGAGCGCTGTTGAGTACGAACGAATCCTCAACAAAGTGATCGAGGAGTTCGGGGACACGCCGGCCGCGAAGATCGAGCGGCGCGACCTGCGCGAATACCTGAACGCAAAGGCAGCCAAAACCCCGTTCATGGCGAACCGTTTTTACGAGGTTCTCAGAGCGGTCTACAACTGGGCGAGAGAGGACGAGTGAGTCGAAACGAGCCCGTGTGACCGTCTCAAAAGGCCCGTCGCGGAGGAACCGTCACGGGAGCGGCATCTCGCCACCGCCGAGATTCGCCGCGTTTGGTCAGCGATTGAAAAAGAGCGCCCCATGATGGCGGTCTATTTCAAGCTGCTCTTCTACACGGCGGTTCGACGCAGCGAGGGCACCACGGCGCGCTGGTCGGACATCGACCTCGAAAAACGCCTGTGGCGGATTCCAGTCACCAAGAACAAGAAACCGCACGAGCTCCCTCTCAGCGACCAGGTGGTATCGCTCCTCCACACCGTGTGGCCTCTGACCGGGCACACCGAGCACATTTTCATCGGGCCCGAACGGCAAGGCCCTCGCGAACCCGCAGAAGGCCAAACAGCGCATCGAAAAGCGCTCCGGAGTGGAGTTCCGGAGTGGAGTTCCGGATTCACGACATTCGGCGGACCGTCGGCTCGGAGCTCGCGGCGCTCGGCGTCTCCACCGATACCATCAGCGCCATTCTCAATCACACGGTAGGCCGCAGCAAAACCACGCGGACCTACGTGCGCTACGCGCGCATCGAGGAGAAGCGCGCCGCCCTCGACAAGTGGGCGCGCCACGTCGAGCCGATCGTGGCAGGAAAGAAAAAGGGCACCGTGGTCGCGTTCGGGAGATAGCCCCTGCGGGGTTCGAATCCCCCCTTCGGCACCAGCTTTTTCTAGTTCCTTTGCACTCAAAGAGATGCAGAGGCTTGAAGCTGCGACAGCTAACGTACAGCTAAGTGGGGGTCCCATTTCTTGCGGACAAACGCGGCGAGTCGGCCGTTGTAGTTCGGGCCTTGTATTCGACGACTTCCAGCGGGCGGAACGATGTCTTCGCGTAGACTCGGAGGTGTCTTGTCGAGGAAACTCTCACCTTCGGCGGCGAGGAGGGATTCGACTTCTTTCCGGAGGTCAGGATGAAACTCGGAAATACCGTCGAGATAGGCCGGGCGCTCCGAGGGCTCCTTGCGTAGCGCTGCCTTAAAGAGGCGCGTGACCTTGGTTCCGTCGGGCTGTAGTCGCCTCGTCGAATGTGATTTGCTTTTCATCGGTAACGTTGAAGACCAAAAAGACTATCACTTGGACATTCACAACGCGCTCACTTCGAATCTCAGCGATCTCTTTGCTGTCCGAATCAGTTTTCGATTTCTTTACAACAACTTTCCTGCCCTCACCCGATCGTTCTCTTCGACGCTGACGCTGTTGCGGGGGCGAAGAGATCGGAACCGTGCTCACGCGGAGGAAGAAGCTCGACACCATGTTCAAGGTCACCCTCGTCATCACGCTCACTTGAGCTCTCCTACGAGCTTGGGGTCGGGTGCTATTGTTTTCTTTATGAGAGAATGTCGGCGGCGGGCATGAGATCCGCGCAGAGACCTATGCAATTCTGGATTCCACTAATCGCCTTCGCTGGACTCTTCGTCATGGGTGCGCCGTATTCGAGCTCACCGGAGTCGGCGCCGCAGGGCAGTATCCTAGAGAAACAAGTTCTGGAGCTCGCTGGCAGTTACGACGGGTTGGCGCCCGCGCAACGCCGGCTCGTAGACAACTGGTTCCAGCAATATAACGAGATCCTGCGGAAAGATGTAGTTGCACGCGACGGCTACCAAGAGCTTCCCATCTCCACTCGCACGACATTTGAAGCGATCACGCATGCGTTGTTTAAGAGCGAGCTCACCGACGACGAGGGCCGGTCACTGGGAACCGCCCTCGATCTCGTCGACCAGTTAGAAGCTGTTCGCGGCAAGGTGCCACACGCGCGTGGCGACGCCCAATTCCGTCTCTACGTTCTCCTGCGGCCGGACGCCGTGTCGGCGCTCGATCGGAGCCTGGAATTCTCACGTCATCACGACAACACCCACTTTCATTTGGAGTATCCTCGTAACTACCGCCAGGACGGAGTCCCTTCCATCCAGTTCTCCATTTCCGAACATGGAGTCCGTGCGGACATCGACGTCGATTACCGTTCGTCCTTTTTTCTCTTCGCTCTATTCGACGGTCACTTGACGGCGGCCAACTCGGACGTCCGCGCCGGGAACAACTACGCGCGTCACGTCAATCGTTGGTCCGACTTCATGGGCTGGTGGCAGCATTTGTTTGGTCTGAACTTATCTCGCGTGCCCGAAGATATACGTGAGTCGGTGTTTGACGAAGTGCTCCCCGTTGTTGCCCGCGTAGATGGTGGATACCCGTTGGTTGTTGCGGTAGAAGACTTTTTTTCTTCTTGGCTCGTGCAACGCACGCCCCAAAAAGCGATGCCCTACGTTGCGGAGGCAGCCTATTCCTGCGTTGCCGAGTACGAGCCGGGCGCGGAGAATTTGGGGCTGGCGCCGATTCGGATTCTCCGGCATATGCTCGACGCGAGCGAGGCGGTGGGTCGCGTAGCGCATTTGGAGGATGCAATCGACGGGGTCCCTCTCACCGATGACGAGAACCTCACCCCCGTCACGCAGAAGTACTCCGATCAGTTCACCGTATACAAAATCCCGTCATCGATGACAGCTGCCTGGATGTGTCCCAGCCCTGGCCGCGAGTCAACGATGGCCGCACGACACAAAGGCCAACACTTTGCGGTCTCGTTCCGTCTTCGCGACAAGACAGGGAGTGCCAAGCACCTGGCACAAATTTGGAAGAAGGACGGAGGCGACTGGAAGCTGGTAGCTTTCCACGTCGAGCCCGAGGGCCACTTAGGCCCCTTAGACGACATCCCGAGCGTCGCTGCGGAACACTCCGACCCTGCAAGTCGGTCTCCCCAAGGCGTCCTCGAGGACCAGGACGTTCTGAAGCCAGTAGACGACTTTCTCACGAGCTGGCTGCTTCGAGGCGAGATCGGCGACGCCATGGAGTACTTCTCCGACACGGCCGCCGCTTGCGCTCCGTTGCTCGCAGAGGAACCCGGGGAGGCCGAGAAATCCAAGCACGCAGCCACTTTGAGCGGATGGCTCGAGGAAGTGGCACGGATCACCGGCCCAGTGTCTATCCTGTCGGAAGCCATCCAGGGGGCGCACCCATGGCATGGTGATCTGAGGGTTCTCCCGCACCCGAGCCAAGACGCTTTCGTCCTCACAAGCTGGCCAGACGACATGGCCGAAGAGTTCCAATGCGGAAATCGACAAGCGATCCGCGAGAAGAAAGCGCCACCGCAATCCGGACACCACGGTCCATTCTACGCCGCAGCTTTTCGACTTCGAACCGCGGGCGATCATTCCCCTATATTAAGGTTTCTATGGACCAAGGAGGACGACGAGTGGCGGATCGTATCGTACGGTGTCCTCACGCACTAACTACTCTTTTCTGGCGAACACGCTGAACGTCCTCGCCGTCGCCGGGCTCTTCTTCGCTGGTTTTGTTGTCAGGCGCTTCACGGTCAAATCGAAGCATTTCAAGTATCTAATTGGGAAGATTCTGTCACCGATGTACGCCCGTTCGGCGCCTATTTCCGAAATCACTGCGACGTCCTCGTCCGCCTGATGCGTCGCGCAAGATACCAGACGATGGCGAGATTCACTACGAGCGTGGAAAGCTTGAGCACGTGAAAGTCCACGATCATCTCGTGGACTTTCAGCGGGATGAACGCGCAAGTGGAGATGATACACAGGTACTCTGCCCAAAGTTTGTTTAGCCAAAGCCCGAATCCCTCGATGAGATAGACTCCACCGAGGAAGCCGGTGAGAATGGAGACCTCTTCCAGGGTCTCGACGTGCACGGACGACACCTTGCGCACAACGAAGCGCATGACCGGGTGATGAGGGTCGGCATGGAGTCGCAGGATCCAATCGTGAGCCACCGCCACGAGGTCCTCGTCGAACAACCGCACCAATTCGAAGGCCACGACGGCCAAGAGCACACCGAGCAGTAGCTCGCGGACGTCGACTTTGCTTTCTTCTTCGTCGTCTTTGGGGGGCACACGAGCCCGCAGTTCCCGCGCCAATCAATAATGACGAACGACAACTTAGGAGGAGCGCCAGTTGGGTCCCAAGGGCAGGTTCTTCTGCTATTTTCGTTGGTTCTTTACACTTCGTCACCCGCTCCACGATAGACTCAGGATTCCAGTAATGGCTCAGGGGGGTGGAACATGACTGTGGGGACCGAGCAAGCTTCGTTCCTGGTGATCGAAGATGCCCTTTCAGATCGGTACCGTATCCTCACTCGCACGGGCGGCAAGGGTCTCAGCTCACAATACGAGGCGGAAGATAGAACGCTCGGACGGACGGTTACCATCAAGAGTGTGTTCTTCGACGCGTCGGCGGGACCCGAAATACTCGAGCTTCAAAAGACACGGTTCCGCCGGGAGGCTGAAGTCACCGTCAGCCTCGAGCACTCCAGCATTCTTCCCATCTACGAGGTGATCACCAAGCCGGCGAGCGCTTTCATCGTCATGGCATCCGTTGACGGAGACAGGCTGCAATCCGTGCTCGCAGCTCGAAAGCGTCTGGAGCCCTTCGAATGTATCCAAGTCCTCTCGGGCATCGCGACCGGCCTCGACTACGTTCACAAACGGGGTGTCATCCACCGAAACGTCAAGCCCGCGAATATCATCGTGACCCCGAGCTCGACCGCGCTTCTGTGCGACTTTAGCCTCGCCCAAACCGAGACCCCCAGCCAGTTCGTCATTCCTGGCAGCGTCGTGGGAACGCCGAGCTACATGTCTCCAGAGCAAGCTCGTGGGGACAAGGTAGAACCTCGGTCCGATCTCTTTTCTCTCGGCTGTGTCCTCTACGAATGCCTCGCCGGCACCAAGCCGTTTCGAGGCGAGAGTCGGCAAGCAATCTTCGAGAGGGTACTCGGTCCCGAACCAGCGCCACCGGTGGAATGGGAGCGTCTCGGACTACCCTCCTCTCTCGAGAGGGTCGTGCAACAAGCAGTCGCGAAGAATCCGGCGGAGCGTTTCGAGAACGGAGCGGCGCTCATCGACGCCCTTCGGGTGGCCGTCGGCGAGCTGCCGAGTCAGCCCGCAAGCGAGTCTGATGAAAGCGACATTTCGGCCACGATGCTCTTTCAGGCACCGGCTGAAATGCCCATGGAAGAGGCCGAGGCCGAGCCGCCGCCTCTAGACCCCGCGAAGGTCAAGATGTTGGTCGAGGATGAGCGGCCTCTCGAGCTATCACCCATGATCTCCGATGTACTTCAGGTCGCCAATATGTCGCCGGAAGAGGGGTTCCTTCTCTCGCGGGTCGACGGGGTCTCCCGTGGATGCGACATCATGTCGGTGAGTCCGATGGACGAGGGTCAGACGGCTCGTGTCTTGCTCGGGTTGCTCGACAGAAAGTTTGTCCGTTTTGCCGACGCTTCCGTGGCGCATCCTGAAGACAGCAGCAACTCGCTTCCCCGGTGGACCAAGGGCACGGCCGCCTCAAATCCAGAGCACGACGCCCTCCGCGAAGAGGTCGATCAGATGATCGAGGCCGCCAAAACAGGTCCCGAAGGCGCTCTCGGTGTTTCGGCCGACGCGAGCTCCGACGAGATCAAGACCGCTTACCGCGACAAAGTCCTGCGCTATCACCCGGACCGCCACGCGACCGTAAGCGATCCCGATCTGCGGGACAAGCTGTCCCATCTCCTCGCTCTGGCGAGCGAAGCGCACACCGCGCTCTCCAAGAAGGCTGAACAACGAGCAAGCTCCACCACCAGCGCCGCCCCAAACGCACCTCCCGCATCTCCAACGTCTTCAACGGCATCCGCCACCGACCCTTCCCACGACTTCAACGGCCGCAGACACGCCGCCGCGCTCTTCCGGCACGCGGAGCAAGCTTATGAGCTCCAGGATTTCTGGCAGACGATCCAGCTTTGCCGGCAGGCCATCAAAGTTTGCGAGCAGGAGCCCAAGTACCACTACCTCCTAGCCCTTTGTTTGATTCGAAACAAGAAGTGGCGGAAGCAGGCATCATATAGCCTCAAGAAAGCCGTCGAGCTGGATGGTAAGAACCCTGAATACCTCGCCATGCTCGCCGTACTTTACGAGGCTGAAGGTCTGCGCGTACGAGCCGAGAAACTGTTCGCGCAGCTCTCCGCCATCGAAGCGAGCTTTCCGATCCCGAAGCTCCCCGCTTGAGCCTGATAGAAAGAACGAGATCGCTGCGATGGACCTGTTTACGGTGCCAACGGCTTCCTTCCGGCTCCTCTACGGCTTCTTCGTCATCGAGCACGGCCGTCGGCACATCGTTCACTTCAAAGCCACGTTTCATCCGACGTCGCTTTGGGTGATGCAGCAACTGATGGGTGACAGGCTCAACGCAAGCTCACCTTCACGGGAGCGGTTCCCCGATGGGAGAACCAGAAGTAGCCTTCGTTCACCATGTCCACGTACCACTCATCCTGCGAGCAGCGGCTCGGCACGTGGAAGACGAGCTCTCGCTCGACGGTTTCGCCCGGCGCGACGGTCCGAGTCAGCCGGTGGCGCGGAAGCGCTTCGCAAAAATCGTCGGCGCCGAACGGATCGGTGCGGAGGGCAATGCTCACCCAGCCCGATTCCCGCTGCTGGTGAAACCACGCAGCCTCGCCGGTGTTCGTCAAGCTCAAGCGTACAGTGAGCTGCCTCTCGCCCGGATCGAAATTGGCCTCGAGCACGGCGATCGCGGCGCCGGCGCGAGCGGCGGGGTTCTCGGTCGTGAGCGGCGCGGTCTCGACCGGGGTGTTAGCGTCGGCCGGCGCGGCGGCGGCGACGCGCTGATCGTTCAACGTGTTCGCGTTCAGCCGCTGGTCCCGGATCTGGAGCGCGGCGAGCAGCACCAGGATCGCGACGACAGCCATCCGGCTTCTGGCGGCAAGGGTCGCGAGAAAGTAGCCGCCGAGCAAGCACGCGACCGGCGCATAGAAGAGGTCTTCCTTCGCGTGGAGAAACACGCGTGGAAGAAGGGCGGGATCCTTGAAGAGCAGCATGGTGGCGTAGGTCAGCACCGAAGCCCACAGCAAACGCCGGTGGAAGCTTCCCGCCGACGAGCTTCCGAGCACCGCCAGTCCGCACGCCGACAAAGCGACATAAACGGGGTAGCCGTTCATTAGAATCCGAACGGTGTCGCGCATCTGGTTGCGAAGGAAGTAGTAACTCGCAGGGATATCCAAGCTGCCGCGCTCGAGAATGAGGTCTTTCCTGACCATCGCCTCGAATGCGTACGGTCCGTAGTAGAGGCTGAAAGCGACGGAGGCTCCGAGCGCAAAGCCCGAAAGCAAACCTTTGACGAGGCGGCGGTCCTCGTCGCGCCTCGACGCGACCACGAGAACGATCAGCCAACCCGAAAGGATGGCCAACTGAATGACGGAAGCCGTGTAGGACAAGAGCGCCAGCGCGGTGACCGCGCCGAGCGTCAGGAGCCCTTTTTTCCTCGCCAGCGTCTCGTGGCGGAGCACGAGGAACGCGAAGAGCAGGAGCACGCACACGGCACCGAGGACGCCGGGCCCGTGGACGCGATGAATATGGTGCCACAACGAGATTTCGAGCGCCATGAGAACGCCCGCAAGTCGTGCGACGCGCCCGTCGTTCCAGATGTCCTTGGCGATGACGAAGGTAAGCACCACCATCAAACCCCCCAGCAACAGCGGCACCGCTTCGAGGAGAAAGAGTGCATCGCCGTAGACCCTCGTGGCGCCATAGACCAGAAAATAGAAAAAAGGCGGGTAGGGTGCTCCGTGGTCAGTTCCGGAAGGCAGCCGTACGTGGCCGTCCCGATAACCGTCGATGGAGGTTAGGTCGGACCAAGTCGATTTACCGGCGGTTGAATAGCGAAAGAGGTTGTCCATCGTGAGGTCGTGCTCGTTCAGCCACGTCACTTTCGGCAAATGAGTCCAGATATCCGCGGGCGCGTGGTTCGGAAAGAAGATCAGCGCCGAATGCGCGAGCTGGGATAGCAGGAACAATCCGGTGATGAATCGGACGTCTGCGGGCGTGAGCTGAAGGCGATCGCGAAGGCGGGTGAGAACGAAGTAAAGCCCGAGTGCGAGAGGAAAGAAAACCCACACACGCATCAGCGCCATCGTCGTTTCGATCGGGCGGATCGCGGTGAGAAAAATGAAAAGCGCGCTCCCCGCCCCGGCGCAAAGAAGAGAGAGTCGCGTCGCGGTGCCGGTCCAGCGCAAGAAAACGAAACCCAGGAGCGGCAGGAGAAAAGCGCCGATCCAACCGCGAGCCGGCGGCATGAACGTAGCGTCCGGGTCTTTCGCCTCGACCTCGATCCAATCGAGCCCGATACCCAGGTCGCTGGGAAGATGGCTCTGCGGCAAATCACGGTTGAGTGCCCGGACTTCCAGTGTCAACGGGCCCCGCCCGGCGAGCTCGGCGGGAACCGTTACCGACAACGTCTCCCAGGGAAAGCCGCGCTCGGTGAAGAAGTCTCCGACGGATTCGCCGTTTACCTTCAGCGTCACCACACCGTCGAGCCCGAAACGGTGGGCCCGAAGGCGCAGATCGATGGACGAATGATAAACGCGATAAGGAAGCGTGAGGACCGCGAAACGCCGTGTGAGACGCCCGTAGAACTCGACGTTCTCGACGCGGCCGTCCGGGAGCCTTTGCGGGCCGTTCATCCGCACCCGCGGGTGAAACTGCTCTTCACGATAGAGGTAGTCCCAGTCCATGGAGCCAAGATCGAACCGGGCGTTCGTCGCGCTCTGGTAGGCGGCGAGATACGCGAGCGTTCCGACGCCGGAGAGAAGGAGGATCGCGGCGAACTGGCGGGGTTTCGTCACTTCGGCGTATCCGGGAAAGGAGCATACACGGGCCTCGGACCAGGGCGCAAGTTACAGTGCTGCTCCGACAGAAGTTGCGGGCGTTGACGGGCGGGGAACGAGCCGACGCAGGATCGTCACGGTCGGAAAGCGAACGATGGTGGTCCTGGCGTGTTAAATGATCATGCGCCGCGCTTTGGTTTTCTGCTCGAGCGCGAGAGCAGAGATCATGCACCGGCGATCCGTGCTGATGCGCGGACGTTCTGGGTTAACATGTGCCTGGCCACCCTGACGTCGCCAGCCCTATGCAATTCCGGAACGTATTCATCGCGATCTTCATCGGCTCGTCGCTGATCCTCGCGGCGGTGCTGGTCAACCGAGCCCGTCCACGTGTGGAGACGTCCCAACCGTCGGCCGACTTCGTCCGGGCCACGGGACGATGCGCATCGTGCCACGTGGAAGAGACTGGGGCGATCGTCCATCAGTTCGAGCGTAGCGTGCACGCGCAGCGAGGCGTGACATGTCTCGACTGCCATCAGGTGCTTGATAATCAGGAGCCGCTGGACCATCGCGGCTTCACGATCGCGGCGATGCCGACGTCGCAAAACTGCGCGGCGTGTCACGCCACTCAGTACGACCAGTTTCTGCGCAGCCGACACGCCGCACCCGCGTGGGCGGCCGTTCGTGGGAGCGTGGACTTCAGCGAGGACGTGATCACCGCTTCCGAGCTGCTGCATCCAGGGGCGGTCGACCGACCTCCGAACTCACTGGTCCTTCTGGAAGGCACCGCCGCGTCGAAGGTCGGTTGTCAAGGTTGTCACGACATCGGCCGGCCCAACACCGACGGCTCGATCGGGAAGTGCACCGAGTGCCACTCTGCGCACTCCGCGTCCGTTTCCTTGGCCCGAGAGCCCGCCACTTGCGGCCAGTGCCACATGGGGCCGGACCACTCTCAGCTCGAGATCTATTACGAGTCCAAACACGGAGTGCTGTTCAGCGCGCAGCGTGCGTCACAGAACTTGCACGCGGATCCGCGGACGCTCTCGACCAAGGATATGTCCATCCCGACCTGCGCGACCTGCCACATGAGTGGGCTGGACGGGATGGGATTTACCCACGATGTGACCGAGCGCCTTTCGTGGTGGCTCTTCGCCGCGGTTTCGGAAAAGCGCCCGACCTACCAGCAAGGCCAGGCGGCGATGAAAACGCTCTGCCAGAAATGTCACACCGCCGGACGGGTGAGCGCTTTCTACGAGGACGCCGAGGCCGTCGTCGCTTCCACCAACGAGAAGGTGCAAGCGGCGATGGACCTGATGGCAGAGCTGGCCGACGAGGGTCTCCTCACCGATGAGCCGTTCGACACCCGCATCGACTTCCTCTTCTTCGACTTCTGGCACTACGCCGGACGCACGGCCAAGCACGGCGCGTTCATGGGTGGCCCGGATTTCGTGCAGTGGCATGGGAACTACGAGCTTCTGGCCAAGATGGTGGAGATGGAGGAGCTGGCCGCACAGATGAGAGCGCGGCGTTGATCGCGTGGAAGCGCCTCAGAGAGGCCGACGTGCTTCTCGAGCTCTTCATCTTCTTCAATTTCGCTTTCCTGAGCCTCGACATCTACCTCGCTCACTCGATCAACCGGTTCCGGCATTGGGCTGAATGGGTTCCGTTCTGGTTCTCGATCGTGGCGGCGCTTGCTCTCCTGCCCGGTGCGATACGTAGTCTGAGGCAGGAAGGACATTGGGAGCCTGCCCGGGTCGGCTCGTTGGTGGGCGCGCTCGCCATTCTCGTCGGCGTCGCGGGCGCGTTTTGGCACCTCGATAGCCACTTCTTCTCGGAGCAGACGATTCGAAACCTCGTATACACCGCGCCGTTCGCGGCGCCGCTCGCCTATGCGGGGCTCGGGTTCCTGCTACTTGCGAACCGAATGCTGGAGCGTCGCTCGATCGCGTGGGCCCAGTGGGTGCTTTTGCTGGCCCTGGGCGGGTTCGTTGGCAACTTCTTCCTGTCGGTGCTCGACCACGCGCAAAACGGGTTCTTCGACGCATTGGAGTGGACTCCCGTGGCGGCAAGCGCGCTCGCGATTGGTGCGCTCGTCGTAGCTTTGGCACAGCCCCACGACAGGGAATACCTGCGCTTCGTCTGGCTGGTCCTGGCGCTCGAGATCGTCGTCGGGGTCGTCGGCTTCGCGCTCCACCTGACGGCTAACCTCGGCGGGCCCGGCGGCATGTGGGAGAACTTTCTTTACGGCGCTCCGATTTTTTCTCCGCTCCTCTTTCCCAACCTGGCGCTTCTCGCCGGCATCGCCGTATGGGTGCTGACCAAGTCGAGCATCAACTCGTCGATTCCTTAGACTTAGAACAGTGGAGCTCTAAAACAGTCATAAATAACGACTAGCCATATAATATGACTCATGTTAAGATCGAGTGATGAGTGCAAAGACCATAGGAGCGGCACAGTTCAAGGAAAGGTGTCTGGCGATTCTCGATGAGATTGGGCCAGAGGGTATCGTCGTGACGAAGCACGGCAAGCCCGTCGCAAAATTAATTCCTATCCAGACGGAATCCGCCGACATGATTGGTAGCCTGAAAGACGAAATCGAAGACAAAGGAGATATTCTTTCTACGGGCGCGACATGGAATGCTGAATCTTGATACTCACATTCTAGTCTACGCCCTCGCCGGAAAGCTCAAGGAAACGGAGCAAACACTTCTTTCCGAGAACCCCTGGAGCATCTCTGCCATCGTTCTATGGGAGCTCTCGAAACTCGTACAGCTCGGTCGCTTAGATCTGGACCTCGAACAGCCCAAGGTAAAACGAATCCTGAGGCGCATCCACACTTGGCCCTTGACGTTGGAAATCTGTCGTCAAAGCTGCCGTTTGGATATCAGCAGCGACCCTGCGGATGAGCTCATCGCCGCGACGAGTGTCGTCGAGGACATTCCCCTTGTGACCCGTGACCGAACACTTCGCGGCTCACAGATGATTCCGTTCCCGACAGCGTAGGTGAGATTTCAGACACCCCGTTCATCGGCCTTTCGCGATTCGCATTGCCGCTCGACTTTGTCGTTCTTTACCGAGAGTCTCGCCTGGGAGCGGCGGCGTGTGCGCGGGTATTGCGAAGCGGGTGCCAAGCGTCTCCCGGAAGATGAACTCGCGTTGGTTCAACGAATGACGTTTTAATCTGCTCCTGTCTCGCCGAACGAAGATTCGACGCGGGCATCCGGCGGGATGGTGTTGCGGAACCACGCTACCACCCGCTCGCCGTTCCGGCCTTCGAAGCTCCGACCCAAACCTGTCACGACCGCGATGAGCATCACCACCCAGATCACGACTGGGTAGAACGTCGTCAGGAGAAAATCGGACGGCGCTGGAGTCGTGATGAAGTCGTAGGTTTCCGCAAGCGGCTCGATCACGGAAAGGGTGACGAGCGGCCACAGGTGCCACGGTACAAAATAGCTGAAGGTGCTCACGACAGCGTCAGTGATGTTCGCGCGCCGGTACGGGTGGATGCGCTGCATCGCTCCGAGCTCGTCATTGATGGGTCCCGCGATCACCGAGATGCGCCC
>Ga0114950_10001011_pt1 | contig 20749 bp, 27 predicted proteins | sample N075metaG_FD_83503 | JGI IMG/M metagenome (GOLD analysis project Ga0114950, IMG submission 83503) | Deep subsurface microbial communities from Kermadec Trench to uncover new lineages of life (NeLLi) - N075 metaG | ecosystem: Environmental > Aquatic > Marine > Ocean trench > Sediment | place... | reverse complement strand
GAATTGCACCCCGAAAGCCTAACAGACGATGTTGGATTGGGGTGCTATTGCTTTTCAGCTGCGACTCGGTAGCCTGACGAATCGGGAGGAGAGGGCTATGGACACACGCGCCGCAGTCGCGTCGGCGCCCGCACAACCGCTCAGCATTGAAACCGTACAACTCGAAGGCCCCAGGGCCGGCGAAGTGTTGGTTGAGGTCAAGGCGACCGGAATCTGTCACACCGACGCGTTTACCTTGTCTGGCGCAGATCCGGAGGGTCTGTTTCCGGCGATCATGGGCCACGAAGGCGCGGGCATTGTGGTCGAGGTCGGGCCAGGGGTAGCTTCCGTTGCTGCGGGCGACCATGTCATTCCGTTGTATACGCCGGAGTGCCGCGCGTGCAAGTTCTGTACCTCGGGCAAAACCAATCTGTGCGGTGCGATTCGCGACACCCAGGGGCAGGGCCTGATGCCCGATGGCACGAGCCGCTTTTCGATGAACGGCGAGCGCCTGTTTCACTACATGGGGACCTCGACGTTTTCGAACTTCACGGTGCTGCCCGAGATTGCGGTGGCGAAGATCCGTCGCGATGCTCCGTTCGAAAAGGTGTGCTACATCGGTTGCGGCGTGACCACTGGCCTGGGCGCGGTCATCAATACGGCGAAGGTCGAACCCGGGTCCAGCGTTGCCGTTTTCGGTCTCGGCGGGATCGGCTTGAACGTTGTTCAAGGTGCCCGCCTGGTGGGTGCGGATCGTATCATCGGAGTAGACCTCAACCCCGCCAGGCAGGAGCTTGCCGAGCGCTTTGGCATGACGGATTTCGTCAACCCCATCGAGGTTGACGATGTCGTGGCGGCGATCGTCGACCTGACCGATGGTGGGGTGGACTATTCGTTTGAGTGTATCGGCAACGTGGAGGTGATGCGCCAGGCATTGGAATGCTGCCACAAAGGTTGGGGCGAGAGCGTGATCATCGGTGTTGCGGGCGCAGGGCAGGAAATCAGCACCCGACCGTTTCAACTGGTCACCGGCCGAGTGTGGCGCGGTACGGCTTTCGGAGGGGCGAAAGGGCGCACCGACGTGCCCAAGATCGTGGACTGGTATATGGATGGCAAGATCAACATTGACGACCTCATCACCCACACCATGCCGCTCGAAGAGATCAACACCGCGTTCGATCTGATGCACGCCGGCAAGAGCATCCGCTCGGTCGTCATCTACTAACCCGTTAAAACTTTCGGGCAAAACAGAGGTAAAACGATGGAACCGGAACAATGGCTGAATCAGGTCGTCGAGGAGATCGTCGAGCCCGAGCGTCCGATCTGCGATCCGCACCATCATCTGTGGCATCGCGCGGGTAGTCGCTACCTTCTTGATGAACTGATGGCCGATACGGGCAGCGGCCACAACGTGGTGTCTACGGTGTTCGTCGAATGCGCAAGCATGTATCGCGCGGATGGGCCCGTATCCATGCGATGCGTGGGTGAGACCGAGTTCGTCAACGGTGTCGCCGCCATGACCGCCAGCGGTGGCTACGGCGAGTTTCGTGCGTGCCTCGGTATCGTCAGCCTTGCTGACCTTACCCTCGGCACAAAGGTGGGCGAAGTGCTGGATGCGCACATGGCCGCGAGTAGCCGGTTTCGAGGTATCCGCCATGCCGCCGGTTGGGATCCCAGCGACGATATCCGCAACTCACATACCGATCCCTGTGAAGAATTGTTGCTGGATGGAAAGTTCCGCGAAGGCTTTGCCGAACTCGGCAAGCGTTCGTTGAGCTTCGACGCCTGGCTCTATCACCCGCAGATTCCGGAGTTGACTGACCTGGCCAGGGCGTTCCCCGACACCACGATCATCTTCAACCATTTTGGCGGCCCGTTGGGGATCGGCCCCTACGCGGGCCAGCGCGAGGAAATTTTCTCACGCTGGCAAGAGAACGTCGCCGCACTCGCCGAATGCCCGAACGTGTATGCCAAGCTGGGTGGTCTGGTGATGCCCATCAACGGGTTTGAGTTTCACAAGCGCGACCTGCCTGCGAGTTCGGATGAGATCGTGGTCGCAACCGGTCGCTACTACCGGCACGCTATCGAATGTTTCGGGCCCGAGCGCTGCATGTTCGAGAGCAACTTTCCGGTAGACAAGCAGAGCTGTTCTTACCACGTGCTATACAACGCGTTCAAAAAGATGGTCGCTGACGCGTCCGAGGCTGATAAGGCTGCGTTGTTTCACGATACTGCGCACCACGCCTATCGGCTCACGTGATCGGTCGCACCAAGGCAAACGTCCTCTGGCGTGCCTTCGCCAGGATCGTCTCGATTATGCCGATCAGCCTGTTCTTTATGCATCTGGCAACCCGGGTGGACAGACCCTTGCTGCGATTGACCAACGGACGCTTGCGCTTGAGCTTTGTTGTCCCGATGCTGCTGCTCAACTGTCGGGGCGCGAAGAGCGGAGAGCTTCGGGAGGTGCCGCTGCTGTACGTGGCCGATGGCGAAAACGTTCTGCTCATTGGTTCAAACGGCGGAAAACCTACGCGCCCGCCTGGTGTCATAATCTGCGTCACGAACTCCGCGTGAGCTGCGCGCTCAAAGGCCGGGTTCGGCAGTTTCGCGCGCAGGAACTTGCCGGCGTGGAGCGCGAACAGGCGTGGCAGGGTGCGGTGGCCGTGTATCCGGGCTACGAACGTTATGTCGGTCGAGCGAAACGGGTGGTCCCGTTGTTTCGTCTTGTCCCCCAGGAAGGTGGCCTATAAGGAGAAAACCAGAATGAGTCGATTGAAGTTTGCCGTATTGATTGGTGGCTGCGCGTTTGCTGCTTGGCTGGCGGCTGGGGAACCGATTTCGCCGTCAGCCTCTTCACCTTTACCCTCTTCACCTTCACCCGAAGGAGCTTCGGTGTACTTCATCGGCCCGGAAGATGGGGCGGTTGTGGCCACGACGTTTACCGTCAAGTTTGGATTGACCGGCATGGGCGTGGCGCCCGCCGGAGTAGCTGTGGCGAATACCGGCCATCACCACCTGCTCATCGACCACGAGGGCCAAGCGGCCCTCGACCGGCCGCTTCCTGCTACGGATCAGATTCGCCATTTCGGCGCGGGTCAGACCGAGACAGAGTTGACTCTCGCCCCGGGCACGCACCGATTGCAGCTGATCCTCGGCAATTATCTGCACATTCCCCACGATCCCCCGGTCGCTTCAAACGAGATCACGATTACGGTTAGCGATTAGACGCTTGAACAAAGCAGACAAAGATCACTACGCGCTGAATCGGGCCGACGCCTACGCGACGCATCATGAAAAGAGTGCGCGCACAAAGCTGACCACGCGTCGCGAGCGAAACCTGCTTGCGCGCGCGTTGCGCCGAGCGGGAACTCCGCAGGTGGTGTTGGATCTTCCGTGCGGCACCGGGCGATTCTGGCCGGCTGTGGCCGCGTCCGGCGCCCAACGCCTTATCGCGGGAGACAACAGCGAGGGCATGCTCGAGGTGGCAGGGCGCAACGCCCTGGGCCCGGGCTTTCCGGAACGGCTCATCAATACGTCGTTGTTTGCCATTGACCTTGCCGAGGAGAGCGTGGATTTTGTCGCCTGCATGAGGTTTTTCCACCACCTTGCCCATAGTGAAGACCGCTTGGCTGTCCTCGCCGAAATCAAACGGGTGAGCCGAGGGTTCGCGGCGATCAGTTTGTGGGTAGACGGAAATCTCGGTGCCTGGCGCCGGCGTCGCCGCACGCCGCCTCCCGCCGAGCGCGGATACGGTAAGCGAATCTGTATTACCCGCGACGAAATCGAGCGCGACTTCGCCTCTGCGGATTTCAACGTGGTGGACCATTTCGATGTCTGGCCCGGCCTGGCCATGTGGCGCATGTATCTCATCGAGAAGCGCTAGCCATGACGCAGAGTTTTCTGAAGGAACCTAATCTGCGTGGAGAAGGCACCAGCAAGGTAAGTAGCCGTGCCGGTGATTCATGGCCGGAGGTTGGCTGCAACGATGTCATTGTCAAGGTCCAGAACGACTGCTACTGCCGCCCTCTGTGGAATTGGGGCCGGAGGACGCCATTGGTCCGTCGCGAAATGCGTGCGTTGCTCGGTTGCCGCAAAGCCGGCGTGCATGTCCCTCTGGTGATCGAATATCGCGAGACCCACCATCGTGCCGAGTTGATCACCACGTTTATTCCGAACGCGCTGGATCTGGACGTCGCTCTGGAGCGGTTTCCGGCACAGCGGTCAAAGATATTGAATAACGTCGGCGGTGAGATCGGCAAACTGCACAACGCCAGATGGACCCATGGCGCCCTGTACCGGACGCATATTGTGGTGTGTCCGGATTGTGCCTTCCGGGTTTACCTGATTGATCTGGAGAAGGGCCGCCGGAGCGTGAGGGCGGCTCGGGATCTGGCCCGCTTCGAGCGCCATAACGGCTATCTGACCGAGCAGGATTGGACCGATTTTCGGCAGGGTCCTGCGCTGGGGCGGCAAAGGCTCAACTAAGCGCGCCCTGATTGAGATACGCAGCGAACGGATCCGAATCGGCGTCCTTGTGCCACTGATATTCGGTGATGGTGGCAATTTGCTCGGCGCGCTCTGCGCCGAAAAGGTCAGCGATAACGGCCAACGCCATGTCGATGCCTGCAGACACACCTGAGGATGTGACCATTTTCCCGTCCGCTACCCAACGCGCCGACTCCACCCACTGCACCGCGTCGCTCTGACTGGTGGCCAGGTTGAAGAACATCTTGTTGGAGGTGGCACGTTTGCCGTCGAGCAACCCGGCTTTTGCGAGCAGTGCGGACCCCGAACACACCGACATCACCACCTGCGCATCCGGGGCGCGCTCGCGCAGAAAGCCTAGGTAAGCCTCGTTACCCAATGTCGGAATGGTACCGATGCCGCCCGGCACCAGCAGCAGGTCGAGCTTGGGCGCCGAAGCAAAGCTGTCGCTGGCCACCGTCTCCGGCCCCTGGGTGGATGCCACCGGACCGGCCGATTCGGCGATGGTGATAATCTGTATGTCCTCGCCAAGCGAGCCGAACATTTCAAGAGGTCCATAGACATCGAGCAACTCGAAATCTTTGTAAAGCGCGACACCGAGGCTGAGCATGCGAGCGCTCCCGTATTCCACAGCGTTGGGGGGCTACATTATGCCGGTTTCGTGGCCGCGGATGGTAAGATGCGGCGCTTTTGGGATGCGGAGCGTACATGACCATCAAAGTAGTGGGAGCGGGCTTCGGGCGAACCGGCACGCTGTCCCTGAAGGTTGCTTTGGAACGGCTCGGATTCGACAAGTGCTATCACATGCTCGAGGTGGGCCAGAATGAAGGCCATATCGAAGCCTGGAGCGGACTGTCTCGTGGCGAGACCGTCGATTGGGATGAGTTGTTCACCGGTTACCAGGCGTCCGTGGACTGGCCCTCGTGCAACTACTGGAAGGATCAGTTGGAGCACTTTCCCCAGGCAAAGGTCATCCTCTCCCGGCGTGACCCGGAGCGCTGGTACGACAGCGTGATGAACACCATCTACCCCTCGAGCGCTGCTGGCCGGCATTCCAAAGACCCGGCGATTCGCTCGCGTGTGGAGATGGTGTTCGAAGTCATCTGGGACGGAATATTCGACGGCCGAATGGACGAGAAGGAACACGTGATCGGCGTGTATCTCGCCCACAACCAGCGGGTGATTGATAGCGTGCCGGCAGAGCGGTTGCTGGTGTTCGAAGCCGCGTCAGGCTGGGCGCCGCTGTGTGAGTTTCTTGATTGCCCGGTTCCGGACGAGGACTACCCCAGCACCAACACCACCGCAGAATTTCAGCAGCGAATAGCGGCCATGCGGGAAGCCGCCTTGTGAGCAACAAGGCGTTGTGAGCAACAAGCATGGTGCCCAGAAACTCGGCGGCCAGCTTTCTCGTCACTAGGCGCAGTCCTGGGAATCCCGGCAGCACTCTTCGGACAGGAACTCGAGCAGCGCATTCATTTTGTTGTAGTTGGCCGTGCAACGTAATACCCGACCTTCACGATTCTGTGTCACCAGCTCGTTCTTCACGAGATGCGCGATGTGGTGGGAAAGGGTAGAGCCAGGGATTTCCAGGCGGCTCTGCAACTGGCCGACCGGTAGCCCGCCAGGTCCTGCGCGCACGAGCGCCCGGTAAACGGTGAGGCGGGTGTCGTTGCCCAGGCTTTCCAGGCAACGCGCAGCATCTGGCAACTTGAAGGCGGATCTCATTGGCTGCTTCTACGCGGTGTACCCGGGGCTTATTACCGCATATATATTTCTATATATCTAGAAATAACGAAATGTTATTGGCGCCGATACGATATTTCGAATATTGTCGAAATAAAATGGAAATGGGAAATGGATAGAGCAAAGGAGATATTTTCATGAGGCTGCAACTTGCATTGAACGTCGCAGACATCGATGAAGCGGTGGATTACTACACCCGCATCCTCGGCGTGGAGGTCCATAAGCGTGAGCCCGGCTACGCCAACTTCGTGGTCGAGGATCCAGGGCTGAAGCTCGTGCTGTTTGAAGCGCCCGACGCCACCGACCGATTGAACCACGTGGGTTTCGAGGTCTTCACCGATATGGACGTGCAGGCTGCCGCGGACCGGCTCGAAGCTGCAGACATCGAACACGTTGCCGAGTCCGAAGAGGTGTGCTGTTACGCCAACCAGAACAAGGTGATCAGCTACGACCCGCAGGGCTTGATGTGGGAGTGGTACCGGGTGCTGGAGGATTCGCCGACATTCTTTGCGGAAACTGAAACCGCCTGTTGCGCCGGAAAACGTTGAAGGTCGATACTAAATTGTCGGAGCACCCGGCGTCTCGGAGCCCCTCAGGGCTCCAGCATTTGCGCCAGTGCACGGATCGCTTCGAGTTCGTAGTTGGCGTGTAGCTCGCCACGATCTCTCAGCGTCACCACATCGGCTTCGGAAAACCAGCCGATGTCCAGCAACTCCATGTTGTCGTAGTTGTCGATGTCACCCTCCAGGTAGGCGGCATAGACCATATGCAGGGCTCGTTTGTATGGAAACGGGCCGACTTCCATGACCCCGCCGAGGCGTACTTCGAGTTCCTCTTCAAGCTCCCGCAGGATGGCTGTCTCGGGTGACTCCCCCCTTTCGATGCGTCCGCCCGGCAAGCCCCATCGGGGTCGCTTGGAGCCCCAGAAGCTTGAATGCACCGCCAACAGGTAACTGCCGTCGTGATAGAGAATACAGCGCGCGGTTTTGAATTGTTGCCGCATGAGGGTAACGGTAACAGGTAAGGTTCGTCAGGCACCAGCCGACGACAGCTCCGATTCGTGGCAAGCAGCGGGGTTTTACTTCAAACCCGTGCGCGATAGATAGACTTTGCTAAATGTACGGAAGCGACGGGCAGAGCTTGAATTTCGAATCACACCTGTGAAAACGGATTAGCATTTCTTGATAGGGCGGGACTTTTCGGTGGGCGACGACGTCTACACCGTCCATGAAGTTGCCTGGACGGAGAACGATGCTCTGGTCGAGGCGAACGCCAAAGAACGCGCCGGGGAAGACTCCCTGAGAAAACGCCGGTTCCCGGTCAGCCAGGTGTTGCAATGGTTGCTGGTCGAAGAAGAAATAGAGCTCTTCAACCCCAACTTCATGGGCATTGCTGGTTCTTAGCTGACTATCCGACCGATCAGTGGAGCAACTCCTGAACTCGATGATCTACTGCGGCGCTGAAGCAGCGCTTTGCGACCCAGCCTAACCCGGGCTCGTCGAGCTGGCGGCGCGACCAGCCTGCAGTCATCTCCACGATGCCACTGGCGCGCGCTGCGATCGCGTGCCGATATGCCGTTCGCTCTGCGAGATCGGGGGTGTGGCCGAGATATTCCTGCACCAGCGTCGGTTCCCGTGCGCGACGGGCATCCACCGGCAAGCTCATCACGTTGAAGTACGCGACGTCGAACAGTGGGTGGCCGCGTCGTGGCCCCTGCCAGTCGAAGAAAACCACCCGATGGTCTTCGCCCTCATCTGTCGTCGCCGTCAGGGGGATGTTCTCGAGATGCGCATCTCCGTGGAGCAGCACCCCCGGGCTTGCCAGGGCAGCGTAGTAGTCCGCCGTTCTGGCTTTCAGATGCTCGCCGATGGCTTCGAACTCCGGGCACCATTGGCATAGCGCATTGCGGTTCGTCCCCCAGCTCTCGAGGAACCGGGCAGCGAGGGCCGCGCGGAAGTCTGGATCTGCAAATGCGGGAATCCAGGTCAGTTGATCAGGGTTGGCGGTTTGATGCAGCGCGCGAAGCGCCCTCAATGCCGCACGCGCGTGCGCGTCAGTCGCGCCGCTCCGCCAGCTGAAGGGCTGGCAACTCACTTCCTCGAGCACGATGAAGTCTTCTTCTCTGGCGTGACAGTGAGGCACACGAATTCGCAGTGCAGGCGCGAGTTCGTCGTAGAAACGAGCTTCGGTCGCGAACGATTCGCCAACCCTGTTGCCTCGGTCCGGATGAGGTTCCTTGCAAATGAAGCTGCTCGTAGTGCCGGTGCCTTTCAGCGTGATCGTAAGACGTGACACCTTGGAGCTGAACACCCCCAATGGTTCTTTGACAAAGCTCTCAACGGGTCGGTTGAGCAACGCCGTCAACGCTTCGGTCGTAAGTTCCATTTCAGATGGGCGGGCGTTGGGCGTGGTGCAGAGTTGCCTGCTCGAACGCATAGGCAATTCTTAGCAGGCTCAGATCGCCTCGCGGTCGGCCGACGATCTGCAGTCCGACCGGCAAGCCGCCGGCGCTGAACCCACACGGCACCGAAATTGCCGGCAACCCCGTAATGGAAATCGCACAACAGATGGTCATCCAGTCGATGTAGGTGCTCATGGGCTGGCCGTTGATTTCACGCACCCAATCCTGACCTTTATCGAACGGCGGAACCTGGGCGGCTGGTAGCAGCAGCGCGTCGTAGTCTTCGAAGAATGCGACCACCCGGCGGTAGATGGCTGTCCGATCTATCTCCGAGCGCAGTATTTCCTCGGAGCTCAAGGCAAACCCCTGCTCGATGTTCCACACGGCTGTGTCCTTGGCATAGTCGCGCCAGTTGGGCAGCGACCGGTCCAGCCCGCGCCCTATCACAGCCATGGACGCCGCACGCTGAGTGTGAAAAACATCCATGGCGCCGGTGAGGTCTGGATGAGCGTTCACCGTTCGGCTTCCCAGGCCTTCGAACACGGAGGCTGCCTGTTCGATCAGCGCGGCCACCTCCCGGTCCACGGGCACGAGATCGAGATCGGTGGACCAGGCTAGGCGCAGGGACGCAGGATCAATGTCCAGGGGTTGATCGAACTCGAGACCCGGTTCGGGCAGCGATAGTGGATCGTCTGCCACCGGTCCGGCCTGCACGGATAATAACAACGCGGCATCGCTGACCGTGCGCGCCATTGGACCTGCGGTGGTGATGCGCCCGAACCAACCGAAACTACGCTGGTCCGGGACTCGACCGATGGAGGGCCGAAGGCCAACCACGTTGCAGAAGCTTGCCGGGTTGCGCAGCGAACCGCCCATATCGCTGCCGTCGGCCAGGGGCAGCATAGCCGTGGCCAACCCCACCGCCGCGCCGCCGCTGCTACCGCCGGGCGTTTTGCCGACGTCGTAGGGATTCAATGTGGCGCCGAACAGGCTGTTGAAGGTGTGCGAGCCGAGCCCGAACTCGGGCATGTTGGTCTTGCCGATGAACAAAGCGCCGGCTCGCCGCTGGCGCGCGATGAGTTTGCCGTCTGTTTCTGCCACGTGATCGGCCCAGGGGACGAAACCGCAGGTGGTGGGGAAGCCTTTGACCTCGTGGGCATCTTTGGGCGCCATGGGCAGGCCGTGCAGCGCTCCTGTGAGTTGCCTGCGTTGGGTTTTATCGTCGGCGCTTCGGGCCAATGCCAGAGCGTCTTCGCGGGGAATCAGATTGACGATGGCATTGAGCGTGGGGTTCAGCCGCTCAATCTGATCGTAGTACGCGCCCATCACGTCCACCGCGGAGATCTGTCGCTCGCGGACGAGGCGCGCGATTTCCCGCGCCGGCTGCCAGATCAACTCGTCCATCGCTGCATCCTTATGAGTCGGCGTCCTGGACGTGTCCAGGCGATCCAGTGTCCGGACAGTAACGCCGAGAGGCTTGTTCAGATAGAGGCCGCCGCCAGATCGAATGGCTTGTTCGTACGGAAGTCCACGGCCGAACCAGCGTTCCAGCCGTAGGGCTTGCACAGGTAGTGGCTCACTTCTACACCGGTGAGGCTCGCGTAGGCTTTGTCGAAAGCGCTGCGCATGAGGGTTCGAAGGGTACTGCGTATTAACCGTTAATCTTCTGAGGTAAGCTGGCACAGCGCGGTTTGAGGGGGATTTTTAAGGTGCAACGTGACTGACGTCGTAGACGAGCTTACCGTGGCACTGGGCGAGGATTGCGTGCTCACCGGCGCCGACGTGCACAATCGTCAAGCAGGAATCTGGCGTTCGGACACCATCCAGGCCAAGGCGCTGTTGCGCCCTCGAACGACCGAACAGGTCAGCCAGGCGCTCGCCATTTGCAACGCGCGCGGGCAAAGCGTCATCCCTCTCGGTGGGCTCACCGGATTGGTGAGAAGCGCCGATACCGCTCCGGACGACATCGCGTTGTCTTTGGAGCGCATGAATCAGATCGAGGAGATCAACCCGGTCGATCGCATCATGATCGTACAGGGTGGTGTGATTCTGCAGCTTCTGCAGGAAGCAGCCGAAGAGCACGACCTCATGTTTCCGCTGGATCTCGGTGGACGGGGCAGCTGCACCATCGGTGGCAACATATCGACCAACGCAGGCGGAAACCGGGTTATCCGGTACGGTATGACCCGCGACATGGTCCTGGGGTTGGAAGCCGTGCTTGCCGATGGAACCGTCGTTTCGAGCATGAATCAGATGATCAAGAACAACGCAGGCTACGATCTCAAGCAGCTGTTCATCGGCACGGAAGGCAGCCTGGGCGTGGTGACCCGTGCGGTGCTGCGGCTGCGGGAGAAACCAAAATCACGGGCGACGATGCTGGTTGCTGTGGATGAATTTGCGAAGCTCGCGAAGTTTCTAAAGCATATGGATGTCGCACTTGGTGGCACGCTGTCGGCCTTCGAGGTAATGTGGAACAACTTCTACAGGCTTGTTACGACAGCGCCGGCTGAGGGTAGACCGCCTATTGCGCAGGACTATCCGTACTACGTGCTGGTCGAGTCCATGGGTGGCGATGATTCTGCAGTGGAAGCGGCCATGGCGGATGCCTTCGAAAAGGACTTGTTGGTCGATGCGGTAATTGCGAAGTCAGAGGCACAACGTCTTGGGCTGTGGGCGTTGCGCGACAATGTCGAGCAGTGCGGTCGCTATGCGCCCATCTACACCTTTGATGTGAGCATGCGCATCTCGCAGATGGAGGATTACCTGGCAGAGGTCAATCAACGGCTGGAATCCCGATACGATGAGGTAAACAACTTCACGTTCGGACATATGGGCGACGGCAATCTGCATCTGGTGGTTTCGGTAGGCCAGGGCGGACCCGAAACGCGACGCACCGTGGAGTCGTGTGTATACGAGCCGTTGCTGGGTATTCAGGGATCCGTTTCCGCTGAGCACGGCGTTGGGCTCGAGAAGAAACCCTATCTCGGAATTTCTCGAAACGCTCAGGAAATTGAGCTCATGCGTACCATCAAAAAGGCGCTAGACCCCAACGGCATTCTCAATCCGGGCAAGATTTTTGATGTCGCATCGGCCGGGGAAGCCGCGGCATGACCGAATGGCACTATGCTTCCCTGACCGGCCTTTGCCAGAGAATGAAGAGCGGCGAGCTTTCTGCAGAGCAGGTGACGGAACATGCGCTCGAGCGCATCGAGGCGCTGGACGCGGATTTGCGAAGCTACGTGATCGTGTTGCCCGATCAGGCCCGCGCCACTGCTGCGCAGTTGGATAAAGATCGCATTGAGGGCAAACCACTCGGAGCGTTGCACGGCGTGCCGATTGCGCTGAAGGATCTGCTGTACACCCAGGGAATTGCGACCGCCAGCGGCACCCGGGTAATGCGCGACTACGTTCCAGAGGAGGACGCCACGGTTGTGACCCGCCTGAAGGCCGCCGGCGCGGTCATCATCGGCAAGACCCAGCTTACCGAAGGCGCCTTTGGCGCTCATCATCCAGACGTAGACCCTCCGAAGAATCCGTGGAATGCGGCGTATTGGCCCGGGGTGTCCTCGTCGGGCTCGGGGGTTGCGGTGGCTGCCGGCCTTGCCTTCGGCGCAATCGGTACAGACACGGGCGGGAGCATACGCTTTCCCAGCGCCAGCTGCGGATTGGTGGGCATCAAGCCCACCTACGGCCGGGTGAGTCGTTATGGCGTGTTTCCACTGGCTGAATCCCTCGACCATATCGGTCCAATGACGCGTAGCGTCGGCGATGCTGCGCGCATGTTGCAGGTGTTGGCGGGCCAGGACCCGCGCGATCCCACCACGTTGCCGGATCCGGTCCCCAACTACACCGCGGCGCTTGCCCAAGGGGTGCCCGGGCTCACCATCGGGGTGGATTGGAACTATGTGAGCACCGGCGTCCAGGAGGCAGTCGTACAGACGCTCCGTGATGCCCTGGATGCGTTTGTGGAGCTGGGCGCCGAAGTGGTCGAAGTCACGTTGCCGGGGAGTTATGTCGAGCTGGTGCAAGGTTGGGGGATAACCTGCGCGGTCGAATGCGCGCGGGCGCATCACGCCTACTACCCGGCCCGTAAAGCCGAGTACGGTAAGGTCTTGGCAGAACTCATAGATCTTGGCATCAACGCATCCCAGCAGGATTATGATGCGCTTGAACGTGTTCGAAGCCAGTTTCGTACGGATTTAGATGGGTTGCTCGAGCACGTAAACGTGTTCATCGCACCCTGCATGCCTAGATTAACCCCAACCGTGGAGGAGATGAACGTGGCTGTGGCAAGCGCAGACTCGCGGGCAGACTTCATCACTTTCACCGCACCCTTCGACTATTCCGGGCACCCGACCATTACCCTGCCCGCGGGGCTTGCAGACAGTGGGTTGCCGAAATCCTTTCAGCTTGTGGGCCGGGCGCTGGGTGAGCCCACATTGATTCATGCCGGTTCAGCCTACGAAGAAGCGCTCGGCTTTCACGTTCATCCGATTGACTAGTCGGCCGTCGTCTTGGTCGTGCCGCAACGTTTGCACCTGTGCACCGTGATTAGTCGACCCTGTTTCACGTCGAATTGCTTGTGCTGATCGATCACCCATTTGTGAAAGCCCCGACCGCACAGGGTCTTGCCCCTGGCTTTGTCTTTTGGGGAGGGTTTCTTGAAACGTAGAACGTCGCCCATCAGATCGCCACGGGGAAATAGCTAGTCTGAGCGGGTGAGCGCAATCACCGGAATTACGCGTGTGGTCTTGGTCTGATATTCCGCGAACGCAGGCATTGCGTTTGCCATCTTTTTAAACAGCTCGGTGCGTTCTGGTTCGCTCACTATCTGCGCCCTGGTGCGGAAACTATCGCTGTCTACTTCCACGTATACCTCTGGGTTTGCGAGCAGATTGTGGTACCAGGGCGGGTTGGTCGGTCCCCCGGCGTAAGAGGCGAAAATGATGTGGCGATTCTTGTCCGCCAGATATGCCAGAGGGTTTACGCGGGACAATCCCGATTTGGCTCCCGTGCTAGTCAGCAACAGCAATGGCGCTCCGGCGAATTGGCCGCCGACAACACCGTTGTTGGCACGGAACTCGTCGATGATCGATTTGTTGAAGTCTTGAACGTCCATAATCGATTTCCGGGTGATGGGGTTCGCAGCAGCCCATTATCAGGCATTCCCGTCGTCGAATCCTTTGATTAGAACGACGTTTCCTTCTGCCGAGGCAAAACGATGCTTGGCGAGACGTTGGTACTCCTCGGAGCGATACCAGGCCATGGCCGCGTCGTCGTCAGGAAACTCGATCACCACGGTGCGCGTGCTTACCCGTGGAAGAGTGGAAGCCGAGCGCGTCGCGCCATGTCTCTCCGAAGAAAGCATGTTCGCGTTCGCTCAGCGCGTGTTCCGGAACCACATCCACGTAGTAGTCGTAGAAGCTTTCACGGCACTCATCGACGCCAATCTCTCCACGGAGAAAGCGATCAATTGCATCGATCAAAACGCTGGCATGGTGGTCGCTGTCTAACATTCGGAATGTACGGTGACAAACATAGAAAATCGAATGATCAAGAGTATGAACGAATACGACGGTCTTGAGCAGCATGAGGATTGGAACAGAGCGTGAGAGGATGAAGGCTGGCTACGGACGTTAGGTTGTGCACTGCAATCGTCCGCTTTCGCTTTTCACGTGTGATGTTCGCGGAATTGAGCGACGTTCACCTGGGTATCAGTAGGCTCTAACGCCTCGGGTGGTGGCGATGAACCGATGGGTACTCGCGGCACGGACTTGATTCCCTCGATCTTCCCAGAAAACTCGATCGGTAAAACCAACAGTTCTAGAGAACGTCCTTACTTCTAAACTTCTGCCGCGAACCCTGAATCGGCCGGAAATCACGAACTATCCGGCTAGTGAACGCTCCGGGTCTTTACGGAATACCGCCACTAAAGCGTGACTCATCCCACAGACTTATCCGTCCACCTTCGGGAGTCCGCCCGTCTGTTTATGCAGTCACGTAGTAAGCGTGTAGCGTCGTTGATTCACGGGGTCCTTCAGCAGCACACACAAAGCGAGGATATTGTACGGCTTGAGTCAGTCCGGACATCTGTCACAGACCTGCGCGACGACGTAAATCATCATCTGCACGTGGAACAAAGGAGAACGCATTGCCCATGGAGAAGATAACGCTGTCAGTACCGCAGAACCTCCTGGAACGGTCGCGCGGCGATGACGAAGGCACCCCGGAATCGGACGCCAAAAGCGAAAAAATTGCGCGCACATCCGAACTTACGGGAGCCTATCTCAACGCGGTGCGGGCAAGGGATCGCTTGGCGTTTACGAACAAGGGACGCATGCGCAATTGGGAGCGATTCAATCAATCACTCAAGGCAGTCGTCAGAAACGTCGCCACCGATGCATCTTGTGCGGTGAAGGATCGAAGCGCCCGCTTGGAGATTCGAACCCGGATCTACGCCGGCGTCATGCAACTGGCCAACGCGATGTCGAGAGATCAGTTCGACATAATGATGCGCGCGCGCATGCGGTTTCGCTGGAGCCTGGTGGTTGGTACCGTGGGGTTACTCGGCATTACTTCGACACTCGTCGTCAACGATATCGTCAAGTGGCCGCTTTACTAATTTTTGCTAACCGAAGATTGAGATTTTCGGTTGAGCGCTAGGAATTGCAAGACTATCGGTGCGAGGCATTGATATACCTGTTCCCATAGCACCCGAAGCCGTAGCGCTTCAAAAAACACCACCCCAAAGAGGCTGCAGAAAGCGCAAGGCTTCACAGGAACCAAAGCGACCCGAATCTACTGAATCTACCGCCAATGAGAAGCCGCCAACCGCACCCCTCACCTGGGGGCAACGGTTGAAGCGTGTGTTTGAAATTGACATCTCCGTTTGCCCGCGCTGCGGCGGAACGCTGCGGGTTATCGCGGACATTACGGACCCAGACATCATCCGGACCATTCTCGACCATCTGAAGCAACGCGCACCGCCCCGACGAGTGTCCCGGGCCAGTTGTCAAGACGACCTGTTTGCCGCTTCCTGAGGTTTCCAGGCGATCAGGACCGACTTCGATGCGCCACCAAACGGTGGGATTCCAGAACATCCCGTCAACCCGTCAACAATTGGCCACCGCCACCAAGTTGCGTACAGCGGCTGGCAGATGCAGAGCACTGGAAAAATGGAATCACTGAGCGAGAGTTGCTCAGGTACCTCGGTCTTCTGGAACGATTCGAGAGCATACCCACGAATGAAATCGCTCGCCGTCCGGGCGTTGCCTAACAACGCGCCGCAGCGGGCCCATCAAATGGCCTTGATGCATAAGAGCAGCGGATACCTTCGCGCCCTCAGGCAAGTGCGCGCGTACGATCTCGGCGATCAGGGCGCAGTCGATTGATCTCCCCTTGTCCAGACGAGACGCGTGAAAGCAGCAAAACGAGCCCACACACGCCAGCCATACCACGCCATACATTGCGACCACGCCCACTGGATTTCCGAGCTGAAGGAGCCCACCGGCCTCAGCCACAATGTAGACCGTGCTGAAAATCAGACAGTTGCGCGCTGGGTTCGCGGCTAGCATCTTCCAGAGCAACAACGCTACTAAGACAATCACCAGCACTACCACCGGTAGAATCGTCATTGTGAAATAGTTGCCGGCTAAATCCAGAGAACCGGGCGCGTAAGCCAGCGAGGCGAATACGCCGCCTTCGGTAGCAACTACGCTGACCAGGCCGGCAAAACCAGCAGCACGATTTTCAGAACGCGCATGGCCTGTTCCGCTTTCAGCGGAACTCGAATACGCCCTGGTCGATCACGGTATCGCCGTTCTGATTGGTCGTGCGGAATAGCGCCTTGTTCTCGTCCGTGATCCACATCGAAACGGTAAGTTCGTCGCCGGGCATCACGGGTTTGGAGAATCTGCTGTTCATGCTTTTGAACCGGCTCGGGTCGCCCTCGCATAACGCGTGCAGCAACCCACGACCGGTGAACCCCCACGTGCACAATCCGTGCAGGATGGGTTTGTCGAATCCGCCCAGTGCGGCAAACGAAGGATCTGAGTGGAGTGGGTTGCGATCACCAGACAAGCGGTAGGTGAGCGCCTGGTCTTCGCGGGTGGCGTAGGTCACCTGCTTGTCGGGGGCTCTATCGGGAAACTCGATTTTCTCGCTGGGTCCGCGATCCCCACCCCAGCCACCTTCACCACGGCAGAACAGGCTCATCGTGGTTTTCAGCAGCGGCTTACCGGTTGCCAGGTTGGTGGAGATCGATTCGAACGCCAGTACGGCGGCCGAACCCTTGTCGTAGATGCCGACGACTTTGCCGACGCTTTCAATTTCGCCGGAGGGCGGTATCTCGTCAAACAGCTCGATGCCCTGCTCGCCGTGCACCATCAGGGCGGGGTTGAAGGAGCCGACCTTGTCTATGGGTGCGCCACCGCCACCGATGATCACCGCAAAGGTCGGCAAGACTCTCTGCGCCATATCCTTGGTATTCTCGGTGGTAAATGGGAGCTCGTCGGTGCCGGCGCCTACGCCCACGGCGTAGAGCAGGGCATCCTTAGAGGTCCAACTGCGGCGAACGGGGCCGCCTTGTGCGCCAACGGCGTCTGGATTGATTGGCATCTTCGGGTCCTCCCGGGGTCTCTGAACCACTACCATAGCCGGCACTCCGGGCGCGATCAACGAAACCTTAGCTCGTCGCCGGTGGGGTAGATATGCCGAGGTAAATGACCAAAATAAGGCGTGCGATATCGCTGTATCGGACCGGAGCCTGATTTGTTGAGTTGCTATTCCAAGCTGGCCGTTGTGTTCCTCGCGTTGGCCGCCACGTTCGGTTCGTCTTTGGTGCTGGCAGCGTCGTATCAGCTGCCCCGGAACGGAGATGATGTCATTGGCGCAGTCACCGCGCTGACGCTCACCTATGAAGACACCATGGCGGCAATTGCGGAGAAGTACGGAATTGGCTATCGCGAGCTTGTGGATGCTAATCCCGGGGTAGATCCCTGGCTACCCGGTGAAGGTACGCGCATTGAGCTACCCACGGCCTATGTGCTGCCTTCGGCCCCACGCGAAGGGCTGGTGATCAACGTTGCCGAGTACCGGCTTTACTACTACCCGCCTGGCGGAACAAACGTTGTGACTTTTCCTGTGGGGGTAGGGCGCATGGACTTTCCCACGCCGCTGATTCGAACCGAGGTGCTGACCCGTATCGAGAACCCAAGCTGGACGCCCACGGAAGCGGCGCGCCGCGAACATGCCGAGATGGGCGATCCGTTGCCACTCGTGGTTCCACCCGGGCCACAGAATCCGCTTGGGCATCTGGCTTTGAAGCTTGGGGTGCCCGGCTATTTCATACACGGGACCAACATGCCGTTTGGCGTCGGGCAGATGGTCAGCCACGGATGCGTGCGGCTGTATCGCGGACACATTGAAACGCTGGTGGAGCTGGTGCCGAATGGCACGCCGGTCTATATGGTGAATGAACCATTCAAAGTTGGCTGGCGTGAGGGCGAGCTGTACGCCGAGGCCCACACAGATCTCTACGCACCTAACCGACCTGCAGATCTCATAAGAAAAATTGTTCTAGCCACCCGGGACCGCCCTACCAGCATTAACTGGCAGCGCGTCGATAAGCTCGCATTGAGCCTGACCGGCGTACCGGTCAGGTTGTAAGGCTCGCGGCTACTTCCGCGCGCAGCAGGTTTCGGCAATTCGCTCTGCACGCTCGTTGGCGGCATTGGCCGCATCCAGCGCACGTTGGGCAGTTTCCTGCGCTGCGGCTGCGTCGCGGCTTGCCCGGGCGGCGCCTGTCGCCGCTTGCTCTGCTGCATCCGATGCGCCGCTGGCCTGGCGTTCCAGTGCGGTGACTCTGTTCTCCAGAGCGTCGATTCGATCGGTGCCGGTTGCCGCGCAACCTGCCAACAACAGAGTTGCCATGAGGGCAAAGAACAGCTTTTTCACGTAGGTCCTCACTCAGCGGGGTTTTTACGGGGGCGAACCGTACCATAGTCGCGGCTAATTGCACCCCTAAGTTGCGGGTGTTAGTTAGCTCTACTAAGGCGTACGGGGATGCGGCCGGAACCGAAATGCCCGGGTGCTGCGTCGAAATGGCCCGGGATCTGGGTAGTGCAGCGCAGGCACTGGCCTTGCGCATTCATCCCCCAATGTCCGAGCCGATACCAGTCGCGTTCGATCAGCAAGGCATCGCAGCTCGGGCAGTAGGTGCTGGCCCCGGCGGGGTCATGCACATTGCCGGTGTAGGCGTAATGCACGCCATTGGCCTTGGCGATCTCGCGAGCGCGCCGCAGAGTTGCCGCGGGCGTGGCGGCGATGTTACGCATCTTCCAGTCGGGATGAAAAGCCGTGAAATGCATGGGCACGTCGCATCCCAGGTTGTCCACGACCCAGCCGGTCATCGCATCGATCTCCGCGTCAGAGTCGTTTTCGCCCGGGATGAGCAAAGTGGTGAGTTCGAGCCACACATTGGTCTCGTGTTTGATGTACTTCAGCGTATCCAGCACGGGTGCCAGGTGCCCACCGCAGATCTTGTGGTAGAAACGCTCGGTGAACGCCTTGAGATCCACGTTTGCCGCGTCCATGGTGGCAAAGAATTCGGCCCTTGGCTCGGGGTCCACATATCCTGCCGTGACCGCCACGGCTTTCACGTCAGCGGCGCGGCAGGCGGCAGCCACGTCCACCGCGTATTCCAAAAAGATGATTGGATCGTTGTAGGTGAAGGCGATGCTTTGGCAGGCGAGTTCCACGGCGACTTCAGCCAGACGGTCCGGCATCGCCTGATCTGCCAGGGTGTCCATTTCGCGGGATTTACTCATATCCCAGTTCTGGCAGAATTTACATGCCAGGTTACAGCCCGCGGTGCCGAAGGACAGCACGCTGCTGCCGGGGTAAAAGTGGTTGAGCGGCTTCTTTTCGATGGGGTCAACGCAGAATCCCGAGGAGCGCCCATAGCTGACCAGCTTGATCTGGTCGTCGAGCCGTTGACGAACGTAGCACAGCCCGCGTTGGCCCTCCCGCAACCGGCAATGCCTGGGACAGACATCGCACTGAATGCGATCATCATCCAGGGTATGCCAGTATTTAGTTGCAGCAACCGTATCCATGGTTGCTATATGTTGGCCGATCCCCGTATAACAAGCTAGTTATTCAAAAGGTAGCGCCGAATGGTCACGAGATCACCAGCGGTAGCCGGAACGTTCTACCCGGAACATGCATCCGAGCTTGCTGGGTGTGTCGCCCGTTACCTGGCAGATGCGGTGGACCTGTCCATAGCGGAAACGCTGCGGCCCAAGGTGCTGATCGTGCCGCATGCCGGTTACGTCTATTCAGGGCCGGTTGCCGCGAGCGCTTATCGGCTACTCGGCGCGTACCGGGCAGAGATACAAAGGATCGTGCTGCTGGGGCCCGCCCACCGCGAATATCTCCAAGGCATGGCGGTACCCTCGGTGGATGGCTTCGCCATGCCGAACGGCGAGGTTCCCCTTGATATAGACACCATATCCCAGGTGTTAGATCTGCCGAGCGTGGTCACTTCGGATCGTGCCCACGCCATGGAGCACAGCCTGGAGGTGCAACTGCCGTTTCTGCAATCCGTGCTGAACAGGTTTGTACTCGTGCCGATTGTGGTCGGCGATTGTCCCAGCGAGGATGTTGCTGGATTGCTCGAAGCAACGTGGGGAGGTACGGAGACCTTGATCGTGGTGAGCTCTGATCTCTCTCACTACCGCCCGTATGCCGTCGCGCAGACCAGCGACGCTGCGACGACGCGGGAAATCCTTGCCAGATCCAGCACCTTGACCGGTGAGCAGGCCTGTGGCGCATACGCGATAAATGGTTTGATGCGCGTAGCCGTTGCCCATGATCTACAAGTGCGGGTGCTCGATGTGCGTAACTCCGGGGATACCGCTGGCGATCGCAGCCAGGTGGTGGGATACGGCGCATATGCCCTGTCCTGAATACTGCATCGATGCGCGGCGGACGCTGCTCGGCATCGCTCGAGCGGCCATTGAGTTCGGCCTGAAACGCTCTGGAGAGATCGACGTCGGAGCAGTGGTGGACTTCGATCGCCTGCTGCCGCAGTTGGTCGAGCCCCGGGCCACGTTCATTACGCTTAGAAAGTTTGAAGCGCTG
>Ga0114950_10001007_pt1 | contig 20765 bp, 12 predicted proteins | sample N075metaG_FD_83503 | JGI IMG/M metagenome (GOLD analysis project Ga0114950, IMG submission 83503) | Deep subsurface microbial communities from Kermadec Trench to uncover new lineages of life (NeLLi) - N075 metaG | ecosystem: Environmental > Aquatic > Marine > Ocean trench > Sediment | place... | reverse complement strand
TGGCTCGCCGCGCGCGTGCTCGAGCCGGGGGTCGTGCGCGCGTCCGCGTACGGATTCGCGCTCGCCGAGGCGCGCAGCGACCCCACCGAGCTCCAGCGTCGGCTCACGGCCGCGTACGAAGCGTTCGGCGCGGACGTCCTGGAGCTCCGGCTCGAGAGCGCCGAGCAGCTCGCCGTCGCGATGCACGACGCGGCCGATGCGACCTGGAGCGCGCTCACACTCGCCCTGCTCTCCACCCGGCTCGGGCGCTTCGATCGCGCGGACGAGCTGCTCGGCCGCGAGTACGGGCGGGCGCGCACGAGCGCCGAGCGCCTGGACGTGCTCGGACGCTGGGCCATCGCGGCCCTCGGCGCGGGTCGGACCGAGCGCGCGCGCGACCGCCTGGGCATCGCACTGGCCCTCGGCAGCGGCGACGCGCACCAGATCCTCGGGCTGCTCGCCCTCTCGCGCGGGGCCGGGGACCGCGCGCGGCGACTGTTCGGCGCCCTCCTCGTGCGTGCGGCTGGAACGGGACGCGAGCCCCTCGAGGCCACACCGTGGGCGCTGCGGGGCTGGGGCCTCGCCCTGCTCCCCTCCTCCGGGGGCGAGCGGGTATCCTCCCGGGACCCGCTCCCCCGCTGATCATCCCATTCGTGGCAACCTCCAGAGACCTCAGGACTAGTACCGGCATGCGCACACGAACATCGATTCTCCGCCTCTCCGCGCTCGTCGTCCTGCCCATCCTCGGCGGCACACTCGCGGCCCAGGACCGCCAGCTGAAGGACAGGGACCTCAAGGATCTGGGCAAGCAGCTCGCGAACTACGTCGAGGCGCGCGAGGCCGACGAGGACGTCTGGGACGCGGAGGAGAGCGTGAAGGATGCCCTCGCGAAGCTCCAGAAGAAGCTGAAGGGCAAGGACCCGCTCTCTCTTCCGGCGGACTTCGGTCAGGCGATCTGGATGTCCAAGAAGTACGAGAAGGCCAAGGTCAAGAGGGGCAAGGTCGCCGATGTCGAGAGCGACGCGCGGATCTTCGGCGAGCAGGAGTTCGAGTACACGGCCTGGGCGCCATCGAAGTACTCGGCCAAGAACGGCCCGTACCCGCTCATCATCTCGATTCACGACGAGGAGCCCGACACGACGCCCAAGTCGCACATCATCGAGGAGTGGAGAGATCAGGATCTGCGGGCAGGAGCGATCATCGTGGCCCCGCCCATGCCCGAGGACTTCAGTATCTGGAGTGTCGCCGGCACCGCGGAGAACCCGGGCGGCGTCGCGTACGTGCTCACGACATTCAATGACGTCTCCCAGAAGTACGCCATCGACTTCGACCGCGTGTACCTCGCCGGGAGAGGGACGGGCGTCGCGGCCGCCATCGCCATCGCGAGCCTCTTCCCCGACCGGTTCGCCGGCGTGATCGGCCGCGCTGGAGATGCAGGGAACACGTCGCCCGAGAACTTCCAGAACCTGCCGACCTACTTCGCCGGAGGCGGAGGGCAGGCCACCGCATTCGACACCGCGATCAGGAGTCTGGGGTTCGACAACTGCACGCTGGACCCGACGGGCCTCGGGAAAGACGTCTGGAACTGGATGCAGAGCCACCCCCGGATCTCGAACCCCATGGAGGTGACCCTCGTTCCCGGTGCGCCGTTCCCGAACCGCGCCTCCTGGATCCAGGTGCCGCCGACCGACGGCCAGACCGCCGCCCGCATCCACGCGACGATCGATCGCGCGACGAACACGATCACAGTCAATGGGGAGGGCATCGACGACTTCACGATCTTCCTCAACGACGTGCTGGTCGATCTGGACAAGCCCGTCATCGTGATCTGCAACGGGGCGGAGAACGTCGACCTGATCCCGCGCAACCTCAAGGTGACGTTGGACATGATGTACTTCGCGAGGAGCGACCCGGGGAAGGTCTTCGTGGCGAACAAGAGCTACCACCTGCCACCCCCGGCGAGCAAGTGAGGGGGGGCCGGCACCCTCGCCGTTCGGGTGCGCCTCCTCCGTGTCCGTTCCGTTCCCTTCCTGCGCTTCCTGTCTTCCTGCTATGTCTGCTTCTGGTCAGGCATGGGCGGCCGCCCATGCCTGACCAGAAGCAGACCCTGACCAGAAGCAGACATAGCAGGAAGACAGGAAGCGCAGGAAGGGAACGGAACGGGCAAGGGAAGAGGAAGGGCAACCCACTAGCCGATGAATCGAGAGTCGAAGCGCTCGCTGACGATCCTCTCCGTAGTCGCCGTCGCTGGCGCCGGAACGATGACCGTCGAGCTGTCGGCCGTGCGCCTCCTCGCGCCGTGGTTCGGGGCGAGCAGCGGCGTGTGGACCAACGTGATCGGTGTCATCCTGCTCGCGCTCGCGCTCGGGTACCTGATCGGGGCGCGCCTCGCCTGTCGCGCGCACCCTGTGCGGCTTCTCGGTCTCGCCCTGCTCCTGTCGGGTGCCTTCACCGTCTGGCTGCCCTTCTTCGCGGCACCGGTGGCCGAGGCGTTCATCCCCCGTGGCCTCGCGTTGGACGAGGCGGCGGGGCTGCTCCTGTGGGGTAGCCTCGCGGCGTCGCTCGTGCTGTTCCTACCGGCGGCGCTGCTCCTCGGCTGCGTCGGCCCGCTCGCGGTCGAGGCCGTGCAGAATCTGCGCGGCGGGCATGCGGGGGACGCGGGCGGCCGGGTGCTCGGGGCGTCGACGTTCGGCAGCATCGCGGGGACGTTCGCGACCACGCACGTCCTCCTGCCCAGGCTCGGCATCGAGCACACTTTCCTGCTCTCGGCGGCGGTGCTCGGCCTGCTCGGAGTGTTCATGCTCGTGCTCGCCCGGCGCGCACGGGCCCCGTCCGCGGCGGCCGCGCTGCTCCTCGTCCTCGGGCTCGCGACCTCGCGGTACGCCGCGCCGTTGCCGGCCGCGGACCTGCGCCTCCTCGCGGCCCGCCAGTCACCGTATCAGTCGATCCGGGTCGTCGAGCGGGGCGAGGGCGCGGAGCGCATCCGCTTCCTCCAGGTGAACGAGAGTCTCGACTCGTTCCAGTCCGTGTGGCAGCCGGAACCGGGCCTGCTCCCGCCCGCCTACTACTACAACCTGTTCGCGCTCCCACCGGCCTGGTCGCGGACGACGGGGAACTGGCGCATGCTCGTGATCGGGCTCGGGGCGGGGACGGTCGTCCGTGTGCTCGAAGGCGCGCTGCCGGAAGCCGTGCGGCTGATCTCGCTCGGGGCCGAGATCGATCCCGTGGTGGTGGAGCTCGGCAGGCGCTGGTTCGAGCTCGAGGCGAACGACACGGACCGGCGCGTCTTCGCCGGCCTCGACGGGCGTGCGGCGCTACGATTCGCGGAGGGCGCATTCGACGAGATCGTGCTCGACGCGTACGCCGACAACATGGAGATCCCCGCGCATCTCTCTACGGTCGAGTTCTTCCGCGAGGTTCGTTCGCAGCTCCGGCCCGGCGGCTGGCTCGCCGTGAACCTGTCGGGTTTCGGATTCGACGACCCCGTCATCAGCGCCGTTGCGGGCACCGTGGCGGCGGCGTTCGAGCGCCGCGTGCTCGCCCTGCGCGTGCCTTTCTCGCGCAACTGCGTGTTGTTTGCGCGCGCCGGGGACGAGCCGCCCGCTCCGCGCAGCGCGGCGTTCCGCCTCGAAGGAGGCGCCGTGGCGTCGCTCGTGCCGAGCCTCGAGCTCGACGGTGGGTGGCGTTGGTTCGAGCCGGGCGAGGGACGGGTTCTCACCGATGACGAGAATCCCATCGACCAGCTTCAGCTCCGGTCGATCACCCGCGGGAGGGCGCGGTGGATCGAGTCACTCTGACCGCGAGCCGAAGCACGGCAGCCCGAGGCGCGCTCGCGTCGATCGCCTGCGCCGCCGCGCTCGCCGCGCCCCTCCGCGCGCAGGCGGAGAGCTTCGACGCGATCCTCCCGCTGGTGGGGGAACGCCGCTACCTCGAGGCACTCGAGCGCGCGGACGGCTTCCAGGACCGTGTGCTCGCGAGCCAGGCCCGGCTCTGGATCCTCTACTCCGCCGGCGACCTGCGCGGCGGCCTCGCGGCGGGCCTCGCGGGGCTGCGGGCGGCGCCGGAAGAGGCGTGGCTGCTCGAGCAGAGCGCGGACCTCGCCGGCAATCTCGCCGCCGCCGAGCTCATGTCGGAGCTCGTGGCGCGGCTGGAGCGCGTAAGCACGGTGCCCGCGGACCGGCTCGACGCCCTGCGCGAGCGCGCCGACCGGTTGCTCGCGTCCGTGGCTGCGCGCAGCGCCTCGATGCGGCGCGCGCGGGCTACGGTGCTGGCCTTCGCGGCCCTGTCGCTCCTCGCGACGGTGCTGCTCGCGCGCCGCGGAGCGCGGCGGCCGCGAGTCGAGGACCCCGGAGACGGCTGACATCGTGCCCGAGCCCGACTCGCTCCCCGCCCGTTATGATTTCGTCATGGTCTCCGACGAGTCGCCCGGCCGCCGGTTCGGTCCGTCGCGTGCCGTCGAGCTCGCGGAGCGCCGCTACGGGCTGTGCGGCACCGCGCGCGATCTGCCGAGCTACATCGACGAGAACTACCTCATCGAGACCGAGAGTGGCGAGCGCTTCGTGCTCAAGCTCTCGCACCCCGGTGAAGACGTCCGGCTGCTCACGGCTCAGAATGCGGCGATGGCGCAGCTCGCCGCCGCGGGCCTCGCGGTTCCGGTGGCGCGTCCGGATCGCGACGGGTCGGAGCTCGGGACGGTGCGCGACGACGACGGTCGGGAACGCATCGTGCGCCTGCTCACCTACCTCCCCGGCGGGCTCCTCGTCGACGCTTCGTCCCGCACGCCGGAGCTCTTCGCCAGCCTCGGCCGTTTCCTGGGCGCCCTCGACCGCGAGCTGCAGGACTTTCCGGCCGCGGCGCTGGAGCGGCACACCTGCTGGGATCTCCTGTGGACGCTCGACGTGCGGGCGCACGTGGACGCCATCGGCGATCCTCTCGGTCGGGCGCGCGTCGAGGCCGGTCTCGAGCGGTTCGAGCGCCGAACCCTGCCGGAGCTCCGAGCGCTCCGCCGCGGCGTGATCCACAATGATGCCAATGATTACAACGTCCTCGTCGGCGGGGTGGAAGCGCCGCGCGTCCTCGGCCTCATCGACTTCGGAGACATGCTGCGCACGGCGATCGTCTGCGAGCCGGCCATAGCGATGGCCTACGCGATGCTCGCCGAGGAGGACCCGGGGGCGGCCGCGGGCGCGGTCCTCTCCGGCTACCAACGCGAGTTTCCGCTCACGGCGCGGGAGGTCGCCCTCATCCCGGGCCTCGTCGAGGCGCGGCTCTGCGTCAGCGTGACGATGGCCGCGCACGAGCGGGCTCGGCAACCCGACAACGAGTACGTGTCCGCGAATGAAGCCGACGCGTGGCGCCTGCTCGGTCGGTGGCGTGACGGCGAGCGCTGGCTGGCCCTGGCGCTCGAGCGTGCCCACCTCGAAGCAGGCGGGGTCGCCGGATGAACGCGGGCGAGGTCCTGGAACGGCGACGCCGGCACGTCTCGGGCGCGCTCGGTCTCGCGTACGAAGAGCCGCTCCTGATCGTCCGTGGCGCGGGCACCTGGCTCTACGACGCGGCGGACCGGCCGTACCTTGATTGTGTCAATAACGTGTGCCACGTCGGACACGCCCACCCGCGCGTGGTCGAGGCGGGGTGCCGGCAGATGGCGGTGCTCAACACGAACACGCGCTATCTGTACGACGGCCTCGCCGAGTACGCGGAGCGGCTTGCGGCGCTCCTCCCCGGGCCGCTCGAGGTCTGCTTCTTCGTCTGTTCGGGTAGCGAGGCGAACGACCTCGCGTTGCGACTCGCGCGCACAGCGACGAATCGGCGCGACGTCGTAGTGGTCGACGGCGCATACCACGGCACCGCGAGCTCGCTCATCGAGCTCTCACCCTACAAGTTCGACGGCCCGGGCGGTCGGGGTCGGGCTGAGCACGTCCACGTCGCTCCCACTCCGGATGTGTATCGCGGCCTGTTCCGCGCGGACGATCCCGAGGCGGGCGCGAAGTACGCCGAAGCGGTCCGCGCGGCCGCGGCGCGCGCGGAGACCGGTCCCGCCGCCTTCTTCTGCGAGTCGCTCATGGGCTGCGCCGGCCAGATCGTGCCCCCCGTCGGCTACCTGCGCGCGGCCTTCGGGCACATCCGGGCGGCGGGGGGACTGTGCGTCGCCGACGAGGTGCAGGTGGGCTTCGGCCGCGTCGGCACGCACTACTGGGGCTTCGACGCCCAGGCGGCCGTGCCGGACATCGTCACGCTCGGCAAGCCGATCGGCAACGGCCACCCGATGGCGGCGGTCGTCGTCACGCGCGAGGTCGCCGAAGCGTTCGAGGGCGGTATGGAGTACTTCAACACCTTCGGCGGCAATCCCGTCTCCTGCGCCATCGGCCTCGCCGTCCTCGACGTGATCGAGGAGGAGCAGTTGCAGGAGCGCGCGCGCGTCGTGGGGGCGCACTTCTTGCGCCGACTCGAAGCGCTGCGGGAGCAGCACGAGGTCGTCGGGGACGTGCGCGGGATGGGGCTCTTTCTCGGACTCGAGCTCGTCCGCGACCGCGGGACGCTCGCGCCTGCGACCGATGAGGCGCACGCGGTCGTCGAGGCGATGAAGGCGCGCGGAGTGCTGCTCTCCACGGACGGTCCCCTTCACAACGTGATCAAGATCAAGCCGCCGCTGGTCTTCGGCCGCGAAGAGGCGGACCTCGTCGCCGACCACCTGCACGAGGTTCTCGGCCCATGAGCGCGCTCCTGTCAGCGGTGATCGCGACGCTCTCGCCCGCACCGGCGTTCGGCGGACAGGACTCCATCTCCTTCGTGCGTGACGTCCGGCCGATCCTCGCCGAGCACTGTTTCGCGTGCCACGGTCCGGACGAGGGGCAGCGGCAAGCCGAGCTGCGCTTCGACCGCGCGGAGGACTTCACGAGGGACCTCGGCGGATACCGGGCCGTCGTGCCCGGCGAGCCCGAGGAGAGCGAGCTCTATTTGCTGGTGACCGCGGACGAAGCCGAGCGGATGCCGCCCCGGAAGGCGGGGGAGCGGCTCGCGCGCGAGTCGATCGACGTCCTGCGGCGGTGGATCGAGGCGGGCGGCGTCTGGGAGCCGCATTGGGCCTACGCTCCGTTCCGGACGATCGCGGCGCCCGAGGTCGCGGACGAGTCCTGGGTCCGGAACCCGATCGACCGCTTCGTCCTCGCGCGGCTCGAGCGCGACGGTATCGCTCCCGCGCCGGAGGCCGACCGGCGCACGCTGATCCGGCGCGTCGCGCTCGACCTCGTCGGGCTGCCGCCGGCGCCCGAGGAGGTCGCGGCGTTCCTCGCCGATGACGGGCGTGGCGCTTACGGGCGGGTCGTCGACCGGCTGCTGGCGTCGCCGCACTACGGCGAGCGCTGGGCCCGGCACTGGCTCGACCTCGCGCGGTACGCGGACTCCCACGGTTTCACGATCGATCAGGGACGGTCGATGTGGCCGTACCGTGACTGGGTCGTCGACGCGATCAATGCCGACCTCCCTTTCGACCGCTTCACGATCGAGCAACTCGCGGGCGACCTCCTCCCGGAGCCGACAAACGCGCAGCTCGTCGCGACGGGCTTCCACCGCAACACGCAGATCAACCAGGAGGGTGGGGCGAAGGACGAGGAGAACCGGGTGAACGCGGTGATCGACCGCGTGAACACGACGGGTGCGGTCTGGCTCGGCAGCACGGTCGGGTGCGCGCAATGCCACAGTCACAAGTTCGATCCGCTCACCCAGATCGAGTACTACCAGCTCTTCGCCTTCTTCAACCAGACCATGGACGGCGGCGTCACCCTCGGGCCGACGACCTTCGTGTCGGACGAGTCGACGTGGGAGTGGCTCGCGCGGTACGAGGCCGGAAAGGTCGGTCTCGAGCGGGCGCTGCACGAGGCGGAGACAGCGGCGGCGGTGGGCTGGACGCTCTTCGAGCCGGACGTCGCCCGTGGGGAGAACGGCCCCGAGCTCCTGCTCGAGGCCGACGGGTCGCTGTTGAGCGTGGGGCAGAACCCGCAGACGTCGGTCTACACCCTGGAGGGGCCGGTCCCCGGGGGTGCGGGCGAAGGCGGGGTCGGGGCCGTGCGAATCGAAGCGCTGCCGAGCCACGGGTTGAAGGCGAGTGGACCCGGGCGTTCCGGCAGCGGCAACTTCGTCATCTCGCGCGTCCGCGTGTACGCGCGCGCGGACGGCGAGGATGCCGCCTGGCGCGAGCTCGAGCTCGCGAGTGCGTCCGCGGACTTCGAGCAGGACACGCGGTCGACCGGCGGCGGGCACTACCCCGCGACGGGCGTGCTCGTGGACGAGGAGCGGACCGGCTGGGCGGTGAGCCCGCGGTTCGGCGAGCCGCACGTCCTCGTCGTCACGTTCGCCGAGCCGCTGCGGGCGTCGGATCGGCGCGTGCGGCTCGAGCTTCACCAGAGCTTCGGGTCCCAGCACGTGCTCGGGCGCTTCCGCATCCGACTCGGCGCCGCGCGGGGTGTGCCGCACGTGCCGCGAGCGTGGCCCGCGGCGTGGACCGCGCTCGAGGAGCACGGCAAGACCCGGCCCTCCCTGCCGACCTCGATGGTGATGCGGGAGCGTGCCGCGCCGCGCACGACGCGCCTCTTCCGCCGCGGCAGCTTCCTCGACCCCGGCGAGCGGGTCGAGCCGGGCTTCCCCGAGGCCTGGAACCACTTTGCGCTGGATGCCGTCCCGCGCACCCGCCTCGACCTCGCACGCTGGCTCGGTCACGGCGAGAACGCACTCGCGCACCGCGTCACCGTCAACCGGTGGTGGCAGCAGCTCTTCGGCCTCGGGCTCGTCGCGACCGAGAACGACTTCGGCCTGCGCGGTGCGGCACCGTCGCATCCGGACCTCCTCGAGTGGCTCGCACGCGAGCACGTGCGTCTCGGCTTCTCGCGCAAGGCGCTGCACCGGGTGATCGTGACCTCGGCGACCTACCGGCAGTCGTCGACGCCGCGGCCGAAGCTCTCGGACCCGCGCAATCGAAAACTTGCGCGCCAGGCACGCCTGCGGATCGACGCGGAGTGCGTGCGCGACGCGGCGCTCGTTGCGAGCGGTCTCTTGCAGGCGAAGCTCGGCGGCCCGCCGGTGCAGCCGCCGCAACCGGACGGTGTGTTCGCGTTCACTCAGAGCGTCAAGAACTGGCTACCGAGCGAGGGCGAGGACCGCTACCGGCGCACCCTCTACACGCGGATCTGGCGCTCCTCGACGTACCCCTTCCTCACGACCTTCGACGCGCCGGCGGCGAACGTCACGTGTACCCGGCGGATCCGCTCCAACACGGCGCTCCAGGCGCTCGTGCTCGCCAACGACGCGATGATGATGGAGCTCGCGCGGGGCCTCGCGCGGCGCGTGATGGCGGAGGCGGAGGATGACCGGGCGCGGATCCAGCGGGCGTTCGAGGTGTGCCTCTCGCGGCCGCCTGACGCCGCGGAGGAGGCGCTCGTCGCGCGCCACGTCGCGGGCGAGCGCCGTCGGCACACGGTCGCGGGTGCGGCGCCCGAGGAAGTCGAGCGACGAACCTGGACCGCGGTCGCGCGGGTGCTCTTCAATCTGGACGAATTCGTGACGAGGAACTGAACCCGCATGGAACGTGATTCAGCAGCCCGTGGCGAGCGTCACGAATCGCGCGAGACCGCCGGGATCCGCCCTGGCGGCGTGGCTGGGACGCCTTCGAGACGACCCCATGGGGACGTCTCGATCCGCCTTCGGCGGACCGGCGCTCAGCCCCCGAGCAGCCAGCGAATACACGACGTCGGCGCGCCAGACCAGCCCGAATCCAGCCGGCCCCGAGGGCGATGTGCCGCCCACGACGGACTGCCAGAGCGGACGGTGACGCGGCGCGAGCTCCTGCGCGGGGGCGGCGTGGGGCTGGGGGCCATCGCCCTCGCCCAGCTCCTGGCGCGCGACGCTTCTGCTGCGGACGGCGACGCGCGCCACCACCCCGCGCGCGCGAAGCGCGTCATCTACCTGTTCATGGCCGGCGCCCCGAGCCAGCTCGAGCTGTTCGAGCCGAAGGACACCCTGCAACGTCTCGACGGCGAACCGGTGCCCGCGAGCTTCGTCGCGGGCAAGCGTTTCGCGTTCGTCGACGGGGCGCACGCGAAGCTGATGGGCACGAAACGAACCTTCGCGCGCTACGGCGAGTGCGGCGCGCAGGTGAGCGAGCTCCTGCCGCACACGGCGGGTATCGTCGACGAGCTGTGCTTCCTGCGCGGCGTCCACACGAACGAGATCAACCACGGTCCGGCGAAGCTCTTCATGAACACGGGTTTCGGCCAGTTCGGCCGGCCGAGCCTCGGTTCATGGATCCAGTACGGCATCGGTAGCGAGGCCGACGACCTGCCCGGTTTCGTCGTCCTGACTTCAGGGAGCCGCGGACCGCGCGGCGGCTCGCCGCTGTGGGGCAACGGCTTCCTGGCGCCGCGCTACCAGGGCACTCCGTTCCGCTCCGGAGCCGAGCCCCTCATCGACCTCGAGTCGCCCGCGGGCGTCAGCCCCGAGGCGCAGCGGGCATTCTTCGACACGGTGAAGGACCTGAACACCCTGCGGTACGAGGCGCTCGGTGACGAGGAGATCGCGGCGCGAATTGCGGCTTACGAGCTCGCCGCAAGGATGCAGACGAGTGCGCCGGAGCTCGTCGACCTCGCCAGCGAGCCCGAGTCGGTCCGTGCACTCTACGGCCTCGAGCACGATCGGCCGAGCTTCGCGCGCAACTGCCTGCTCGCCCGCCGTCTCATCGAACGCGGCTCGCGCTTCGTCCAGCTCTACCACACGGATTGGGATCACCACGGCGACCCAAAGAACCACCTCGGCGAGCCGCTCGAGGCGCGCTGCCGCGAGGTCGACCGGGCGTCGGCCGCGCTCGTCATCGATCTGCGACGCCGCGGCCTGCTGGACGACACGCTCGTGATCTGGGGCGGCGAGTTCGGCCGCACGCCGATGAGCGAGGTGCGCAAGTTCGTCGGCCGCGACCACCACATCGATGCATTCACGATGTGGCTCGCCGGGGGCGGCGTGAAGGCCGGCTTCTCACACGGTGAGACGGACGAGATCGGCTACGCCCCGGTTACGGGCGGCGTGCACGTGCACGATCTGCATGCGACGATCCTGCACCTGCTCGGCATGGACCACGAGCGCCTGACGTTCCGCTTCCAGGGGCGGGACTACCGCCTGACGGACGTGCACGGGCGGGTGGTGAAGGAGATTCTGGCCTGACGGGGGAGAGACCGGTGGGCAGGGGTGGGTGGCCGCGAGCCAGCTCGCGGCCACCCACGTGAGCATTGGGTGTCAGGGGAAGTCGATCACGATCGTCGGGTTGAAGCCGCACGAGTCGACGTTGAACGAGAACGCCTGGCTGAGGTTGTGGTTATCGATCCGCACCCGCGCCGTCACGATGTACGAGCCAGGAATGAGCATGGAGCGGTTCGACACCGTGCCGTACTCCCTGTGGTACTGGAACGGCTGGCAGGGCAGGGCCGGTACCACCGTCTGGAGGGCCAGGTTCATGGCGTTGTCATTCGTGTTGACACCGGGCTGGTTGAAGTTGGCGGTGACCCTGCGGAGCTTGATTGACCTCACGTTGGCCATCGGGACGCCCGCGTGTGTCACGAGCACTCTCGCGCCCGTGTCCACCCCTTCGCCGCACAGCACCCGCGTCACCGTCGTCGTGTCGAACGTGATCGGTTCGCTGATGTAAGTGACCGAGATTTCGCCGATCCGGTCGCGGTCCATGACGAACGGAGCAAAGTTGATCCGCAGGTCCCCCGCGCCCACGATCCCGCCCGGGGGCAGGATGATCGGGTACGAGGGCAGGCCAGAGAGCCAGTACTCCGCTGCATTGCTCGTGATCGACACGTTCGTGATGATCAGGTTGCAGGTCCCCGTGTTGGAGATCGGGAACGGATTCTGCGAGGTGCAGGGTGCCGTGGCCTGGATCACCGTCGGGGGGAAAGCCTGGTCGGGCGGCACGTCGATCATCGGGACCGGTGTGTTACCCGTCAGGGTCAAGACCACGGACGGTTCGTCCGGGTCGTCGCTCGTGATCGTCAGGTCACAGGATTTCGGACCCATGGACGTCGGCGTGAACCGCACGACCAGGTCGAGGCAGAAGTCGTGGCTGACCGGAGCCGGGAAGGGGTTGCTGACGATCGTGAAGTCGAGGCAGTCCACAGAGGCGCCCGTGACGTTCAGCGTGCACAGACCGACGTTGCACACCGAGAAGGTCTTCTCGGCCAACACCCAGGGGCACACGTCTCCGAACTCCGTCGAGCCGGTGACTGCGATGTCGCCCGGAGGCACATTACCAGACACGGCCACGGACGCAACCGGGTCGTTGCTCGCGACCGTCAGCATCGCGCTGCGCGGCCCGAAGCCACCAGTCGGCTCGAAGCGGATGGGAAACCGCAACATGTCGCCGGGCCCGATCACGAGCGGGTAGCTCAGCACGCTGGCCGTCTGGAACTCCCCGGAGTTCGAGCTGATGTCCGTGATCGAGAGCAGGCACAGACCCGCGTTGTTTATGGTCAGGTCCATGTCCCGGAAGCTCTCGAGGCAGACGTCGCCGTAGTCTCCTCCGTCAGCGATCACGGTCTGGATGTCCCTACCCCCGCCCGTACCCGACGCCATCACGGTGATCTCCGGCGTAGCAGGATCGTTCGAGAGTACCGTAAGGGTCGTCGACTGAGGGCCCATCGAGGTCGGCGTGAACCGCACCTGGAACGGGAAGCAGAAGTCCGAGCTGATCTCGGTTGGATAGCCCGACGTCGGCTCGATGACCTCGAACTGCGGGTCGGATGACGTGATGTCGAAGACCAGCAGGTTTGAGCAGGCGCCACTCCCGGGGGGGGTGTTGCACACCTCCAGTGTGGCCGTGCTGAGGCTGTCCGTGCAGGTCACCGGGAAGAACACGTCCCCTGGGAGGGTGGCAACCGGCGCTCGGAACGTCAGCTCCGTAATCTGGATGCCCCACAAGCCACCCTCCAGTAGGGGCGAAGGTCCAACGTCACCGACCGCGCTGACCGCAACAAACTCCTGGAACGTCCAGAACGTGCATGGATCGACCGGATCGATCACGGTAGCGCTATAGTCCCCCCATCGGTTACGTTCGGAAGCCGGAGGATTGCGGAAGTCCCTCCAGTAGTGTCCGGCACCCTGCTTGAGGAGAATGGGCGCATCGAAAACCGTCGAGGCGCCCACGGTCAGCCCGACCGAAACGTAGCTACTTGGCGCATGGTTCGGTCCGGAGCCCGTGAATCCAATCATGACGCTGCCGAAGAGATTGACTGCGATCGATGGTTCGTGGAAGTCGATGTCCGCATCCTCGATCATCCCGGTCTGCAGCACGTCATTCATTCCCTCGTCGATCTCGTACCACCGGAGGGCCGAGTTGCCTGTGCTTCCCAGGACCGCATGCACGGCCCACAGCCGGCCGTCCAGCTCGAATACGTTGCCAACAAAGCGTGGCGACACGTTCTCAATCGTCTGGCCCGAAGGAGAAGGCTGCCTAGCGGCAGCCGCGGTGGCGTGTCCAGGATCGCCAGTGATGCTCCTGATCGTACCGAGGGTCGCGCCGGCGGCTCCGGAGCCAAAAATATCGCCGCGCACGAGCGCTCCTCCACTTACCCCAAGCAAGACCGTGCGACCGTCCGACGGCCCGAAATCCAACGCCGGCTGCAGGCTGCCGTTGACACTGGGCAGGCCCGCAGGAGTAGCCTCAAAACGCGTCATGTTCGCAATAGACGGCACCGCCAGCAAGAGGTCGGCCTTCGGAATCGAGTAACACGAATCGTCCCCCCCAGCATTGAAATCATTCGTGCAGATGTAGAGCCCATCGGCATCCACGGCCAGCGTGGGGTAGTCATGGAACTCGGCGGCGCCCACGGTGTCAGCGTCGAACATCACGCCGGCCCAGCCCATCCTGGGGTCGTCGGAATCAGAACGGCCGATATAGAGATTGTTGTCACCGGTGGCCGGATTCGTTAGGTCGAAGCTCGTCGCGAACCAGCGTCCGCTCGCCGGATCAAACACGATTCGCGGGTCGCCGGTGCCATTGACCACACACTGGTTGTTTGCAATGCATGCACCGCCCGAGACGCTGCAGAATCCGCCCACGCACACATCATTAAAGTTTGGAATCGCCAAGCCGACCCTGGTTGTCCAAAAGCTGTCGAGGCTGCGGTTCTCCACCGTCATGCCATCCGCCTTGTCGAATATCTTAAAAGTACCATTGACGATCAGCACGATGTGATCGGGACCAACAGCTCCCATCGTGTCGGGCGGGATGAAGTTGGAGTCCGTAAACAACCGGGCCGCCTCAAAATTGAGCCCAATGGTTACCCCACTTGAGAGGAATTCGGGGGGGGGGTCCTGCGTCGGTATGATCCCGATAGGCCGCTCGAAATCATCCGGTCCAAGCGAGACACCCGTGCTCGTGAGCTCGGTGTCGGTTTCGTTCTGCGCGCGCCCGTGCACACTGAAAGCTAGCACGAACCCTACGATCATGATCGCTGGGAGGAAATCCAGCGACCTGTAGGGCAGTTGAAACGGAGGGTACTTTAGCGAGTGAGACATGGTGTACTCCTTCTTTCTTTGTGGGCCCTCCCGGTTTTCCCGACAGGGCTGGAATGAACAGTCGATCAGTTCCGATAGAGGCATGCGTGGTCAGGGGCACAGCACCCTACAAACACTTGTCGAGCTCGGGTGGGTGTCCCAATCCGAGATCAAAAGTGCCCACCACTCGTCTGGTGTCGAGCAGGGTCACTGTGAGGCTCAGTCGATCTCCGTCAACTCTGCCCCGGTACAGGGCGGGATGCTGCGGCGGTTGCGGGTCCCCTGGCTGGATAGGACCGGCTTGGTCGAATACGTGGACGCCGTGGGCCTCGAGGAATCCATCGGCGTCGACGACTAGCGGCTCATCAATTGTTCCGGACGCGCAATCGTACTCAAGTCTCGCACCTTCCTCTGTGACATCCAGTCGGATGCCAACGCCGCCCCAGCGGCCACTTGCCAGGAGACTCGTTGGCAAGGTCTCTTCAGGTTGGTCGGCACTCGTGTCCCGAGTGCAGCTCACGACACATGTACACGCCAGACTAGCCAGAAGGATTGGGATCGCAGGGGAGAATGGCATTTGCATACGGGCTGCTAGGGGCTTGAACAGATCCGACGTGGGGCTCCTACCAGGCGCTGAGTTCATGGGCTGTCCTCCTGAGACGTAGTTCGAGATGTACACTCCCGAAGTCACCGACCCTGTGTCTAGTAGCGGCGCGCGGCGAGAAGTCGCAGGAAGGCAGGCTCCGCGGCTGACAGACGCCAGCATCGAAGAGGACACGCCGACGAGGTGCCGGGGAGGTATCTCATGCTGATAGACCTGTAGACCTGTGCCGTGGCACTGGGGGCTGCGGTCAAACGCCGAGACGCGTTGCGCGTCCCGAGGTCCCACGCGGTTTCCTCCTTCTCGCGGGGCTCTCCTCCCTCAGCGACCTGACAGCGACCTGAGCTGACAATGCTAGCGCAATGCTCCAGAATCGGGGGGCGATTCCGAGCGCTCAGGCAGATCTATCGTAACCGTTGACTGGGACGCCGGTTGTGGGCGAAGGAGCGTTCCGGTTTGCACCTGGCAGCTTCCGTGCGCTTCGCCGGCACGATCGATCCATCACTGCGGCGCGTCCCCGACCGAACGCCGCGCGATCCAGCGGTTGAGGGCGATCAGCACGACGAGCGCCAACCCGATCTGGCAGAGCACCGTGCCGACGTTGGTCGGGCGGAAGGGGTCGAGCCACGCATCGTCCCACTCCCTGGCCTGGACAAGCCACCAGATGAACAGGACGACCGCCTGGATCGGAACGAGCACTGCGATCACGAGCTCCCACCAGGCCCCGACGCGCATCTTCGAGTGCTCGTGGTTCAGGTGCTCCTCGCGGAAGCGGCGCACGCCGTTGGCGATGACCGCGATCGCGAAGAAGAGCCCCGTGAGCATGAGCGCGACGCCCCACACCCAGTCCTGGTTCCGCAGGAACGGCATCCAGATCACTGAAGGCAGGCCGAGTAGGAACGCCCCGATGCCGACGAACCGGACGGCCCGCACACGCGGGATGCCCGCGTCGACGAAGGCGCGCGTCGCCAGCTCGGCCATCGTGATCAGGCTCGTGATCGCGGCGAAGGACAGCGCCACGAAGAAGAGCGCCACGAAGAAGAGCGCCATCAAGGCGCCGCCGAGCGGGAGCGTGGAGAAGAGCTGCGGCATCCAGACGAACGTGAGACCTTCGTTGTCCCCCGCGAAGATCGTCGTACGGAGGAGCTCGGGCGACAGCTCCGTTCCGCTCCTGACGGCCTCCGCGAGCGCCGCGAGCGCCTCGGGATCGCTCTCCATCGTCGCCACGAGTCCGGGCACCACCGAGAACACGGTACAGAGCACCATGATGCCCGCCGTGAGCGAGATCAGGTTGTTCGCGGTCGGGAGGATGAACGCGTTCTGGACGGTGTCCTCGCGCTCGGGCAGGTACGCCGCGTAGCAGAGGACGAGGCCCCACCCCGCCCCCGTGTCCCAGGCGTTCTGCGTCAGCGCCTCGATCCAGAGCTCGGCGCGACCGAGCGCCGTCCAGTCGACGCTGAACAGGTAGTCGAGCCCCTCCGAAGCCCCGGGCAACGTGACCGCGCGCACCGTCAGGACGAGGATGAGCACGATGAGCGCCGGCATCAGAATCTTCGCGACGCGCTCGATGAACCGTACGCCGCGTGCGACGACGAACACCGCGAAGCCGATCGCGATCGCGTGCGTGAGCGCGGGCGTCCACGACGTGCTGTAGCTGGACCAGAACGCGCCGGGTCGCGCCTCGGGCAGCTCGCCCATGAGCGCCGCGGCGGCGAAGCGAAACGTCCAGCCGGCGACGACGGAGTAATAGAACATGATCGCCGATGTCACGAGCACAGCGAACGAGCCCATCCACGCCCAGCGCGGCGCCATCATCAAGGCGAAGGCACGGATCGGACCGCAGCGCAGCGCAGCTTGCGCCCCATCCCGAACTCGAGGAGGATCAGCGGGATCGACCAGAGGAAGAGGAAGACGACCCACGCGACGAGGAACTCGCCGCCGCCGTTCTTCGCGGCGATGCGCGGGAAGCGCCAGATGTTCCCGGTGCCGACCGCCATGCCGAGCATCATTCCCAGCCGCGATCCGAATCGATCGTGCTGCACCGGCCGTCCATCCCCCGAGTCTTGCATGGGGCCAGCCTACCGGCCCGGGCCGGCGAACAGGAGCGCGCGGCGGGCTACTCGCAGTACTGAATCGTCAGCCCGTGCGTGAGCCCCGCGCCGCCGGGGAGTCCCGCGTCCGCGTACCAGACCTGGAAGAACCGGGTCGTGCCGATCGCGGCCGGGTTCGCGTCGAGCGTCGCCTCCGCGATGCCGAACTGGGACTGCAGCGCGGACTCGCGCACGAGTTGACCGCCGACGAGGAGCGTGCCGCCACCGAACGGAACGTTCGCCATCTGGTCCCCGCTGAAGAGCACGCCCGTCCCCGTGGACGGCCCGCTGACGACCCGGATCTGGAAGCCGCCCATCATCGTGCTGGGCAACCCGACGGCGCTCACCACGGGCACAGAGCCGGAAGAGGTCGGCTGCGACGTGCCGTACGAGGACGGCGCGACGCACGGCTCTGCGTCGGGATCGAACGGGAACGCATTCGAGAGCGTGGAGTGGGCCGTGCCGGGCACGTGGACGAGAATGTCGCCCTCACCGGCGAGCGGCGGCAGCGTGACGTCGAGTCGCGTGCCGCCCATGCTCGCGGGCAGATGTGCGATCCGGACCGGCGAGCCGATGAGGCTCCCCGAGTTGTCCGTGAACCAGACCTCGTTGTCCGTCGCGTCGAAGTGCGCGCCGATCAGTGTGATTCCGGCGGGCCCGAGCGTGTACGTATCGATGCGCGGCTTGCTCGTCGACGCGATGCCGTAGATCGCCTGCACGCCCGCCATGTCGTCGGCCTCGATCGATCGCATGGGGATCCCGAAGGCGCTCAGGTTCGTGGCCATGGTCGCACCGAGAACGCCCGAGTGGTTCAGGCCGAGGGCGTGTCCGTACTCGTGGGCCATCACGCCCTGGATGTCGAACGAGCTGGGGTTGCTGCCATCGATGAGGCCCGGGCCGTCTTCCCACACCTTGGGATCTTCCCAGAACCGGATTCGCCAGCCGTTCGAGGATGGGATTTCGGTGAACGCGAGCGTCGCTCCGCCGAACCCGTCGATCTGCGAGACGATGTTCCGGTTGGGCCCACCGGGCGCGCTGGCGAGGCCCTGGAACATGGCGTCGAAGTTCGCCCCGCCCGAGCCGAGGACCGGCTGGGTCGGGTCCGTGAGCCCGGTCCCGTGGGGCCGGCTGCCCCACTCGGCCACGCCCTTCCAGATGGCCAGCACCGCGCCCGTGGCCCCGGGGTAGTCGGGGTCGGGCACGTGATTATCGTTGGCCTCGGGGTCCGTGAAGTTGTTGAACACGCGAAAGTCGCGCTGCGTGAGCTCGAGCACGTCGCCCGTCAGGACGTACCCGGCCACGGGGGCTGGCTGGAGGATGAGCGCGGCGGCCGCCAGGCCCGCCACGGCTAGCGCGGAGTCGGAGAGTCGCATTGCGGTGTTCCTGCCTGCGGCCTGGGCCGGCCGCGCCCCGCGCGTCTCGACGCGCAGGGACCAGCCAAATCTATCGCGTTTCCCGGGGCACGGGTGGCCCGCGGGCGCCATTCCGACCCGAGCAGCGGGGGAGGGCGGGTCCATGGGGTTCGTGGGGCTTGCATGTGGCGTCGGACGCAGAACAATGTTCCGCCCGTTCCGGTGGCGGACGGCCGCGCCGGTACCGAATCCAGAGCCCGTGGGAATCCGATGACGAGCCAGATCGAGAAACACAAGTTCGAGGCCGAGGTCCAGGAAGTCCTTAGCCTCGTGGTCCATTCCCTCTACGCCAACCGCGAGATTTTCTTGCGAGAGCTGATCTCCAATGCCAGTGACGCCCTCGACAGGCTGCGGTTCGAGGCCCTGACGAACCCCGAGCTGCTCGAGGAGGGCGAGACGCTCGGAATCGCGATCGAGCTCGACGCCGAAGAGCGGACGATGAAGATCGCTGACAACGGCATCGGAATGTCACGCGATGAGCTCGTCGAGAACCTCGGCACGATCGCGAGCTCGGGAACGCGCAAGTTCCTCGACGCGTTGAAGGAGCAGAAGGCCGAGGGCAGTCCCGATCTGATCGGTCAGTTCGGAGTCGGGTTCTACTCCTCCTTCATGGTCGCGGACGCGGTGTCGGTCGAAACACGGCGGGCCGGAGAAGAGCAAGGCTGGTGCTGGCGCTCCAAGGGCGACGGCGAGTACGAGATCGAGCCGATGTCCGATCTCCCGCGCGGGACTGTGGTCCGGCTCCACATGAAGGATGACGAAGGCGCGGAGGCGAAGGACCTCCTCTCCGAGTACGCCGTCCGCGAGCTCGTGAAGCGCTACTCCGACTTCGTCGAGTACCCGATCCAGATGGAAGTGGAGCGAGATGAGCCCGTGCTGGACTCGGAAGGCAAGCCGTTCGAGGGAAAGACCGAGACGGTCACCCGCACGGAGACCCTGAACTCGATGAAGCCCCTCTGGGCGCGATCCAAGGACGAGATCACGAGCGAGGAGTACACCGAGTTCTACCACCACCTCACGCACGACTGGAACGATCCGGCCGAGTCGATCCACTTCAAGGCCGAGGGGACGCTCGAGTACACGGCGCTGCTCTACCTGCCGAGCAAGCGTCCGATGGACCTGTTCGATCCCTCGCACGCGAAGTCGCGTGTGAGCCTCTACGTGCGCCGGATCCTCATCATGCGCGAGTGCGAGGACCTGCTTCCCGCCTGGATGCGATTCGTGCGTGGGGTCGTCGAGTCGTCGGATCTGCCGCTGAACGTCGCGCGCGAGTCGCTGCAGGACAACCCGCGCGTACGACAGATCAAGAAGCGGCTCGTCAAGAAGGTGCTCGAGACCCTCAGGGAGCTGCTCTCGAACGAGCGCGAGAAGTACGAGTCTTTCTGGGGTGCCTTCGGCCAGATCCTCAAGGAGGGCATCTACTACGGCGAGGACGACGACCAGCGCATCAGCGGGCTCTGCCTCTTCGAGAGCTCGACCCACGATGGGCTGTCGACGCTCGCGGAGTACGTCGGTCGGATGCCCGAGGAGCAGGAGGCGATCTACACCATCCACGGTTCCGACCGGAAGACCGTCGAGTCGTCGCCCCACCTCGAGGCGCTCACGGCCCGGGGCTTCGAGGTGCTCTTCCTCATCGATCCCGTCGACGAGTGGATGCTCCAGCGCCTCCAGGAGTTCGACGGCAAGCCGCTGAAATCGGTCGAGCGGGGCGAGATCGATCTCGAGGGCGACGAGGCGGAGAGCGAGCGCAAGAAGAAGCAGGAGGAGTACAAGGACCTGCTCGAGGCGATGCAGGCGACGCTCGAACAGGACGTGAAGGAGGTGCGCTTCTCGAGTCGCTTGAAGAGCAGCGCCGCCGTCCTCGTCACCGATGAGGGCGGACTGTCCCCGAACCTCGAGCGCATGCTCAAGGGCTCCGGGCAGGATGTCCCGAAGCAGAAGCGAATCCTGGAGCTGAACCCCGACCACGCGCTCCTCGGCGGGCTGAAGCGGCTGTTCGACGTCGACGCGAAGTCGCCGCGGATCGGCGAGTACGCCGAGATGCTTCTGGGTCAAGCGCTGCTCGCCGAGGGCTCCGCGCTGGAGGACCCGGCGCGGTTCACGCGCCTCGTGACGGACCTGATGGTGGACTCGGTCCAGAGT
>Ga0114950_10001005_pt1 | contig 20805 bp, 17 predicted proteins | sample N075metaG_FD_83503 | JGI IMG/M metagenome (GOLD analysis project Ga0114950, IMG submission 83503) | Deep subsurface microbial communities from Kermadec Trench to uncover new lineages of life (NeLLi) - N075 metaG | ecosystem: Environmental > Aquatic > Marine > Ocean trench > Sediment | place... | reverse complement strand
TATTGCTGACTGGCGATAAGTCTTAATTCTGGTCTGGCCTCGACGCCATTTACTACAATGTTAATGTCAGGCAGGGCCAGGATATCTGTTAATAATATCTCGTGGTTGGTTAAGATTGACAGCTGCTCTCGAATAGAGCGCTCAAGATACTCAAGGACCGTATCATTTTGCTTAAGATTGAGTACCTCAGCCCTTAAGTTGAGTAAATCTGATTTATAGCCAACGCCAGCTTCAAAAACAGCCGCTAACTGCTTCTCCCTGGCTGCTACAGTTGCATTTTGTTGAATGATAATTTCTCTCTGTTCCCGAACCAGAACAATTGAACTATAAATACCAGTAATAGTTGCCTTCAATTTGGCCATTTCAACCTCAATTTCGTAGGCTCTGCTATCATATAATAGAGCGTCTATTATTTTCTTTTGAGCTGTTAGATGGCCATTATAAATAGTTTGATTAAACTGTATAAGTAATCGATTAAAATTTAGCGGCACAACCGGTGAATCAAATCCCGGTACAGGTGGTGTTTCGATCGTAATATTTTCATTTTGATAGGTAGCATTAAAATCTAGAACTAAAGTTGGTAAGTTCATCTTCGCATCGTTTACCATAGCCAGTACCTTACTTTGTTGTATAAGCGCTTGATTATCTGAAAACCTTTGCACCTGATAGGACCACCGGATACAGGAATCAAGGTTTATAGTTTGCGTCTGAGATTTGCTTATACTCAAAGTGCTTAATAACAGTATTATCACATATTTTTTCATAGTGACTTAACTAAGTTGGATACAAGTAATTTAATCATGGGTCTTCTTTCTTCTATTAACTTATAAAATTCAGCCTCAGTTTTAACCATTTGAATAACCATTGGTTGGGCCATAAATGGAAAAACACTTAGTGAAATAATTGTGAGAATAATGTGGATGGCTTGCTGGTGAGTAATTTTCTTATCGCCTTTTTTAAGCCCGTTAATTAAGATGGAAATTTTATCGGTACTAAATAGCTTATGAACAAGCTTAGGATTCTTGTTCATTTCAGAAAAAACGAAAATTGGCAATTTCGGATTTGAGATAAGCATATCAAAATACGCATTAACTATCATGTTAATTTTATCATCAAGACTTCCTTCACTGGCTAAACTAGATTCTATCCTGCCAAACAACTGATCTATCGCATGTACAAACACCACCTTAAAAAGGCTTTGCTTATTATTAAAGTAGTGGTGCAGGAGGCCCTTATTAACCCCGGCTCTGTCTGCCAGCTCGCGCATCTTTACGCCATCATACCCCTTCTCAATAAATAATTGACGAGCACTTTCGGTTATCTTATTTCTCGTTATAATTGATTTTTTACCCATTTGGTCAAAAATGAGAAATCAATTTAAGACCGCCAAACATTTTAACACTTTTTTAGTCAGATGGGTAATTTTATTTATTTAGAATTGTGTTGCCATGGTTTAAGTTTCGACCTAATAAAAAAGGGCTGACCAATTGGCCAACCCTTAATTAAATAAAATTTTAAATAGTCTACTTGTTCGTCATAAAATTTTCAAAAGATGAAATTGTTATAGCCTCAAGATTATATTTAGAGGCAGTTTTCTCCAGTTTCGCGAGTTCTTTGTTCTTAATAAAGGAAAAATCAGTCTTTGCATCCGCTAGTTGTTTTGAAAGTAAAGCCAAATTAGCATACTGACTGTTACCCGGTTTATAGAAATTATTGGTAACTACGCTATAGAGGTCGCCCATGTCTTCCCTTAGTTGATCTTCTGCTCTACCAACGTAATTATCACCGGTGGTAATCACCAGCGTCTTCTTTAGATCATTGAGGGAAGTGAGCAAAGTTGAGGATGACTTACCCAGTTTCGGATTAGCCTCTTTTGCTTTTGACGCGTATTCGATCGTCTCATCTATCTGATAGACCAAATAGGCAAGATCCTGAGTCATATTATATAAGGTCATCACCATCTCCTCTTGCGCTTTTCTATCGGCAAGTGAAATATTGGATTTTGGATCATATTTTAATTCAAAATCATGACGATACTCTGATTTGCCTTTAGTCATTACCAGCGTATAAATACCTTCAGGCACCCTTGGAGCTGTAAATCCGCCAAATGAAAAGGTTTTGCCCGTTGCCACTTTAGGTACTTTCATGCGGTAGTTCCAACTTACAATATTTATTCCTTTTTGCTTCTTGGCGTCTATATCAGCAATTTTCTGACCATTTTTATCTTGAATTTCGATAGTCATCTTACCAAATGTATGACGCTTTTTCAAGTAGTAGCCAACTCTTGCTGAACGATTAGGATTAGGCCCAACAAATGCATTACCCGTAAATCCATTTCCTCCACCAAAACCGCCATCCTCGGGCATGGTTATTGGCTCAGAAGTAAAAAAGTGTACATCCTTTTTCAGTACTTCTTGAGTTATCTCTCTCAGTGGACTTATGTCATCTATAATAATTACGCCCCTACCATGAGTTCCCATAATAAGATCATTGGTACCGGCATGCATTTCTATATAATGTACCGCAACCGAAGGCATATTATTGGTAAACTGCGACCAGTGCCCACCGCCGTCGATACTTATAAATAAGCCAAATTCAGTACCTAAAAACAGCAGGTCTTCATTTTCATAATCCTCCTGAATATTTCGGGCAAACCCATAAACATCATCAGTTACAATGCTCTTCCATGTTTTACCAAAGTCGGTTGTTTTATACACATAAGGTTGTTTGTCATTCGTGGTATGGCCATCAAAAACTGCATAAGCAGCACCTTTATTAAAGTTACTCGCTTCTATATGATAGCACCAGGTATTCTTTGGCAGACCCGTAATATTAGCCGTTACATTAGTCCAGGTAAGTCCTCCATCTTGTGTAACCTGTACATTGCCATCATCTGTCCCTGCCCAAATTACCTTTTCGTCTAATACAGATTCAGCAATGGTAAATATCGTACAATGATTTTCAGCTCCGGAGTTGTCCTTCGAAAGACCACCAGATTCTGCCTGATTTTGTTTTGATGGATCGTTGGTGGTGAGATCAGGAGAAATTTTTCGCCAGTTATTACCCATATCTTCAGATACATGTACAAACTGACTGCCAAGGTAAATTCTGTCTGCCTGATGCGTGCTTAGGGACATTGGCGTGTTCCAGTTAAACCGCAGTTTCGGATCACCCGCCACCGGAAATATTTTAATATCCCTGGTTAAGTAATTAGTTAAATCTGTTCGCCATACGCCTTCAGCACCCTGCATTTCTGAGTACACAATATTCTTTTCAGGATGGCGATATACTTTAAATCCATCACCAGCGCCAACGCTAGTCCAGTCGCGCGCTTCTATTCCTCCAGGGCTTGATGAGGGACCAAACCATGCGCCATTATCTTGTAATCCTCCATAAACATTATATGGCTCAGCATTGTCAACACTAATATGGTAATATTGCGATACTGGCAAATCATTAACCATCTCCATATTACTTCCCCCATCCCATGTTCTAAAAACGCCACCATCAGTACCTACATAGAAACGGTCTGAATCATTTATATCAAACCAGAAATCATGGATATCCGGATGCATGCCACCAAGGGCTTTAAATGTCTTTCCACCGTCTTTACTTATGGCACCAAGGTAACCCGCCTTAAGCAGCACCTCTGGGTTTCTGGGATCGACAACAATTCTTGAAAAATAAAATGGCCTGATAACCAAGTCAAAATTCTTATTGAGATAGGTCCAGTTAGCACCTCCATCATCCGACCGATAGAGGCCTTTATCTTTTTCTGCCTCTACCGCAGCATATATAATATTACTATTAGAAGGCGCCAGCGCTATAGCAAACCTACCCAGATCACCTGCAGGTAAACCATTGTGGATTTTACGCCAGGTTTTACCACCATCAGTTGATTTGTGTAAAGCACTTTTTGCACCGCCTGAGCTAAACGACCAGGCTGTTCTCCTAAATTCCCAAAAAGCAGCATATAATATATTCGGATTGTTCTTATCCAATATTAAATCAGAGCAGCCCGAACTATTATCACCTGCGAGCAGTTTTTCCCAGGTTAGACCGCCATCAGAAGTTTTGAAAACACCTCTTTCATCGCTGTCGCCCCATAATGGTCCTAATACCCCCACGTATACTTCATCGGTATTATTAGGATTAATCTGGATGCTGCTAATTCTGTCCGAATTCTCAAAGCCAATTTTCTTCCAGTTAGTACCACCGTCAACCGATTTGTACAAACCATCGCCCACTGAAACACTATTCCTGGTCCAGGTTTCACCTGTTCCCGCCCAAATTACCTGATCAGGTCTCTTAGGGTCTACGGCAATAACACCAATTGATTGAGCATGTTTATCAAAAATTGACGTAAAGGATGAACCACCATCCGATGATTTCCAGATACCACCGCCGGCAGTACCTACATAAATTACCCGCGGATTAGTTGGGTGGCCCTCTAAATCGGATATTCTGCCACTCATTATAGCCGGGCCAATTTGCCTGGCCTTGAGAGAGCCATAAAGCTGGTCACCGGATAAAACGATTGGTTCCTGGGCAAGGGTAATGATATAGGTCACACTCGCCACTATTAGCAATACTATTTTTTTCATAAGTTTAATATGTTATTTATTAGAATAATTCAGGAACTGCTACTTGCCTTCGTCTTTCTCAGAATCATCGCTTACCGGAAACTTAAATATGGCATCATCAACCTCGGGATTTAACTCAATTGACGTAAAATTAAATGCCTGAGCCTCCTGACCTTTTATTCCCTGGCTCATAGAAAAAGGAAAGTATAGTCCTTCCACCTCCTGATAATCACTGAAGGTAATTATATTGATACTACCTTTCATCTGTCCAGTTTTAATTTCTGATTCAATTACAATCGGTACAAAATTTTCGGTATCAAAGAAATAATATAAAATATTATCAACCTCCTCACCATCAACTAATTTGGATTTTTTAGTCAGTTTTATTTTAAAACATTCTGTTCCCTCGGCCGTTTCCTTGCCCATTAATTCAATAGAATAACCTTTGTCGGCGTAGTCCAGGAAAGCATCGGGAAAATCGCCCGACTCCCTCCTAATATTCTCAGTCGTTTCATTATCACTTTTTTCAGGTTCCATGGTCATAAAATTAGTAGTCCATGAATCGGTGCCATCATACGCCATTTGCACAAGCTCCTTTCCTTGAAGTTCCATCTTCACCATACTTCTGCCATCTTTGAGGGATATTATTGTTACTGGGATATCCATACCTTGAGCTGCCACCGTTGCTTTATTAATCATGCCCGTAAGTGCCCGCCAGTTATCTGCCCCGCCAGTATTTTCAAAGTAATTGTCAATAATTTCATCTGCTGTTTGTGCAGATACATTGGTTATAGCAAAAGCCATTGCTATAGAGAATAAAATAAACTTATGTCTCATAATCTCTTTTTTAAGTGATATTAATTTTCCTCGAAATTAATGAATAATTCAAGGTTACTTGTTACAGATTATAATAATTTAACATCTATTAACTCGATGGCCTTGAAGCCACAGTGCTAATATTATTTATGGGGTAGATAGCAAAAGACTTAAGCGCTGTACATTTGATTCATATGAATAATCAGTGGCATATTAGCATTGATACCGGCGGAACCTTTACTGACTGCATTGCCAAATCACCGGATGGTAAGGTTGAACTTATCAAAGTATTAAGTTCCGGCAGGATAGGCGGTAAAGTTTTAAGCTATAATGGTTCTAAGCTCACTCTGGAATTAAAAAGTAAGCTGTCAACAAATTTATTTGTCGGCTACACCTGTGTTTTTTCGTCAAGTAAATTCCAAAGCATTGTGCTGAGTCATGATCACCAGGGTCTCTTTAAGTTAAAAGATCCTATTCCTGATAACCTGGATGTTTCAGGAGCGATAGTATATATAATGGCCTTTGAAGAAGCACCAATACTTGCGGCCAGGATAGCCACAAATACTGCTCTTCTGGATAGCCTGCCTAATATTGCCTTTCGCCTGGGAACCACCAAAGGTACTAATGCCCTGCTGGAAGGAAAAGGGGGCTCTACTACCCTCATAGTAACAAAAGGTTTCAAAGATTTACTTGAAATTGGTACTCAACAGCGACCAGAGCTATTTGCACTTAATATTATCAAGCGTAAAAGTATTGCCACAAACATCATTGAGGTAGACGAAGAGACAGACACACATGGTACAATAGTGCGACCATTAGATTCCCGGAAAATTGAGCAATGCCTGGATCAATTGCTTGACAGTGATACTCATTCTGTGGCAATTGCCTTAAAAAATAGCTATCAGAATACAGCCCATGAACTTGCACTTGCCAGGGCAATTATACGCAAGACCAATCTCCCGGTTACTTGTTCTGCCGTTTTATACCCGGCCATAAAGTATTTAATCCGTGCTGAAACAGCGCTGGTAAACGCTTATCTATCGCCTATTCTTCAGTCATATTTAGGTAATATCACCCAGCAAATAGATAAACAAAACATTAGGGTGATGACGAGCGCAGGGGCGCTTACTAAACTGGATTCCTTTAATGCGAAGGACAGCCTGTTGAGCGGACCGGCAGGCGGAATTATTGGCGCCGCCAAGGCTGGAATTAAAGCAGGATTTGAGCAAATCCTTACCATAGATATGGGTGGCACAAGCACCGACGTGTCCAGGTATGATCAAGGATTTGATTATAAGTCTGAAATTATAGTGGGTGATGCGCATCTGTTTTCTCAAACCCTGGCTATAGAAACTGTGGCAGCGGGTGGTGGCTCAATATGCAAAATAAATAATGGCAGATTGCTGGTTGGACCCGAAAGTGCCGGAGCTATGCCCGGGCCAGCTTGTTATGCTAATAACGGGCCGCTTACAATTACCGATCTTAACCTTCTATCTGGTCGGGTAGATGCCAATGCCTTTGGCATTCCTCTGGATGAAGATGCCGCGAGACAGGCATTATTGAACGTACTCAATGAGCTTATTCTTACTGATATAGACGCAAACTATGACGACCTACTCATTGGTTTTCTCGACATTGCCAATCAAAAGATGACCGATGCGGTAAAGACGATATCTATAAACAAAGGGTTTGATCCACAAGATTATGCATTACTTGGATTTGGTGGGGCCATTGGTCAGCATATTTGCGAAATAGGCCAATTACTTAGCGTATCAAACATAATTATTCCTTATAATGGCAGTTTATTAAGTGCAGTGGGCATTAGTAAAGCCTTAATTGAGCGTCATGAAATCAGGCAAATTCTGGCGCCATTAAAGGAGAGACTATTCGTGGAAAATGCGATTGAGGAAACAAAAACGCTGGCACTCAACAAAATAAGCAAAGACGGTGTAATTCTTCCTGCAATCACCTCTATATCATTATTTTTACGATTAATCGGACAGGACACTTCCATTGAAATACCATTAGAATCATACGACTCACTGGCAGCGAATTTTAAAATAAAATATGTCGATTTATTTGGCCACTGGGTAGAACGGGATATTGAAGTGGAATCAATACGTGTAACTGCCGCTGAAAAACATGCATCTATTCGCGAGAAGCATGCTACCAATGTTGATTTCCAGAAGGAAATCACCTCAACTGGTTCTCGGCAAATACTTTTTCGACAAGGGTGGTTAACTGCCTCACTTTATGAGTGGCCACAATATATTAGCAATCCGCAGATAATTACCGGTCCGGCGGTGGTTTATAACCCGTTTACCAGTGTCATAATTAACCCTGGATGGACAGCGACTATAGAAAGCGAACACATAATTATGTCCTTCAAGGATCAGGAAATGACCGCAGATGAAACTCAGCAGATCGAAGCGGTTGAATTAGCCTTATTCACTAATCGGTTTAAATCGGTAGCCGAGCAAATGGGTTCCTTGCTGCAGCGTACTGCCCTATCGGTTAATATTAAAGAAAGACTCGATTTTTCATGTGCACTCCTTGATAGTAACGGCAGGCTTGTAGTTAATGCGCCACATATTCCAGTGCATTTAGGCAGTTTGGGCATTTGCACGCGAGCTGTGGTGAATTACCAGAAACTTACAGAAGGAGATGTTGTGATAACCAATCATCCGGCGTTTGGTGGTTCTCACCTCCCCGATGTAACCTTAATCGCGCCAGTCTATTTTGAAAATGAATTAGTCGGTTATTTAGCGAACCGAGCACACCACGCTGAGATTGGCGGTAAAGCGCCAGGTTCAATGCCAGCAGATGCTCAAAACCTGGCTGAAGAAGGCGTTGTAATCCCGCCGACATTAATTGTTCGCAGCGGCAAGGCCAATTGGCAGAAAATCGTAAATATGTTAAAAAATGCCCCTTATCCTTCTCGTAATACAGATGATAATATTGCCGATTTTCAAGCGGCATTAGCCTCGATTATTGAAGGTCAAAAATCGATGCAAAAATTACTTCAGACATACGGTAAAGTGAAGATACTACACTTCATGACTGAGCTCCGTAACCAGGCAACCTCTCATCTTGATGCTAAACTTGAGTCGCTTAAAATTAATAACCTTGTTGCAACTGAATACCTTGATGATGACAGTAAAATAAAGGTGTCAATTACCTATACAGGTAAACTAAAGATTAGTTTTAATGGAACCTCGGAAACCAATAAAGGTAACCTAAATGCTACCGAAGCCATTGTTAATGGCGCAGTGATCTATGTTTTAAGGCTATTAGCAGGTGGCGACATCCCGCTTAATGAAGGATTAATGGAGCACGTGGAGCTGGAAATACCAGAAGGCAGTTTGCTTAATCCAATCTTTTCAGATAATCCTGCTAAATGCCCGGCAGTGGTGGGCGGTAATACAGAGGTTAGTCAACGGTTGGTAGATACACTAATTAAAGCCTTTGGTTTAGCAGCTTGCAGTCAGGGTACCATGAACAATTTTCTCTTTGGTAATGAATCATTTGGCTATTACGAAACCATTTGCGGAGGGACCGGTGCCGGACCTGGTTTCAATGGCACAGATGCTGTGCACCAGCATATGACTAATACACAAATTACCGATCCTGAAATCCTCGAGTTTCGTTATCCTGTTAAACTGATCCAATTTGCCATAAGAAAAAACTCAGGTGGTGAAGGCAAATGGCAAGGTGGCAATGGCGTAATCAGGGAGTTTGAGTTTAAGGAACCGGTAACTATTACATTCCTGGGCCAACATCGGAAACAAGCTCCCTACGGGCTAAAGGGTGGCCATCCAGGGGCAACGGGAGAACAGTTCCTGTTGGCATCCAATGGCACAAATAAGGACTTACATGGGATAGGTACATACAAGGTTAATAGCGGAGATAGGATCAAAATATTAACTCCGGGTGGTGGAGGCTATGAAAAACAGGATGACTAAAGATTAGTCTTGGTCCAGATGGCAATATCGGTCTCCTCTGGTAAATTAATATGATTAATAAATCTTTTAAGCTTCCGGGGAGAATTAGTACGTTTACTGAAACTAACAAAATCGTCTAATGCCAATAGCATATAAACACTTTCACTATCTACTGGGTTTGTACCGATACCTACAGGTCTCAAGCCATAACCCGAATAAATATTAATATCCCTGCTGAGATCTTTTAAGAATTCCTCTATATCATCCGTTACAAATCCAAGTGCCACGAATTGTTTATCGCTGTCATCGGCAGGGTTCATGTATTGAACATCAAAATAGCTTATATTTGGCTCACCTACTACGGTTGCCTCACTGATGAAATCCTCGCTAACTAATTCAGCTGCCCGGGTCTCCACCATACTTTGAGACTCACCTCCTTCAAAGGTTAAAACAATACTAGGGTCGTTTACACTGCGCAGAATGGTTATATTATGTTCAGCAGATTTTCTATATGTGGTAAGCCAGGCATCAAAATCATCTACTTTATATAGTACACCACAGACAGCAGTTATATTACCAGGATTGCTGGCGGCCATAACAGGACTGTTTGGATCAGCGGTTACTACTTCTACGGGGAGTTCGGTGCTATTATTGGAACACCCAATAAGCGTTGACATAATTAAAATGACCAGGCTAACTCTTTGGATCATTCCCATTTATTTTATGCCTACAAGATAGTAAATAATAGCTTAAAAAGCCAAAGTAGCAACAAAAATGGCTCCCCTGAAAGGGAGCCATAGGTCAAAAAACATCTACATACACATCGATGAACCAGCCAGGCCTTTTTTGGGACCTGGCATACTGTTTATCCATGTATTGTTCACGAGGTAACCAAGTAATCTAAAATTTTAAATTTTTCAAGGTCAAGGTGGTTTTTTCTGCTACATTCACCATACGTACAAATTATAACAGAAATGATGGTAAGATATAAATCGTTAGATGTTTTTAGGGGCATGACAATGGCTACCATGATTCTGGTAAATACACCTGGTAGCTGGGCCTATATTTATTCGCCATTAGCCCATATACCCTGGCATGGCTATACACCAACCGATCTGGTCTTCCCTTTTTTTCTGGTAGCTATTGGGGTATCTATGAGTTTCTCTTTTGAGAAATACAATCAAACCGACCAAAAAGCATTTTATTTAAAAACATTAAAGAGAGCGATTCTCATCTTTTTAATTGGCCTGGCACTTACTGCCTTTCCTTTCATTGGTAAGGACTACTCACATCTGAGGATATTAGGAGTTCTGCAAAGAATTAGTCTCGCATATTTGCTGGCGGCACTTATTATTCATCAGTTCAATACTACCAAAAAACTATTATGGATATCTGCCATCGTCCTCCTCACCTACTGGCTTGTCTTGCTCGCCTTTGGCACCGGCGACCCATATAGCCTCGAAACAAATTTCCCCCGCCAGATAGACCTCTTAATTCTGGGCGATGCGCATATGTGGCACGGCCATAAGATTGCCTTCGACCCTGAAGGATTGCTTAGTACCTTGCCAGCGGCAATTTCAGTAATATCTGGTTATTTGCTGGGGCTTGTAATCAGAAAATATCAAAAAATGGAGTTGATAGCCAGAATTATGTTGTTAGGGAGTGTACTCATAATAGGCGGCTATGTATGGGGAATGGTTTTTCCTATAAACAAGGCTTTATGGACCAGCAGTTATGTACTGGTTACCACCGGTATTGCCGCGATAATCATCGGAATACTAATCTACCTAATAGACATTAAGCTATGGAACAAATGGGCGCAACCATTTGAGGCCTTTGGCATGAACCCGTTAATAATCTTTGTGCTCTCAATTATATGGGTAAAAACATATTTTATGATCCACATTGGCGACCAAAATATGTATGGCTGGCTCTACACAACTGTATTTAAACAGATTATTAATCCAACATTCGGTTCCCTGCTCTTTGCCTTATTTCACGTATTTGGCTGTTGGCTTGTAGCCTATGTTTTATACAAAAAGAAAATCTACATTAAGCTCTAGAGAAGTAAAATCTGATATCTTATTAAATTTACCGAAGTAATTGGTTAGGCCTAATAAATACCACCAATAGGTTGAAGGGCTTTAAAATCCAGAATATTAATCTTCCGGCCATTGGTGGTTATTAATTCTTCCTCAGATAACTATGATTTATATCACAAAAAATAATATTTTTAGTCCACTAATTGTTCTTATTATGAAGAATTCTATTCTAGTCTTTAGTGCCCTGATTTTATTGACATTTAGCTGTCAGAATAGTAAAAAGGTATCTCTTGGTACCAGTATTACGGGTAGTGTCTGGCATAATAATGGCGAATTAATAGCCGAGGCTATGGCAAAATATGAATGGCAAATTGAAGTATTACATGGCCCCGAATATGTGGATAATTTAGGCCGATACAGTATTGAAAATAAGCAGCTGGATTTTGCTATTACGCCTAATAATCGAATAATGGACCAGGGTAATATCAGGGCAGTGGCACCGCTTATTCAAGAAGCAATGCTGTTTATTTACCGAGACAATGGTACAGAATATAATTCTCTGGAAGATTTGATTAGTGGCAATAGAGTACTCTTGCCTTTGCAAAGCGCAGGTGCATCTGACCTTATTCGTGAAGTTTTTTCAACACTTGAAATAGAAGATTCTGATTACACGAGTTATTCACTTGATTTGGATGAGTTTAATCTCCTGGAAGAGTCCTGGAAAAATACATTGGACAGTATTGATGTGCTGGTGTCATTCTCTCAATTAAACAACCCTAAAATTAATGAGATTATTAGTTTAGGGTGGAAAATATTTCCTCTGGGAGATGTAAATAGATTTGAAAAAAAGTCATCGTTAATTGATGCTTTATGTATTAAGTACCCCTGGGCATTCCCTATTATCATCCCAAAAAATGTATTTGGTAATCAACAATTGGAACCGGTTTATACCTTGGGTGTTCAGAGTTTATTAATTACGAATAGGGATAGCGATAGTGAAATGATTTATGAATTTCTAGAGGATTTCTATAACTCGCTTCCGGCAATGAGTCAAAAGAATGTTGCCTTCGCCCAAATAAATGAAAACTACAAAAGAGCTTCTATAAGCTACCCTCTTCACGATGGAGTTATTAGGTATATGAATAGAGATGACCCTAATTTCATTGAGAAATATGCGGAGCTATTTGCCTTATTTATAACCCTGTCGGTATTAGTTGCAGGTATTATTAATGGATATTTAAAGAGGCTAAAACAAACAAAGAAAGACAGAATTGATGTGTATTACGATGAGATACTGGCAGCTACTGGTATTGAACAATTGAATTCAATAAGAATGAAGGCTGTTAATCAAATGCAAGCAGAACGCCTGCTTGCGGACGAGACATTTGTGATTTTTCTTCAATTATATGAACAGCGCAAAAACGAGCTGATGTAATTAATATATATGAGCTATGTCATACTTTGTCATCGCTTAAATAATAACCTTCTTACTTTCAAAATTCAAATAATAAGCTCGTTTGCTCCGGAATGATGTTCGTTCTCCTGGGAGCAGGGTATATGGTTTTTGTGGTCTTTCTGGCAGCGACCACGCTTGGTACATTCGCTTATGGTTACTTTAGAAAGTACCTGCCACACGAATAAAGTTGATTAGTTTCACCTAATTTTACCAGCTGCTTTGCTACTAAGCAAGACCGCTTTTTTATGACTCTATGAAATTAAATTCAGGCCTAACAATTTTAATCGTTTTAGTATTCATTCAATCAGGAATTGCTCAATCGCCTGCCATAATAATTCGTGAAATGGTAGAGAGTGCAGCCAGATTAGAGGGTTTTACCGCTGAGATTACTAAAGAAGAAAGGATTGATGGGAAGATAATAAAGCAAATAACTGCCGTTAAGCTTATTCGCCAACCTTATCAGGTTTACTTAAACCAAAGGTTTCCCAAAGAAGGCGTAGAAATTCTTTGCCGGCGTGACTCAGACCGGCCATTAATAAACCCAAATTCATTTCCCTGGTTTAACCTAAGCCTTGACCCCTATGGTAGTTTAATGCGCAGGAACCAACATCATACGGTGTTTGACAGCGGATTTGATTTAATGAGCAATATTCTGTCAAGAGAACTAAATCGCATAGGTAATGATACAGCATCTCATATATTTTATAAAGGCATGATTGATTGGCAGGGTAAGCCGGCATACCACATCGAACTGGCTAACCCCGATTACCATTATACTACTTACCAGGTAAAATCAGGTGAAGACCTTAATACAATTGCCAGGAAGCTAAATATCAGTGAGTATGCTATTCTTGAAATTAATGAGGAGGTAGATTTTTTTGATGATGTTTCTGCCGGTCAGGAATTGCAGGTACCTTCACGTTACGCTAAAAAAATGGTGCTCTACATAGATAAAGAGTACATGCTGCCATTGGTTATCAAAGTGTATGATGGCAAAGGTTTATTCGAGCAATATGCCTATAAAAAATTTGTGCTCAACCCTACCTTTGAGAAGGGAGAATTTACCAGTGAATATAAAGATTATGGGTTTTAATTTATTCTAATGGCAATATCGATTGGAGATAAGGCCCCTGAATTCGAATTGCCTGATCAGCATGAAAATATTTTTAGTCTGAAGGATTATATTAGTCATAAAAACATCCTGCTCTACTTTTATCCGATGGATGAAACACCCGGGTGTATAGCCGAAGCCTGTAGTTTCAGGGATAATATTTCAGACTTTGAAGGATATAATTGTAAGGTAGTTGGTATCAGCAGAGATAGTATAACCAGTCATGCGAAATTTAGCAGGCACTATAATCTGACATTTACTCTTCTGAGTGATAATAAGAATGAAGTGAGAAAATTATATGGGGTTGAATCTTCAATGCTAGGTTTATTGCCCGGTAGAAAAACTTTCCTGATAAATAAACAAGGGATAATTACCCATATATTTGATTACCAGTTTAAAGCGAAAAAACATGTCCATGAATCCCTTAAGGCATTAGCAAATGAGTAATAATGAGTCTGTAGTACAAAACTTTTATTCAGCATTTAAGCAAAAGAATGCCAAAGAAATGAAAGCATGTTATAATCCGGACCTTCAATTTGAAGATCCTGCGTTTGGTAAATTAGCCTACACCCAAACCTGTGCAATGTGGCAGATGTTGTGCGAGTCTGCCAGGGACCTGTCAATCGAATTCACCATTGATAATGCGCAAGATGAAATAGTTGAGTCTACCTGGATCGCTGAATATACCTTTAGCAAAACAGGCCGGTATGTACGCAATGAAATTAGCGCACATATGGTGTTTAAAGATGGTAATATCATCAGGCATACAGATAGTTTTAATCTCCATAAATGGGCCCGACAGGCCATGGGTTTCCAGGGATTATTATTAGGCGGCACATCTTTTTTTAAGAAGAAGCTTCATCAACAGACAGGTTACCAGCTAAAAAAATATATGAGCAAAAACAACCTGAGTTAAAACTTAATAGCGGGAATTAAATTCCAAGCTGCAACTTCAGTTTTTGATACCCTGCCGGACTCACGGGTATTGATGCTCCGGACTTGAGAACAACTACGAAGGTTTCCTTACCCAGTTTATCAAGTTTGGCCACCTCCGCCAGGTGAAGAATATATTTTCTATGTACCCGAACAAACTTTGTTTCATCCAAGGCCTGTTCAAAATACTTCATCGTTTGTTTCTTAAGCCATTTGCCTTGTGCCGTATGTAACTCCACATAATCATCCTGAGCCTCAAGGTAGAGAATCTTCTCTACATCTATGATGATAATCTCCTTACGGTCCTTTACTACAATTCGACTCAGGGGTTTACGGTATTCCATAGGAGAAGGAAGACTTACCTGCTGCTCTTTTCGCTTAGAGAGTTGAATTTTGGCAACTGCCTCGGCGAAACGCTGCCTGGAAAATGGTTTGAGCAGATAGTCAAGGGCATTATTATCGAATGCTTTAATAGCATATTGGTCATAGGCAGTGCAAAAAATTACCGACGGCTGATAATCAAGGAGTTCAAGAAGTTCAAAGCCATCGATTTTAGGCATCTGAATGTCTAAAAAAACAAGTTTAGGTAATAATTGATTAATTAGTTTAGCTCCTTCGAAACCATTTTCTGCCTCACCAACTAAAGTAATTTCAGGGAAGTCCTGCAAGTATACTTTAATCAATTCCCTGGCAGGCTGCTCGTCATCTATAATTACCGCTTTAATAGTATTCATACCTGCGGAATTATTATTTCAGCCTTAAATATACCATTCATATGCTCGGTACTCAGTAGGTCCTGTCTGTTATAAACCAGGTTTAGTCGGTTAATGACATTTTTCAAGCCTATGCCCTCACCTCTTGGAAGCACTGCCTCCTCATCAAAGTTATTGGTAATTAATATTTTCAGGTCATTACCTTTTTCGTGGCAACTAATCTTAATCTCACTTTCCATATCTGTTTCATGAAGACTATATTTAATGGCATTCTCTACCAAAGGCTGTAAAATTAATGCCGGTAACATTTTATTTTCTGTACTGCCATCGCATTCAACTGCCACTTTCAGTCTATCACCAAAGCGTATTTTTTCAATTGCCAAAAACAACTTAATTGCTTCTATTTCCTGGGCCAGTTTCACTAGTTGATCGGCATTCTTGCGAATACTGTAGCGTAGAAAATCGGCTAATTGAATAACCATTTCATGGGCTTTTTGCGGATTAGTTAAGGTTAATGAGCTTACAGAATTCAGGCTATTAAAAATAAAGTGTGGATTAATCTGAGCTTTCAACATATTGAGCTCGGCAGATTTTAAATGTTTGTCTAATTCAATCTGCCGAATTCTACGTGACCTGGATTCCTCGTAATAAATTATAAGATAAAAGTTGATTGTCAATAGTATGTATATGAAACCACCCGCAACTAGCCTATAAATATGATTACCAGAGGCGAAATCATAAAAATTATTTACCGTATTAGGCAACACCTTAAGGAAGGATTCCCCAGCAGTCACAAAAACGAAAACTAACACGCCACCCGCGACTAAATGTGTGGTCAGTGTATTAATAACGCTTGCTGAATCCAGCGAAGAATACTTTACCACATTCCAAACAGCAATACCCATTATAGCGGCTAAAGCACTAAAGACCAGTGCATCAGCCCCCGCCGATAGCCACGCAACGTTCCAGACAAAGGTTAATATTGCTGTGTAAGCGGCGGCCGTAATTGCCCATATTAACCAATAAGCCAGACGGTATTGACTGTTAGACGCAAAGAGATCTTGCATGTACGAATATAGTTGTAAAAAATCAGGTGAGCTTATTCAGTAATTGAATAAACCCACCATCATTTACCTATTTTGAGTTATTAGTTATTAGGCGCTCTTTAGCTCACCGCCACCAAAGAGGACAAATCCTTTTATATACAGTTCTTTGGTTGGGTCAGAAGCAGCAGGGTCCAAGGTTGTCTTTCTTTTATCTGAAAATCCACCAAAGATGGCGGTTACATCAGTCTTCACATTCCAGTCTGATGGCACAGTAAAATTACCACCACCAAACATGGCAAAGAAGTCAATTACTGTGGGTTCTGCAGAGAGTTTTGCCTTTGTCAGGTCATAATTACCACCGCCAAATATTGAGGTAATCTTGCCTCCTTTAAAGTTGTTGGAAGTAATAATAACATCTCCTCCGCCAAAAAGATTTGTGTCGTCAATAAAATCCATACTCCCGTCTGGTACAGCTCCCGGAGGTACATTATGGCCCCGTTGTCGCATGATATAGATAAAGCCGATGGCAATTAGCAATACAGGCCAAAATAATTTTGTGCTATACCATGGCATGTAAATTATATCAGGCAAAAGAAAGAAGGCGCCAATTATAATAAGTATCCAGCCCGCTTTCCGGCTCGGATCTGAAATTAAGATTATTGTACCAATTATAATCAGGATCACCTCCCATTGTCTTATACGGTACCAGAGGTCGAAGTGAATTAACCCCAGGTTTTCTATAAGGAATAATAGACCAATTACGATTAAAGCTACGCCAAAACCGATTCTTCTTTTTTGTATTTCTGCCATTTGTTTATTTTTTTGTTCATCGCAAACCTATAAGATGTCTAATGTCCCCACAATGATTAATCGGTAAAGACCGGCAGATAATCGGTGAAAGGCGAATTAGGGATTACGAGGTTCTTTATGCTTTGAAATTGAGCGTTTAGTATATACCTCTGATGGTAAATGAATAAACGATTCGCCAAATAAGCAAAGAAACTAAAAAACGTACATTTGACCTATGGCGATGATATCGAAGAAAAAGCTCATCTATCCTGTTAATGAACAGTTGCGGGACTATCTAAAGCAGCAGGAAAGAGTATCTGAAGCACTTGCATACGATGATCTCACCCGCTATAGCAGTGCTATTCCTCTTTATGATCAGCAGGGTAAAGATACCTTGTGGGAGACTGTATTATACGAGCAGGCAGAAATTGAGCATATTCATAAGAGCTTAAAACTAGTATATTCAAACCTTAAGTCGGCCGGTCATATTGAGGTAATTGAGCATTTATATATCGACCGCGTCGATATATGCCCTTTTGGCAATACCAAACCGTTTCGTATTCGTATTGTTAATAGTATTAACGACAACTTCGATTACTTCTATATTAAGATAGCCGATGCTTCGCGGATTTATGGCCTCGAATTAGAACATCTTCTATCTCCTAACAGGATAAATTATATTGTTCATGGTAATACGCTGGTTGAAGAACATATAATTGGTATTCCTGGGGATCAATTCATCCTTAATAACTTGGGAGATAAGGGACTAAATAAAGTTCGCCTGGCCAAAGAGTTTGTAAAATTCAATGAGCGTACTTTTATTCGGCTTCTGGGCGACATGCATTCAAGTAATTTTGTGCTGGATATTACCCCTGATTTTGAAGAAGTGCACTATCGTATCCGGGCCATAGATTTCGATCAACAGTCATTCGAAGGGCGAAAAGCAGTGTATTTTGCTAAATATTTCAAGCAAAACAATGCCTTAATCAAGCTTGGGATGGAAGTAATGACGCCCGAGTCGATGCACCAATATGAACTTGAAGAGCGTAGCCTTATTGTCAACAGGATAAGGTCGTCAAGGTATACGCTTAATGAATTACTATCGGCAATGAAGACAACACCACTATCACTGGATAAGCATATTCGCCAGTTAAGAAAAGAACTGGCAGATTACCATGGCGATAGTAAGTTTTTAAAATGCACTACGATGGGCGCAATTGTTGAGCTTAATTTAGCCCAATTAGAGATTGATTAAGCATCTTTTACTAAGCTTTGATGCTGGATTTTTTGGGCAAGATTGTCTACATAATTATCCTTACCTACAAGTGCGAGAATATAGTATTCTTTAAATTCATCATAGCTTAGAAACCCTTGTTGGTCAGGATCTAACCAAAATTCTCCGCCCTGTTCACTTTGGATAATCAGCACATTTTGCCGGTACACGCTATACTCCTCGGCAATAACCGACTCGCTCATTTTTGTCATATGTTTATTAATAAGTAACATAGTATCTAAAGAAGAAGTAGACTGAATTTAAAGATTTGATAAATGTTCGTCAGGAATCCAGAATTGATCCACGGCCAAAGTTGACGCCTCCTTATTATTAAGAATATTAATTTCAACTAACCGGTGCAATCTAAGCGCCAGAGCCAGATCGTTATGTACCATGACAAATAATGAAGCTTTTCCGGTATCAATTAAATCCTGATTAATTTCATTTACATGAAAACTACGCACACTTGCATGTTTACTGAAAACAAATTCAATAACATCGCCATCTACCACTTCTATCAAACCTTCAGTCTCAATTGCCAAAAACAGGTTGCCTTTTAACCTGGTATAAGAGGGTGTAATTGGTGATAACAAGATAGCACTATACATATCGTTTGATTCCTTTTTAGGGCTAAGTAAATTAGCTGAACTATTTATTCCTGTGGTAAGGTGAATTACGCCAATAAATCCGAGCAACATTAATAATTTTTTCATCTTTTATTTTCTCTTGGTTCGATTACAAATTTCTGGAGAACATCAAGCAAATACATACGAAAAAAGCCTATTTTGGCATTTAGGTAAAATACCTATTCTATGAGAAAGACCCTGGCCCGGCCAAACTGCATGCAACTAAAAAAAATCTCTTTAACCCTGTTAATTCTGCTCAGTTTCAACCGGGCATCCGAAGCCCAATCATGGGAGTTCTTATTTAATAATGGTATTAATTATATGCTTGCCGACAAGGAAATTGCCATTAAACAATTTACCCGGGCCATCGACCTCGATTCAAATTTTAGCGCTGCCTATTTTTATCGTGGTGTTGCTGAGTTTAAATTGGGTCATTATGAGAAAGCTATAAAGGATTTTAATAAGGTGTATCTGCTTGATACCATGGTTAAGGTTGTGCATGCTTATAAGGGCTTTGCCTACCGGCAGCTTGGCGACAGCGATAAAAGTTTGACTGCTTTCTCTTTATACATGGATTCGCGGCAAGAACTTAGCGCTTTAGATTACAGACTTATTGGTAAAGCCAAAATGGATGCGGGCGATGTTGATGGGGCAATTGAGGATTTTGAGGCGGCAATAAAGAAGAAGGATGGTGAATCTCAACACTATCATTTGTACCAGGCATTATTTAGCAATGGCTCCTATAAGGAAGCCCTTGATCAAATAAATTTTGCTATTGCCCAAAACAAGGACTTTTATGGATACTATCTTAATCGTGGAAACACCAAACTTATGTTAGGTGATTTTACCAATGCCCTGTCGGACTATGACCATGCCCTCCTACTCGAACCAACCATACCTGACAGCTATTTTCTACGCGGTCAGGCACTTGATACATTAAACAGGCATGAGTTGGCAATTATTGATTTTACCAGGGCCATCGATCTAAACCCAAAAGATGGTACGTATTATTCAAAACGAGGCAATGCCCGTTTTGCTATGGGTAATCGTAATGCAGCTTGTCTCGATTGGACTATTGCCGGCAACCTCGGATATTACGAAGACTTCAATAAGATCAAATCTATTTGTGAATAAAATCTGGTGAAACCGGAAGATTTCTGAGTTAATTTCAGATAGGAATAATCCTGAAATAAGTTATTATTATTTTGCTATATTAGTCGGATAAATGTCTTTTACTTAGTCTTCTACTAAAGTTGTAAGCATTGAATCGTAAATTATAAATTAAGGAACCCAAAGATGAAAACAACACTGAATTTATTTTTAATGGGATTGATGTTTGTATTTCTTAATGGATGCAAAGAATCTAAAGTTGATACAAAAGTGCAACCTGAATTTAAAGGCAAGGTTGCTAAAACATACGAAGAGTCAGAAGAGTGGTGGCCAAAAAAAACCCGTCCACCGAAAGGGGCTCCCAAT
>Ga0114950_10001004_pt1 | contig 20823 bp, 20 predicted proteins | sample N075metaG_FD_83503 | JGI IMG/M metagenome (GOLD analysis project Ga0114950, IMG submission 83503) | Deep subsurface microbial communities from Kermadec Trench to uncover new lineages of life (NeLLi) - N075 metaG | ecosystem: Environmental > Aquatic > Marine > Ocean trench > Sediment | place... | reverse complement strand
AGGCCGTTTGACACAGCTTAGAAAAAGATAATCCCGGGGGTAGACAAGCGGTTCAAACTATCGGAAGCTAACGGTTTGACCTGTCGTATTCTGAAGGCGGCGCGGTTAGGATTGCGGAGTGGTTTATGAGTGCTATCGAATCTGGTAATGCTGGCAATAACAAGACCAGTGCATGGCAGGCAAGTGACCACCGTCATTATCTGCACCCGTTTACAGATCATAAAGACCTTGGTAACAAAGGTGTGCGTATTATCACCGCTGCCGAGGGGGTTTATATTGAGGATTCAGAAGGAAATAAAATTCTTGATGGCATGGCAGGCCTTTGGTGTGTGAACCTGGGTTATGGTCGTCAGGAACTGATCGATGCAGCCACCCGGCAGATGCGTCAATTGCCTTACTACAACAGCTTTTTCCAAACCGCCCATCCCCCGGCCATAGAACTATCAGCGTTGCTGGCTGAAATAAGCCCGCCACAATTCAATCACACATTTTTTACCGGATCCGGTTCCGAGGCCAATGACACGGTGATCAAACTGGTGCGTCGTTATTGGGATTTGAAAGGCGAGTCTCAACGCAAGGTCATCATCAGCCGTGAAAACGCCTATCACGGCAGTACGGTAGCCGCGAGCACGCTTGGCGGTATGAGCGAAATGCACAAACAGACATCGGTTCTGCTTCCTTATGTCGAGCACATTGGACAGCCGTATTATTTTGGCCTGGGCGGGGAACTTTCCGAGCATGAGTTTGGATTGCAGCAGGCCCGCTTGCTAGAGCAGAAAATTCTTGAGCTGGGCGCGGAAAATGTTGCCGCGTTCATCGGTGAGCCGGTACAGGGTGCAGGCGGGGTCATTATTCCACCTGCCAGCTACTGGCCTGAAATTCAACGCATATGCAAACAATATGATCTGTTGTTGATAGCTGACGAGGTGATCACCGGTTTTGGCCGCCTTGGAGAGTGGTTTGGGTCTACCCGGCTGGGTATCGAGCCTGATTTGATTCCGTTTGCGAAAGGCGTCAGTTCCGGCTACCTGCCGCTGGGTGGTGTATTGGTAGCAGACCGCGTGGCCGATGTAGTTATCAGGGAAGGCGGGGAGTTTGCGCATGGATATACCTATTCAGGGCATCCGGTAGCCTGTGCGGTAGCCATCGCCAACATCAGGAGTCTTCGGGACGACGGTATCATTGACCGTGTACGGGAGGATACAGGGCCGTATTTCAGCAATCAGTGGGCCACCCTGTCGGATCACCCACTGGTTGCAGAAGTGCGCAGCATTGGCTTTATGGGTGCAATTGAACTGGTAGCGAACAAACAAACACGGGAACGGTTCGACAAGGACCTCAAGGTAGCGGCCCGCTGCAAGGACTTCTGTTTTGAGAGCGGCCTGGTGATGCGTGCAGTGGGTGATTCAATGATTGTATCCCCGCCGTTGATCATGGAGCACAAGCATATAGATGAACTGGTGGCGAAAGCCCGCTTGTGCCTGGACCTGACTGCCGAATCACTGGGAGTATCGCAATGAGCAATGAGCGTGATTGGGATAGCGCGTTTACCTCTGATCAGGTCAAGGGTCTGGTAGGTGGCGCGCCGTCCTATGCCGGGGCACTCAGTTTTCTGCGTCGCAAGTACACGCGTGATCTCGAGGGTATCGACGTGGCTGTTACCGGGATACCGCTGGATATAGCGACATCAAATCGCCCCGGTGCCCGTTTTGGCCCGCGCGGGGTGCGCTCTGCCAGTTGCTCGATGGCCTGGGCGCGGCCCTGGCCATGGGAAACGGATCCCACCGAGGCATTGGCAATCATTGATTATGGAGATTGCCAGTTTGATTTCGGCAAGCCTGAAACCATTTCGGACACGATCACCCGGCATATCGACACCATCCTTGAAGCCGGTGTCGCGACACTGGCCATCGGTGGTGACCATTTCGTGACCTATCCGATATTGCAGGCCTACGCAAAACGCCATGGGTCGCTGTCACTGGTGCATTTTGACGCACACTCTGATACCTGGCCCGATGAGGGCAAACGCGTGGATCACGGCACCATGTTTTACCACGCTGCTAAAGAGGGTCTGGTCACAGACACCCGCTCGGTACAGATCGGTCTGCGGACCACCAACGATGACCCGATGGGTTTCAATATCATGGATGCCCGCTGGGTGCACGAGCACGGCCCTGCGGCAGTGGCTGAACGGGTCAAAGAAATTGTCGGTGATAACAAGGTCTACCTGACTTTTGATATCGATTGCCTGGACCCGAGTTTCGCACCCGGCACTGGTACGCCGGTTTGTGGTGGGTTGAGCTCTTTTCAGGCGTTGGAGATTATTCGCGGTTTGGCTGGCATCAATATTGTTGGCGCAGACCTGGTGGAAGTCGCCCCGGCCTATGATGTCGGGGAGATCACGGCGTTTGCCGGCGCCACACTGGCAATTGAGTTTCTCTGCCTGATGGCGGTGAATCCGCTGCGCGGACAATGACCGATACAATACCACTGATCGGTATTGTTGCGGACCGTTGGGACATCAAGGGCCATGATTACCATTTGGCCGGCGAGAAATATCTGAAAGCGTTGGATCAGGCGGCGGGTGTTTACCCGGTTATCCTTCCGTCGCTGGGTGAAACATTTGAGTCCAATGCGATTCTGGAGCGGTTGGACGGATTGTTTCTTACCGGCAGCCCATCCAACGTAAAGCCCCACCACTATTCCGGAACCCCCAGCAGGGAAGGGACCTGGCACGACCCGGAACGTGACCTGGCGGCCCTGGGTGTCGTCCCTGAAGCGGTGCGCATGGGTTTGCCGCTGTTTGCGGTGTGTCGGGGCTTTCAGGAAATCAATGTCGCAATGGGCGGCACCCTGCACCAGCACATTCATGAGCAACCGGGTTACCTGGTGCACAAGGAAAATCCAGATGATCCGCTGGAAAGACAATACGGTCCATCTCACGCGGTTGAATTTGTCGAACACGGACTGCTACGCAAGCTGACCGGTGAGACGAAGATGGTGGTCAATTCACTGCATTCCCAGGCGATCGACGGCCTCGCACCGGGTCTGGAAATTGAGGCGCGTGCCAGCGATGGCCTCATCGAGGCTTTTTCAGTGCAGGATGCCCCCGGCTTTACGCTCGCCGTGCAATGGCATCCGGAGTGGAAAGTCATGGATAACCCCGCTTCACAGGCAATTTTCAAGGCTTTTGGAGAAGCATGCCGACAGTACGCGGCGCGGAAAACTTCACTTTGAATTCAAGCTTGCCAGCAACACCCGGATGGCTCAATGCAGAGCTGATTTTCCGGCTATCCAAATACACAATTTATGCGTTGCTGATGTACAACGCAGTTTTATTTTTCAGGGATGATTTTGCGGCCAGTGCGGTGACCTTCGGGGACACGGTTACGTGGCGCAATGTTATCGAAGCATACTCGGCAACCTTTGATACCGCAGCCTGGATCGTCCTGTTGCTGCTGTTTGAACTTGAAACGGCGATCATTCCCGATCATTTGCTCAAAGGCGGTTTGAAATGGGTGTTGAAAACCATCAGCGCAGTGGCCTATTTTTTCATTATTTACGCGTTTTACGGTTACTGCGTGAAATACGGCATGATCAGCAATTTTTCTGCGTTTGAAATTGCGGATGTGTGCAGTTTGATCGGCACAGATTTCACTTTCCTGGCAGAACTGGATGAATATCTTGAAATCGATCAACTGTCATGCGCTGCGCTAAATGGCCAATCATTGGTGCAAATCGCCGGTACCAATATCATTGGAACGCAAGCGGCACTTTCGGAAGCAATCCGCCTGGCCAGCGTAGATATCGTCAATGCTTCGGATTGGCTGATCATTGTTTTTCTGTTGGAAGTCGAAGTATTTCTTCAATTGAAAGACAAACTGACGAAAAAAAGAATGTTGGCGGCAAAGTACACAAAGGGCTTTTTCTACGTGATTTTGTTTCTGTGTGCCGCTTACTGGGGCGTCAAGGGTAGTTTTCTGGATTTTTGGGACGCCTTTTTATGGCTGGTCGCATTTATTTTTATTGAGCTGAATATATTCCAGTGGCACGCGGAATCAGAGGAAGATCGAGAGCATTTGATGAAGGTCTGAGAAGACTCTGCCGATGATAAAGCGTATTGGCATAAAGTTTGTATAATTACTTTGTAGTCAGAGTGGAGCAGGAAAGTGTCAGATACCTATTCAAGTTTCAAACAGTTTTACCCTTTCTATCTCAGGGAACATTCCAATGTTGCGTGCAGACGGCTGCACTTTATTGGTTCGTGGCTGGTTTTGATCATTTTGGGATGGGTGTTTTATAGCGGTAGTTTCGCACTGCTGCTTTTGATTCCACTGGTCGGTTATGGTTTTGCCTGGACCGGACATTTCTTTTTCGAGCACAACAAGCCTGCAACATTTCAATATCCGCTTTACAGCCTGATGGGTGACTGGGTCATGTTCAAAGACATCATCACAGGAAAGGTCAAAATCTGACCGTGGAGGCCGCCGCGTTACCCACACAAAGGGAGAGAGAGCAGCAGTTACGGCGCATGAAACGCATTCCGCTGCTGTTGTTGTTGCTGATGGTGGTCATTTTTGCGTGGACACTGAATAGCCCCTACCAGTGGGCAGGCTGGTTGCACGCCTTCGCCGAAGCGGGCATGGTGGGCGCGTTGGCCGACTGGTTCGCGGTGGTCGCGTTGTTCAAACATCCGCTGGGTATCCCAATTCCTCATACCGCAATTATCGCCAACCGTAAAAATGACATTGGCCTGAGCATGTCACGTTTTGTGGCCGACCATTTTTTAGAACCTTCTGTGGTGCGTAAAAAACTGCAAAGTGCCAATCTCGCCTCCTTCGTTGTTGCCTGGTTAAAGAGTGAAAAAGGCCGAAGCAGTGTGGGGGAATTGGCGGTAACAGTGCTTCGCTGGGCTTTGGGCGCACTGAGCGAAAAACGGGTGCGGCGTTTTTTGTCCCGTCTTTCCCGCAAACAACTGGCCAAAACTGATCTTGCACCACTGCTTGGAAACACCCTGCAGTGGTTGATCCAGGGTCAAAGGCATCAGCAGGTACTGACCCAGGCATTGCGTTACAGCATTGTCGCTTTGCATGATAACAGGGACAAAATCCGCGAAAAAGTTCAGCAGGAGAGTCCCTGGTGGGTGCCGGGTTTTGTCGATGACAAGATTTTGACAAAGTTGCTTGATCGGGTCGAACACCAGTTGTTCGAAATGACGCTGGACCCGGATCATGCCTTGCGCGAAAAATTCGACCTTTGGGTGCAAAATTTCGCACACAACCTGAATCATTCACCTGAATACAAGCGCATGGGTGAAGATTTCAAACAACAATTGTTGGCCAATGATGAATTGCAGGACTATTTGTATGGATTATGGCGTGAGTTAGCGGGCAACATTGAAGCAGACCTGCTGCAACCGGAATCAGGGATAAAACGACAAGTCGGAGACTGGCTGGAAAATGTTGCTGATGAATTGGAAAGTGATGTGGAAATTCAGGCCTGGATCAATACCTGGCTTGAGGATGCCATTACGGTGATTGTTGAGCGTAATAGCAGTCAGATCGCCAGTTTGATCAGCGACACCGTGCAGTCGTGGGACGGTGCTGATACCAGTCGTCGGGTTGAACTGGCCATCGGTCGGGATCTGCAGTTCATACGAATCAATGGCACCATCGTGGGCGGTCTGGTGGGTTTGATTATTCATGCGATTAAACTTTTCTGAGATAATGTCCCGGGGTCGTTGTGGCATTTTATTTGCGTTTATTTTTAGTGATTTTTCACTTTACCCGGGTTTTGAATTATGGGAAACATAGTCTGGCTTGCGTCTTATCCGAAATCCGGGAACACCTGGTTGCGGGCATTTATCTATAACCTGATCGAGCAACCGGCAACGCCGGGCCAGATTGATATGCTGCCAAAGTATTTTGAATCCGAATCCGATCCCCGCTGGTACTTACCGTTAACCGGGGGTCGTGCACTGCACGACTGCAGTGCTGAGGAAATTATCGCCATGAAGGCCGGCGTGCACCGGCAAATCGCAGCCTCCCGGCCACGTGGCAGTGTCTTTACAAAAACCCATAACCAGTTTGGCAACTACAACGAGTACCCGTTGCACAATATTTCCGTGATGTCCGGCGCAATCTACATGCTGCGCAACCCGCTGGATGTAGTGCTTTCATTGTCAGACCATTTCGGCCTGAGCATCGATGAGGGTATCGACTTTATGGCCAACGAGGAAACGGCTACGCCCAGCAACCTGGAGAACGTGGTCAGTTTTCTTGGTTCATGGTCTGCTCACGTTGCGAGTTGGACACGGCAGGTCCACCCGCAGATTATCGTGCTCCGCTATGAAGACATGCTGGACAAACCACTGAAGGCATTCGGGCAGGTGGCCAAACTGATCGGCCTGGGCAAAGACAAAAACCCCATCAAGCGCGCGATCCGCTTTTCGTCGTTCACCGAGTTGAAAAAACAGGAAAGCAAACAGGGTTTTGTCGAACGCAGTCCGAACTCCCGCTCGTTTTTCCGAAAAGGCCGCAAAAACCAGTGGGTAGAAGGGCTAAGCGACGACCAGGTCGCCAGGATGGTCGAGCAACACCGCGAACAAATGCACCGGTTTAACTATATCCCCCCTAAATTCAAGTAGAAAATTGCGACTTGAAGATATTTCAAAATTCGAAACTGCAGTGATTTTCCGCGCCGCTAAGCTGGCTCTTTAATTGCTTCAAAGCGGTTTTTGCCACGGTTCTTACGCACCTGTTGCGGTTCCCAGACACATCCGTTCATCGCGATCCAAACGCCTTCGGGAAGGGAATGAACTGCGCCAACGGCACAACCGATGTTGAAGACGGCATCGGAATCACGAAAGCGTGCCGGATTTAGCGCGCCGGTCAAGACGATGGTTTTACCGCTGATATCCGCAAGTTTGTTGGCGGTTTCGACCATGGAATCTGTGCCGTGGGTGATTAAAACGTGGCTGGCGTCACTGGCCTTGATTGTCGCGTGGATTAACTGCCGGTCTTCGTTGGTAATGTGCAGACTATCCTTGCGCAGCAGGGATTTGACTTCGAATTCAAAGCCGACCTGAAGTTGATCCAGAATCTGGCCGATTTGAGGCTCACCGATCTGGTAATCACTCATATCATCAAAGTAAATTTTGTCGATCGTGCCACCCGTGGTCACGATTAGCAGATTATTCATTTCGATTGCCTGTCTGAATACATTGCCGCTGTTATATTTCTGCAGGTAGTATACCCTGCAAGCGGTGATTTTCAGGCAATTCCACGGACATATTTGCAATGAGTATTGAGGCCCGTGAGGGCAGCTGTGACATAAGAGCATATGGGTGCGGCAGGCACCGGGCTTTGCTGTGGCTGACAATTCTTTTTGTGTTTCCGTGGCACGCTGAACTCAGCGCTCAAACCGCCGATCCCGAGGTGGCGTCAGAGGTGATTCCAGGGGTGATTGAAGAAGTGATTGAAGCAGCGGAAGTGATCGTCGTTTCGCTGCCGGACAGTGATCAACTGGCGACGGCTTTGGCTACACCCGCATTGCGTGCCGAAGCATTGCTGGATCTCGTTGTGGCCGCGAACATTTTGAAACGCGCCAATCAAGATCCTGGCGTCGACAACGCCGTTTTCGCTCAGCAGTATGTTGACGACCGCGCATGGCTGGCGAGACTGGTTGAGCGGTTTGGCTGGAGACGCCCGCACAGTGCGGTGTTGGACCCTGCCGCCTGGTTGGTCCGCAAAGAATTACAACAACACGACTTGAAGGCGATGTCGCTGGTGTCTCCGGACCACACACCCGATCAGGTACTTCTTTACCAGGTCTTTCAACGCTCCACCGAGCGGTTGGCGTCTTCAAACCTGCCAATCCTGACACTCAGGCTCGAAGCCGAGGCGGTGTCAGTGTGGGAAGCATTTTTGCAGTTAACGGGTAATGACGGTGTTGTCGATAGCGTATGGAAGGGGGCAGAATCGGACTGGTTTACCGGGCCGGAAAATAGTTTACCGGAAGGGCAGTCAGAAGATACTCAAGCTGTGCAAGAGCAAGCCGAGCGACGGCAGAAAGCGCTCGTGGTAACTGAAAACATTCAACAAGTGATGTCACAACTGGTGTTAAGCACGGTCGATGCACGTCCGCCCGATCAAAGGCGGCTTGCGCTGATCCGGTATACGATTCTTAAGCAGATGCCCGCCAACACGGCAATGGAAAAAGCGCAGGCCCGCGATACCTTGTACCTCGCCAGTGTTGTCGATGGATTACATGACGGTCACTATTTCGATTTTACCCGGGGCCTTCTTTCTATTGCTTCGAGCCTGCTAGAGCGCGCGGCGCAATCCTCCGGGAAATCTTTAATGGTCGACTGGCTGGTTGCAGAATTACCCGCCATCTCTGCGCATTACGCCAGTGATTTTGCAGATGTCGATCCACGTTTAAATGCTGTCATTGCCACGGTTTATGGTGTGCTGCAGCATATCGCAGTTACAGATAATGGTGCTATCGATGTCAACGCATGGCAGAATTCGCTGGCCGATGCCGTGGCGCAATTGACACTGCTGATACCGGACATGGGATTTTATTTCAACACGCCGGTGAGAGACCGTATTGCCGAAGAAATCGATGTCTGCACAAGCATCGCTGCCAGTCGCAATGACGATGGGTACCCTGCCATGACGCGCAGCCAGTTCGACGCCTGCGTGCAAACCCTGTTGCAACTCGCGGACCATGAAACTCGCCTGGCGGAGCTATCGGGTGATATCAATGGACCGTTTACCACCGAAACATTGCAGCGGGAACTGAGCGTCACTTCCGGCCAGAGAATCAACTATGCGATCGGCTATCTGCACGAGCAGTACCGGACGGATTGCCAACCGCCGTTAAACCCATTGCCCAACCCCCTGGAATGGGCGGTATTGGCCACAACAATGGTCTGGTTTGCAGAGCACTCCCCTGAGTTGTTCATGACACCTGAGAATGAAACCCGTCTTGCCGGTATGCGCAGCATAGGCGAACAACTGGTTCTGAACCTGGCTGAGCAGGTTGACTGCCTTGCTGGTATCGGTCCAGGCAATAGTGACCCGATCACCCGCAACATAGCGGATTATGAATACGCGTTACGGCAACTGGATGCAGGGATGCAACAGGCGGAAGTGGATTTTCGTGGCCGCAGCCTCCGACCGGGTGCTGATATCGAGTTGGAAAAGGGTTCGTTACAGCGAACAGCATACAGACCTGATGACCTTGTGATTGGTCCCTGCGACCAACAGCAGGTTTGTGAAATGTCTGCAGAATTGAGCACCACGCGGGCGTTGATCGGTTTGTTCCCGAATAAGTATCTGATCGCCGAACAAAGCGGAATGGGCAATATTGAAATATGCTACCGCAACATGGAGTGGGTGCAACGGCGTTCAGAACTGGTGCGACCGGATGACGAAAATGTTGCAAACTATTTCGGCCGCATGGGTTTTGACCTGGTTGGGCGTTTTGTAGAAGGCGACCGGAGCGATGATATTTTTGGTTTTCGTTTTACAAGCCCTGAAGAACATCACTACCTGTTTGCCCAGGCATCAGCGGACGTGCTTGAGGACAGTTGTCCGGTGGAATGGGTTGGAACCCGTGTTGTAACGCCTTTACGTCAGAACCGGGGAATTGTCCCAAACCGGCTTACTTATCTGGCTGCATCACGCACTTTGCCCTCACGATTGTTGAAAAACAATTGGGACCGGGGTGCTGAGTGGCGGGACTGGTTTGTGACCGGGATCGGGGTTGTATCGTTGGATGTACCGGAACCGCCAGAGATATCCACGCGTCTCAATCAACACCTGCAATCCTTATACCAGGCAGAGCAGGCCGAAATTTACCAGCGGGTGCTTTTACCAAATGCCAGGAATGTGCAGGGAGAGGACATTTCCCTGTTCAATGAAATGGCTGAGGTTTCTACCTTCAAGGCGATCATGCGCACACAGATGATGTTGTTCTACCCGGAATCGTTATTAAATTCTGATCCGATTCGAATGGCGATCGCAGGTGACGCCGGTTTGCTGGAAAGTCGCAGTTTGCGTCGTTTCCGGGAACAAAACGTTGCCCTGACATCAGTGAACCGGATCGCTGAAGCCCGCTTGAAAGCGTTTCAGGAAGTCTGGGCACTTCAGGCGGAAGCTGTCCGCCGTAAAGGATCAATCCCGGCCAGCCTGATGCACGCGCTAACCCGCATCAACATTATCTACCGGCAATTTTTCACCTCTCGTCCAGAACCGCTTGATGAAGCAGATACCGGCGTTCAGACACAGACGCAAGACTGAAATCCCACAGTCGGAAAAGCCATGCGTACCCGCGCCCGCGTCACCCCAAATGCAAACTCTGTGGATTGTACTATAGTTAAAGAAGGACACCTTGAACTGTCTATTGATTGGAGGGGCCTGGGCCATGAACTGGAGTCAGCTGTACGAGCGCACACTATTCCGCTCTGCAGCGCTGTTTTTCACCATCCTCAGCATCACTTATTCAGCAGGAACGTGGGCAGAAATGGTATCGCCCGACGGGCTATGGCAAGTGCTCGAAGAGGTCGAGTTATCACCGCGCTACGAGTCATCCGCTTCCTCGACTGGCGATTCGCCGCAGGCCGATGACGCCTCCCGGTCGACTCGAAGCGCGCCACCGGACACCACACCGTACACCCGACCGGTGGTTCCCGAGGATTACGCGCCCCTGGGTAAACCGGCAATTCCACCCGGCATATGGGTGCCACCTCCAGATCAAACACTTTGCAAACAGACTGACGACCTCCGGGATAGCGGAGGTCTTTGATTGCGCACCGTCACTTATTTGTAATAACAAAAATTTGAATTATTGCTGGTAATTAAATGGAGAGAGAAATGAAATATATTTGGAAGATAGGTTTAACTGTAGCAGTAATAGGGCTCAGTGGAGCGCTATTGTTAAGTCAAGTCTCGGTCTTGAGTGTCGTGGAGAGTGCACAAGCTCAGGAGGCGGCGGAGAAGGCGGAGCCGGCGTCGATGAAAAGCGCGCCGCCCGATGTCACATCTTACACTCGCCCCATCGTTAATGAGGATTTTGCGCCCGGTGGTGTCGCGGCTCTCGGTGTTGATACACAAGGGGAGGATGCGAGCGTGACCTTATTGGGCGGCGGCGAACCGGGAATCTTCATAGTAGATGTGGTCGTCAACAACACCGACCCGAATCTCACAAACACGGATACCGCGAGCGACGGTGAGACATCGATTGCGGTCAATCCCGAAGACCCGAACGAGATCGTCATTGCGGCGTTCTCCGGCGGTTTTAATCCAAACGCACCCATTTACCACTCGCTCGACGGCGGGCTCACCTGGACCCGGGAGGATACCGTGCCCGGACCACCTGGCTGGCCCGGCGGATGTCCCTGTGACTGGACCTGGGACTACGGACGAGACGGCGAACTGGGTGCGACCATCCTGGCCCCAAGTCCCACCGTCAACGACGGCGACCCCACCACTTTTGAAGGCGACATCGTCAGCCTCATCACCACGGATCCGACATCGACCGGGGCATTTCTGTATTTAGGAAACCCTGCTCAAGAGACGAACAACAACAACGTGGGGAGCCTCGGGAATTCCGACCAGCCATGGCTGCTGATCAACCCGGATCCTGCCACGCCGGCCCAGGACAACGTCTACGTTGCCTACGACGACTTCAGCGGCGCCCCGGATATGCGGGTCGCCGTATCCTATGGCAATGACCCGCCCAATTTCACCGTCGATGTGAAAATCGGCGAAGGTGGTGGTGGTGGTACCAACCCGGGCCTGCGACTGGCCAAGGACCCGCGGACAGGGATCATGTGGGCACTTTGGAGCGAGTTTTTTGGAGCCGGCGACGGTGATTCAAAAGACATGGACTTCTTGCTCAACCGGAGTACCGATGGCGGCGCCACCTGGCCTCTGGGCGGCGGTTCGGGGATCCTCGTCACCTTCGCCGACAGTACCCAGGCAACCCCGAAGTTCGGCACCGTCAACGCGCTGCTGGGCGGCGTGCATCACGCAGCGGTTGATCCAACCACGGGTGTCCTTTACTACGTGTTCGGCAATCGTGATGCCGGTACCGGCAAAGATCGCCTCTCAATCAAGAAAATCTCCTCCGATGGCGGCGGTGGCCTGGTCTTTGGTACTGAACATTTCGTTACCGGACAAGTCGAAGCCGCTATTCCGCAGGTCGCCGTTCTCGACAACGGGGTGGTCGGCGTTTTCTACTATACCTTCGACGGCTTTTCGTCGGACGACTTTCCGATCTTTACCGCGCACCTGGCGTTGAGTGAGGACGAGGGCGTCAGCTTCGACGACCACGAGTTGGTCACCTTCCTGTCGGCGGCCAAGGATAGCTGTCCGAACGACATGCCCGGGGAAAAGTGCGAGAGACAGCGGGTGCTGGGCGATTACATGCAGATGCAGGCGGTCGGCAACTGCTTCTATGGCTCGTTCACGGCGAACGGGGCACCTTTCGGCCGGCCGATGGCCAACCACGACCCGATCTTTTTCAAGACCTGCATCGGGCCACAACTCCAGGTGCCGTCCGACCTGTCCTTCGGCGATATTTGCCAGGGAGGCGACGCGACCGAAACCCTCAACGTCTGCAACACCGGCACGGAAACACTGGTTGTCGAGAGCATCACGCCCTCGGACGAGCAGTTCACCGTTGCAACACCCTCTAACGGCTTCCCAGTGTCGATCAGTTCGGACTTCTGTTTTCCGTTCCAGGTTACATTCACTCCGGTTGAAGACGGCGTAAGCGATGCGGAAGCGGTGATCGTCAGTAACGATCCGAACTCGCCGACCATGATAGGCCTTTCGGGCAACGCACCCTTGGCCTCGATCAGCACTTTCATCGCTGACGATGGAGATTTCGGGAATGTCTGCACGGATGATCTTTATGACCTGAACCTGACGATCCAGAGCAATGGCATTTGTGATCTGGAGATCGATTCGGTATCGCTCTCAGGCGCGGACGCGGATGACTTCGAATTGCCCGTTGAATCCTTTGCGGGAACGGTCATCGAAGCCGGCAACTCCCTGCTGGTACCGGTCAGGTTTGCACCCGACAACTTTACCGATCCCAACCCGAGAACTGCAAGCATCGACGTTGAGAGCCGCACCCTGAACGGAGAAGTCCTGGCTCTGGATCAAACCCCGATCAAGGGCACGGTGCCACCGCCGGATATCAACCTGGCGATCGCAAACGAAGGCGATTTCGGCAATGTCTGCAAGGAAGATTTCGCGGACCTCGATCTCACGCTCTTTAACCAGGGTATGTGCGATCTGGAGATTTCCAACATTGAACTTGTACCGCCGGGTGGTTCCTTCTCACTGCCATCGGATCTCAAACTCCCGCTGATACTCAGTCCGGATGCCGATTTCAATTTGCCGGTTCGCTATGCTCCGGACATGTGTGACGACGACCCCGAGAACGCGCAGATAAAAATCACCAGCGACGACCCTGATGAGATGATGAAGTTTGTCGGTATCAGCGGCACCTCACCCTGCCCGAACCTGGTGATCGACCCTGCCGGTTTGACCGGGGACTTCGCATTCCCGGCAACCGTGATGGATCTCGATCAAAGCCTGGGTTGCTTCTCGGAACGAACCACGACGGTTCGCAATACCGGTGAGTGTCCTTTGACCATCGATTCGATCTCTGCGGCAAATGACTTTACCGTGATGACGCCGAGCATATTCCCGATCGTGTTACCTCCGGGTGAGGAAACCCTGGAAGTTACGGTCCGGTTTACGCCTCTCAGCGCCGGAAACCCGTTGGCACCTGATGAGTTCCTCGGTTTGTTGAGCATCGTCAGTGACGATCCCGATGCGGCAGGTGAAGCGCAGTTGTGCGGTGAAGGTGTGGCTCAGAGCGGTATTCGCGTGCTGGTCACCGAAATCAGTTCTGGTTTCCCATTGCCGGTCGAAGGTGTGGATAACATCACCATTCGCAGCAAGGGCAAGCGGACTGCCAGGCCGATAAACCTGCAATTCACCGATGTTGCCGTGCAAACTGCAGACATTTGTGAAAACACAGTAGCGTGGCATGTTGACCAGGAAACCCTGCCGGCGGTCGGTACCGAAGGCAGCAATCCCAAGTCTTCATATCTGGCCAGCGCCAAAGAAGGAAGTCTTGCTGATTCTCAGACCTTTACACTTGGTCAATGTGATTTTTACGAGTTTCAGTTGCAACTGCTGGATTCCAATTCTCCAGCCTGTGCACTGCTTCCAAAAGGTGCGGCTTGCACAGACGCTGGTCAATGCTGCTCCGGTAAGTGCAAAGGCCCGGCCGGGGGTAAATCCTGTAAGTAAGGCTGGGTAATTATTGTTACTGAGAAAGCGGGGGCATTTGCCCCCGCTCTTTACGCTTTATTTCGCTGTCTGAATGCGAACAGATAGACAATCGCCAGTGAAATTTGAACCAGTGCTGGTAATCGCTGTGGTGGATTTACCCAGGCTTCAGTGATCGCAATCGTGAAGTAAAGCAAGATCACAACACCGCCCCAAATCAAGCTGCGATAGCGCCCGCGCAGCAGGCCTGCAAGCGGGATCAACAACGGAATACAGGCAATGATGACCAGCCATGGCTGCTGTGGCCCCCACGGTGGCGGCAGCAGACCAAACCAGATGACCTGCCAGACCAGTGTTGTCAGGTAGGCCCCCAGCATTAGCCGCGTCCATTGTTTTACGTGCTTCAAAGTATCTCTAAAACAGATTCCGGTGGCCGCCCGATTGAAGCTTTGCCATTGGCCAGCACGATGGGCCTTTCAATCAGGATCGGGGTGCGGCACATTGCGGCAACCAGTTCAGCATCGCTCAGGGTTTCATCGTTCAGCCCCAATTGCAGGTATTCGGGTTGCCCTGTGCGTATTAACTCTCTTGGTTTCATGTTGAGTTTTTGCAGAATGGACATGAGCTGATCTTCATTCGGCGGCGCGTCAAGATATGAGATGATCTCTGGATCGACACCATTATCTTTGAGTATCTGGAGCGTAGCCCGGGATTTCGAACAACGTGGATTATGCAGAATTTGAACGTTCAAACTGTTAACCTTTTATGTATGGATCGATTGATATTATGAACCGTCTCGAAAACAACGGTAACGGAACCACATTATACCGTTACCATTCGTCATTGGGGTAAGCCGGAGAGCGATGTGCAGGTAGTAGAATCTTTCAGCAGTATCCCCCGTATCAAACGTCTGGCAGCACATGTCTGGCGTCATTTTAGTGAAGACCGCCTTTTTGATGAAGCAGCGTCGTTGAGCTACACCAGTTTGTTGTCCATGATTCCGCTGCTGGCAGTGATGTTCGGTGTAGCGTCGGTGTTTCCTGTATTTCAACAGTGGGGGGACCAGGTACAGGCCTTTGTGTTTAACAACTTTTTGCCGGATTCAGGGGAGCAGATACAGGAGTATGTGACCGGTTTTCTTGATGGTGTAGGCAAGCTGACGCTGGTAGGCACAACGGTTCTGATCGTAACTGCGTTGCTGTTGATGGTCAGAATCGAACAGGCCTTCAACTTGATATGGCGGGTTCAGAAAGCCCGCAGTATCCGCAACAGGGTGGCCATGTACTGGTCTGTTTTGACGCTGGGGCCACTGGCGCTTGGCGCGGCATTTGCATTGGGTGCCCAACCTGCCATTGAGCACCTGATGGAGGGTGTTTCGTCATATTCCAATTGGCGAACCCTGGGCGTATTTTCGTTGTCGTGGCTGGCCTTTTCATTGATGTTTGCATTGGTTCCAAACCGCCGGGTTCATTTCACCCATGCGCTCGCGGGAGGTTTTTTGTCGGCAGTTTTGTTCGCCCTGGCCAAAAAAGGTTTTGTAACCTACGTTGCCAACGCCAGCTATAGCGTAATTTATGGTGCATTGGCAACCATACCCATTTTCCTGTTCTGGCTTTACCTGGTCTGGGTTGTCATTCTTTTGGGGGCTTCTCTTGCTGCGTCCCTGTCAACGTTTGATGACCGGAACACCGACTGGGTCTGGCCGGAAAAATGGGGTTTTTTGCTGGCGTACCGCATGATGGGTTATTTGTGGAAGGCGCAATTAACCGGCAAGACCTTGCCAGTCGAGGTATTGTTGGAATCCATGGAAGGCGTGTCGGAGCTGGAGCTTGTCGAACAACTTCGCTTGATGCACGACGCTGGTTTTGTAACCCGCAACGAAGATGGCTACTGGCTGCTGTCGCGTGACCTGGATAGCATCAGCTTGCTCGACCTGTATCGTGCAGGCGAGTATTACCTGCCGGTCAATGAAATTCTGGATATCCCGAGTGAAAGTGAATGGGATGCAGCCTTTTTCAGGTCTGTTAACTTGAAGGATTTAAATATGAAGCAGTCACTGAAAGACATGTTCCAGGCTGTTTAGCCTTAACAATTGAATTGAAACAGGTATTTTTAACAGGAATTACAATGATAAAAACTTTATGGGCAGTAATGCTGCTCTGTTTGCTAAACATTACAGCGCTTCAGGCAGCCGGGGAGTCCGCTGAGGCGGTTGATTTCAGCCTGGTGGAGTTGCACGGTGATGCGGTCAGTCTAAGTGGCTTTCGCGGGGATTGGGTGGTGCTCAATTACTGGGCAACCTGGTGCGCACCGTGTCGAAAAGAAATTCCGGAGTTGTCTGCTTTGAATGATGCCCGTGATGACATCGTGGTATTGGGACTGGCGTTCGAAGATGCGGATTACGCTGCCTTTGACAGTTTTTTGGAAGAGTTCCAACCGTCTTACCGGATATTACTGGTGGATGTGTATGCGCCACCGGAGCCATTCGGTGCGCCGATGGTGCTGCCAACCACCATCATTCTTGATCCAATGGGTGTCCCGGTTAAAACCTTTCTCGGCCCGGTTACCCGGGAAGGCATCGAAGCATTTATCGACGATACGGATAAGTAACCAGGCCGGTTCAACGCATGGCCCGGTTCAGCCCATGGCCTTGTGCACCGGCGCAAATGATTTACGGTGAATGGCACACGGCCCCAGAGTCTGCAGGCGTTCCAGATGCAGGGCGGTCGGATAGCCTTTATGCCGGTCAAACCCATAACCCGGGTATTGCTTGTGCATGCTGAGCATCAGGCGGTCGCGATAGACTTTCGCCAATACTGACGCGGCTGAGATCGACGGCACCAGGCCGTCACCGCCAACCACGGTCTGAACTTCGCAACACAAGTCTGGCGCACGGTTTCCATCAATGAGGGCGCGTCGCGGTGCTGGCAGCAAGCGGTTCACGGCTCTTTGCATGCCATTCATCGTTGCCTGCAGGATATTGACCCGGTCGATTTCATCCACTGTGACAAACTCAACCGCGTAAGCGATTGCCTGTGCTGTTATTTGTGGTGCCAGTTGTTCGCGCCGTTTTGCACTAAGGCGTTTGGAATCATCAAGAAAGTCCAGGTGATATTCCACCGGCAGAATGACGGCGGCGACAACCACCGGTCCGGCCAGCGGTCCGCGACCGGCTTCATCCACACCGGCTTCCTGATCGGGGCTAATCGGAGATGTTGTCATGCGCCATCCCGATATGATTCAGAACCGCCCTTGCAGCGCTGGCGGCGGCATCGGTTTTCAGTTCTCGGTGGAGCAGGTCAAACCGTTGGTACAGTACTTCCCGGGATTCGGGGTCATCCATCCATCTGCACACTTCGTCTGCAATACGTTTGCCGTTTACGTCTTTTTGCAATAGCTCGATAACCAGGTGTTCCGAGGCCAGGATGTTGGGCAGAGAGAAAAAACGGCTTTTCAGCAAATTGAACCACTTGATGATCAGGTAGCTTAATCCTGCGAGCCTGTAGCACACCACCATCGGGCGGTTGACCAGCATGGTTTCAAGCGTGGCAGTACCGGAAGCGCAGATCACAACATCTGCTGCCGCCATTGATTGCTTGGCGCTGCCACTGACAACGAGACAGTTGATGGCCGGGTGTTTGCGGATTTCCGCGTTCAAATATTCACCGATTTCCGGGCTTGCTGCAGGCATCAAAAAACACATGCCGGGGTAACGCTGAGTGAGTACATCGGCGGCGTCCAGCATGGGTTTTGACAGTTTTGAGACCTCTGCTGAGCGACTTCCCGGCAACAAGGTAACGCAATGCGGGGCGTTGCCGATACCAAATTCAACTCGCGCCTGCATTTTATCGATGTCAAACGGGATTTCATCAGCCAGTGGGTGGCCGGTGTATTCAGCCACCACATCCTGGTCTTTGTAGTAGTCCGGCTCAAAAGGAAAAAGACACAATACACGTTCGGTCGCCACAGCGATGGTCACGACCCGACCGGGTCGCCAGGCCCATACCGTCGGGCTGACATAATGGATCACCGGTATTTTGCCGGCTTTCAGTATCTTCTCGACGCCAAGATTAAAGTCGGGCGCGTCAATGCCAATGAACACATCGGGGCTTGCTGAAAACAGCCGTGCCACAAGCTGACGTCTGAGTTTTAGCAAGCGGGGCAGGTGGGAGATAACTTCCACCAGTCCCATCACGGACAACACGCTGGAATCCCACCAACTGTCCATTCCTTCGGCTTTCATCAGCGGCCCGCCAATGCCCGCGAAACGCATATCAGGTTGGTGTACGCGGATTGCGCGCATCAGGGCCGCACCCAGTTGGTCGCCGGAGGCTTCTCCGGCGACCAGGGCGATTAACCCGCAGATTTCACCAGTCGGTACGGGGTTCCGCTGCATATCAGCGGATGATGCCGCGCTCAGTTACTTTCAGGAAATCAACCAGGGGCTGTACTTCAGGGGACGTAAGGGCCATCTCCGCGAGCACGGCCTTGGCTTCTTCCAATGGCCGTCCTTCGCGGTAGATGGTTTTGTAAGCCCGCCTTAGCTGGTTGATCTGCTCGGCGCTGAACCCCCGTCGTTTCAGCCCCTCGATGTTGATACCCTTAACTTTGGCTTTTTCGCCGGAAACCGTCACGTAAGGCGGAATGCTCTGATTTACGTGGCTGGCGTAGGAAGTAAAGCTGTGCTCGCCAACGTTGCAAAACTGGTGTATCAATGAATAACCGGACAATATGGCGTGGTTGCCAACGGTTACGTGACCGGCCAGTGAAGCGTTATTTGCCATGATGATGTTATCGCCAAGGATGCAGTCGTGTGCAATGTGTACACAGGCCATAAACCAGTTATTGCTTCCAATACGGGTTACCCCGCCACCCTGTATCGAGCCCTTGCTAAAGGTGCACAACTCGCGGATGGTGTTGTTGTCGCCAATGATCAGTTCGGTGTCTTCACCGTCGTATTTTTTGTCCTGGGGTATTTCACCGATCGAAGTGAACTGAAATATATGGTTGTTCTTGCCAATCGTTGTACGCCCGGTCAAAATCGCGTGAGGGCCAATTCTGGTGCCCTCAGCTATGCGTAATTTAGAACCGATGATTGAAAAAGCGCCGACCTCTACATCGTCAGCCAGTTCTGCTTTCGGGTCAATCAGTGCAGTCGGGTGAATTTTCATTTGCGCCTAACTCCCGGCACTCAACAACTCGCAACTGGCGGTTGGCTGCCCGTCCACTGTTGCCTTGCATTCATACAAAGCCATGCCGCGCATCAAGCGTTTTTGTTTGACTTCCATGAGTAACTGGTCACCTGGTACGACCTTGCGTTTGAATTTGGCCTTGTCGATTTTGACCAGGTAATTCATTGCGCCTTTATCCAATTCATCCAGACTGAGGTTGGCGAGCACAGCGCAGGCCTGCGCCATGGCTTCAAGTATTAACACGCCCGGCATCACCGGTTCACCCGGAAAATGACCGGTAAAAAACGGTTCATTGATGGTTACGTTCTTGATCGCAACAAGCGTTCTTTCCGGTTCCAGCGTGTAGGAAAGCACCCTGTCCACCAACAGAAAAGGGTAACGGTGGGGTAGCATTTTGCTGATTTCTGTGACTTCGATCGGTGTTTCAAGCAATTTTGCGGTCATTTTTTGGATACTTCCTGGGTTGATTTTTCAAGGATTGATACGCGCCGGTTCAGTTTTTCAATCTTGTGCAGACCGGCTACTGTCCTGAGCCAATCCCGCACGGGTCTCGCTGGTAACGCCGCGCTCCAGACGGTCCCGGGTTCGGTAATCGATTTTGTTACGACACTGCAGTAATTAACGGTGGTGCGGTCCGCGATCCGTATGTGTCCCACGGTCCCTGCTGAGCCTGCAAACATACAATACTTTCCTATGTGCGTGCTACCGGAAATCCCCACCCGGCCAGCCATCGCTGTGTGCGCGCCGATGCTTACATTGTGACCAATTTGAATCTGGTTATCGAGCCTGACATCGTCTTCTATAATGGTGTCGCCAATCGCTCCGCGGTCGATGGTCGTATTAGAGCCAATTTCGCAGTCATTTCCAATTTTAACACTGCCCAGTTGCGGTATTTTGACCCAATGATCCTGCTCAAACGCCAGCCCGAACCCATCGGAACCGATCACTGCGCCAGGATGGATAATGGTCCGTTCACCGATAACCACGGCTTCGCAGATGGTCACATTGGCATTTAAACGACTGCCCCGACCAATCCTGCAATCTGCGATCAATACACAGGCCGGGCCGATGAAGCAAGCATCCGCGATCTCACAACCGGGGCCAATGACAGCATTGGCTCCGACGTGTACATCGTTGCCGAGGGTTGCCGTTGGATCAACGCTTGCGGATGGGTGGATGCCAGCGCTCCATTCCCGCCTGGTGGAAAATACCCTGGCGTCCATTAAAGAATTTTCCCACACGGCTTATTGTGATAGGCTTGTTTCCCTTCTAAAAGGTTTTTCTATAAACTGACCTATGGACCCCAGACTATT
>Ga0114950_10001001_pt1 | contig 20847 bp, 18 predicted proteins | sample N075metaG_FD_83503 | JGI IMG/M metagenome (GOLD analysis project Ga0114950, IMG submission 83503) | Deep subsurface microbial communities from Kermadec Trench to uncover new lineages of life (NeLLi) - N075 metaG | ecosystem: Environmental > Aquatic > Marine > Ocean trench > Sediment | place... | reverse complement strand
CAAAGTGATGTTTGTAAAGTACTCTCAAGGGTTTATAGTAATGCCGGGAGGTTTTGGCACCCTCGATGAAATGTTTGAGGCAGTTACGCTAATACAAACTAAAAAAATTGGTGCCTTTCCCATAGTTCTGGTAGGTACAGAATATTGGCAGGGCCTGTTTCAATGGATAAAGGATGTGCTTATCAAGGCGCAGAATATCAATGAGGAAGATCTCGAGCTAATTAAAATAGTTGATACGCCCACTGAGGCTGTAGCGGTGATTGATGAATTTTATGCCCAGTATCTACTATCCCCCAACTTTTAGGCATGAAGCGAATATTATTTTTGTTGCCTTATCTGGTGATAACCTTATTAGGCATCTACACATATTGCCAATTTCAGGAAATCAAACTCAGGGAACAAGGGTTTGTAGAGTACACCGAACTGCCGCAAGGTAATACAGTGAACGCCATTGCCATAGATTTACCGGACAGCTTAAGTTTTGCCGGCGAGCCGGTGCCAATGAGTATTCCTGATGTGAATGAACGCCTGGATAGGGAAATGCATATCAACGCCTATTGGCATACGAATACAATTTTTCTACTAAAAAGAGCCCATAGGTGGTTACCACAGATTGCCAGGGTGCTGGAGGAAGAGGGTATACCAGAGGATTTTAAATATGTACCCGCGATTGAAGGGGCATTTAAAAATGAAATTTCTCCTAAGTCGGCGGTAGGCTTTTGGCAATTTAGGAAGGATGCTGCTATAGAGTTTGGCCTAGAGGTGAGCCGGCAAGTGGATGAACGATACGACCCGATTAAATCAACCAGGGCGGCTAGTAAATATCTCCGCAAGGCCTATGAAAAGTTTGGCAGCTGGACGCTCGTGGCAGCTTCGTTTAACCGTGGCCGTGCAGGTATTATAAGAGCTATGAACAACCAGAAAGTTGATAATTATTATGACCTGATGCTCAACGACGAAACCTCTCGCTACGTATTCCGCATTCTGGCGGCTAAAGAAATTTTAGAGCATCCGCATAGATATGGTTTTGAGGTGCCGGATAAGCATTTATATAATATTGAGCCGGTTAAATATGTTTCTGTAACCAAAGATGTTAGTAACTGGGTCAATTGGTCACAACAACAAGGGATTAACTTTAAGTTGCTAAAAAGGCATAATCCGTGGATTCAAAGTAATTCTTTGCATGTAAGCAGCGGCAAGGAATACCTGGTGGCAATTCCACTCAATTAATGAGCAAGGCAAAACATCTGCTTTTTGATTGTGATGGCGTTTTGGTAGACACCGAATATATTGCTGCCAGTAAAATGGTGGTAGTATTAAATGATCTGGAAGTAGAAATATCTATGGAATATTTCTTACGCAACCATTCGGGCGATACATTTTCAAGTATCCTCAATCGATTTGTTAATGATTCCCTTACACAATCAGAGGGTACCGTTTTAATTAACCGTATTGAAGCTGAAGTGGCCGCTGAGGTAAAGATAATTACCGGTGTGAGTGAAATGCTGGAAAATGTACCAACCAGCAAATCGGTAGTTTCAAATTCTTCTGTTCAGGCGGTTATAAATGCGCTGGAGGTAACGAGAATCAAGCATCACTTTTCATCGCAGATTTTCTCCTCAGAGCTGGTGAAACATCCTAAACCATCTCCAGATATTTATCTACTGGCAATCAAGTCATTAGGTTATAGTATCGCAGATATACTAGTAATTGAGGATAGTCTAAGCGGTGCAAAAGCAGCCCTTGCAGCTGGATTAATTGTTATTGGCTTTACAGGAGCCAGTCATATTCTGCCAGGACATGGGCAAAACTTAATTGATATAGGTGTAAGCCGAACCGTGGATAATATGCAAGATTTGGCGGTAATAATCAATGAACTTACCTAAGCCAGCCATACTTCTCCTTGATTCTTAAAGATCTATTTCATCATTGAAATCACATAATTTTCTTTATCGCCACCCTAGCTAAAATTGGCATAAGGTTGTACTTTTGCGGGTTCAAACAGACTGTAACAATTGGCAGAAAACCCTACATCAAATTTAGTTACTGAGCACATTTCTGTGCAGGAAAAAGTAGAGGTATACGGCGCCCGGAAGAATAACCAAAAAAACATCGATCTGAGTTCCCCCAGGGAAAAACTGGTAGTAATTACCGGCATAAGCGGCAGTGGTAAATCATCGCTGGCATTTGATACCATTTATGCTGAAGGGCAGCGACGTTATATGGAAAGTTTTTCTGCCTATGCACGTTCTTTTATTGGCAATATGGAACGCCCTGATGTAGATAAGATACTTGGGTTGAGTCCGGTAATTTCCATTGAACAAAAAACAACTTCTAGAAACCCACGCTCTACAGTAGGCACAGTTACCGAGGTGTACGATTTCCTGCGATTATTATTTGCCCGCGTCGGTGAGGCCGTTTCATACCTTACCGGTAAACCAATGATTAAGCAAACCGAAGAGCAGATACAGGAATTTATCCTGCAGCAATTTTCAAATAAAAAGGTTATTATACTGGCTCCTGTGGTCAAAGGTAGAAAAGGGCATTACCGGGAGTTATTTGTACAACTACGCAAGAGTGGTTTTCTAAGAGTAAGAATTGATGGTGAAATGGTGGCACTGACCTCGAAAATGCAGCTCGACCGCTACAAAACCCACGATATAGAACTGGTAATCGACAGGTTACTGGTAAATGATAGAGATAGTTTCAGGGTTGGTCAGTCTATTCAAACGGCTCTTCGTGAAGGCCAGGGATTGCTTATGGTAATTGATGATAAGGACCAAATACATCACTTCTCGAAAAATTTAATGGATCCTGAATCCGGCATATCTTATGATGAACCGGCACCTAATACATTCTCTTTTAATTCACCCTATGGTGCCTGCCCATCTTGCAAAGGTTTAGGTACTATAGATGAAATTACTCGTGAAACAATAATCCCGAATGATAATCTCACCATCAGCCGTGGGGGTATTGCGCCACTAGGGGAGTATCGGGATATCTGGATTTTCAAAAAAATAGAAGCAATACTTAAACGAAATGGTGCTAACATCACTACACCTATAAGGGATATTGACGAAAATGTAATCGAGATTTTATTGCATGGCGATACCGAACCTATTGCGGTGAAATCAAAAAAATATCCCGGCACTAACTGGAATATAAGATTCGAAGGTATCATTAGCTTTATGAAGAAGCAGAAAGAGTCGGGCACGGAAACCATTCAAAAATGGCTGAAAGATTATACTATTATAAAAACCTGCCCCGACTGTGATGGCAAAAGGCTGAAGAAAGAATCATTGCACTTTTTGATCGATGGCCATAATATTTCACAACTATCGCATAAGAGTATTGGTAAATTGCACGAATGGTTTGCTGACCTCGAATCCCGACTAAATGATCGTCAGTTAAGGATTGCCAGTGAAATATTAAAAGAGATCCGGAAAAGGCTGAAATTCTTAAACAATGTAGGTTTAAGTTATTTAAGCCTCGATAGACCTTTACGATCACTTTCCGGAGGAGAAGCCCAGAGAATTAGACTTGCCACCCAAATTGGCAGCCAATTAGTCGGGGTCATGTACATTCTGGATGAACCAAGTATTGGTCTGCACCAACGCGATAACCTGATGTTGATCAAGGCACTTAAGGACCTGCGCGATTTGGGGAATACGGTGCTGGTAGTAGAGCACGATAAAGAAATGATGCTGAAGGCGGATTACATTATAGACATAGGTCCGGGCGCCGGCAGGCATGGTGGCGAAGTTGTAGCTGAGGGCGCTCCCAAAGATTTTATAAAGTTTCAAAGTACCACCGCGCTGTATCTCCAGGATAAACTTAGCATCCCGGTGCCCGACAAAAGGAGGTCAGCAAATGGAACTAATTTGATACTAAAAGGCGCTTCTGGAAATAATCTCAAGGAAGTTGATGTTCAATTTCCGCTTGGCACCATGATTTGTGTAACTGGGGTATCGGGGAGTGGCAAATCAACATTAATTCATAACACGCTGTTCCCTATTTTAAATAGCCATATATACAGGTCCAGAAAGATACCAATGCCATATAAGTCGATTGATGGCCTGCAACATATTGATAAGGTAATTGAAATTGACCAGGCACCAATTGGTCGCACACCCAGGTCAAACCCTGCCACCTATACTGGTGTTTTTACTGATATCAGGAGCTTATATACAGGCCTTCCCGAAGCTAAAATAAGAGGTTATAAACCAGGAAGATTCTCATTTAATGTAAAAGGTGGCAGATGTGAAACCTGCCTGGGAGGTGGTATGAAACTAATAGAAATGGACTTTCTGCCAGATGTTCATGTGTATTGTGAGACCTGTAAAACAAAACGCTATAATAGAGAAACCCTGGAAATACGCTTTAAAGGAAAATCAATTTCTGATGTGCTGGATATGACTGTAGAAGAGGCGGTAGTGTTTTTTGAACATCATCCTAAAATATTAAGAAAAATAAAAACACTTAACGATGTTGGCTTAGGCTATATCACCCTCGGGCAGCACGCTACTACCCTGAGTGGCGGCGAAGCTCAACGGGTAAAACTTGCTACCGAACTTTCTAAAAAAGATACCGGCAAAACGTTTTATATATTGGATGAACCAACTACCGGGCTTCATTTCCAGGATATTCAGCATTTGCTCGATGTACTAAATAAATTGGTAGATAAGGGGAATACTGTATTGATCATTGAGCATAACCTTGATGTGATTAAGGTTGCAGATAACATTATTGATTTGGGTCCGGAAGGTGGGGACTTAGGAGGTTTTGTAGTGGCCACCGGTTCGCCAGAAGAATTAATTAAAGTTAAACAGAGTTATACTGGTCGTTACCTTAAGCAAGTGTTAGTATGAATAGATTTGTGAAGAATTTAATACCATTAGCCTTTGGTATTTTGGCTATTTATCATCTGGTGAATGCCAATTTAGTTGAGGGATTGCTATATCTTTCAGTAAGTATTGCTTTCCCCCTCATGTGGGCCATACGTGATGGTAAAATAACCACCAATATTAAGTTCTGGAACGCACTTTCCTGGGGGTTGGTAATCGTAGCTTTGCTGCTATTCCTACTCCTATTAAGGCTCGATGGCAGTATGTAGTTGTAAGTTAGGTTAATTAACCGATTAAGTAAATATATGCGGTAATATCAACTGAACTCGCGTATTTTGTCTGGATAAATGAACAAACAAAGATTATACTGGATATTTCAGATTATTGGCTGGTCAATCTATGCCTTGCTGAATATCATCGGTATAAGCTTTCAAGCTACAGAATTCACCCTGGTAATGGCCTTGCCAATTATTGCCGAATCAAGTTATTTTTTCGGTATTACGCATGTCTATCGGAGCCTGAGTAAAAAGATGTTATGGTTGCAGCTGCCAACTACTAAATTAATTCCTAAGGTGCTGCTTAGTATAGTGCTGATGTCAATTACCGTTTATCTGGTAAGGGTAGGGATGTCGTTTTCGCTTGACTTATATAGCCCGGACATGTTGAGTGCTGTTAATATCTTAGGCAATACAGCAGCGAATGTATTTATCCTGAGTGCCTGGTCGGCGGTTTATTTTGTATTCCATTATTTTGAGAAAAATACCCAGGCTTTAAAGTATGAAGTGGCCATGAATGAGATGAAACTTAATCAACTTAAAGCCCAGATTAATCCACATTTTATATTTAATGCCCTTAATAGTATCAGGGCACTGGTAGATGAAGAACCTTTAAAATCGAAGCGGGCCATCAATCACTTATCCAATATATTAAGATCTTCTTTGGTACTTGATAAAAAAAGGTTGACCTCGCTAAAAGAGGAGGTAGATACCACAAAAGATTATCTTGCGCTTGAATCAATAAGATTTGAAGAGAGATTACAAACCGAATTTAATATCGATCCTAATGCCCAGAATGTGCTGGTTCCGCCAATGATGTTACAAACCTTAGTGGAAAATGGCATAAAACATGGTATTGCAAAGCTTAAAAAGGGCGGCATGCTTAGTGTTAATGCTAAAGTAGATTTAGGCCGAATGATCATCGAAATCAGGAATGCCGGGCAGTATCAACATAATAGAATAAATGGCACCGGTCAGGGGTTACGCAATACCCGCCAACGGTTGGCGCTTATTTATGGAGAAACAGCCAAATTAATAATTGAAAACGAAAACGAAAACACGGTTTTGACCACAGTAAAAATTCCGTTAAACGAATAATAACTTAATATGAGAGCACTAGTAATTGACGATGAAAGGTTGGCCCGTAAAGAGCTAATAAAATTATTGGAGGATTTTCCTGAGATTGAAATTTTAGGTGAGGCGGCAAACGCCGACGAAGCCCATGAGCTGATAAATTCACTCAATCCTGATTTGTTGTTTTTGGATATTCAGATGCCAGGCAAAACAGGCTTCGAGTTACTCGAAATGCTGGATTCTGTACCCAAGGTAATCTTTACCACTGCCTACGATGAATACGCACTCAAAGCCTTTGAAGTAAATGCGCTCGACTATTTACTCAAGCCTATTCAACTCGACAGGCTAAATGAAACAATCACCAAACTAGAGCCGCCAAAGCAAGAGGTAGCAACAGAAAAAGAGCCAATGCTGGGTCTTAAAGATCAGGTATTTGTAAAAGATGGCGACAAATGTTGGTTTGTGAGCCTGCAGGATATTCGTTACTTTGAGTCTGACGGTAATTATATCAAAGTGTTTTTCGATACCTTCAAACCAATGATTCATAAATCACTGAACGCTCTGGATGAGAAACTCAACGATCGGGATTTCTTCAGAGCCAGCCGCAAGCATATAATTAATTTAAGCTGGGTAGAAAGTATTGAGCCCTGGTTTAATGGGGGCCTTATGGTAAAGCTTAAGGGTGGTGATAAGGTAGAAGTTTCAAGAAGGCAAGCAGCCAAGTTTAAAGACAAGATGAGTCTTTAAACATCATCAATGCTTTACGACGGTTGCACCAGCGCAATTAACTCCTGGTCAACCTCCCAGTCTTTAGCAATTTTCAGCATTGCTGTGGCCTCCATCTCGGTTATGTAACCTTTTTCGCTGTTGGCTTTCCAGGTAAGATTGATAAACTCTAATCTTTTATTTTTTTCAATTGATTTCATGGCTTCATTCATATATCCCCTGGCCCTGTCAAAGGCTGAGATATAGTCCTCGGCGATAAAATCGAAAGCCCATTTAAGCTCCTCGTGGGCGTTTAATTCACCTGCAGAACGGTAGAGAATTTTCTCTTCGTCTTCATCCAAACCGTGATAATGGAAGATGATTGCCTTTAAAAGCATCAACGACTTTTTTTCCTCATGTGCAAAATTAAGCCTCATAGTATTTAGTAAATATAGGCCAAACAATCATTAAAATAACAGTAATTAACCCTCATTTGTTATTATTTAATAACAAATTTTACGGCAAAGTTAATATCAGGAATAAATTTAACTTATAATTGGATTTAACGAATAAAATATTGGGTTACTTGGTGACGCATCTAAATGAAGTGGTAGAATTTGCAAATCCAATAGGTAGATAGCATCTTCAATACTGCTATCTATAAATGCCAATTCTGTTATCGTGGCATTCTTACGGATTACAGCGTTTATTTGCCAAAAAGTCTTATGCGCCAAAAGCTTGCCTTCATCTTGTTCTTTGTCAACGGAGGGTAAATCAGTAATCAAATGATCTATCCCATGTGCAACAATATATTGCATCGCTTCCTGACTAAAATAGGTGGGGTTCGTGCCTGAATAGTTCTGCTGTAATTTGCCAGATGAATTAGGTAGCGTTCTAATGACCAACGCCTTGATTCCAGCTTTCAACGTTTTGTTTTCCAGGGTTGATTTGTCAATTACTAAATCTCCATTTATAGCTGCCGGCGATACCGTAATTAATTGAGCTATATGGAAGTACGCTTGCAGCTGGGTGGCAATTAGTGCCTCACTATCAGTGATATGTCCGTAACATTCGGTATGTGTGCCATTGCCATGCGGCGAAATAGTTAATTTCTGATGATTAACCACCCCGCCTAGTTTTATGCTGCCAATGAATCCGTCACCTTTAATTACCTCAAATTTAATCGGCTCAGCAAAATAACAATTAGGATTTTCATCGCCATCTTTAATGGGTAAAGAAATAGATATTGGTTTAGCAAGATTTGCTTCATATAGTTTACCTTGCCACTTAAGCTGTGTTATCATTATAGGTCAGTCATAAATTCAATTATAATGGAATCAGCTAAGATAAGGGCTTTGTCGGTAAGTATAAGCTGATTACCTTCCAGGACCACCAGGCTCTCATCCTTGCATTGTTGTAGATAAGTGCTATGCTCTTCGAGAATATCAATGCCAAAATCTTGTTTTATCAGTAAGAGGTCTATACCTCGGTTTGTTCTCAATCCTGTCAGCAGATACTCGTTATATATCTGACCCTGACTCAGTATTTCTTCATCCATTGGCAGCTCACCGATAGCGATGGATTTTATATATTTAGGATTATTGCTCACATTAAATTGCCGGCTCTTTTGATTATAAGAATGGGCCCCCGGGCCTAGCCCCAGATAAGGCTCTTGTTGCCAGTAAGAAGAATTATGTTGGCTTTCACAACCAGGCTTGGCAAAATTAGAAACCTCATAATGCACATAGCCCTGTTCTGCCAAATGTTCGCACAACACATTATAATCTTCCTCATATCTTAAATCAGTAACTGGATTCAATTTGCCGCTCTTCTGCCATTGGCCAAAAGCAGTTTTTTCTTCAATTGTAAGAGCGTAACAAGAGAGGTGCGGAATCCCAAAATCAGTTACCTGCTTCAGATTTGATTGCCACATTGCAAGGCTCTGACCAGGAATACCATAGATCAAATCAATGGTAAGATTGGTAAAACCACTCTCCTGCAATACCTCAATTGCCTCTATGGCACCTGCTTTGGAATGCGCCCTGTTTAAACTTTGTAATATTTTATCGTTAAAGGATTGAACGCCAAGACTAATGCGATTAACGCCCAAACCAAGCAATGCTTCTGCCTTTGTTCGATTAATATCCTCTGGGTTGGCCTCCAACGTAATTTCTGCTGAGGAAGCTACCTTATACGTGCGCTTAATTTCATCCAAAAGAAAGCTAATTTGCTTTTCGGCCAGAAGGGAAGGGGTTCCTCCACCAAAGTAAATAGTTTCAATTTCGCCGTCGAGGTAATTTTTTCTAAGACGCAATTCTTTACCAATGGCACCAATCATCTCCTGCATATTTTTTAGAGAAGTACTAAAATGGAAGTTGCAGTAATGACATGCCTGCTGGCAATACGGTATATGAAGGTAAATTCCAGCCAATATTTTACTTTTGATGTAAATATAATAGTGTTTGAAAAACTCCTTTCTATTCTTTTTCTTAGTCTCGTTGGCAACTGTTGGTCTTGCCCAGGAAAAACTATATAAGATTGAGTTTATAAATAACCAGATCACCTCGTTGCAGATTAAATCAGGTAGCACCGACAGTATGCTCTTTATCATGGAAATTCGTAAGATAAAGAACCAACTATTATCAGAAGGACATCTTTTGGCCAATATAGATAAGCTCCAATTTGGGCGTGATACCTTGTTCGCAGTTATCAATGTGGGCGCCAGGTACACCTGGTTATCACTGGGTACTAATAATATTCCTGAGGAAATGTTAAGCAGAGTGGGTTACCGCCAACGCGACTTTCTGGGTAAAGAGTTTTCCGGAAAAGCATTTAATAATCTAATTTCAAAACTTCTGGATTACGCGGCGAATAGTGGTTATCCATTTGCCAATCTACAATTAGACGAAATTGAAATTGAAGAACAAAGTGTAAAGGGCGTATTAAAGTATACGCCGGGGCCAGTTATTTATTATGACAGCCTCACGGTAACGCCAACTGACTTTATTAAGCCTAAGTTTCTAAGTAGTTATTTGTCTATGAGGGAGGGCTCCTTGTTTCAATTAAACGATCTGCTTCAAATTAAAACCTCCTTGAACAGATTACCCTACACCCAGCTCGTAGATTCCATCTACTTAAGCTTTCAGAATAACCTATGTAATATTAGCTTCAATCTTAAACCTGTAAAAGCGAATAAAATTGACGCCCTTATAGGGTTTTTGCCCAATCAAAAGGCCGACGATGGGTTGCTGATCACCGGCTTTGTAAATCTTCAACTTCAGAACTTATTCAAGTCTGGCAAAGAGCTGTCATTTGTTTGGCGGCAATTTCAGCAACAATCGCAGAAATTGTTCATCCACTATAAACACCCTAATCTACTAAATTCGCCTCTTGGTATAAGCCTGGACTTCGACCTACTAAAGCAGGACACCACTTTTTTGAATAACAATTTTAATATTAAAGGATTCTATTTATATAAGAAAATGGAAATCTCTTTTGTTACTTCATTTAAATCATCAAGGACCTTATCAACACCGGATGATTCACTGATGCTGCCTGGAGTAGCAGATTTTAATATGCAGCAATTAGGCTTCAACGTTGGCTATAATGGCCTGAGTAATGGTATAAATCCATTAAAAGGTACAAGTGCCTTCATAGAGTTTCAGGTTGGCAGTAAACAGATTAAGAAAAACAGCCATATAGCTGAAGTAGTTTATGATAGTATTAATTTAAATCCAGTTCAATTTGAGGGTACATTAGGTGGTGAAATTAATCAGCAAATAGCAGGACCGTTTGTTCTGCACTTCGATATTAAGTTAGGTGCTGTTATTAATAACGACCAATTGTTCACCAATGATCTCATACGCCTCGGAGGGGTCAATTCACTAAGAGGATTTAATGATCTGGAAATCTATGCCTCATCATATGCTTTAGGAAGGCTCGAGGCACGGGTGATAATTAATCGAACCTCCCGGCTGTTCATCTTCTACGACCAGGCGTTTACTAAAAATCTGGTAGCCAATTCTAAAGATCAGCCCAGAGGCTTCGGCGCCGGAATGATGCTTGATACGGGTGCCGGGAATTTACAACTGGTGTACGCGCTTGGTGTTTCCGGTCAACAATCACTATCATTGACACAATCAAAAATTCACCTTGGCTATGTTGCCAGATTTTAAGCAATATTCTAGATTCAAGTGCCAGATAATCACCTTTTGCATGCTGGCATTTACTACGAATTTATTCGCACAGCAGCTGGTTTATGATCTTCGGCAGGAGTGGGTTTATTTTAGTGATGGCAACCAGGGGTTTTTACCATTGGATGAGCAAGATCTTGAAAATAAGGTAATTAGCTTTAAGTTGGCCGATCCTGAATTTGACCAATTCTATCTTAGCCTTGTAGTTTCGGAAAAGGCGCATCTTTTTTATGGCACAAAACTTATTGCCACTATCCCGGTGGGCATTTCAAATTTTAAAATTGATAGTTTAAGAAAAGCCCTTGGAGACCGGCAACCTTTTATTACAGTTTATGGAGATAAATTATTGCCTCGGCTAATTACAGAAGTCAGAACACAACCGCTCACCGAGGATATGGTTTCACCGTATCAGCCTATCCGCTACGCCAATGAATTTAGCAACTTCTTTTACTTTTGCGCTACCCTAATTTTTGTGGTTTTTGTAATTCTTAAAACCCTCTTTCCTGAACTAGCAGAACAATACCTTCTGCTTCATCGCACTTTTAAACTGAAAACTATCGATGAGCTTATTTACAAAATTCCATATTTAAGATTCCCTAATATTTTATTTATTATACATATCAGTATAATGATGGGGTTTGCAATTCTATCGTTCATGTATTTCTTCCCGGAGGAAATTCTGTTCTTAGGAATCAATCCAGGAGTAAGTACGTTCTGGATTTTGATACTAGAATGGCTTGAAATATCCGTGCTGGTGATGATCCTTATCATGCTCAAATATTTTTTAACAATTATAATGTCATCCTTATTTGCTTTAAATCTGGCAAATATTCATTTTGCCTCATTCCTGCGACTTATTTTATCATTCTCCTTTCTGTTAATATTCCTAACATTAGTCCTATATTTTTTAATTGGCGTAGTTTCCTTAGCTATATACTTAATAATAATAATCTTAGCCATAATAGCGATGCAGCTGGTATTGTTTTTTAAGTTAAGTTTAACAGCAACCCATACGCTTGTTTATATTATTGTATACCTTTGCGCCACTGAAATAATACCCTTAATTGTATTATTTAAAATACTAATTAGCTGACAACCAAAATAACAGGATAACGTGAACGAGATGAAACGAGAGACTAAGGAAAGACTAAAGACCGTGAAGAGTATTTTGGTTTCGCAACCTAAGCCAAAAAGTGAAAATTCTCCTTATTATAATTTGGCCGAACGATTTGATCTAAAAATAGATTTTAGGCCATTTATTCAAATTGAAGCATGCGACCTTAAAGAGTTCAGAAAGCAAAAAATTAATATTCTCGATCACACCGCTATTATCTTTACCAGCCGTAATGCTGTAGACCATTTTTTTGCAATATGTAAAGAGTTAAAGATAGATGTTCCGGCTGATATGAAATATTTCTGTATCTCTGAACAAACGGCAAATTACCTGCAAAAATATATTGTTATTCGTAAACGTAAAATATTTACCGGTGTAAGAACACCGGCAGAATTGCTTGAGGTTTTAAGCAAGCACAAGAGCGAAAACTTTTTATTCCCATGTTCTAATATTCGCAAAGATGACATACCAAATTATCTGGCTACCAACGATTTTAAGTTTACTGAAGCGACATTATATAAGACAGTAGCCAGCGACCTTTCTGACCTTGCTGATATCAAGTATGATGTAATTGCATTTTTCAGCCCTTCAGGTATAAATTCGTTATTTGTCAACTTCCCGGAGTTTAAGCAAAACAGTACTCGTATAGCCACTTTCGGGCCTAATACTAGCAAAGCCGCTAAAGAAGCAAATCTATATGTGGATATCGAGGCACCATTACCGGAAGCACCTTCTATGACTGGTGCGATAGAAGTGTATATGAAAAAAATTATTGGTGCCTAGTATAACTGTTGATGTCGATTTGACGTTCTAATTACGTGTAATTGGGCTAAATTTATTAGCTAAATCAAATATTAGCTTATATTTATGCCTGAATAATTAGCATTTTCATGATTCAGAATCGGGTATTTAAGCTTTTAGGCTTATTTTTTCTTTTAAGTAGCTCCGTTTCAGCCCAACAGGATCCGGAATTCACACAGTTTATGTTCAATAAAATGTACTACAATCCGGCATACGCTGGCGTTGAAGGGGTAACCAGTTTCAACTTATTTGTGCGTTCTAAATGGACCGGCTACGCTTCCACCTTTGACGGCGCCGGCGGGGCTCCAAATACCCAGGTATTCACCATGACGGCACCGATATATAAACTAAAGAGTGGATTTGGCGCGTATCTTCTAAATGATAATTTAGGTAACCTTAATAATCTTAGTTTTCAGGGCTCCTATGCCTACCACTTTGCAATTAAAGAAGGTAAGTTAAGCCTTGGCGTAAACGTTGGCTTCTTTTCGCAGTCTATAGATTTTAGCCAGTACAGGCCAAGTGATCCTAACGACCCTCTATTATCAAAGGTAGGTAAGGATACGGAGACTAAGTTTGATATGGGCGCTGGGGCATATTATCAGGCAAAAAAATTCTATGTATCAGTTAGTGTAGGTCATCTGGCGAGCCCAAGTTTTAATTTTGGTATAGATAACTTGCGCAACTCACTCCAGCCTACGCTATATTTAATGGGAGGCTACCATTATGAGATTTCCTATAACTTAATTATTACGCCTTCACTACTAGTGCAATCTGACTTTAAGAAAACACTTATAAATTTTGGCGCTGTTGCGAGATATAATGAGAAGTTTTGGGGAGGCCTCACCTATAAGTACCAGGAGTCTGTAGCGCTAATACTGGGCATGAGTTTACTTAAGTCAAAAGCACTCGAAGTAGGCTATGGATTTGACTATATTGTACATGATCAGGAAGCGAAGCAACCAACATCACATGAAATAAGATTAGGATATTTTTTACCTGTTAGCAGTTTTGGTGGCAAAAAAGTAATAAGAACACCAAGATTCAGGCATTAAAGCCAGAAATATTTTGCTTTCTCCAATAATTTGCACAATTTGTGCTCTGATTTTTGATAAAAAACTGTTTTTTAATAAAAAAAAGAAAATATTGCTGAATTAGATTATTATTGGGCAATATATTTAATTTGTGTTTGTTAATCTAAATACGGATTAAACCTAACAACATGGCAAGACTTACATTTTATAAAGCGAGAACACTAGTCCTATTCCTCATTGGTACATCTTATATAACAAGTTGTGGCCTGTTTGGCGGAGGTAGCAGTCAATTTACCGGAGACTTAACAGGGGTCACTGATCGCCCACCAGGATGGGTAATGATAACTCCGTACGGTATGATGCCTATCCCGGCAGGAACGTTCCATATGGGACAAGCCGATGAAGATGTAGGGCAAACCCAGATTAACTATAATAAGCAAGTTACCATTGGTAGCTTCTTTATGGACGATACTGAAATTACCAATAATGAGTATCGGCAGTTTATCGAGGCACTGATGCTGGATTCACTTGGCTCGGGAACAACAATAACGGGGATCACTGTAAGCGGCTCGGGTACCTGGCCTGTTGATTCACTTTTGGCTTACTATCCGGACACCACTGTTTTTGTAAAAGATTTCTCTCACCATATGGGAGACCCGCTCCAGGAGTATTATTATGCCCACCCTGCGTATGACGAATATCCGGTTGTAGGTGTTAGTTGGGTGGCAGCTTCGTACTTCTGTGATTGGCGTACAGAATACCTTAATGATTTTCATGTAAGACAAACGGGATGGCCGATGCCCAACTTCCGACTTCCATCAGAGGCTGAGTGGGAATATGCAGCTCGTGGTGGCAGAGATATGGCTAAATATCCATGGGGTAACCCGTATATAAGAAATAGTAAAGGTTGTATGCTGGCTAACTTTAAGCCTGGCAGAGGAAACTATTACGACGATGGTTATGCTTATACAGCTCCTGTTGGCGAGTATTTCCCTAATGATTATGGTTTGGTAGATATGTCGGGTAATGTCTCCGAGTGGACTCAGGATGCATTCCATCCAGCATCCGTGCCATTGGTATGGGATTTGAATCCTGAATATAAAGACCCTAACGAGATGAGAAAGGTAATCCGGGGTGGTTCATGGAAAGATGTAGCTTTTTATTTAGAGACAGGTACGAGGACTTACGAATTTCAAGATTCAACAAGAGCCTATATTGGTTTTAGATGTGCAATGAGTCATTTAGGCCGATCAAGTGGAAATGAATTTTAATATTTAATAATATTTACTATATTGTAACTAACTTCAGTTTAATTATACAATCGTACATTCTTTGATGAACTAAAATTTCAAAAAAATGAGTAAACAAAAAAAGGGAGGATTTAGCGATCTGCTATTTAAAACCATCATGCCAAAGGTATATGGTATTGGTGCTGCCGTAGTAATTGTAGGTGCTTTGTTTAAGATTCAACATTATCCTGGAGCAGGAGTTATGTTGGGTATAGGACTTGGCGTTGAAGCCGTTATATTTTTCTTAAGTGCCTTCGAGCCGCCTCACGCTGAGCCGGACTGGGCAAAGGTATATCCTGAACTTGCTGATGATTATAGTGGTCCTGTTAATAAGCCGGCTATCAGAGGTGCTTCAGGTAAAGAAGATAACGCTGCTCAAAAACTGGATCACATGCTTCAGAGCGCTAAAATTGGGCCCGAGCTAATTGAGAGCCTAGGCAAAGGCATGCGGGGTATTGCCGAAAACGTTAAATCGATGGGTGCACTAACTAGTGCAGCAACGGCTACAGACGAATACTCACGAAATGTTAGCACCGCTTCAAAATCCTTACTAGATATGAATAAATCGTATGCTCAAACAGCAAGCGCCATGAGTGAAATGGCCAGTGCTTCTACGGATGCGAAACAATACCATACACAGGTTCAAAATATTACTAAGAACCTAGGTGCACTAAATTCAGTTTATGAATTAGAACTTCAGGATGCCAACAGCCATTTAAAAGCAATGAACAAATTCTATGCTAATGTGGCTAGTGTAATGGAGAGTATGGAAAAGGCCGGAAAAGGGTCTGAGAAATTCTCTCAAGAGTTGCAAAAACTCACTGGTAACCTTACATCACTCAATGGTGTTTATGGAAGCATGCTAACTGCCATGAGAGGCGGTGGCGGCGGAAGTAGCGTCGGCGGCGGTGGTGTTAGTCAGAGCCAGGGAGGACAGTAAGTTTTAATTTATGTTGAATATAAAACCATAAAGATATGTCAGCAGCAAAAGAAACACCCAGGCAAAAGATGATTGGGATGATGTACCTGGTACTTACTGCATTGCTTGCATTGCAGGTAAGTAACGCAGTACTCGAGAAATTTATTTTCATGAATGTGTCATTAGAAAGAATGGCATCTGATTATGAAACTAAAAATAATGCCACTGTCGCAGGAATGGCGGCAGAGGTGGCTAAACGTAATAATTTACCGGAGGAAGTGGCAGTACTTAATGCGGCTAAAGAGGTTCAAGATCACACAAATACTGTGATGGAAAACCTTAGAGGGCTAAAAGAAACCATGGTACGAATTACGGGTGGCATACATGAAGAGACCGGGGAGTTGATAGGAGCCTCAGATTATAGTAAGGTAAGTACCTTGATGTTAGGTCCCGAAGGTAAAGCCAAGGATTTGGAAAAATACCTTAATGAATATGCTAAATTTATGATCGAAAAAACCGGTTCTCAATATGCAAGTAGGTTTGAGCCGCTGGCAAAGGATGCCATGGAGATCCCTGTGTTTGCCAACAGCCCTAACCAAAAGGATAAACGATTTGCTGAGTTGTATTTTGAGAATACACCAACGGCTGCAGGAATGGCGACCATTAGTTATCTGGAAACAGAAGTAATGGAGTACGAGCGTATCGCACTCAAAATTCTAGCCGATAGTGTAGGTGCATCACAGGTTGCCTTTAGTGATATTTTCCCACTTATCAGACCGGAATCAAAAATTGTAGCTGCCGGTGGTAAGTATACAGCAGAAATGTTTATTGCCGCATCATCATCTTCATTAAATCCTAAATTCTATATGGATGGGAAGCTGTTAGAGGTAGAGACAGAAGATATTGGCGATGGCGTTGAAATTAAGAAAGGCCGTGTTTCATTTACGGCTAAAGGTGGTGGCTATGATAAAGATGGCAGAGCTAAAAGATCCTTTGAAGCTGTAATTGATATAGATGGCAAGGAGTATAAGAAGACTGTTGAGTACATTGTGGCAAGACCTAATATCATGATAGCATCGGCAGCCCTTTCTGCCTTGTGGAAAAACTGCGGTAACGCACTAAATGTGCAGGTGCCTTCGTTAGGTAATAACTACAACCCACAGATTACTTGCAGTAATGCAACTACCGTAAAAGGTAGTTCTAAGGGAGCTGTTACAATAATCCCTAAAACAAGGGGTAAAGTAGTTATGACGGTTAGGAGTAGTGGTACAATGATTGGTACAAAAACATTTACGGTAAAGGATATTCCAAAGCCGTCGTATGATCTTAAAATACCCAGTGCTGCTGGTAATATTGTGGATGGTGTAAAAGCAAAATCTTTTCGTCAGATAACAATAACAGCCATAGCAGAACCTAGTTTTGCCCAGGATGTACCAAAAGATGCTCGTTACAGGGTACGTGAGATTGAGGTTAAACTTATTCGTAATGGCGACCCAAGGAAACGACAGGTATTTAAGACGAGTAAAATAAGTCTTTCAGCGTTTGCTGCAGAAGCTAGAAAAGGAGACTTGTATGTTTTTACAATTAAACAGACAGTACGGATAAATTTCCAGAATAAAACGGAAAGGGTACCTGTCAGGAATGAAATATACAAGATTCTTGTAACACAATAAATATTAAACTATGAGACTATTGAATCAATCATTGTTAATTCTGATTTTACTTTTTGGACTTAGTGTTAGCACCATGGCCCAGGAAGGTATGCAGGTAGTATATCAAAATGAGAATTCAGTGAACGCAATTCCATTTTATGAGCAACTTTACAGGCAGCGTACATGGACGAGGGTTGATCTATCTCAAAAACAGAATAAGGGTTTCTTCTCAAAAAACAGGGAGTTTACTAAGCTCCTTATTGAAGCAGTTTTGAATGATGAGATTCAAACTGTTTATGATGCTGAACCTGGATTGGGTGAACTGGAAAAACCAATGACCAAAGAGGAATTCCAGAAGCGACTGTTAAAGTCAGACCCCGAGGATCAAGTTGCTGAACTTCAACCTCTTTATGAAAATGACTTTCCTTGGAATACCGGTGAGATAGTTGAATCAGGTGGGGTTAATTATACTAGTTTACAGGATAATAATTTGGATAACGATCCTGCTTCTAGCCCCGATTGGTGGGCAGTTTGGGCAGGTGAAGAATCTGAGCCTTTTCTGCCATCCGAAATAACCATAATTGAAATAATGGAGGATGTGATTTTTGATAAGAGGAGGGCAAGACAGTATAATGATATTCTAACAGTTCGATTAATAGTTTCAGGCGAAAATACAAATGATGGTGCAAACTATTACGTGGCAACATTTGCCTATAAGGATTTAGAGAAGTTCTTCCGTGAGCATCCTGAAAAAGCTATTTGGTATAACCAATACAATAGTGCTGAAAATAGAAATCTTGCAGATGCCTTTTTATTAAGATTATTTCATGGAGATTTGTATAAAATAGATAATCCTGAAGATTTAACCATCATGGATATTTATGGAGTAAATTCTAAAACTGGCGAGCCTTCACTTAAGGCGGGCTTGATAGGAGCCGAATACTTAAGAATGAAAATGCTGGAGAGAGAACATAATCTCTGGTCGTACTAGGAAGTTTAGTTTATCGAGAATTAAAGGTTTTGTCTTTCAGACAAGACCTTTTTTTATAGCTTCAATTATAATTCCTGCCTTAGACTTACCAACTACCTCTGCCAACTTTTGCTGATTTGTACTTTTGATTTTCTTTAAGGACTTAAAGGTTTTTAATAATTTATCTGTTGTACCCTGTCCTATACCAATTATGTTCCCCAAACGGGTGTTTAATCCTTTGCTACGCTTATCACGATGAAAGGTTATGGCAAAACGATGAGCCTCATCCCTTAATCTCTGAATGAGTTTTAACGAAGATGATTTTTTTGAAATGTGTAGTGGTATAGAATCATGTGGTACATAAATTTCTTCGAGGCGCTTGGCAATTCCGGCAATTGCAATTTTTCCATAAATGTCCAGTTCCTCAAGAGCCCTCACAGCAGCACTAAGTTGTCCTTTACCTCCATTAACTATAATTAGGTCCGGTAAAGGCTGTTGTTCCTCTAGTTGCCTCTTGTAGCGCCGTTTAACAACTTCGTACATCGAGGTAAAATCATCCGGACCGACAACGGTTTTAATGTTGAACTTTCGGTAATCTTTCTTACTGGGCTTACCCGCTTTAAAACATACCATGGCTGCTACAGGGTTGGTTCCCTGCAGGTTGGAGTTATCAAAGCACTCGATATGATTAGGGAGCGTTGTCAGAGAAAGATCCTCCTTAAGCTGTTGAACAGCCTGTTGACTCCGCGGCTCTATACTTTTGTTTAATGTCCTTTCTTTTTTAAGACTAAAGGCATTTTTAAGCGAAAGTTCGACTAGTTTTCTTTTATCGCCTATTTTAGGCACTATCACTTCAATATTATCAGGTAAATCAGGGATATCTATATTAGCAATAATAATAGTTCGTTCAGGTTCTTCGTTAAAATTAATAAGCTGGCCAATAATAGAACGTAATACATATCCGGGTTTTTGTTCCAATTGGTTTTTAACAGCCATCGTTTGACTTTGAATAACTGCCCCCTTTTTTACATACATATAGTTGATTAATCCATAATTACTGTCTTCAATAATACTTACGATATGTATGTTTCCTAATTTTGGATTTACTACAATCGTATTTGTAGAAAACTTGTTCAGGAGTGCCAGTTTCTCCTTTATCACCTGGGCTTCTTCAAACATTAAATTATTTGAAGCCTCATTCATTTGAACTTTAAAATATTGTTTAACAACTCCCAGGTTACCTTTTAGTATATGTTCGGCCTGCTTTACATCCTGAAGATAATCAACTTCGGTTTGCAACCCTTCGCAAGGTCCCTGACAATTACCTATATGATATTCCAGGCATAACTTGTATTTTTTAGCCGTTATATTCTTTTCAGAAAGGTTGTATTTACAATTTCTAATGGTGTAAAGCTTCTGTATCAGCTTCAACACATTATTCATAGCTACAACACTTGTATAGGGACCGTAATAACTGCCTTTTTTTTGTTGATACTGTCTGGTTGAGTAGATTCTTGGAAATCTGTCATTGGATACACAGATATAGGGAAATGTTTTATCGTCTTTTAGTAATATATTATACCTGGGCTGATTGACCTTGATTAGGTTGTTCTCCAACAGGAGTGCATCGAATTCTGTTGGTGTAATGATTGTTTCAATTGAGTTAATCTCCTCAACTAACTTTAAAGTTTTGCGGCTATGATTTCGCTTAGCAGTGAAATAACTCTTAACTCTTTTCTTTAGGTCTTTCGCCTTGCCAACGTAGATAAGAGTTCCGGTTTTATTAAAGTATTTATAAACACCTGGCAGGTGGGGCAATAAACTTGTATCTGAAGGACTTACCGTCATTAATTACATGATATCATCCTCGTTGAGTTCTATTTTCAGAGAGTCTAACCGATGTTTGAGCAAAGAGTCTGCTGGGTTATTCAATCCATATTTAGAGCAATCCAAGGTAACGTTCAGTGCTCTTCGAGGTCT
>Ga0114950_10001000_pt1 | contig 20855 bp, 13 predicted proteins | sample N075metaG_FD_83503 | JGI IMG/M metagenome (GOLD analysis project Ga0114950, IMG submission 83503) | Deep subsurface microbial communities from Kermadec Trench to uncover new lineages of life (NeLLi) - N075 metaG | ecosystem: Environmental > Aquatic > Marine > Ocean trench > Sediment | place... | reverse complement strand
TGCGTTCCGAGGACTGCCTCGGGCCGCCCCGTCGCCGCCGCTATCTCATTGACGTCGAGATAGGAAGTATTCGATGCGAGAATCGCGTTGTCGCCACAGACCTTGTCGAGCACGGCGAAGACGCGCTTCTTGAGGTCCATGTTCTCGAAGACCGCCTCGACGACGATGTCGCAATCCGCGAAGTCGCCGGTATCGACAGATCCACGAATGAGTCCCATTCGCCGCTCCACCTCGTCCATCGAGAAGCGTCCTCGACTCGCACTCCGCTCGTAGTTTCGCCTGACGACAGCGAGACCACGCTCCAGTGCCGACTCCTCCACCTCGACGAGGGTCACCGGGATGCCGGCGTTGACGAAATTCATGGCGATGCCGCCGCCCATCGTTCCGGCTCCGAGCACTCCGGCGCTCTCGATCGTCCGCAGAGGCGTCTCTTTCGGCACGTCGGGAACCTTCTGCGCCGCACGCTCGGCGAAGAAGTAGTAGCGCTGTGCCTTGGCTTGTTCCCCGTTTACCAACTCCGCGGAGAGCTCCTGCTCTCGGCGGAGCCCCTCCTCGAAGGGCAGAGAGACCGCAGCCTCGATCGCCCGGATGCAGTTTTCGGGAGCCCTGAAGCCTCTAGTCTTTCGGGCGATTCGCCGGCGATGGTCGTCAAAGATCCCCGGCTCGGCACGAGCCTCGGCAAGCTTGTCCTCGAGGTCCCGTACTCGTTTCAGCGGCCAGCCCTCGCCCACGACCCGCAGAGCGAAATCCACGGCAGCCGCGCACAACTCTCCCTCTACGATCTCATCGATCAGACCGTTCTCGAGAGCCTCCTGCGCTCCGATCGGCTCGCCACCGGTGATCATCTCGAGCGCTTTGCGGACCCCGACGATGCGCGGTAGACGCTGCGTTCCGCCGCCGCCGGGCAAGATTCCGATCTTCACCTCGGGCAGGCCCAGACGGGCATCCTCCACGGCCACCCGATAGTGGCAGGCCATAGCAGTCTCGAGACCACCGCCGAGGGCAGTTCCATGGATCGCTGCCACCACGGGCTTCTTGCTCGACTCCATCAAGGAACGTATCTCGTTGGTCTGGGGATCTTCGCGAGGCCGGCCGAATTCGCGAATGTCGGCACCGGCGATGAAGGTTCGACCACGACACCAGAGAACCGCGGCCTGAATCGAGTCGTCGGCCGCAATCCGCTTCATACCCTCGTAGAGGCCGATCCGAACGCCGTGGCTCAGAGCATTCACCGGCGGATTGTCGACCACGAGGACAGCGACGACACCGCGCTCCTCGAGGGTCACCATGTTCGAAAGGACTGTCACGGCGCTAGGCTCAGGGGTTGGAGAAACCGCGCTTCTCCTCTGCCAATCGGCGAAGGAGCCCAGCCGCCGCCCAGTGCTCACCGTGCTCGGCCCTGAAGTCGTCCATGCGAGCCACGATCTTGTCGAGACCGATGCTCTCGGCCCAGAACATCGGGCCTCCTCGGTAGACCGGCCAGCCGTAGCCATTCACCCACACGACATCGATATCACTCGAACGAATCGCGATCCCCTCCTCGAGAATCTTGGCGCCTTCGTTGACCATCGGATAGAGACAGCGCTCGAGGATCTCTTCGGCTCCGATTTCGCGACGCGTGATCCCCTGCTTCTCGGAGAACTCGCGCACCAGATCCTCAACCTCCGGATCTGGCGATTTGGCTCGCGTTTCGGGGTTGTAGGTATAGAACCCACGACCGGACTTCTGGCCTAACCGGCCGCGCTCGCAGAGCACCTCGCGCATGGTGCTCGAGGTCGACGTCTCACGTTGCCAACCGATATCCAGACCCGCCAGATCGCTCATCGCGAACGGTCCCATCGGGAAGCCGAAGTCGTAGAGAACGTCATCGACCTGAGAAGGCGTCGCCCCCTCGAGGATCAGCTTGTTGGCCTCGATGCCCCGACCAGCCAGCATTCGATTTCCTACGAAGCCTCTACAGACGCCTACCAGAACCGGAATCTTGCCGATTCTCTTGCCGAGAGCCATCGACGTGGCGATGACCTCTTTCGAGGTCTTCGCCCCGCGCACGATCTCGAGCAGACGCATGACGTTGGCGGGGCTGAAGAAGTGCAGTCCAATGACGTCTTCAGGACGCTGCGTCGCCGCTGCAATCTCGTTGACGTCGAGGGCAGAGGTATTGGTCGCCAGCACGGCACCCTGCTTGACGATTCTGTCGAGTCGCCCGAAGACTTCCTTCTTCAGGTCCATATTCTCGAACACGGCTTCGATCACGATGTCCTGATCGGCCAATGCCTCGTACTCGAGACTTGGGGTGATGAGTGCCATTCGCTTCTCGACGTCCTCGGCACTCAGTCGACCCCGCTTTGCGGAACGCTCATAATTCTTGCGAATCACACCAAGGCCTCGATCGAGGTTCTCCTGATTCGCCTCTACGAGAGTCACCGGTATTCCGACATTGGCGAAATTCATCGCTATGCCCCCACCCATAGTCCCAGCGCCGAGGATTCCGCACGAGGCGACGGGTATCTGCTCCGTGTCTCTGGGCACGTCCGGGACCTTGGCGGCCTGGCGCTCCGCGAAGAAGTAGTAGCGCTGGGCTCGCGACTGCTCGCCCGTCACGAGCTCACCGAAGAGCTCGCGCTCCTTGGCGATGCCCTCGTCGAACGGAAGGTTCACCGCGGCTTCGATGCACTGAATGTTCAACTCCGGGGCAAGGAAGCCGCGAGTCTTGCGAGCAATCTTGCGTCGGAACTCGGCGAAGATCTCGGGCTTTCCCCGTACCGCCTCGACTTTGTCGTTGAGATCGCGGATCTTCTTGAGCTCGCCACCCTCGGTGAGCACCTTCTTCGCGAAGGCCACCGCCTCGTCGGTGAGATCGCCGTCTACCACCGCGTCGATCAATCCCGCGTCGAGCGCCTCCTTGGTCCCGCTCATATCGCCGCTGGTCACGATCTCCAGGGCCCGCTGCGGTCCTACGATCCGTGGCAACCGCTGCGTGCCACCGGCACCCGGGAGCAGGCCGAGCTTGACCTCGGGGAATCCGAAGCGGGCGGAGGACACCGCTACTCGATAGTGGCACGCCAAGGCAACTTCCAGGCCTCCTCCAAGAGCCGTGCCATGAATAGCCGCGATGGTCGGCTTGGGCCCGTCCTCGAGACCGTTGATTGCGTCGAAAAGACTCGGTGGCTGGGGCGGCTTGCCGAACTCGGTGATGTCCGCGCCGGCGATGAAGGTGCGGCCTCGGCAGACCAGGACGACGGCCTCGATCTCGTCGTCGTCATTCGCCGCAGCGAGACCCTCGACGAGACCTTGCCGAACACCCTGGCTCAAGGCGTTGACGGGTGGATTGTCGACGATGAGCAGGCCTATGTTGTCGCGCTTCTCGAAATCAACCATGTCGGTTATCGCGGTCACTGAAGTCACTCTCCCTCTTGAATGCGAATTCTTCCAATTCTACCGACCGTTCGGTCAGTTCAACGGCCTCCCTATCGTATTGACTCACCTGGAATTTGGATACCCCGAACACGACGACATCGTCTCCGTCACACCCTGATACTCTGCCTTTGATGCCCTCAGTCCGTCTTCTCGTCTATTCCGACTACCTGTGACCTTGGTGTCTGGTCGCGGCAGTTCGCTTGCGCAAGCTCCAGTCGACCAACGAGATCGAGCTCGAGTGGCGGAGCTTTCTGCTTCGGCCGCGGCCGGCTCTGGAACCTCGCTCCCTGGAGGAGTTCCGCACCTACACCGAATCCTGGCGACGATGCGACGCCGAAGAGCCGGATGCCGGTTTTCGAGTGTGGTCCACCGACAACGGTCCACCGACTCACAGCATTCCACCGCACTTGGTCGCCAAGGCGGCCGCCCGGATCAGCGCCGAGGGCTTCGAGGATCTACACGCAAGACTGCTCGACGCCTACTTTCGGAGAAATCTCGACATCACCGACTGCGATGTGCTCCTCGATCTGTGGAAGCAGTCCGGTCTGCCTGCAGCCGACTTCGACCAGCGCGAAGACCCATCGTTACTGGAAGACGTCCTCAACCAGCATCAGGAGGCGGTCCAGCACGGCGCCTCCGGCGTTCCCGCGGTGCGCGTAGAGGGTCACTTCGGAGTTCTAATGGGGGCTCAGCCGGTCGAGATCTACAGCCGATGGCTCGAGAAGCTGGGCGCTCTTCAGTAAGACAGCGCGATGGGAGAGTCTCTCGAAGACCGGTCCCTGGGTTGTGTCACGATCCTCTTCGGAGCCTCAGGCGGAAAGTACCCGGACGCGAACTGCGTCCTCGTCGAAGGCAGCAACGAGCGCATCCTTCTCGACACGACACCCGGCCTCGTCGCGCGCGGCCGCGAGGCAGTCGGCAAGGTCGATCGCATTCTTCTCACTCACTGCCATGAAGACCATTTCAGCGCCAACTTTCTCTTTCCGGAAGCGATGGTTCAATGCCATTCGGCGGATCTCTTGGGGCTTCATTCGCTAGACGGCCTTCTCGAGATCTTCGGCCCTAGCGAACCGCGCCGCCCGGAGCTCGCGCGGATGCTCGTGGAGCGTTTCCACTTCGAGCCACGTCTCGACGCCCGCCCCTTCGAGCACGGCGATGTCTTCGACCTCGGCGACGGCGTCACAATCGAGGTCATCCACACCCCGGGACACACCCGCGGCCACTGTGCCTTCCGGATTCGACCGCTCGATCTCCTCTTCCTGGGCGACGTCGATCTGTCGAGCTTCGGACCCTTTTACGCCGACGCCTGGAGCAGCCTTCTGGACTTCGAGGCCACGCTGAAGATGCTTCGAACGCTCGACGCCGCGTGCTACTTGAGTGGTCACCATATCGGCCTTCTACAAGGGCGTGAGGCGTTCCTCGCACGCCTCGATCGTTTCGAAGCCAGGATCGCGGAACGCGAGAACCGGCTGCTCGGGTACCTGGCCGAGCCCCACACTCTGGAAGACATCGTTGCGCATCGATTCGTCTATCGGCCACAGGATCAGCTTCCCGGAATCGACCAGGCCGAGCGTCGTTCCATGAGCCAGCACCTCGACCGCCTGCTGAACAACGGCCAACTGGCAGAGGTCGAGCCCGGTCTCTATCGAAGCGTCTGAGCGCCTCCGCCACGCCAACCGCACGCACAGCCAAGGAGTCAAAGGAATGCCCTATCTCGACCGCGAAGGCGTCCGGATCTACTACGAAGAACACGGCGACGGCCCGACACTGTTGCTGAGCCATGGCTATACATCCACGGGCCGGATGTGGAACTGCCAAGTCTCTGCGCTGTCGAAAGATTTTCGCATCCTGGTATGGGACATGCGCGGCCACGGGCGCAGCGATTCGCCGGAGGATCCCACTCTGTATTCCGAAGAGCTCACCGTCGGCGACATGGCTGGGATCCTCGACATCTGTGGCGCGTCCGCGGCCTTCATCGGCGGTCTCTCGCTGGGCGGCTACATGTCTCTAGCCTTCTATCGGCGCTACCCGGAACGCAGCCAGGCGTTGCTCCTCTTCGACACTGGCCCTGGCTACAAGAGCGACACGGCGAGGGCAGCCTGGAACGAACGCGCCGAGGCGCGCGCCCGTGATCTCGAGGACCGTGGTCTCGAGGCTCTCAACCAAAGTCCCGAGGTAGCCGCGAGCCGGCACCGAGGAGCGCAGGGCCTGGCGCTGGCAGCCAGAGGAATGCTGGCGCAAAGAGACTCGACGATCATGGAGTTGCTGCCCGAGATAGCCGTTCCGACCCTGGTCGTAGTCGGTGCTGAGGACACGCCCTTCCTCGCGGCCACCGACTACATGACGGCCAAGATCCCGCAAGCACGCAAGGTCGTCATTCCTGACGCCGGGCATGCCTCCAACATCGATCAGCCGCAACTCTTCAACCAAGCGTTGAGGAGCTTCCTCGAATCGCTTCCCGCCTAAGAGCGCGTCCGCATACGCGGACGGGCGAGTAGTTCCCGCTACATCACGCGCCGAGTCTCGCTGCGAAAGATCGCCCACATCCCGAACTGCAGTCCCGCCGCGATCGCGGCCAGGAGGAGATGGATCGGCTGCAAGACCGGCGGCATTTCGAGGTAGTAGAGACCTGCGCCGACCGCGATCTCGAGGACCAGGACCAGCACGAGGAAGTTGCCGATCGTGTGGAGAGGTCCTCGCGACAAGGTGGCGCGGCGGATTCGATAGATGAGGACGAGATTCGCGACGAGCACGACGATCGACAGGCTCCGATGAATCAGAAAGACGGCTCCCAGATCCGACAGCCACTCTGCGGCCATGGCGCCACCCTGGGAGAGCTCGTCGATCTGCCCTCGAACGCGCGTTCCGAGCGCGATCTGAAGAGTCGACAGCAGTAGCACGAAGGCGAAGAGAGTGCCCAGACGCGTGGTCGCCAGCAGGCCGACTGTGCTGCTCGCAGCACGGGCATACACCAGTCCCAGAATGAGGAACCCGGCTGTAAGCAAGGCCACGAGCATGTGAATCGTGACCGCCCAACCGGCAAGGTTGGTATCGATCAGCACCGACCCCAACCAACCCGCCACCACAACCGAGATCAGCGCCCCGAGAGATGCGAAAGGCAGCCCGGGACTAAGCCTGCAGAGTCCCAGGGAGGCCAGAAAGGTCAGAATGACGAGGATGCCCACACCGACTCCGAGCATCCGGTTGAGGTACTCGGTCCAGGTTTTCGTCGCATTGAATCTGGTTTCGCCGTAGCCGCGATCAGCGTAGATCTGCTGGTAATCCGCCGGAAGCTGCGCCTCGTCCGTGGGCGGAACCCAGCGGTCGAAGCACTTCGGCCAATCCGGACACCCCATCCCGGCGCCGGAAGCCCGAACGATGCCCCCCACCAAGATCAGGAGATAGACGGCCAGAGTGGTAACCAGGGCAAGCGCGCGGAAGCGACGTACCCGCAGCCTGAGGTCTCGATTCAGCAACTCTCTCCGTCTTCTCTCGTCGTTCCGAAATCCAAAGGCCTATTCTACGACCCGAGAAGAGCCCATCACAACATGCTTCCGTCTCACGCGGACTGTGGAACAGGAATTCGACCCAGTCTCCGTTCACCTTGGGGATCCGCCTTGATAGGGTTGCAGACAAGGTGAGACCGTCGAGCGGCAGGATCAGAGAGCGGGTCTCCTTGCCTTCCCGGCTGGTTGCCAGAACGGCTCCACTAGCTGCCTTCCTCGTCTTCTTGGTGGCACTGACTCCGATTGCTGCTGAAGAGACGGAGCAGGCCCTGCACTACGACTGGACTTTGAGCGGCGTCGTCGGCTTCCTGGCTCGCGCCTTTCTACCGGGCCACGGCGAGGGGGTGCTTCGCAATCGACTCGATGACGAAGGTCACCTGATGACCGAGCTCGTCGTCACGTCGCGAAGCGCCGCTGACGACTACTGGCGCTACGGCTCCGAGAGCGACACCAAAGCCGATCGCCTCCTCCGCGCGTGGACGTCCTACAGCTTTCGCGGCAAACAGAAAAGCAAGGAGAAGCAACCGGCGGAGCTCGGCGTCGTCGAGGCAAGTTCCCTCATCTATCGAATCAGCGAAGACCCTCCGACGACTGACCGAGTCATTCGGATCTGGTGGGACGGCGACATCCACCCGGTGCGCATCGTGCCGCTCGGTGTCGATGCACTATCCACCGAAGATGGACCGGTGGACGCTCTTCTCTTCGAGGTTCGGGGCGAGCGCCACGACGGCAAGAAATTACCGGGACGAGTCCGCCTATGGCTCAGCCTCGCCGACAACGAGCCTCTCGACTTCACCGTATCGAGAGCCTTCGTCAAGGTTCACTTTCGGAGGCGGCACGGCCCGAGGACCGCTACTCCCTAGTAAGCAGCGACCCCGCTACCTAGCGGCGACCACAGCCATCGCTTCGACTTCGATGAGGAGCGCCGGGTACACGAGTCCCGTGACACCGACCCAGGTCGAAACCGGCATCGGATCGAGCTGTAGAACCTTGGCCTGGGCCCTGCCTACGATTCGTACCTTGTCGGGATCGATGTCCTTGATGAAGACATTCGTCTTCAGCAAATCCTGCTTGCCGGCCCCCGCCGCCTCGAGCTGTTTGAGAACGTTTCCGAACGCGATCTCTGCCTGAGCGGCCAGATCTTCGCCAGGCTCTGCAGCACCCTCTTCGAGGCCGACTTGCCCGGCGATGTAGATCGTCTTGACGCCATTGGCCGTCGTCGTCGCGACATGGCTGAATCCCAGCGACGAATTGATGAATTCCTTCTCCACTTCTCCCCCCTCAACGAACTACCTGTTCGGGCCGCGCTCCATCGGATAGGGCTGCCACCGCTCCAGCGACACGCGCGGGAGCACCTGCGGGTTCACACAACTGCGGGGCCATTTCCCGGACAAGGCCGTCGCCAACTCCCGTCCGAGGCGTCGTCGAGTCTCGGGCATCATTCGAGACGTCGCCGAAGCCACGTGCGGTGTGAGAATCACGTTCTCGAGCTGCAACAACGGGTTGTCAGCCTCGGGAGGCTCGGTTTCCAGCACGTCGAGAGCCGCGCCGGCAATCGAGCCGCCCTGCAGAGCCGCGGCCAGGGCTTTCTCGTCGACACACGGACCGCGACCCGTGTTGATGAAAATCGCCGACGGCTTCATCCTGGAGAACTGTTCCGCTCCCATCAGATGCCGTGTCTCTTCGTTTAGCGGCGTATGCAGGGACACGAAGTCGGAGCGCTCCAGAAGTTCTCCGAAACCCACTGGCTCGACACCTGCAGCCGTCATCTTGAGCTCGGACACGAAGGGGTCATAGGCGAGGATATGGAATCCGAAGGGCGCCGCCCGTCTGGCGACTGCCTGCGCTACATTCCCGAACGCGATCAATCCCAGAGTCTGTCCCCACAGCCTGGGAACGTCGACAAACAGCGGCCGCCCCTTCATGAAGTCACCGCTGCGCACGTAGCGGTCCATGACGGTCAGTCTCCGTGCAGCGGCCAGGATGAGCATGAGAGCATGATCGGCGACCTCTTCGATGAACACGTCCGGAACGTTGGTGACGACAATCCCGGCTTCGGTGGCGGCCGCTACGTCAACGGTGTCGGTTCCGACACTGCCGCATCCGATCACGATGCACTTCTCCAGTTTCTCGATGATGCCGGCGTGGATCCTACGGCCTCTGGCGATCACCGCTTGCGCGTCTTTGGCTCCTTCGATGAACTCCGCCGAGCTCGACGCGTCGATCTGCACGATCTCGGCACCAATCGGATCCAGAGCTTCACGCTCGATCCCGAAGGTGTCCTCACCGAGATCGAAACTCACCCCGCGCGTCCGCTGTACCGCAACCTTGAATTTCGGTCCTTCGCTCAAGAGCCCATTCCTTTCAGATGTCCGCACCGACTCTCGCGGGACGAGCGTCGAGCCGGCCGATCTTAGCAGTGCAGAAATCAAGTCGCGCCGGCCGGCGAACGTCGTTCGGCTGTCAGTCGAGAACCACGTCCGTCATGCGAACCTGCACCTGAGGGCGTGCCGCCTGACGAAGCCAACGCTCCACGGCGCCTAGGTCGAGAAGCCCAGTCGAGTCGACGCCAACCAAGCGGCCGAAGAGCGGCACGCTCACCCGGTTCTCCTCGAAGAGGCGCTCGAAGAGAGTCTTCGGTCGCGGTACGACGACCAAGGAGATGTCTTCGTCACTCAGATCCGCAAGCTCCTTGGCGACCTCGATCGCCGTATCTAACCCTCCGAGGTAGTCGACGAGATCGAGAGCAAGCGCATCGCGGCCGCTCCAAACACGCCCCCTGGCAATCTCCTGTACGTGCTCGAGATCGAGATCGCGAGACTCGGCTACCTTCGAGGTGAAAGAATCGTAGGTCGCATCCATCCAGGAACGGACTCCTTCCAGCTCGGCGTCGTCCAGCGGTCCCGTACCGAACATGTCCGCCGCCGGGCTGGTCGTGATTCGATCGGTGTTGGTTCCGAGCCACTCGAAGAACCCGTCCAGGTTGAACTTCGTGAACACCACCCCGATCGATCCGGTCATCGTGGTGGAATGGGCTACGATCGCATCGGCTGCCATCGCGACCCAGTAGCCACCCGAGCCCGCAACGTCCGACATGCTCACCACCACCGGAGTGCCTTGGGCGCGAACCCTCACGATCGCCCGACGTACCAGATCGGAACCTACCGCCGAGCCTCCCGGGCTATTGACGCGGAAAACAATCGCCTTCACCCGTGGGTCGTCGGCTGCGGCCTGGATGTTGGCAGCCACTCTCGAGCCGGAGAACATGGCTAGGGCAAACGGAAACAGGGTGTCAGGAGTCGAGGTGACGATGGGTCCTTCGCCATAGACGATGGCGATTCTTCGTCGCCCTCGAGACTCCTTACCCAGAGACTGTCGATACGCGGCAAAAGAAACCCCTCGATACTCGTCTACCCCCGCTGCCTCGGCCAGTGTTCCCATGACCTGATCTCTGTAGCCGATCTCGTCTACGAGGCCCATCTCCAGGAGATCGGCCGCTGTGGTCATCCCTCGCGCCAGGAAGGCCTCGACCCGATCGCGCTCCACTCCTCGCCGCAGTGCCACTCGATCCAAGAAGCGATCATGGATGCTTGCCAGTACCGCAGTCATCGACTCGCGCATGTACTCGCTCATGCCGTAGTTGAGGTACGGCTCACCGGCGCTCTTATACTCCTTGTACATGAGGACTTCCGGCTCCACGTGGAGCTTGTCCAGGCTTCCTCGATAGAACTGCACCTCCGCAGCCACTCCGTTGATCACCGCAGCGGTCTCGGGCATGATCCAGATGCGATCCGCACCAGTGGCCAGGAAGTAGTCGACGTCGGAGACCATGTCTCCGGCCAACTGCGCGTGTACGGGTTTACCAGACTCCCGGAAATGATCGACGTACTCGAGGATCTCCTCCGCGGTCGACCAGCCGGCGCCCGCGCTCTGGGCGACCAGGCGAAGACCCACGATGTCAGGGTCCTCCGCCGCAGCGTTGAGGGTTCGTCGGAGATCCCACAGAGATCGTGTCGTCGTGCCAAAGAGCAGACCGAGATCGTACTCGGAAGGCCCCTCCGTCCACGAGCCCGAGAGTGAGAGCTCGAGCACTGTGCCACGCGACACCTTGCTCGCAGCTTTTCCGACGCTGCGCAGCGCGAGCCAGGTCAGGAGCACGAAGGCCACCCCTACAACCAGCAGAACGACCACTGCGACCACAATGCAACCCGTCTTGCTGCTCTTCTTCTCTTCCGACATCCTCTCTCCTATCTGATTCCCTGGCGGTACCCGTCGCCCTCGGTCGGGCCCCTAGCTTCCCATACCGAGGCAGCGGATCAAAGGCAACCTGCCGGCAGGGCCGACTTCCTATAATGGCCTCGTCCCCCGACGCGCCGACACCGACGATCGGAGCTCCCCATGACTTGCTTAGACCGACACAACAGACAGGCCGGCACATTCGCCATCGGCCTCCTGCTCCTCTGCACGGCTCTTCCCGAATCCCTATCAGCGGAGCAGGGCGTCTGGGAGCCGGGCGAGGAAGTTGGCGCCACTTTCGAGCAGTTGGGACTCCGTCCACCGGCCCCGGCGCCGAATCGGCCAGCGGACGAGGGCCTCGGACCGTACTCGCGCCTGGTCCTCCGTGGCGGGACGCTCATCGACGGGACCGGTGCCCCGCCCATCGGTCCGGTGGACATAGTGATCGAGAACGACCGCATCACGCAGGTGCGCTCGGTCGGGGCTCCGGGCGCCCCCATCAACCCGATGGCCCGTCCAGACGCTGGCGACCTCGACCTGGACGTCGCTGGCATGTACATCCTGCCCGGCTTCGTCGATGCCCACGCTCACCTCGGCAACGTGCTCCAGGGCCTGACTGGCCCGCTGATAGAGCCCGAGTACATCCTCAAACTCTGGATGGGACACGGGATCACGACGGTACGCGAGGTCGGCTCGGGCATGGGACTCGGCTGGACTCTCGAGCACAAACGACGCAGCGACGCCAACGAGATCACGGCGCCGCGCCTAGTCGTTCACGCGCGCTTCCCCGGTAGCCATGGTGCCGGCGCCGTGGCCACTCCTGAAGAGGCGCGGATCTGGACCCGCGCGATCCACGAGCGTGGCGCCGATGGCATCAAGTTCGGCGGCGGCGCTCCCGAGATCCTCGCCGCGGTCTTCGAGGAGGCCGCGAATCTCGGCCTGCGAACCGCCTTTCACCATGCCCAGATGTCGGTCACCCGGGTCAACGTTTTGACCTCGGCTCGCTGGGGCCTGGATAGCATGGAGCACTGGTACGGGCTGCCGGAGGCTCTCTTCGACAACCGCACGGTGCAGGACTACCCTCTCGACTACAACTACAACGACGAGCAACACCGCTTCGGAGAAGCCGGCAGGTTGTGGCTGCAAGCCGCGGCGCCAGGCTCCGAGCGCTGGCGCGAGGTTCTCGAGGAGCTGCTGGCTCTCGACTTCACTCTCGACCCCACGTTCTCCATCTACGAGGCCAATCGCGACGTCATGCGAGCGCGTCGGGCCGAGTGGCACGACGACTACACCCTGCCGGGCTTGTGGCGCTTCTACCAGCCCAACCCGGTGGCCCACGGCTCCTACCACTTCGACTGGACGACCGCCGACGAGATCGCCTGGAAACACAACTTCCGGCGCTGGATGAACTTCGTCAACGACTACAAGAACCTCGGCGGCCGGGTGACCGTAGGCAGCGACGCCGGTTTCATCTTCAAGCTCTTCGGATTTGCCTACATTCGCGAGCTCGAGCTCCTCCAGGAGGCAGGCTTTCACCCTCTGGAGGTCATTCGCGCGGCGACCCTCAACGGGGCCGAGCTGGTCGGTTGGAGCGACCAGATAGGCACCGTCGAGGCAGGCAAGAAGGCCGACCTGGTCATCGTCGAAGAGAACCCATTGCGCAATTTCAAGGTGCTCTACGGCACCGGACACGTCAAACTCGATCCAGAGACCGGCGAGGTCGGCCGGGTCGGAGGCGTGCGCTACACGGTAAAGGACGGCATCGTCTACGACGCGAAGAAGCTTCTCGCCGACGTCAGAGCCATGGTCCGGAGCGCCAAGCGCGAGGAAGCCGGGAATCTGACGAGCCACCAGCGGTGAACAGCAAGGCATGAGTGGCACCCGGTGGTGGGCCTTTCGCCTCCTGACTTCCTTCGCGCTACCCGTTGCACTCCTTGCCGGGCTGGAAATCGCCCTACGTCTAGGCGCCGTCGGCAACTCACCCGATTTCTTCGTCCCCCTCGGGTCGGGCGAGGCCTACACGACGAATCAACACTTCGGCCAGAGGTTCTTCCCGCCGGCGATCGCCCGCACGCCCCAGATCACGGTTCTGGAGCGACCGAAGCCGGAGGGAACGACGCGGATCTTCCTCCTCGGCGGCTCGGCGGCAATGGGCACTCCCGACGCCTCCTTCGGCCTTGCCCGGCAGCTCGAAGTCCTCCTCAGACAGCGTAGCCCGAAACAAAACTTCGAGGTCGTGAACGCAGCGATGACGGCAGTCAACTCTCATGTCGTGCGCGTGATCGCTCAGGACTGCCTGCTCTTCGAGCCCGATCTCCTCGTGCTGTTCGTCGGCAACAACGAAGTGATCGGCCCCTACGGTCCCGGCACGGTCTTCGACTCCTTCAGCTCCAGCCTTGCCGTCATCCGGCTGAGTGTCTGGATCAGCGGCACACGGATCGGTCAGCTGGCAGACCGGCTCGCCACCCGATTGTCGAGAGGCCACAGCGAGCTCGCGTCGTGGGAGGGTCTCGAGATGTTCGTCGATCGCGTAATCTCTCGGGACGATCCCCGACTGGCAGCGGCCTATGACCACTTCGAGGCCAATCTACGCGACACGATCGCCGCCGCGCGAAAACAAGGCGTTCCGGTTCTCCTGACGACCGTCGCGGTCAATTTGCGACATCAGCCGCCCTTCGCAGCCATCCCCGCAGACCTGGAGGAAGGCGAGCGCCGCTTCGTCGACGAGCTCTTCGCAAGCAGCGGAGAACGCCTTTCGAACGGGGATCCGATAGAAGCAATTCGCCTCAGCCTGAACGCTCTGGAGGCCGATCCCGAGAACGCGGACATGCACTTCCGCCTGGCCTCCGCCTTCGATCAAGCCGATCGTGAGGAACTGGCTCGACGACACTACCAACTGGCGGTCGACACCGACGGACTTCGCTTTCGGGCGGACAGCCGTATCAACGAGTTAATTCGCACCCTGGCGACCGAGCCCGGAGCCAGCCTGGTGGATGCCGAGCAACGTCTCGCCGCCGCCACCGACTCTTCTCCAGGCCTGCCGGGCAACGAGCTCTTCTTCGAGCATGTCCACCTGCGTTTCGAGGGCAACCACAAACTCGCGATCCTCCTACTCGAGGAGATCGAGAGACGACTACCCGCCGTAGGGCGCGCCACGGCTGAGGTCGCTTCCACGAGCGAGACCGCACGAGCCCTGGGGCTCGGAAGGTGGCATCGCTTCCAGATGGACGATGCCATCGGTCGGATGAAGGCCCGGCCGCCCTTCCTGGGCTCTTCGGAGCTCGACGCACTGCGTCGCCGGCGGCGTCTGTCACGAAGTAGACTCGAACGCCGCGCTCGCGAGACTCTGGCCGACGACGAAGAAATCTCGCGGCTGGCCCTGGCCGCCCGTCCCGACGACTTACTGCTACGTGCCAATCTCGCCGAGATCCTCGCCGCTCGAGGGGAGCTAGGAGAGGCGATCGCCGAAACACGAGCTCTTCTGCGTACGGTTCCGGGGATCCTTCAGTGGACCAGCGACCTCGCCCTCCTACTGGCGCGGCAGAGCCGATACGCAGAAGCCGTGGCCCTCCTCCAGGAGGTCGTCGAGCGATCTCCCGGCGATGATCGCCCCCTCGTGAACCTCGGTTTCGTGCTCGAGCAGTCCGGTGACCTCGAAGCCGCAGCCGATCGCTACGAGGCGGCGGTCGCGCTGCGTTCGGGCAGTCTGCAGGCGTACTACAACCTGGGCTCCGTCCGCGAGCGCCAACAGCGCTGGAGCGAGGCTGCCGAGATCTTCCGCGAAGCGATCCGAGTCGGCCCCGGCGACGGCATGCCATACTTTCGCCTCGCGGCGGTCAGGGAACGCCAGAATCGCCTTTCCGAAGCCATCGAGCTCTACCGAGCGGCTCTCGATCGTCGCCCCGAGATGGCGGCCGCCCACAACAACCTCGGCTACGCCCTGGAACGGTTGGGCGACCTGGGAAGCGCCATGCAGAGCTACCGCCGCGGGATCGCGGCCGACCCCGGGTATGCCATGGCTCACTTCAATCTGGCCGACGCGCTCCTGGCGACCGGGTTGCTAGAGGAAGCGGTTCGCGTCTACCAGACCGCTCTGGCGTTGGATCCGGCGAACGAGCAGGGGCGAGAGAACCTGGAGACGGCAAAGAGAATGGCGACGGAGACAGGGCCGAGCCCACCCCCTGAATCAGGATGCCGGTAGTCCGCAGGAGGACGAGGCGCGGCGAGAACCGATCGACTCTAGAAGGTGTAGGTCAGAGCCGCGGAGTTGCTACTCGGGCTCCTCGCGTGCACCCCGCCGTTCGAAAGATGGAAGAGGTTGACGCCGATCCGTTTGCCGTTGCCTAGCCGACGATCCAGCTCGAAGCCCCAGCGCCATTCGAAGATTCCCCCGAGATCAAATCCGGACCCTCGTTCGAAGGCGCCGGCTCCCACATGCGTCGTCCACAACCAGTTCGCGCCTGTCTCGACACTGAAGCGCACGCCGCCGTAGCCGTAGAAAGCCCCATCCGCGGTCGCCATGATGCCGAGCGCCGGAATCAGCATCCACGATTTGCCGCCAAAGAGCCGCACTTGGTCGAAACGCACCTCGAGGCCTACTTCGGCCACCGGATCCTTCTCGGCGTTGAAGGCCCCTACGCTCACCGTAATTTCGGAGGCCGCGACCGGCAGCAGAACCGAGATCGACACGGTCGTTGCCACAACAATCCTCGACGCAAAGACGGCGATGGGGCTTCTCCGTCGTTGCTCGCATTGCACTCAGCGGCTCCCCGAGCCTTGGGCCTGCCCCGAACCACCACTCGGCTGGTCGCGGACGCCCTGTTCAGGCTGCAACCGAATCCGCTTCGTCGTCTCCTCCTCGATCCTGTCTCGCGAGTACAAGAGCGGAAAAGCCTCGCCTGCCGCCCACGGCTCGAAGAGGTCTCGGTAGTGCTCACTGCGCGGATCTCCCGACTGGCCGGGATTGTTCATCGCCACCGAATTGTCCCACTCTCCAACGTCGATCACCATGCGGAACGAAGCCCCGGAGACCTGGCGAAAATCGGTACCGCGGTAGCCGGTGTTGCCGACCGTGTCGCCGCTACCACTACGAGGTAGCGGACCGATGTCGCTGCGAGCACGCAGCTCGCGGGGCATTCGCTCAGACAGAGGGTGACGAAGCTCGATCTGGTGCAGATCGCCCCAGCGCCAGACCGACCAGTCGTCGCCGAGCAGCTCCTCGGTCTCAGCGACGGCCGCCTCGAGACTGCTTCTGAGGATCTCGGCGCGCAGGCCCTCCGGGTCGTCTCCGAGCCGAGAATCGGGAGCTTCGAGGATGTCCAAGAGGTTTTGGGGATGGATCGCAGGGAGACCCTCCGAACCCTTCTCCGCTAGCGACTCATCTTCGGCGACCACCGCCGCCAGAACTCGCGGACCCAGGTGGCGACGCAGCCAGATCTCGAACAGTGCCGCCGCGGCGCTCGACGCTTCGAGTCGCGAGTTCCACGCCCCGAGCAGATCGAGGGCTCGATCCTGGGCTTCGCTCTCGCCTTCGACCTCTCTGAGCACTCGGCGCAGCCTCCGGGCCGGCAGCGATAGCGAATCAGCCTGCAGGCGCACCGAGTCCGCTACCGAGAACTCGGCGTTGGCGGCGAGCACCTCGACGATTCGTCCGTACCGAAACGGCGAGCGCCACTCCCATCCCAACTGATGCGAATAGCCCTCGGGCAGGTTCATCTGGTTGGCGCTTGCCACCCAGCCGCGCGCGGGGTTGAACTCCACCGGAAGCTCATCCATGTCGAGAAAACCGGCCCACTCGTATGTCCCGTCTCCGGGAACCGGCAGCAGCCCGTCCCAATTCGGCCGGATGGGCGCCAGACCGCCGGGCTTCCAACCGATGTTGCCGTCGACGTCGGCGTAGACCTGGTTTTCGGAAGGAGCTCCCCATCGATTCATCGCAGCGAGAAACTCGTCCCAGTTCTTGGCACGCATGTATTCGATGCTGCCCAGATAGGGAGCCATTCCCGGTTGCAGCCAAGCCGCACGAAGAGCGAAGGCGAGGCGGCGCTCGGGGTCCTTGAGCAGAACCGGACCGTGCCGGCTGAATTCAAGCTCTACTTCCACCGGCTCGGAGCCTCGAACCGGGATCTTCTCGCGGACCGTCTCGAAGCTCTCCCAGGCCTCCCGATATCGATACTCCGTGGCGTTTCCAGGCTGCGTCTCGTAGACGTAGAGATCCTCTTGGTCGATGCTGAAAATCGTCAGTCCAAACGCGATGTGGCCGTTGTGACCGATCGAAACACCCGGCAAGGCGGGCTCGCCGGCGCCGATCACGTCGATGCCCGGCGCGGACAGGTGTACGATGTAGCGTAGCGAGGGCACGGCCTGACGGCGGTGAGGATCGTCAGCTAACAGCGGACGCCCGGTCGCCGTGCGCCAAGGCGCCACGGCCCAATTATTGCTGCCTCTCTCGACTGCCAGGTCGTCGTAGAGCTCGCCGAGCAGTTCCGCCGACTGACCGGCCGTCGAAGTAGCTCCTGGAAAGCGCACTGCACTCGTCCCAAGACGATAGACCCGTAGCACTTCGGGCTGGATCGTAGAGAGATCGAGCCCGTGAACGACGTTCATCCGATGTGCCGGCTCGAGCCTGTCTCTCAAGGCCACTGCAGAGGGGCCAAAGACGTGTAGAAGATTCGCGCGCGCGACCTCGCTGGTCACGTTGCGCAGCAAGCCGTGGCTGCGAATCCTCACTACCGACTCGGGAGACCAGCGCGAGGGGAGGTAGTCGAGCAGCTCGAACTCCGGCGGCAGGAGGTCGGGCTCCCTCGAGACGAGATCGATGAAGGCGTTCACCCCGGCAGCGAACGCCGTGACGATTCGCTTCGTGTCGGAGGCGTAGGCCAGCCACTCAGCGTGCATATCGCCGCGAAACAGGAGCAGCCTCGCCGCACGATCCTGCTCTACGTAGTCCGGCCCCAGGACCTCCGACAGCAGACCCTCTCCGCGCCGGCGCCACAGATCCAACTGCCACAGTCGATCACGAGCCGCGTTGAAGCCTTGTGCGAAGAAGAGATCGTCCTGGTTGTTCGCATAGATGTGCGGCACACCCCAGCGATCGACCAAGATCTCTACAGTCGACTTCAGGCCCGGCACTGTCCATGTCTCCGACCCTTCCTCCGCAGCAGCGGCAGAGGAAACTGCCGCCAACGATCCGAGCAGGATCGAGAGCACTCCGATCGCTCGCCTAGAAGATGACATCCTGCTCTCGTAGGGCCCCAAGCTGCTCTCGATCGAGGCCGAGAAGGCTCGACAGGATTGCGTCTGTGTGCTCGCCAAGCAGTGGCGCGCGACTCACCGAGGGGCGCTCGCCATCCATCTTCCACGGCGCCGCCACCAGCTCGAGCTCGCCGAGCTCGGGATGGTCAACAACGACGAACGCATCGCGTTGTTGCAGATGCCGATCCGCGTACAGGTCCCGGGCGTCGCGGGATGGCGAAGCCATGACTCCCGCCTCGGTGAGAGCGGCCACGATCCAGTCCCGATCACGAGCCCTCATCCACTCCCCCAGAAGCTCATCGAGAGCCTCCTCGTTCCTCTTCCGTGCCGCAGCGTCGAGGAACCTCGGATCTAGTGCGAGCTCGGCTCGACCGATGACTCCGACGAGAGCCGCGAACTCTGCATCGTCGTGGACCTCGACTGCGACCCACCGATCGACTCCCCAGGCACGGTACACATTGTGCGGAGCCAGAAACGGGTGTCGATTCCCTTGGCGCTCGGGAATCTTGCCGGTCATCTCATAGCCGAGCAGCATCTCACCGAGAAGCGAGCTGACGCCCTCGCACTGCGAGTAGTCGATGAACTGGCCCTCGCCGCTTCGTCTGCGGTGGTGCAGGGCCGCCAGCACGGCCACCGCCAGGGTCATGGCGTTCATCAGGTCCACGTCGCCGCCGCTGTGACAGGGATGATCGTCGGGGTAGCCTGTGATGTAGGCACCGCCTCCGATCCCCTGGTGGACCATGGCAAAGCCGAGGAAATCGCGCTCCTCGCCCACGTACCCCCGACCCGACGAGGATCCGACGACGATGTCTTCCTTGACCCGGCGAAGGTCGTCGTATCCCAGTCCCAGCTTGGTGAGAGCCCCGGGACGCATGTTGTCGATCACCACGTCGGATTCTGCGGCCAGTCGCAGAACAAGATCGACTCCACCGGGCTTGCTGAGATCGACGGCGAGACTCTTCTTGCCGAGATTCACCTGACTGAACGCCAGCCCCTGATTCGGCGACAAGAGTCGAGGTGCGGGCTCCGGCAACGGCCACACCACGCTTCGCCGCATCAGATCCATGCGATTGTGCCCTTCGACCTTGATCACCTCAGCACCGAGACTGGCAAGAAGAGACCCGGCGTAGGGCCCGGCCCAGACCCAGCAGAGCTCTAGTACTCGGATCCCCTCGAGAGGAGCCCGAGGGGTGCCGCTCGACTGTTCCGTCGGCGCGACTGGCGTACAAGGCGTGTTCTCCGCTAGAGCCGTGAGGACTTCTTCCCGATGCTCTCCCAGGAGCGGCGCCGGGCGACTCGACCGCGGCGGCGAAGCCGCCATTCGATACGGCCAACCGGCGTAGCGGTGGCGACCGGCCTCGGGATGGTCCACTGAAACGAAGAATTCCCGAGCCGCGTATTGAGGGCTGGCCATCACATCTTCGGCAGTATTGATGGGGCCGATCGGAATTCCCTCCCGTCCCGCTCGATGGTGAATCTCGTCCTTGGCCTGCTCGAGCATCCACTCGTCGATTCGACCAGCGATGTCCATCAGATGGTGAGTGCGGTAGGCCATCGAGGCCCACTCCTCCCCTTGGCACCAGTCCGGGTTACCCATAAGGCGCCGAAAGGCCTCGAAGTGATGATCGTCGAAGGCGTTGAGAATCACATAGCCGTCTCGAGTCTGCATCCTGCCCATCGCGGGCGGTCGATCGGGCACGCGGCGCCAGGTCGAATCCTGATAGCGGGTGCTCGCCATCAACGGGCTCACCAGCGAAAGCAGCACCTCTTGAAGCGAGATGTCGATGAGGGTGCCTCGGTTCGACTCGCCGCCCAGCAAGGCGCCAAGTGTCGCCAAGGCCGCTACGACTCCACCGTGATAGCCGACTTGGTAGCCACCGAGCTTGATCGGGGCGCGATCGACGTCTTCAGACCGGCTCGGCAGCAGGTTGCCAATCCCACCGGCCTGCGTCAGCGTGAGCTCGTCGCCCTTGACCGAGGCTCGTGGGCCGGTCAGACCGTACGGCGTAATGCGAGTACAGATCAGTCGCGGGTTCAACCCTCGTAGGCACTTCCAATCGAGTCCGTAGGCATCGAGATGGCCGACCCGATGGTTGTCGATCAGGACATCTGTCCAGCGAATCAGGTTCTCGAAGATGGATCGATCCGAGTCGACGGATAGGTCCAGTGAAACGCCTCTCTTGCTCGTGTTGTTGTAGAGAAAGAGCGCACTCTTTTCGGGATGCACCTCCTCCTTCTCGGGAAACGGCCCGACGAGCCGCGCCGGATCGCCACCATTTGGCTCGACCTTGATCACCTCGGCGCCGAAATCGCCGAGAATCTTGCCGCAGTACGGGCCCGACACCATGGTGCCGAGCTCGACGACCTTGAGACCGCTGAGTGCTGCTGCCGCCATATGCCTCTCGTCGTAGGCCCGGCGACCGCGCCTTCGGCCCGTTCCCC